>Ga0335078_10005733_pt1 | contig 18363 bp, 15 predicted proteins | sample Lox_Sample_32_FD_206711 | JGI IMG/M metagenome (GOLD analysis project Ga0335078, IMG submission 206711) | Soil microbial communities from Loxahatchee National Wildlife Refuge, Florida, United States - Lox_Sample_3.2 | ecosystem: Environmental > Terrestrial > Soil > Wetlands | place: USA... | reverse complement strand
GGATTTCGTTGATCAGCCCAAGCAAGTGCACGCCGGAATTATGGATATCAGCGGAATATTCCTTGTACGCCGGCACCGCATGCTCGCCGAACACTTCCGTCTTCATCACTTCGGAGAAGCCGAGGATGGCGTTGAGTGGTGTGCGCAGCTCGTGGCTCATCTGCGCGAGGAATCGCGACTTCGAAATATTGGCAGCCTCGGCGCGCTGGCGTGCCTCGTCGGAAATCGCCTTCGCCTGTTCGAGTTCGACGATCAGCGCGTCCTTCTCGGCGCGTGCCTCCAATGTGGCCAGCGTCGTCGAATAGAGCCGGTAGGCGAGCACGGCGAAATATCCCTGCGCGGTGACCGCCATCCCGGCGAGAATATAGTTCCGCAGTGAGCCTTGCAGAATAAAATCGAGCGCGATCGCCGCCGTCACCGGGAAGGTGGCGGCGAACGCGGCTATCGGCAGGTTGGAGGCAAGCATGCTCGACACCGCCACCACCAGCAGCATGACGAACAGCATGAAGGTGCCCGAGCTTTCATCGCCGCCGACCGGATGGATCAAGATGAACATCCAGGCCAGCCCGTAGAACAGGTCGAGCATGATGAAGCGCAGCCGCCACGAGCGCGCCGCGACCTCGGTCATCGGCAACTCGAGGAATTGCCGGCATTTGCTGATCATGACGGCATGGATGACCAGCACCGCCGCGGTCCAAGTGCCGGCGGCGACCGCGCCGGTCCACAGGCTCGACAAGAAGCCGATGGTCGCAACGAGGAGCAGGATTACCAGCGATGCCGACAGACGGTTCTGCGCATATTGGCGCAGCAATTCGTAGTCGAAGGCCGGGCGGGTCCCGCTCGATGACGTCAGGCGGTCGCGCGCGTCGCGCACGTATTGTGCGGCAATACGGCGTTTTACCGCCGAGGTCACCGGCGGCAACGCGGACAGATCGATCTTTTCGCCTGGAATCGGCATAAAACGACGCTTGAACGCAGAAATCCCCGGCGCCAACGTCGCCCAAAATCCTTAAGACCAAGCTTAAAAGGGCCCTAAAGACGCTGGTTAACGCTTCGTTACCGGCCGTTTGACATAGGCCGCGGCTCCGTGATCGGCTGACGGCGGGGGAAGAACGCAACGGGGGCTGAAACGTGAAGCTTTATGACAGCAGGATGGCGCCAAATCCTCGGCGCACTCGCATTTTTCTCAGCGAAAAAGGGATCACGCTGCCGACCGAGCAGGTCAACATCATGACTATGCAGCACAAGACGCCGGAATACACGGCGATCAACCCGTTGCAGCGCATGCCGGCGCTGGTGCTCGACGACGGCACCGTCATCACCGAATCGATCGCTATCTGCCGCTATTTTGAGGTGCTGCAGCCGGAGCCGCCGCTGTTCGGCGTCGGCGCCAAGGAGATCGCGCTGGTGGAAATGTGGAACCGGCGCTGCGAGATCAATTTCTTCGCCAATGTGGCGGCGGTGTTCCGTCATCTGCATCCGGCGATGAAAGATTTGGAAGTGCCGCAGGTGCCTGAATACGCCGAGGCGATGCGGCCGCGCGCGCTTTGGTTTCTTGAGTTTCTCGACAAAGAGTTGCCCAAGCACGAGTTCATCGCCGGCGATCGTTACTCGGTTGCCGACATTACGGCGCTGGTCGCAGTCGATTTCATGAAACCGGCAAAGCTGGCGATGCCCGACAACCTGAAGAATGTGCAGCGCTGGCACGCCGCTGTCTCGGCGCGGCCGAGCGCCAAAGCCTGATGTAATCGACGCCTGTCCTCCCGGCAGAAAGCGGGGCATGAACGAAATCGTTTACCGGTCGAGGAGGGCGATCAGGCTGGAAGTGTCCCAGCGTTTTCCGCCCATCGCCTGCACTTCTGAATAAAACTGATCGATCAATCCGGTGATCGGCAGATGCGCGCCATTATTGCGCGCCTCGCCGAGGCAGATGCCCAAATCCTTGCGCATCCATTCGACGGCGAAACCGAAGTCGAACTTGCCGGCGGTCATGGTCTTATAGCGATTCTCCATCTGCCAGCTTTGCGCGGCGCCCTTGGATATGGTGGCGATCACCTTCTCGATGTCGAGGCCGGCTTTCTTGCCGAAGTGCAGCGCCTCGGCGAGACCCTGCACAAGACCGGCGATGCAGATCTGATTGACCATCTTGGTGAGCTGGCCCGCGCCAGAATCGCCGATCAAATTGCACGCGCGCGCATAGGCCGCGATCACCGGCTGGGCGCGCGCGAAGGGTTCGGCATCGCCTCCACACATCACGGTGAGCACGCCGTTCTCGGCGCCCGCCTGGCCGCCGGAGACCGGCCCGTCGATGACATCGAAGCCGGCTTTCTTGCCGGCTGCGCAGAGTTCGCGCGCAATCTTCGCAGAGGCCGTGGTGTGATCGACGAAAATCTTAGCCTTGCCCATGGCCTGGAAGGCGCCATTCGGTCCGAGCGTAACCTCGCGCAGGTCGTTGTCGTTGCCCACGCAAGCCATGACGAAATCCTGGCCCGCGGCGGCGGCTTTCGGAGTGGGGGCGGACTTGCCGCCGAACTGGGCGACCCATTTTTCGGCCTTGGCGGCGGTGCGGTTATAGACCGTGACGTCATGCCCGCCTTTGATCTTGAGATGCCCGGCCATGGGGTAGCCCATGACCCCCAAACCCAGAAAAGCCACTTTCGCCATCGCGTTCCTCCCTCGTCTCGCGAACCTTTACCCGACAATAGGTCATTGCCGACGTGCCTACGTCAACCAGACTTGATGCAATGCCGCATTGACCGTTCCGCCGCCGCGCCTATGGTGTCGGCGCGAGTAGGGCGGCGGGCAAAGGGACGAGAGCGGATGGCGGCAACCAAGGAACAAATTTTGGCGGCCTTGGCGAAAGTGCCGGCGCCCGGCGGCGCGGCGCTCACCGATGCGCGCGTGCTGTCGGATGTCGTCGTCACCGACGGCAAAGTATTTTTCTCCCTGACGGTCGATGCCGCCGCGGTGAAGGCCTGGGAGCCGGTGCGCAAGGCAGCGGAAGAGGCCGTGCGGGCGGTTCCCGGCGTGCAATCAGCGCTCGTTGCCTTGACGGCCGAGCGCAGCCCCGGCGCCGCCGCGCGTGGTCCGAACCCGGCACACGTCGCCCAGCAGCCGCGTGCCGCCGGCGGGCATGCGCATGCGCACCCCGCCGACAAGGTGCAACCCGGTATCCCCGGCGTCGACGCGGTGATCGCGGTTGCCTCCGGTAAAGGGGGCGTCGGCAAATCCACCACCGCGGTCAATCTCGCGCTCGGTCTGCGTGACCTCGGGCTGAAGGTCGGCATGCTCGACGCGGATATTTACGGGCCGTCGCTGCCCAAACTGCTCGCCATCAAGGAAAAGCCGCAGACTATCGGCGGCACCAGGCTCAAGCCGATCGACCGGTACGGGCTGTCGGTGATGTCGATCGGGTTCCTGATCGACGAGGAAACCCCGATGATCTGGCGCGGGCCGATGGTGATGTCGGCGATCACGCAGATGTTGCGCGAGGTGGAGTGGGGCAAGCTCGACGTCATGGTGGTCGACATGCCGCCTGGCACCGGCGACGCGCAGCTCACCATGGCGCAACAGGTGCCGCTCAAAGGCGCGGTCATCGTCTCGACGCCGCAGGATTTGGCGCTGATCGACGCACGGCGCGGCGTCGCCATGTTCAAGCGCGTCAACGTGCCGGTGCTCGGCATTGTCGAGAACATGAGCTACTTCCTGTGCCCGAGCTGCGGCACGCGCTCGGACATTTTCGGCCATGGCGGCGCGCACAAAGAAGCCGAACGGCAGGCCGTGCCGTTCCTCGGCGAAATCCCACTGCACATGACCATCCGCGAGAAGTCGGATGCCGGCCTGCCGGTGGTCGCCACCGAGCCGGATGGCCCGCACGCCAAGATCTACCGCGAGATCGCCGCCAAGGTGCTCGAACAGATCAAGGGCGGCAGCGGCCGCGTCGCGCCGAAGATCGTGATCGAGGCTTAAACGGCGGTATCGGGGAACGTTGCGCGGCTGACGCGGCGGAATGTCCCGGCGCAATGGGCCTCCGCCCCCTTTGCTGCGCCGGCCTGCCAATAGCGCCCAACAGCTTGATATGTTACCAATTTGCGCCATGGCGACTTGCGCAAGAATGAGCCCGGTCGCATTGTAGCGCTTAAGTGGGGGCGGATTATTCGTCAATCCCCATAACCATTTGGGAGGGAGGATCCAATGAAACGCCGTAAATTTCTGGCCGCACTCGGCACTGGCGCCGCGGTGGCCGCGATCGCCAAGCCGGCGATCGCGCAATCGATGCCGGAACTCAAGTGGCGCATGACGGCGAGCTGGCCGAAATCGCTCGATACGCTGTTCGGCGCCTGTATAACCGTTGCCAAATACGTGTCGGAAGCCACCGACAATAAATTCCAGATCCAGACCTTTGCCGGCGGCGAAATCGTGCCGCCGCTGCAGGCGCTCGACGCCGTGCAGAACGGCACCGTCGAGATGGGCCACACTGCGATGTACTACTACATCGGCAAGGATCCGACCTGGGCGCTGTTCTGCGCGCACCCGTTCGGCCTCAATGCCCGCCAGCAGAATGCCTGGTTCTACGACGGCGAGGGCCAGAAGCTGATCGACGAGTTCGCCGCCACGTATAACTGCAAGGCCTTGCTCGCGGGCAACACCGGCACGCAAATGGGCGGCTGGTTCCGTAGAGAGGTCAAGACAGTCGACGACTTCAAGGGCCTGAAATTCCGCATCGGCGGCTGGGCTGGCAAGACCATCGCCAAGCTTGGCGGCGTGCCGCAGCTCATCGGCGGCGCCGACATCTATCCGGCGCTGGAGAAGGGCGTCATCGACGCGGCGGAATGGGTCGGTCCCTATGACGACGAGAAGCTCGGCTTCTACAAGGTCGCCAAGTTCTACTATTACCCGGGCTGGTGGGAAGGCGGCACCACCAACCACATGCTGATCAACTTGGCCAAGTGGAACGAGCTGCCGAAGGCATATAAAGCTATCCTTGAGGCCGCCTGCGGTTACGCCAACGTCGAAGAGCAGGCCCGCTACGACGCGCGCAACCCGCAGGCGCTCAAACGCCTGGTCGCTGGCGGCACGCAATTGCGGCCGTTCAGCCAGGCGATCATGGAAGCCTCATTGAAGGCGTCGAACGAAGTGAACGCGGAAGAGTCGGCGAAGAACCCGAACTACAAGAAGGTGCTGGCGTCGATCGACGTGTTCAAGAACGACGAGAACCTCTGGTGGCAGGTGGCTGAATACAGCTTCGAGAGCTTTATGATCCGCAGCCGCACCAAGGGCTGATCCGCATCGCATGCAAGAATCGTCGGGGCCGGCGTCAAGCCGGCCCCGATTGCGTTTTGGGAGACGTGTCCGGCCGCCCCGTTGCGACTTTAGCCGAATGCGTCCACACTGGAATACGCCCGTGCGCTCGGTCATGCTTTCGGCCGAGCCGCCGGGCAACCAAGCGCGGGGCGGCGGGGTCTATCCCGCAATAAAAACACACAGGGGAGGAAATTCATGAAACGTCGTCAATTCATCAAGGCCGCAAGCGTCAGTCTGGCTGCGGCTGCGGTTGCTTCGCCGGCAATCGCGCAATCGATGCCGGAACTCAAGTGGCGCCTGACGGCGAGCTGGCCGAAGTCGCTCGACACACTGTTCGGCGCCTGCGAAGTGCTGTCGAAAGCCGTCGCCGAAGCGACCGACAATAAATTCCAGATTCAGACTTTCGCCGCCGGTGAAATCGTGCCGGCGTTGCAGGCGCTCGACGCCGCCTCGAATGCGACCGTCGAGATTGCGCACACCGCGTCCTACTATTATTTCGGCAAGGATCCGACCTTCGCCTACGGCACGTCCGTGGCGTTCGGCCCGAACCAGCGCCTCAACCAAGGCTGGTTCATCAATGGCGGTGGCGGCGACGTGCTCAACGAGTTCTACAAAAAATACAACGTGATGATGCTGCTCTGCGGCAACACCGGCTGCCAGATGGGCGGTTGGTTCCGCAAGGAGATCAAGTCCGTCGACGACCTCAAGGGTCTCAAGTTCCGCATCGGCGGCTTCCCCGGCCGCGTGATCCAGAAGCTCGGCGGCGTACCGCAACTGCTCGGCGCGCCCGACATCTACCCGGCGCTGGAAAAGGGCGTCATCGACGCGGCCGAGTGGGTCGGCCCCTATGACGACGAGAAGCTCGGCTTCTACAAGGTCGCGAAATACTACTACACGCCGGGTTGGTGGGAGGGCGGCTCGATGCTCGGCGCCTTCATCAACGTCGACAAGTGGAATTCGCTGCCGAAGAACTATCAGGCCATCCTGCGCAACGCTTCGGCCTACGCCAACGACTGGTGCGTCGCCAAGTATGACCTGGTCAATCCGCCGGCGCTCAAGCGGCTGATCGCCAATGGCACTCAGTTGCGCGCCTTCTCGCCGCAGATCATGGACGCTTGCTGGAAGGCGGCGAAGGAGCTGCACGCCGACATCGCCAAGACCAACGCCAGCTTCAAGAAAGTCAAGGAATCGATGGAAGCCTTCCAGGGCGCGGCCTATCCCTGGTTCCGCGTCGCGGAATTGAACTATGATTCGTTCATGATCCGCCACCTCGCCGGCTGAACGGTCGCGGCAACGAAGAACCCCGGAGCCGCGGCTCCGGGGTTTTTTATTTGGCTATTTGATGTCCGGCGGCTGGCTGAGATCCAGCGGCGGCGGCAGCTCGACCTGCGGCAGCTCGATTTTCACCTTGTTGGGATCGACCGTCGACAAGGCGCCCTTGTAGTGCATCACCATGGCCGGGAACATTATCACCAGCAGCACCATGATGACTTGGATCACCACAAAGGGCACCGCGCCCCAATAGATCTGACCGGTGGTGACGCCCTCAGTGCGCTTGCCCGTGACCCGATCGATGAACGGCTCTTTCGGCGCGACGGATCGAAGGTAGAACAGCGCGAACCCGAACGGCGGATGCATGAACGAGGTCTGCATATTGACGCCGAGGATGACGCCGAACCAGATCAGGTCGATGCCGAGATGCTCGGCAGCGGGGCCAAGCAGGGGGATGACGATGAAGGCGAGCTCGAAGAAGTCGAGGAAGAACGCGAGCACGAAAACGAACGCGTTGACGAAGATCAGGAAGCCGATTTGGCCGCCCGGCAGTGAGGTGAGCATGTTCTCGACCCAGATGTGGCCGCTAACGCCGTAGAAGGTGAGCGAGAACACACGCGCGCCGAGCAGAATGAAGACCACAAAGGCCGAGAGTTTGGCCGTCGATTCCGTGGCTTGGCGGACCAGATCCCAGCTCAGCCGGCGCTTGGCGGTGCCCAGGAGGAGGGCGCCGGTCGCGCCCATGGCGCCGCCTTCGGTCGGGGTTGCGACGCCGATGAAGATGGTGCCGAGCACCAAAAAGATGAGCGCGAGCGGTGGCACCATGACAAAGATGACCTGCTCGGCCAATGTCGAAATGAAGCGGAAGCCTGTGGCTTTTTCAATCAGCGCCGCGACGAGCGCGTAGGCGCTGCCCGCGAACAGCGTGATCGACAACAGCGCCCAATTTTCGTGACCGCTGCCATTGAGGACATACCAGCCGACGCCCAGCAGTACCGTTACGATGGCCGTTACATAGAGCCGGTCCCGGCCAAAGTACTTGTTGAGCACCGAGCACATGAAAGCGGAGGAAATCGCGACGCCCATGGTCAAGACGACGAAGTCCGCGCCGGCCTTCACATCGGTCTGCTCAATGACGTAATAGCCGACAATGCCGGCGAACAAGACGAGGAGCCCAAGCTGCCAGACACCTCGGCTGCCGCTGGCCTCGCGGAAGCCGACGGCCTCCATCGGCAAGCCGGGCGTCGCCTTCGGGAAAACCAGCGTCACCAGGAAGACGTAGGCGGCATAGAGAACGGCCAGCACGAGGCCGGGGATAAACGCGCCCTCGTACATGTCGCCGACCGATTTGCCGAGCTGGTCGGCCATCACGATGAGCACCAGCGACGGCGGGATGATCTGCGCCAGCGTGCCGGACGCCGCGATCACGCCGCTCGCCACGCGCCGGTCGTAGCCGTAGCGCAACATGATCGGCAGCGAGATCAAGCCCATCGAAATCACCGAGGCCGCGACCACGCCGGTGGTGGCGGCCAGCAGCGCGCCGACAAAAACCACCGCGTAGGCGAGGCCGCCGCGCACGGTGCCGAACAGCTGGCCGATGGTGTCGAGCAGATCCTCGGCCATGCCGGATCGCTCCAGCACCAAGCCCATGAAAGTGAAGAACGGAATCGCCAGCAGCGTGTCGTTGCTCATCACGCCGTAGACGCGGTCGGGCAGAGCTTGCAGGAAGTCAGGCTGGAACTGGCCGAGCTCGATGCCAAGCAAACCGAAAAGAAGCCCGACTGCACCGAGCGAGAACGCCGCCGGATAACCGAGCAGCAGAAAGATGACCAGGGCGCCGAACATGATCGGTGCCATGTTGGCGATGAAGAATGCTTCCATGCGTGACCCCGATGACCCCGGAAAACGACTATTGCTTTTCGATGGCGCCGATAATTTCCTCGGCCTCGACTTCCAGCGAGCTCTTCTGGCCAGCATGCGGGTCGGAGATGAGGTCGCGCATGATCGCGAGGCGTTTGATCAGCTCGGACAGCCCCTGCACGAACAGCATGATGAACGCAATCATGATCAGCCCCTTCGACGGCCATTGCGGCAGGCCGCCGGCGTTCAAGGACTGTTCATTCTGCGAATAGGACACGAGAAAGAAGGGGACCGCGGTCAGGATCATCACCACGGTAAGCGGCAGCAGAAAAAATGCATGGCCGATGACATCGATCATGTTGCGCACTTGGCGCGGCAGCAAGTTGTTCACGATATCGATGCGGATATGCTCGTTGGCGAGCAGGGTCCACGGCGAGCACAGCAAAAAGACGATACTGAACAATACCCATTGCAGCTCGAGGAAGGAGTTCGATGAGGTATCGAATACTTTGCGGACCGTGGCGTTGATCGCGGAAACCAGCACCGCAGCAATGATCAGCCACGCCAACCGCTTGCCGATCCACGTATTGATGGCGTCGATGGCGCGCGTCAATGGAAGCAACGCCCTCAACACTGCGTCGATGCCCCTCACTGACGTCTCCCCTCTGGACGGCCGGCTGGCGTCGGCCTTTTTCTTGCTTTTCGCCCCACAATTGGCCGCAAGGCAAAGCCCGCCACCTTAATCCTATGCGGGCACAAGGCGTCAATGGCCAAATTGCAGGCAGAGCAAGGGCCTGCGAGGGCCTTACCCGGCTCCGGCGACGCTTCACCGGGACTGCCGCAACCCGTGGTTAAGGAACTCAAAACGGTCGGTTAACCAGCTAGCCGCTACAAAGGTACCATCCGGCCCTTCCGGGGGGTGGCGAACCGCCTATTGCGGCCCTCGGCCAAATTTGACCGCGGTCTGCGAGGAAAGAGCATGCGGCAGCTCACGATCGCCGAACGGCTGACTGCGGCCGCGTTTCTGCCGCTGGTCGCCGCATTGCTCGGCCGGCTGGCGACCGCGACGGTGTGGCCGTCCCTCGACCCGGCGACGGCCGCCTATGCGGAGATCTTCATCTGGTGTTTCGCCGTTTGTTTTGCGGCGGCCGTCATTCTGATTTTCGCCTACGGGATCGTGCGCCCGCTGGCCGAGGTGACCGACACCGTCGACGCCATCGCCTATGCCGAGCTCGATTCTGCGACGCCACTGCCAACGAGCCGCAGCGAAATCGCCCGCCTGGTGGCCGCGACCGACCGGCTTGCCGAAGTCATCGGCGAGCGCCAGCGCCGGGAATTGGTGCATAACGATCTCGATCGCACCTGGCGGACCGCGCGCCGCAACAATTTGTCCAACCTGGCGCGCCAGGTCGAGTCGGCGACCGAGGTCGGCATCCAGCCGGTCATCGATGGCGCCGCGACGCTGCATGTCAAAGCGGAAGACATGTTGCAGTCGTTGGAAACCGTAGGCGCCGCATTCGACGAGACCGTACGCGCCGCGGAGGGATCGCACGCGATGAACCTAGCTGCGGGCGAATTGTCCGCCAAGGTGATCCAAGCGATCGGCGAGATCTCCGAGCAGGTGCGGCGCGGCAGCGGCCTCGGCCGCGAAGCGGTCGCACGCGCCAATGCCTCGCGGGCGACGATCGACGCGCTGTCGCGCGCGGCCGACCAGATCGGCGATATCGTCTCCGTCATCAACAATATCGCCTCGCAGACCAATCTGCTCGCGCTCAATGCCACCATCGAAGCGGCGCGGGCGGGCGAGGCCGGACGCGGCTTTTCGGTGGTGGCGTCCGAGGTCAAGACGCTGGCGACGCAAACCGGCAAATCAACCGGGCAGATCGGCGCCAAAGTCGCGGAGATTCAAGCCACCACGCGCGAAGTGGTGGCGGCGCTGTCGAACGTCGCCGAGGCGATCGATCAGCTATCCGACGTGACGGTTTCGGTGGCCTCGGCGATCGAGCAGCAGCGCGACGCGACCGAAAGCTTCGCCGCCGGCGCGCGCGAAACCAGCGCCGCCACCTCCGACGTCGTCGGCCGCATGGCAGGCATTGCCGATATGGTGCATCGCTCGCGCGCCACGGCGCGCGACGTCTCGTCCGTCGCCGTGACGATGCAGACGACGTCGCAGATCCTTTGTCACGAGATCCCGGATATCGTGCGCAAGGCGGTCAACGCCGATTTGCGCGAATTCCCGCGCTACGATGTCAAGCTGGTCGCGCAGGTCCAGTGGGGCGGCCAGGCCGCGACGGTCACGGTGCTCGACATCAGCGAGGGCGGCGCGCGGCTCGATGTCGTGGACAATCTTGCGGTCGGCGATAGGGTCGAGCTGACTTTTCCGGGTATGAAAGCGATCGCCGCCGAAGTGGTGCGCGAAACCGGCGACGGATATGGGCTGTGCTTCGCGCCGGCGCGGCTGCGGCTCGAGGAATTGCGTGATCTGGTGACGTCGCAGGAGCGGGCGGCTTAACCGCCGGTCACGCTCATGTGGCGCGCGAGCGCCGGGCCGCGATGGCGGCGGTCGATCAGGAAATCGTGGCCTTTCGGCTTGCGCCCGATCGCTTCGTCGATCGCGGCCTGCAGCAGATCGTCGCTCCCGGAGGCGCGCAAGGGCGCGCGCAGATCGGCGTCGTCGTTCTGGCCGAGGCACATATAAAGCGTGCCGGTACAGTTAACGCGCACGCGATTGCACGACTCGCAAAAATTATGCGTCATCGGCGTGATGAAGCCGAGCCGCCCGCCAGTCTCTTTGACGCGGACGTAACGCGCCGGCCCGCCGGTGCGATAATCGATATCCTCGAGCATGTAACGCTCGGCGAGCTTCGCCCGCACCATCGACAAAGGCATGTATTGCGCGAGCCGGTCCTCGCCGATGTCGCCGAGCGGCATCACCTCGATGACGGTGAGGTCCATGCCGCGTCCGTGCGCCCAGGCGACGAGGTCTTCGATCTCGTCCTCGTTGACGCCTTTGAGCGCCACCGCATTGATTTTCACCTGCAGCCCGGCGGCCTGCGCCGCATCGATGCCGGCCAGCACTTTGGCAAGATCGCCCCAACGGGTGATTGCTCGGAACTTGTCGGCGTTAAGCGTGTCGAGCGACACATTGATGCGCCTGACCCCGTATGACTTGAGCTCGGCGGCGTATTTCTCCAACTGCGAGGCGTTGGTGGTGAGCGTGAGCTCCTTGAGCGCGCCGCAGTCGAGATGGCGGGAGAGGGAGGCGAACAAGGTCATGATCCCGCGGCGCACCAGCGGTTCGCCGCCGGTCAGGCGCAGCTTGCTCACGCCCCTGGCAATGAACGCGCTACAAAGCCGGTCGAGTTCCTCCAGGCTGAGCAATTCGGCCTTCGGGAGGAACGACATATGTTCCGACATGCAATACACGCAGCGAAAATCGCAGCGGTCGGTCACCGAGACGCGCAGATAGGTGATGACGCGATGGAACGGGTCGATCAGCGCGCGCGGCCGGGAGGCGGCGCGATCGAGTCCAAGCGAGGAAATACCGTTGGTCGCAACCATTGCCGTCTCCGTGCGGCGAGCAGTGCCCTCCGGATATAGGAATTCTGGCCGATAATGGCCATAGCGTCCAGTCGAAGGCGCATGCGGCGGCACGCGCGGCGAGGTTACAGATTCAGCCTTATTGCCGCGGCGGCGGCGTGGCCGGCCAGGGAACGGGCGCTGGCGCCGGCTGCTGCATGGTTGTCGCCGCCGCAGGTGCGGGCGCGCGCGTAGCCGACGGCTTCGGCTTGGGCTTCGGCTTTGCCGGCGGCTTTCCGGTCGACACTTTCTTTTTGCGCACCGGCTTGACCGGCTTGGGCGGCGGCGGTGCCGGCGACAACTCAACCTCGACCGGATTGGGACGCAGCGACGGCGGGCCAATGCCGGTCGACACCGGCTCGATATCCGCCGACTCTGGCAGGTAGCCGTTGAGCGCGAAGGTGACGGTCATCGGAGAATTCGAAGGGAGCGCGAGCGCGCAGGGCGTCCGGCAGGTTTGCCCATTGGGCGCCTTGACGTCGGCGCCCGGCGGCGTGGACTCAAAGCGGACCGTGTCCATAGCCGGCGCCGGCTTCAGCGCATCAAGATTCATCCAGTCCGGAGTGGAAGAGCACGCCGCAAGCGCGAGTCCCCCGCCCACAATCGCGATCACTCGATACATAACGATTTAACCCATCCACTCGACCGCAAGAATGCGTAGCCCTTAACCACAATACGTTTGCGGTCATGCGCACGCAACCTAGCGTACCCTGTTAACCTTACCGTGTTAACTGTTTGGCCTACCAGACGCATCAAATTGCAGGCAAAATTGCGGCTATAGCCGACTGTAATTGCCCAAAATGGCTGATTATTCGGTCCGGACCAAGTTCGGATACCGGACGATCGGTGTATCCGAAATCAACGGCAATGACGGGAATACCGGCCGCGCGCGCGGTCCGGATATCAGTCATGGAATCGCCGACCATGATCGCCTGCGCGAGGCTGCCGCCAGCGGCAACGACCGTGCGGCGGAGCACCTCCGGATCGGGCTTTTGCACCCCGAACGTATCCTGTCCGCAGACGGCGGCAAAGCGGTTGGCCAAGTTGAGTTGGCTGAGCAGCAGCACGGATAAACGTTCAAGCTTATTGGTGCAGACGGCGAGCCGGCAGCCGCGCGCCGCAAGTTCATCGAGCGCGTCGATCAATCCCGGGAAAGGGCGCGAGCGATCGGCGATGTGCTCGGTGTAGTGCGCGATGAAGTCCGCGAACAATTGTTCGAGCTTTTCCGCCGCGATGGTGATCCCCTCGGCTGCGACGCCGCGCTTGATCATCATCTTGGCGCCGCCGCCGATCTGATTGCGCGCGATCTCGTAAGGGACCGGCGGCCAGCCTTCGCGCGTGAACACCACGTTGAGGGTGTCAACGAGATCGGGCGCAGTATCGATCAGGGTGCCGTCGAGGTCGAAAACGATGGTCGGGGCGGCCATGGCGGATCGCTAGCGCATGATTCTGTCAAGTGGAAGGCCCCGGCACGGCCATTTTCGGCTATCCAGGCGAGGCGATCGGGGTTAGATAGACGTCGCATTTGACCCGCAATCCACCCGCAAATCCGTAAACCGGTCGCGATGAACGCCGATGCTCAAAAACGCGCAGCCGCCGCTCGCGCGGTTGAATTCGTGCGGCCGGGCATGCGGCTCGGGCTCGGCACTGGCTCGACCGCCAAGCATTTCGTTGAGCTGGTCGGCGAACGCGCGCGCGCGGGCCTCGACATCGTCGCGGTGCCGACGTCGGAGGCGACCCGCGCCGACGCCGAGCGTTGCGGCGTAAGACTGACCACGCTCGACGAGACGCCGGAGCTCGACCTGACCGTGGATGGCGCCGACGAAATTGCGCCCGACCTGAGCCTGATAAAGGGCGGCGGTGGCGCGTTGCTGCGGGAAAAGATCGTGGCCGCAGCCTCCGCGCGCATGGTTGTGATCGCCGACCAAAGCAAATGGGTGGATAAGCTCGGCCGCTTCCCGCTGCCGATCGAGGTTGTGCCATTCGGTCTGGGGGCGACGATGCGGGCGGTGCAAAAAGCCCTTGCGGCGGTCAAGGCGGCCGGCACCCTGAAGGTGCGGCAGGGCAAGGACGGCCATGCTTTCGTCACGGATGGCGGTCACTGGATCGTCGACGCCGCCCTGGGGCGGATTGACCAGCCGAAAGCGTTGGCGGATGCACTTGCCGGTATTCCGGGGGTCATGGAGCATGGTTTGTTCATTGGCCTCGCACAAACGGCCATCCTGGCCGGGCCTGACGGCGTCACGGTCGTCGAGCGGCCGTGATCACTCGAGCGAAAACGGAGTCACCAAGATGAGCATTATTCAGGCCATTCAGCGCGCCGGCCGGCCAGCTTTAATCGCGCTCGCGCTCACCGCGTTTGGCCCGGCGGCGCACAGCCAGCAGCCATCTGCGGCGGCGATGGCGACCGCCAAGGAGCTCGTCGCCTCCACCAACGCCACGGTTGTGTTCAACCCGTTGATCGCCGGGGTCGTCGAACAGGCTAAACTTTTGTACCTCCAGCAAAACCCGGCGCTGGCCAAGGATCTCAACGAGATCGCCGAGCAGATCCGCAACGAGCTGTCACCCCGCTTCAGCGAACTGAACAACGAGGTGGCTTTGCTCTATGCGCAGCACTTTACCGAGCCGGAACTCAAAACGATTCTTACGTTCTACCAATCTCCGGCCGGCAAGAAGTTGCTGCAGCAGCAACCGCTCGTGGTCGACGCCAGCATGAAATTCGCGCAGGACTGGGCGAACAAGCTGTCCGACCAGGTGATCGCCAAGATGCGCGATGAGCTGAAGAAAAGAGGGCACCCCATGTGAGCGGGGCGCCGGAGCTTTTCCGGGGCGACCGCGCGAAGGGGTAATAACGGCTGATGGCGGACGTCGATCTCTTTGTCATCGGTGCGGGTTCCGGCGGCGTGCGCGCCGCGCGCATCGCCGCAAGCCACGGCGCGCGGGTGATGATCGCCGAGGAGTACCGGGTTGGCGGTACCTGCGTCATCCGCGGCTGCGTGCCCAAGAAGCTTTTGGTTTACGCCTCACGTTTCTCCGACGAATTCGAGGACGCGGCCGGCTTCGGCTGGACCGTGCCGGAGCCGACCTTCCATTGGCCGACGCTGATCGCCAACGTCCACCGCGAGGTGGCGCGGCTGGAAGCTGCCTATACCGCGACGCTCGAACGCTTCAACGTGGCACTGGTGAAAAGCCGTGCGGTGCTGGAAGACGCCCACACGGTGCGCTTGGCTGAAGGCAAGCGCGTGCGCGCCAATACCATCCTGATCTCGACCGGCGCCTGGCCGCATTACGGGCCAACCATCCCCGGCCTCGAGCACGCGATTTCGTCGAACGAGGCCTTTCATCTCAAGGATCTGCCCAAGCGGATCGTGATCCAGGGCGGCGGCTATATCGCGGTAGAATTCGCCTGCATCTTCGCCGGCCTCGGCAGCGAGGTGACGCTGATCTATCGCGGCGAAAATATCCTGCGCGGCTTTGACGACGACATCCGCGATCATCTGCGCAACGAGATGCGCGGCCGCGGCATCACGGTGACCTGCGGACACACGGTTGCCGCGATCGAACGGGCGGGCGATGAATTCGTGACGCGGCTCTCCGACAACAGCACGATCGCTTCCGACAAGGTCATGTTCGCGATCGGCCGGCGGCCGAACGTCATGGGACTCGGGATCGAGAATCTGGGTGTGCGTATCCACGAGCACGGCGGCATCGCCGTCGACGACTATTCGCGCACCTCGGTGCCGAACATTTACGCCGTCGGCGACGTCACCAACCGCGTCAATCTCACGCCGGTCGCAATCCGCGAAGGCCACTCCTTCGCCGAGACAGTCTTTGGCGGCAAGCCGACGCCGGTCGATCATGCCAACGTGCCGACCGCGGTATTCTCGGAACCCGAGCTCGGCGTCATCGGGCTGACCGAGCGGCAGGCGCGCGAGCGGCTGGCCAAGGTCGATATCTACAAGACCAGTTTCCGGCCGATGAAGGCGACGTTGTCCGGCCGCGCCACGCGGGTGTTCATGAAGCTGGTAGTGGACGGCGTCAGCGACCGCGTCGTCGGCTGCCATATCGCCGGCCCAGATGCGGGCGAGCTGATCCAGGTGATCGGCATTGCCGTAAAGATGGGCGCCACCAAGGCCGACTTCGATGCCACCATCGCGGTGCATCCGACCGCGGCCGAGGAACTCGTCACCATGCGCGAAAAGGCCGTTAGTTACGACCGCGGGGCGGCGGAATAGGCTTAAACTAACCGGTTTTTGCGAGTAGCTGGCAATTGCCGCGCGCCCTCGTGTATAACCCGCGCAAATGATTGGAGTAATTTGTGATGGCCGAACGTTGGACGCCCGATAGCTGGCGCAAGAAACCGATCGTGCAGGTGCCGGACTATCCGGATCCGCAGGCGCTGGGCGACGTCGAAAAGCAGCTGGCGACCTTTCCACCGCTGGTTTTTGCCGGCGAGGCGCGCAGCCTGAAGAAGCAGTTGGCGCGCGTCGCCAACGGCCAGGCTTTCCTGCTGCAAGGCGGCGATTGTGCGGAGAGCTTCGCCGAGCATGGCGCCAACAACATCCGCGATTTCTTCCGCATGTTCCTGCAAATGGCCGTGGTGCTCACTTATGCTGCCGCCTCGCCGGTGGTGAAGGTCGGGCGCATCGCCGGCCAGTTCGCCAAGCCGCGCTCGTCGCCGACCGAGAAGCGCGACGGCAAGGAGCTGCCAAGCTATCGCGGCGACATCATCAACGACGTTGCCTTCACCGAGGACGCGCGGCGTCCCGATCCGCGCCGGCAGATCGAAGCCTATCGCCAGTCGGCGGCGACGCTCAATCTGCTGCGCGCTTTCGCGCAGGGCGGCTACGCCAACCTGGCGAGCGTGCGTCAATGGATGCTCGGCTTCGTCAAGGACTCTCCGCAGTCGCGGCGCTACGTGGAATTATCGGATCGCATCTCGGAAGCGCTCGGCTTCATGCAGGCCTGCGGCCTCGATCTGGAAAGCCACCCCGAGCTGCGCACCACCGATTTCTACACCAGCCACGAGGCGCTGCTGCTCGGCTTCGAGGAAGCGCTCACCCGCGTCGATTCGACCACCGGCGACTGGTACGCGACCTCCGGCCACATGCTGTGGGTCGGCGACCGCACGCGCCAATATGACCACGCCCACATCGAATATGCCCGCGGCATTAAGAATCCGCTCGGCTTGAAATGCGGACCGTCGCTCAAGACCGACGACCTCTTGCGGCTCATCGACATCCTCAATCCCGACAACGAGGCAGGCCGCCTCACGCTCACCGTGCGCGTCGGCGCCGACAAGGTCGCCGAGCAACTGCCGGCGCTCGTGCGTGCGGTCAAGCGCGAAGGCAAAGCCGTCGTTTGGTCCTGCGACCCCATGCACGGCAACACCATCACCTCGGCGACCGGCTACAAGACGCGTCCGTTCGATCTGATCCTCAAAGAGGTGCGCGGCTTCTTCGAAGTGCATCAAGCCGAAGGCACCTATGCCGGCGGCGTGCATCTGGAGATGACCGGGCAGAACGTCACCGAATGCACCGGCGGCGCCCGCGCCATCACCGATGCGGACCTCAACGATCGCTACCACACAGTCTGCGACCCGCGGTTAAACGCGGAGCAGGCGATCGATATGGCATTCCTGCTGGCCGAGCTGTTGCGCAAGGAGCGCAACGGGCATGCCAAACCGATGCCGGCGGTTGCCGGGCTGTGAAAGCCATAAGCCCTGCGTTTTTTGCCGCCCAGGCCCTGATTGCGGCGCTAGAGCGCAGGCGCTAGATCATCGGTATGGATGGGCGGCCTTCCGATAGGCTCGCGATTGCGGTCGCGCAGCTCAATTCGACTGTCGGCGAGGTGGCCGGCAATGCCGAAAAAGTGCGGCGCGCGCGCGTGACCGCGGGCGCGCAGGGCGCCGATCTGGTCGTTTTCCCCGAACTGTTCATTGCCGGCTATCCGCCCGAGGATCTGGTGCTCAAGCCGGCGTTCCAGGCCGCTTGCCGCACCGCGGTCGAGGTCCTGGCACGGGAAACGGCTTCAGGCGGACCGGCGCTATTGGTCGGTACGCCCTGGGTCGAGGCGGGCAAGCTCTATAACGCGGTGGCGCTCCTGGAAGGCGGTGCCATCAGGGCGCTCCGCTTCAAGGTCGATCTGCCGAATTACGGTGTCTTCGACGAGAAACGGGTGTTCGCGCCTGGGCCGATGCCGGGGCCGGTGAGTTTCCACGGGGTGCGCCTGGGCCTGCCGATCTGCGAGGACATCTGGGGCGAGGAAATCGTCGAGTGCCTGGCAGAGACCGGCGCCGAATTGCTGGTGGTACCGAACGGGTCGCCTTATTGGCGGCAGAAAAGCGAC
>Ga0335078_10005732_pt1 | contig 18366 bp, 18 predicted proteins | sample Lox_Sample_32_FD_206711 | JGI IMG/M metagenome (GOLD analysis project Ga0335078, IMG submission 206711) | Soil microbial communities from Loxahatchee National Wildlife Refuge, Florida, United States - Lox_Sample_3.2 | ecosystem: Environmental > Terrestrial > Soil > Wetlands | place: USA... | reverse complement strand
GAGCAAGGAAATCGCGCAGCTCATAACATCGCGGCGACCACCGGGTGCCCAGGACGCGTATCCCCTGAAAAGCCGGACGATACGATGCTTGCCAGTCATCCAAGAGATCACTGAGCTGCGGATACAAATGTTCGGCCGGCGGGTCCCACGGCTTCATGAAGAAGTAGTCGATGTTGGCATGATTGATCGCGCTGATCGCCGCGTTGGTGTCGGCATATGCCGTGAGTAAGGCGCGCTTCGCCGTCGGGAAAATCTGACGCGCCGCCTGCAGGAAATTTACTCCATCCATGTGCGGCATGCGCTGGTCGGCCAGTAGCAACGCAACTCCGTCGTTACGGACCTTCAGCCCATTGAGCAGATCGAGCGCACCTTGCGGCGAGTCGCTGCTGATCACCCGATACTCGGCTCCATATTCCGATCGCAAGTCGCGTTCAATGGCCCGCAACACGTCGGGATCGTCGTCGACCGTCAACAAGATAGGTTTTGCCATGACTGCCTTGTGAGAAACGAAGGAAATGGTTAAGGAAGCTACGACTGGATATTTAGATACTGAAACGGACCGTTTGGTCGCGTCAAGTTGCGACTCCAGTTTCTGAGCGTAGGGGAGTTCTTCCTACGCTTCCAAATCTCCGGCCTCGATCTCGTCCACGTAGCACCATACCCACGATTCCCCAGGTTCAATGGAACGCATCAGCGGGTGACGCTCTTTGTGGAAGTGTTTGGTGGCGTGCTTGTTTTTCGACGAATCGCAGCAACCCACGTGCCCACAGATAAGACACATGCGCAAGTGAACCCAGGTGTCGCCAGTCTTCACGCAGTCTTCGCAGATATGCTTATTGGTTTTCCTCACCTTGATCTGGTCCAGGTGCGCGCATTGGTTTGGCATCGTTCTCTCCAGTACTCTCGCGCCGGTCAAGTAACCTCCGTCATGTGACGAAAGGCCACAATCACAGCGAAACGCGACTCGCATCACTCAAAATAGTTCTCGGAGGTCTTTTCATACGTGCTTCGTCTTGATTATCTCTCGTGTGTATTGACGGTTGCCTCCACGATCCTCGTGGGGCGCCGTTGCTGGGAAGGCTGGGCTCTGGCCGGCATCAATTGCGTCGTGATGTGCGTCATCGGTTTTCGGACGGCGCAGTTAGGATTCATTCCTGCAAACGTATTTTGCATGGTGATCAGCGCAATGAATCTTCGCGCTTGGCGCAAATCGTCATAACGGTCACACAAGCGGCTCACTCGGCGACGAGCAGGTTCTCGGCAAAAGGCCACTGCTCGTCGACCCATTGGACTTCGCATCGGAAGCCCGCGGCCTGCGCCATCTGACAAACTTCGCTGACCGAGTATTTGTGGCTGCTCTCCGTCCAAATCGTCTCTCCCTCCTCAAGTTCGACAACGATCTCCGCGCCCGGAATGTTCACCACCTGACGACGTTTCGATTCGAGGTGCATCTCGACGCTCCGCGCCTGCGGATTGACGCGGGCCACATGGCCAAACCGTGACAGATCGAAGTCCGCTCCGAGTTCACGATTGACGCGGGCCAGCAGATTCAGATTGAAGGCCGCCGTGACGCCGAGTTCGTCGTCATACGCCTGCAGCAATTGCGAACTCGATTTCTCCAGATCCGTACCGAGGAGCATCGAATCCCCTGGCTGCAAAATGCACCGCACATCGGACAAGAACTTCACACCGGCCGCACGATCAAAGTTCCCGATCGTGCTCCCAAGAAAAAGGACAAGCAGCCGCTGTCCGCTCTTGCGGTAAGCGGCTACTTCCAGCAAGCCATCCAGATATTCGCGCTCGAAACCCACGATGCTGATCGCGTCAATGTCGCTCAGTTCGCGCTCGCACATCACCAGAGCAGAATGCGAAATCTCCACGGGATAGTACGACGTGCGTTGCCGTCGACAAAATGCCTCCAGCAACCAGCGTGTCTTTCGACCGCTGCCGCTGCCAAGTTCCGTAATCGCCACAGGGCCGGTAACGCGGTCGACGATCTCGCTGGCATACCGCCGCAGCAGCCGCTCATCGGCTCGCGTGAGCCCATACTCCGGCAAGTGGCTAATCACTTCAAACAGCGCCGAGCCGACGTCATCGTAGAGATATTTCGAAGGCAGTTCCTTTTGCCCCAGCAGGGTCAGCCCGGCGCGCACGTCTGCGCCAAACTCATAAGCAACATTCGCGGGTATCGCATGAACCAGCATGACTACTCCTCAGATCAGACATTCACGCAACGGAATCCCGCATACACATACTGGTAGTGGCCTTGAAACCAGTTGCGAAATGTGGGACGCAGCATGCAAGCGGCCGTGCGTGCAGAGCCGCCTTTCATGACGAAGTGTTTGCCATCGAAGAAATCTGCGGAGTATCCGCGGTAGAACGGAAAAGGCTCGAAACCCGAAAACGGGGCAAATACGGTGGAGGTCCACTCCCAGCCGTTGCCTAGCATTCCTTCGACCCCAAAAACGCTACGGCCCCGTGAGTACGCATTGACCGGCGCTGGATCCCAACGTTGGAAATCGAAGTTACCCAGACTCGAATTCGGACTCTCGTTACCCCAGGTGTAGAAACATTCGGATCCCTCCGAAGTTCCATAGGCAGCCCGATGCCACTGCTCCTCAGTAGGCAACGTCTTACCAACCCATCGCGCGTACGCGGATGCTTCCGCGTGGCTCACGTAAGCCGGCCAGTTCAGCGGAAGAGGAACCTCGGAAAACATCGTGCGACAAAGCCATCCGTCTTCAGCTCTCTTCCAGAACACGGGATGAGAGATTCCGTTCGCACTCTTCCAATTCCAGTCATCTTCGTTCCAAAACGCGCGGTTCTCGTAGCCGCTAGCTTCAATAAACTTCCGAAACTGTTCGTTCGTCACCATGTATCGATCAATTTCAAACGCGGGGACGTTTGCCGAATGCACCTCGAATTCGTTGTCCCAGCCGAAGCTTTCAGATCCACGCGGCAGGCCGAGTGTGGCGTATCCAGCTGGGATCTCGATCATGGAATGGGCAACCGGAAGCGTTTCAGGGAAGGATAGGGTTTCCTGCGCAATTTTTCGCTCGAAGGGTAGCTGATGCAGCATGTAAGCGAGAGTCTCAAGATGCATGAGGCGATGCTCGATGGCTACGTTAAGCAGCGTATCGAGATCGAATCCGTTAAGCCTGTGTGCATCAGCCTCGCCGCTTTCCAGAAGCTTTTCATCCAAATTGCGTCGGACACGTTGCACGTACTCGCGAACCGCGTTGACAGAAGGCCAATCCGACGGGCGATCGGTCGGTAAGCCGCCTCCAACGGGGTCGATCCCGAAGGCAAACAGCCGGTCCAACTCGGGGTAAGCAGTTTTCAACCCAAACGCGCGATCGTGCAGCAGATTCCAGTCGAACGCTTCCAGATGGCCGATATAAAAAATGATCCGATGGCGCTCAGGAATGGGCCGATCGTAAATCGAATCCGCGCGCACGATGCTGAAGAGTTGATCGCTTCTGAGACGAGCCGCAAACAACCTGCTGAGCAGCGATTGTTGGACGGCGACTTCTCTTTGAGCAGCGAGCATGGCTGGCCCTCCTGCCTGACGAAGCAGCTACCTGATCTACAACGGAGAAGATGCAACAGGTCAGCCTTTGGTGTCACGGCTGAACGCGAATGCCGCACCGGACAAGCGTTCTTACCCCAGCGACAAAGTTCTGGAACTATACACCGCCGTTACAACGGCGGGCAAACCAGTCAGCGTGTCCACTCAGCAGCGACCCGGTAAGTCAATCTAGAATGAAAACAAATGCGCATCCGGTTGTTTCATGTTGACGCGTTCACAAATCAGACCGGCCGCGGGAACCCAGCCGCAGTCTGCCTTTTGGACTCATGGTTGGATGACGAAGCCCTGCGAAAGGTCGCGGCAGAAAATAATCTTTCTGCAACCGCATTTGTTGCGGAGGCTGGCAACCACCTGGATCTGCGCTGGTTTACCCCTCGTTGTGAGATCCGGCTTTGCGGGCATGCAACTCTGGCAGCTGCGTTCGTTAGCTTTACTGCGCTCCACCCCGGCTTGAGTCTGGTGCAGTTTTCCACTCGATTCAGCGGTGTACTGACTGTGCAGAAGGACGGCGATCTGCTCGCGATGGACTTCCCGGCGTTCACCCCGAGGGTTGTCGGCAACGTTCCGGATGGGATAAGCCGCGCACTCGGTCTCGAAAGCCAACCCTTAGACGTATTGGCAGCGAACGACTCTTACCTCGTGGTACTCGACAGTGAGGCAGCGGTCTGGCGGCTTCGCCCTGACTTCGCGCTGCTCGAACAACTTCATCCGTATGCCGTTTCGGTAACAGCGCCTGCAGACAAGGCCGATTTCGTTTCCCGATACTTTGCCCCCAGCTATGGCGTCCCGGAAGACCCCGTGACCGGATCCGCGCACTGTATTCTGACGCCTTATTGGGCAAAGAGGCTGGGGAAACTTCACCTGCACGCCCGGCAGCTCTCCGAGCGCGGTGGCGAACTCTGGTGTGAAGTCACAGGAGAGCGAGTCATCGTGAAGGGAGCAGCGGTCCTGACCATGCAGGGGACGGTTACAATCTGAAATTCGGGCAGATCGGGTTTTCAGCGCGTAAGGTTTTTTGAGCGCAGGAATTCCCGCACCACGCCTCTCGGGTCGCGATGCTGGCCATCAACCGCATAATTCATTTTCTGCATTTCCTCGTCTGAGATCTTGCCGGCGAGATCCGCGAGAACTGTGGCAATTTCGGGATGCTGTTGTATCACTAGCTTGCGGATCACCGGCACCGCTTCGTACGGAGGAAAATAGTGCCGGTCATCGGCGAGCACAAACAGGTCGAGAGCCGGGATCAGCCCGTCGGTCGTATTTCCGGCCGCAAAATCAATCTGATGCTCTTTAAGTGCGCGAGCTAGCAATCCCAGATCCATGATGTGTGGTTGTTCTGCGAAGCGCAGCCCGTACGCGGCGACGAGCCTGCGGTAACCGTCCGGCCGCTCCATGAATTCGTAACCAAACCCGGCGCGCCACTGCGGAGCGAATTTTGCTGCCTGCGAAAGAGTCGTAATATTCAATCGGCGCGCGTCTTCGCCGCGAATCTCCATCCCGAACGTGTCGTTGAAACCCAACGGCGGTCCGAGCGTCAGTCCAAGACGCCGCTCATACTCACTCTTGACGTGCTGATACACCTCTGTCTTGTCACCGCTCGCCGATTGCTTGAGGATTGCACTTAAAGCAGTGCCTGTATATTCCGGATAGACGTCGATCCTCCCCGCCAGCATCGCCTGCTGACAGATGTAGGTCCCCGCCAGATAGAACCGGCGCTCGACTTTCAGGGTGGTGTGAGTTTCGATCTGCTGTGCGATGAGCTCGCCCAAAATGAAAGATTCGGTGAAATTCTTCGACCCCACAACGATGCGGCCAGAGTGCGAGGGAGCACAGGAAGTCAGAGCGGCCGCGATAAGCAGTAGGCCGCAAATGATCGATCGCTCGCGGCTCATCGTGGGCGCAGCCGCCTTTCCAGCCACCCCACGCCAAAATCCGCCAGGAGAGCCAGAATCGCCGCCGGAATAGCGCCTGCCAAAATCACTCGATTGTCGACCATCGCCAGTCCGCGAAAGATGAACTCACCCAGCCCTCCCGCCCCGATGGCTGCCGCAATCGTCGCCAGCCCCACTGAAATAACGACGGCCACGCGCACGCCTGACAGAATCACGCTCGTCGCCAGCGGCAACTCAACGTGAAACAGAAGTTGAGATTCGGTGAGTCCCATGCCACGACCGGCCTCCACTACCGCCGGATCGACACCACGAATCCCCGTGTAGGTATTGCGAACGATCGGCAGCAACGCGTAAAGCGTCAAGGCCAGAATCGCCAGCCGATCCGAACGTTCCCCGAGCCAAGGCACAGGAAGCAGAAAACCAAACAGTGCCAGACTCGGGATCGTCTGAATGATATTTGCGCTTCCCAAGACTGGTTTGTTCCAGCGCGGCCGATGTGCGATCCACATGCCAAGGGGAATGCCAATCAGCATCGCGAAGAGTGTGGACCATCCGACCAACCACAGGTGTTCGAGAGTGAGATCCACAACCTGCGTGCGGTTCTGCAGGATAAATTCGATCAACTTCATGAAGGGCCTCGATTCGCTGCCGACTGCAGTCCGTCTCCGAAAGCACGGACGTACGCGGCTGCCCATGGATCTGACGATTTCACAAATTCCTGCGGAGTCAGCGCGGCGACGAGCTTTCCTGCCTCCATCAGCGCAATCCGCGAACCCAGCCGCAGAGCCTCGCGCAAATCGTGGGTCACAAAGACTACCGTTTTGTTCAATCGGCGTTGCAACATCAGAAATTCGCGCTGCAAGTCATCTCTTGTGACAGGATCGAGCGCACCAAACGGCTCATCCATCAACAGGATCTGCGGATCGGCCGCCAACGCGCGAGCCACCCCGACCCTCTGCCGCTGGCCCCCGGATAACTGATGCGGATACCGCTCCGCGACCTCTGCTGGCAGCCCAACCAGCTGCAGTAACGCTTGAACACGCGCACGAATTCTGTCTGACGCCCATCCTTCGATTCTCGGAACCAGCCCAATATTTCGCGCGACGGTGAAATGCGGAAACAGTCCGACTTCCTGAATGACGTAACCGATTCCTCGCCGCAGCCGCGTCAAATCCACATTCGCATTCGACTGTCCATTGACAAGAATTTCTCCTGTCGTCGGTAAGATAAGGCGGTTGATCAGCTTGAGGGTCGTGGTCTTCCCTGAGCCACTGCGACCCAGAAGAACCAGAGTTTCTCCACGCACCACTTGCAAGTTCAGCCCGACCAGCACTTGCACGTCGCCCACGCGGTATGACACATCGCGGAATTCAATGGCGGGACCTGCGGCGTCAAGCGGCATGTTTGCCAAGCATACCGGACTCCGAACCGAGCGAGGTAGCTCGGACTCGCTTGTCCCAAACTCGATTTGCAATGAACGCTGCTCCTATAGACAATCTTGGCATGGAAAAGAAGCGGGGAAGCGCGAGTAAGCCAGTCGGCAAAGGCGGTCCCTTCGCGCCGGGAGCAGTCGTGATTGCCACCTTGAGCAATCCGCTCGAGAAGTTCTGGGGAATGATCCTCGCCCTGGCGCCCGAAGGGCTGAGTCTGAGCGGCGCCGAGCTTGCGTCTTTCGAAGATCTCACCCTGATGGTGCGGGACGGGGAACCGTTCACCCCCGCCGTTGTTTTCTTTCCCATGCACCGCATTGAGCGCGTCGAACTCGACCTGCCGGATGGCACCCTTCCTTCCTTGTCCCAGCGATTCTTTGCCAAGACCGGCATCGAGCCTTCGGCGGCATTTGCTGGCACCCAGGCGAGCCAGAATAGCGAGGCCGCAATCCACGCGTCTAAGGAGCCTGCTTGAGACTCTCGCAGGTTTTTACTGCGCCAAATCAACTCACCCTGCTGCGGATGATTTTCGTCCCGTTTATCGTCATCCACCTGGTAGAGGGGCGCTATCTCTGGGCGCTCGTCGTGTTCATTATTGCCGGGTTTAGCGACGGCCTTGACGGCCTCCTCGCGCGCCGGCTTCATCAGCAAACGTTACTGGGACAATACCTCGACCCGATCGCCGACAAACTTCTGTTGAGCACGATGTTTCTTGTGCTCTCGATCCTGCACAAAATTCCTTGGAAGTACACGGTTCTGGTCTTCAGCCGCGATATCTCGATCCTCGCCGCGAGCGCCGTCCTGTTCGCGATCGCAGGGTTGCGCAACTTCAAGCCCAGTATTTTTGGCAAAGCCAACACTTTCTCGCAAATCGCGGCTGTTTTCTTCGTTCTACTGCTGCAAGTCTATCGACTGAACTGGGTTTTCATCGCGGCCAAAGTGTTCCTGCGTGCGACCTTCTTTTTCACCATTCTCTCTGCGCTGCATTATGTGATCTTGGTCCAGCAACGCCTGCGCGAACATTCACATGCTCTGCCGCCAGCGAGTACTCCCGCACCGTAGAGGGATTTGACCGCGTTTTCATCCCGCCCCTAGAATCTTAAGTTCGTCTCGAACGTCATTTCATCATGCCCCTTCGCCTCTTCAACACGATGTCGTCCCAGGTAGAGGAGTTCCGGCCTCTTCACGACGACGAGGTTCGCATGTATGCCTGCGGGCCCACGGTCTACGACTATGGACACATTGGCAACTTCCGAACGTTCGTCGCTGTGGACCTTCTCCGCCGCGTGTTCCAGCAGAGCGGATACAAAGTGCGCCACGTCATGAACATCACTGACGTCGATGACAAAATCATCCGCAACTCGGCCCGTGACGGCGTAACCGTGCACCAGTACACGGCGAAATATGTAAAAGCGTTTCTTGAAGACTCCGCGATGATCGGGATCGAGCAGCCGACTCTCGTCCGGGCAACCGAACACATCCCGGAGATGGGGAAGTTCATTCAGAAACTCGTCGACAAGGGAGTCGCTTATCGTACCGACGACGGGTCGTACTATTTTCGGATTGCGAAATTCCCCGGATACGGAAAGCTGTCGAAGAAAGACTTTTCAGGCATGCTCGATGGCGCTCGCGTCGATGTCGATGAATACGACAAGGACAGCGCTCGCGATTTTGCACTCTGGAAGGCGCCGAAGCCGGGTGAGGCTTTTTGGGAGACAGTGATCGGTCCAGGCCACCCCGGTTGGCATCTTGAGTGCTCTGTCATGTCGATGGAGGAACTCGGCGAGAGTTTTGACCTGCATGCTGGCGGAGAAGACCTTGTCTTTCCCCATCATGAAAACGAAATCGCGCAATCGGAATCGTTGACCGGCAAGCCATTCGCGCACTTCTGGTTTCACGCCCGCTTCCTGCTGGTCGAAGGCGAGAAGATGTCGAAGAGCCTGGGGAATTTCTTCACTCTTCGCGATCTGGTGCTGAAAGGACACAAGCCGTCATCGATCCGCTATTTGCTGACTTCCGTTCCCTACCGCAATCAGTTGAATTTCACGTTTGATGGGCTCAAGCAGGCGGCGGTCTCGGTGGAGCGCCTGCGCAATTTTCGTCTCCGTCTAACCGCGGGCACCTTCGAGCAAGGTTCGAATCCGCAGATGCAATCGCTCGCTGCAGACGCGCTGAGTCGCATGCGTGCCGCGCTGGAAGACGACCTGAACACTGCTCAGGCGCAGGCCGCAGTTTTTGAGATGGTGCGTCAGGCCAACACGGCATTCGACACAGGCGGTGTCAAGAAAGATGACGTGCCCCGCCTGCTTGAAGTGCTGGCCACCTTTGACGAAGTTTTCGCTGTGCTCGAAGACAACGACGTCCCCAAGATGAAGGAAGTCCTCGAGTGGGCGCAGCAGGAAGGCCGTGAGAAGGACATTAGCGACGCATTGCGAGAAGCGGTTGGGTCGGGACAGCTGTCTGATGCGGACATTGAAGTCAAGATCACTGAAATGAAATCAGCCCGGGCCGCTCGCGACTTCAAGAAGTCCGACGCAATTCGGGCTGAACTCAACGAAGCCGGCGTCCTCATAGAAATTACAAAAGACGGTATACGCTGGCGCAGAAAGTAAGTCGTGTGGTCGCCTGCATGCTCTGTTGTGCTTCCCAACATCGCCGATCTGCCGGGTAGCATCCGCCGCTTCGACGCATCAGACGAGATGTTAAGCTGAAGCCCGGGGCCCGAAGCCGGAAGCCCGCTACCATGAAGTCTTTCGACGAATACCTCAGCGACGCTGAACAAGCCCACGGTCACCTCTGCGCGGGGCAAGTCCTGGGCGTGCGTCTCGCCATGCTCGGTCTGCAGAAGCTCGCGATCGACGATCCCCACGGCAAAGATCGCAAACGCCTCGTCACGTTCGTCGAAATCGATCGCTGCGCCACCGACGCGGTCGCCGTTGTCACCGGATGCCGCCTTGGCAAACGTGCTCTCAAATTTCGTGACTGGGGAAAGATGGCTGCGACATTCGTCGATGTTTCAACGGGGAAGGCCATCCGCATAGCCGCTAAAGAATCGTCGAAGGCGCTCGCCCGCCAGATGCATCCGGAGATCGAAAACAAGAACCAGCAACAGATGCTTGCCTATCGCGAGATGTCGGATGGAGATCTGTTCTCGATGCAGTGGGTAAAAGTAGACCTGCCCCCAGAAGAGTTCCCAGGATACAAAGGCGAACGAATTGTATGTGAGTCGTGCGGCGAGGGCATCAACTTCAGCAGAGAAGTGCGTCGCGATGGTAAAGTGCTCTGCCGAGCCTGCGCCGGCGAGAAATACTATCGAGAGCTGTAGAGAGTCTCAGGGAAACTTGGTCCGGGGCGGGAATGGCTCATCCGATTCCCAGATGCCTTTCTCCGCCCGTTCGTACACCAGCCATCCCTTCCGATCGTCCCGTTGGTATCTCACGTATCGGATGGTGAAGTTAGCTTCATTGTCGAAGTCCGGACGGCAATAGACAGCAAGAATCTCGCTCCTCCCGGCATCCGAAAACCTCCAATCGGTCTTCAAGGTCTTGGGTAGATGAATTGCTTCTCTCTTGCCTGTAGAGGGATTCGTTGCGGTCACCCACTCAAGGTGTCCGTTCGCCACCCTGACGAACATCGTCGTGAGTCCCGCGTACGATCCCATCCCGATTGAGTAATCAACCGTCACGAAGAATGCCTGCTTATCGGGAGGAAGGCTCGTCTTCTCAATTTTTGCCAGAGGTCGTTCCAGAGGCTCATCGCCGAGAACGTGGCCCGTCGCGTCTACGATCTCCAGGTTGGCATTGAGTGGAGGATTGGCTGAAAACTCTCGTATAAAGGGTCTGTCTCCGGAATCGCAAACTTCCAATCTCCCTTGCCCCACATCTCATCTCTTAAAGCCTGCGAAAACCTGCGATCACTCACGACCTGGAGCCATCCATCAATTCCGTTCGCTTCTTTGGAGAGAGCCACTTTTCGAGAGACATCGCGCGCAGGCTTCTGCTGAGGAGTCGCGACGGGCGTAATTAAAGCAAAGGCAAGGAAAACCGTCACTACATGTCGACACATATTCTCATTCGGCGGCTACGCGGATTGTTCGTAAGCATGCGCTATCCGTAGAATCGTTCCCTCATCGAAGTGCTTCCCCAGAATCTGCAGTCCGATCGGCAACTTCTCCCGCGTTTCACCGCAAGGAATCGAAATGCCGGGTATCCCCGCTAAATCCGCCGTCACCGTGTAAATGTCGGCTAAATACATTGCCAGAGGATCATTCGACTTCTCGCCTAAACGAAACGCTGCCGTCGGACTCGTCGGAGTCACGATCGCATCCACTTTGCCGAACGCTTCATCGAAGTCGCGGGTCAGCAGAGTACGCACTTTCTGCGCCTTCAAGTAGTAGGCGTCGTAGTATCCGGCACTCAAAGCGTAGGTTCCGAGCATGATTCGCCGCTTCACTTCCGCGCCGAACCCTTCGTCGCGACTGCGCCGGTACATCTCCGACAAGGTCTTCACTCCGCGTGCCCGATGGCTGTAGCGCACGCCGTCATAGCGCGCCAGATTCGCCGACGCTTCGGCGGTCGCGATCAGATAGTACGTGGGAATCGCATACGGCGTGTGCGGCAGTGAGACCTTCACAATCTCGCATCCCAAACTCTTTAGTTTGTCGATCGCCGCTTCTACAGCTGCGCGGACCTCGTCGTCGAGCCCTTCGCCGAAATACTCCTTCGCGACGCCGATTCGCAATCCCCGCACTGGCTTGTCGAGTTCCGCCACATAGTCCGGAACGGGCAGATTGGCAGACGTCGAGTCCATCGGATCGCGCCCCGCAATCGTCCGCAACACAATCGCAGCATCCTTCGCGGTCTTCGCCAGCGGCCCGATGTGATCGAGCGACGATGCGAATGCAATCAGCCCGTACCGCGATACACGCCCATAGGTCGGCATCAGCCCAACCACGCCGCAAAACGAAGCGGGCTGGCGGATCGATCCTCCGGTATCCGAACCCAGCGCAAACACCGCCATGTCTGCCGCCACCGCTGCCGCAGAACCTCCTGATGACCCTCCCGGCACGCGAGAGAGATCGCGCGGATTGCGGACCGGGTGAAATCCGGAGTTCTCATTCGAAGATCCCATCGCGAACTCATCGCAGTTCATCTTGCCAAGCACGACCGCACCCGCTGCCTCAAGCCGGGCGACGGCTGTGCAGTCATACGGAGGAATGTACTTGTCGAGAATTTTCGAACCCGCCGTTGTGCGCACGCCGCGGGTGCTCATCACGTCTTTGATCCCCACCGGCACGCCTGCCAATGCAGGCAAGGCTTTGCCCTCGGCCGCCATGCGGTCGATGCGATCCGCCTGTTCGAGAGCTCGCTCTTTTGAGAGAGTCAGAAACGCGCCGATCCGGCCGTCTTCTTGCTGAATCCGTGCGTAGTGCGCCTCGACGAGAGCAAGCGCAGTTGTCTTCCGCTCCTGGACCGCAGAGCGAGCGGCATCGATGGTAAGTGACTCTAGCTTCATTTCACGCTTTGAGTTTTATGCATCTTTCCTGATGTATTCACTTACCGTTCAATCACCTTCGGCACCCGAAAGAAATCTTCATCCGCATCGGGAGCGTTGGCCAGCGCGTCGGTGTGCGGCAACGATTTTCGCAGTCCTTCGAGAACATCTTCCCGATTCGCGTAAACAAATCGTTCGCTGCCCTGCTTCGCCTGATCGACGCCATAGCGATCTGACACCTGAGCCATCGGTGACACATCCGAGGTGTCGAGTTCATTCAGCCGATCGACGTAATCGAGAATCGAGTTGAGATCACGCAGCATTCCGCTGCGCTCCTCGTCCGTCAGATCCAGATTGGCAAGTTCGGCGACGTATGCAACGTCTTTGTCAGTAACTTTCATGGGATTTCAAACGGGCGCAGCGAATCGCTATCGAACGCTCTGCGATTGTGTCACCACAAACTCGATGCGCCGAACGACCTCGACGGTATATCGATTGATCGCCGCGAGATATCGCGGGGCAAGCGCCTGCAACTCGGACTTCCACCCCATATCGGCGACGCCCACGCGCAAGACTCCCTCCATAAAACTCAATGCCAGCGTCCGCTCGGCAACGGCCGAGCCGCACACAATCGGCCACGCCATCAGCGGGGCCTGCGCGGGAGGCGCCTGCCTGAGGGATTGTGCCACGATTTTTTCCAGTTCTGCGCCCGCCAGTTCCAAATCAACTCCTGTACTGCCTAATATTCTTGCAGCGATAATTTCAATCTTAACATTTTCGCAGAACTCAAAATCCGAGCGATATCACATGCTTTCCTCTGGTCCACTGTGATGATCAGACTCCCTCAGACCGGAAATTCCCGCCGCACAAATTCCAGCGCGGCGTCCCGGGAAGGCAAGCGCCCTTCGAGTTGAGCATCTTCGACGGCTCCCAGGATCTCACGAAATTTCGGCCCTGGAATATGCCCTGCTGCGATCAGGTCATCGCCGGTCACAAGCAGCGCCGGACGCATCTGCTGCGGAGGAATCTCCTCCCGCTTCTGCTTCACAAACTCATAGGTCGCAAGATGGCGGTGACTGGCCAGACAATCCGCTCGATGCAGGGCAAGGTGCTCCTCGAACTCGGTCATACGCAAGAACTTCTTCAGCGTCGACTCCTTCATCCGCGAGACGTGCCCGAACCGCATGTGATTGTCGATGAGAGCGAGAATCTGCGCAGTCTCATCGTTGGAGAATCGCAGCCGGGCGCAGATCTCTTCCGCTATCTTCACTCCCACCTCAACATGCCCGTCAAAGCGAATACGCTCTGCGACGCGGAACGTCGAGGGCTTGCCCACATCGTGCAGCAAAGCGCCCCACGCCAGTGTTAAAGCGCACGGCTGTGGAAGATTCTCCAGGAGCAGCAGCGTGTGCACGAACACATCACCCTCGGGATGAAACTCCGGCGGTTGCTCCACTCCCTTCATTGCAGAAATCTCCGGCAGCACATGCGGCAGCAGCCCGCTTTCATCCAACAATAGAAATGCTCGCCGCCCATGACCTTCGGTCAGCATGCGGGTAAGCTCATCGCGCGCCCGCTCTCGCGACACGACTTCGATTTGCCGCGCTAACTTCTTGATTGCCGCAAACGTCGCGGGCTCGATCTCGTATTCAAATCGCGCGGCGAACCGAACAGCGCGCAGCATTCGCAATTTGTCTTCGCCGAAGCGTCGCTCCGGGTCGCCAATCGTTCGTACGATTCGGGCCTTCAGGTCCTCGCGCCCGCCGACAAAATCCAGCACATCGCCATTCAGCGGATCGAGCAGCATCCCGTTGATGGTGAAATCGCGCCGTGCCACATCCTCTTGCGGAGTCTTGCTAAAGCGCACCTCATCTGGATGCCGCCCGTCCGAGTACCCGATGTCACTGCGAAATGTCGCCACTTCGACGGCACAGCTTTTCGACGTGGCATTCGGACCAGAACGATCTGCTTCCGGTAGGGGTACGAGCACGACCCCAAATTGTGCCCCCACCGCGTATGTCTCGGGAAAAACCTCCATGACGTGGGCTGGGGTAGCGTCCGTCGCGACGTCGTAGTCCTTCGGTTCCCGCCGAAGCAACAGGTCGCGCACACACCCGCCCACCAGATACGCCTGAAACCCGCGCTGGCGGAGCGTTTGCACGATCGATATGGCAAGTTTCTTCAACATGATTCAGCAGGCGGAGCCTGCTTTCATCATAACGCCCAGAATCCATTGAATGTCCTGTCCAAGCAGATGGAAGGCATCCTTTGCATTTAGTCTTCGAGGATTGCTTTGCACATGACACTTGTCACACCCGCCACATGACGCTTTGTACTGGCGGCGGAAATCTCTTGAGCAAACCATGGACAGCACCTAAGAACCACGATCACGCGCCCCGCGCGCTGTCGCACGGAGAATTGCAAATGAAATCGCAGAAACTCGCAGCGACCCTCAAGATTGTAGGCTGGATCGGATTCTGCCTGCTCCTCACTCCGCCGTCCATATTTCTTGCTTCGGCCGACAGCGATCACTCGGGCTTTGTCATTCGCCACGCCCGCGTCTTCGACGGTCACAAAGTATTCTCCCAGGCCGACGTCTGGGTCGACGGCGGCAAGATCAAAGCCATTGGCAAAGATTTGAAAGTTCCATCCGATGTCAAAGTAGTCGACGCCACCGGCGACACGCTCCTCCCCGGCCTCATCGATGCGCACACTCACGCCTTCGGCGACGCACTCAAGGAAGCAGAAATCTTCGGCGTCACGACCGAGCTCGACATGTTCACCGACGTCAAGTACATGCAGCAAGTCAAGAAAGACCAGGCCGAAAATAGGGATCTCGACCTCGCCGACCTGCGCTCCGCCGGAACCCTCGCCACTGCCCCCGGAGGCCACGGCACTGAATACGGCATTCAGATCCCGACTCTCTCCACGCCTGCCGAAGCCCAAGGCTGGGTCGATGCCCGCATTGCGGAAGGCTCTGATTACATCAAGATCGTAATTGACGATGCCAGCGCCTATGGCGGTCACCGCCCCACGCTCGACAAAGAAACGTTGAAGGCCTTGGTCGACGCCGCCCACAAGCGCGGGAAACTGGCAGTCGTTCACATCGGCCGCCAGGTCGATGCGCGAATGGCCATCGAAGCTGGAGCCGACGGCCTCGCGCATCTCTTCGCCGACACGGCGCCCGATCCTGATTTCGCCAAGCTGGTTGCCGCGCATCACGCCTTCGTCGTTCCCACGCTCGACGTGCTGGAGAGCGTGAGCCACATCGCCAGCGGAGAGTCGCTCACCACCGATCCGCGGCTCGCTCCCTATCTCACTGGTGACGATGTCACTAGTCTGAAGCGTTCATTTCCCCCGATGTCCACACATCCCAGCGAGAAGTATGCTGAGCAGACGGTTGTGCAACTCAAAGCCGCGCACGTCCCGATCCTCGCCGGAACCGACGCCCCCAACCCTGGCACCTCGCACGGTGCCAGCCTTCATCGCGAACTTGAGTTGTTGGTGCGCTCCGGCCTCACACCGCAGGAAGCGCTGGCTTCCGCTACATCGGTTCCTGCCGCCGCGTTCTGTCTCGACGACCGCGGAGTTCTTGCTCCCGGCAAGCGCGCTGATCTGCTGCTGGTAAAAGGCGATCCCACGGCGGACATACTCGCAACACGCAACATCCTTTCCGTCTGGAAACTGGGAGTCGAGGATGACCGCGCCACCTACCGCGCGGCCATTGAGAAGGCAAAACAAGCAGCCGAAAAAGCAGCCCAAGCACCGCCACCATCCGGATCAGAAATGAGCCTGATCAGCGACTTCGAAGATGGCACGCCCAACGCCAAGTTCGGCACCGGATGGATGATGTCAACCGACAGCCTCGCGGGTGGCAAGTCCACCGGCGACATGAAAGTTGTCGACGGCGGTGCCAACGGCAGCAAGCACGCCCTCGACATTTCGGGCGTCATCGATGGCGGCCTGCCCTACGCCTGGTCCGGCGTTATGTTCTCCCCGGGATCGCAACCGTTCGTGCCGGTCAATCTGTCATCGAAGAAGAGCATCTCTTTCTTCGCGAAAGGCGATGGCCAGACGTATCGCGTGTTGGTGTTCACGGCCAGCGGAGGCCGCATCCCGGCACAACAGACATTCACCGCAGGCGCCGACTGGAAGCTGACGACGGTTCCGTTCTCGGCTTTCAACGGGACTGACGGCCACGATATCTCAGCAATTCTGTTCGTCGGAGGCCCGACGGCCGGCAAGTTTGACTTTCAGATCGACAACGTGAAGTTGGAGTAAGAGTGAGGGATGCCGCGAGGCTTACCGATCGGCGTCCCACATTTTCTGATAACAGCGGGCTACCAGGCGCGACGCCGCCGACCGATCCACTCGCTCGGGCAATCTCGAAGCTTTCGCTGCCTCCTCGCACTCCACCATCAACTTCTTCGCCATCGCCAGCACCTTCTCCATCGGATACCTTCCCGTCCGCACGCGGGTCAGAAAACTCCGCTCTGGGCGCGGCAGGGTAATCCTGCCTTCCGACGCAAGCTCTTTACATTCATAGAGCAGCCGGAGAGTGTGCATCGCCGCCTTCACATCGTAGCCATACTTCGATTCGATCTCCGGCCGCTGCCCCTTCTTGCCGCGCCCTTTCCTGCCCGTCATGCGCTGAAGCTGGTCGTTCGCAAAACCGAGGAACTGTTTCGCACACGCTCGCGCGAGAAAGGTATCCCTATTCTCGACGACCTCCTTCCACACTGCGTTGCGGATCACGCCATCAGCAAACAGGAAGTGCAACGCTGTGGGATTCCCCTTGCACGCCAGCCCGGCCCACTTCTTCAGCGAATACAACGTGACATCGACATCATTCGGCCCGTTCCGCCGGTCATTCGATGCCGTTGACCAGACAAAATGCGGCAGAGACTCAAACCCGAGCACTAACTCCGGCGGCTCAATATAGATGCCGTAGATGTCGAGATCATCGGTCCCGTGAACTTTCGCTCCATGCAACTCCGAGCCGCCGACGAAAAGATGGATCACCCGTTCCGGAAATGCAAAACCCGAGTCGCGCACGTGTTGCAGCAAATCAGCCATAACGATTTCTACTAATATAGCTGCATGTCCGACGCCTACATTCTCGGGATCGAGAGTTCCTGCGACGAAACCGCAGCGGCTGTCGTCCGCTCGGGAGAGCACCTCATCTCGAATGTCGTAGCTTCGCAAATCGCCACACACCAGCCCTATGGAGGAGTCGTTCCCGAACTTGCCTCTCGCGAGCATCTGCGCGCGATTGTGCCGGTTGTGCGCCAGGCGCTTGCCAATGCCAACCACACCTACGATTCCGTTGACGCCATCGCTGTCACGCAAGGTCCCGGGCTGGCCGGAGCTCTGTTAGTCGGCATCAGTTATGCGAAAGCCCTCGCCTTCGCGCTCGATAAGCCCCTCATTGCCGTCAACCATCTCGAAGGCCATATTCACGCCGTTCTGCTGGAGGAGCGCCAAAAAGGCAATCGTGACTTGCAGTTCCCTGTTCTCGCGCTCGTCGTCTCCGGAGGCCACACTCATCTCTACCTCGCCTCGCAAAACAAAGACTCCTGGACCTACGAAAATGTCGGCCACACACGTGATGACGCCGCCGGCGAAGCGTTCGACAAAGTTGCCAAGCTTCTCGCACTTGGATATCCCGGAGGCCCCATCATCGACCGCCTCGCCCTCCACGGCAACCCGTACGCAGTAAAGTTCCCGCCAGCGCAGATCAAACATCGCGACCGGGGTGGCCGGAACGACAACCGCGCCGTCGACCCTGAGGACGACCGCCCGCGCTTCGATTTCTCGTATAGCGGCATCAAGACGGCGATCTTGCGCTACGTCGAACAGCACCAGATGCATGATGCGATTGAAGCTCGCCGAAAGGCACTGGCCAACATCAGCACACCGAAGTTCGAGGATTATCTCGTGCACTGCGACAAGCGGACGCTCG
>Ga0335078_10005731_pt1 | contig 18367 bp, 10 predicted proteins | sample Lox_Sample_32_FD_206711 | JGI IMG/M metagenome (GOLD analysis project Ga0335078, IMG submission 206711) | Soil microbial communities from Loxahatchee National Wildlife Refuge, Florida, United States - Lox_Sample_3.2 | ecosystem: Environmental > Terrestrial > Soil > Wetlands | place: USA... | reverse complement strand
GCACTACGGGATAAATCTCGAACGTCAGGGGATCGATGGGCGCCTGGCTGACATATTGCACGACTGGACGCGTGGGAATGATGGCGCCGCCCCGGACGAAGATCGGAATGCGATCGAGGGGCGCATCCACCTCGATCTCGACTGGTCCTTGATAGCGATGGTCATCCGAGAAGTCGTACCACTGTCCTTTGGGCAAATAGACCTCACGCCGGCGCCGCCCGCTCCTCAACACGGGAGCGACCAGAAGGTCGTCGCCAAAGAGGAACTCGGAGTTCTGATTGACGGCCTCGGGATCATCCGGATAGTCCAGCAGCAGCGCTCGCATCACGGGCAGTCCGGTTTCGCTGGTCTCGCGATAGGCGTTATAGAGATAAGGAAGCAAGCGGTAGCGAAGCTCGATCGAACGCCGGTTGACCTCTTCCAGTCGATTGCCGTAAGACCAGGGCTCCTGACTGGGCGCGCCGTATTCGACGTGCGTGCGGCAGTATGGATAGAACACGCCCGTTTCGAGCCAGCGTGTGTAGAGTTCGGGCGTAGCTCCGCCGCCTGCGAAGCCGCCGATGTCCGCCCCTGCCAAAGCGAGGCCTGATAGGCCCATGCCCATGAGCTCGCTCACGCTGATACGCAGGTGATCCCAGGTGCTGGAATTGTCTCCCGTCCAGACGGCGGCGTAGCGCTGGCCGCCGGCGTAAGTGTCGCGCGTGATCACCAGCGGGCGCTCGTTGGGCTTCAGCTTCAGCAGGCCGTCGTGCGTCGCCCGCGACATTTCCATGCCGTACACGTTGTGAATCTTGGTGTGGGGGCTTTCGAGCCCATGATCGTAAAACACCACGTCGTCCGGCATGGTCTTGCTCGGCACCTCGAACACGGAAGGCTCGTTCATGTCATTCCAGATGCCATCCACGCCGTCTGCCAGCAGTCCTTTGAAAAGCGTTCCCCACCACTCGCGCACTCGGTTCCAGGTGAAATCGGGAAACGCGCTCTCGCCCGGCCAGACCTTGCCGATGAACGGCTTTCCGTCCGGCAGCTTGGCGAAGTCATTGCCCGCGATGCCCTGCTGGTATACCCAGTAATTCGGGTCTTGTTTCACGCCGGGATCGATGATGGTGACGACGTGAAATCCCTGGCCGTGCAAGTAAGCCGTCAGCGCCGCCGGATCGGGAAAGCGCGACTTGTCCCAAGTAAAGATTCGGTAGCCGTCCATGTAGTGGATGTCGAGAAAGATGGCGTCACACGGGATGTGCCTGATGCGGAAATTATCGGCGATGAAGCGCACCACCTTATCGGGATAGTAGCTGTACCGGCACTGGTGATACCCAATGGCCCACAGCGGCGGCAGCGGCGTGCGGCCCACAAGTTCGGTATAACGGCTGAGCACCTTCTTCGGGTCTGGTCCCCAGAAGAAGTAATAATTCATTTCCCCGCCTTCAGCCCCGAAGGAGTAAAGATTCGGAGTCTCCACTCCGAAGTCGAAGGACGAGCGATAGGTGTTATCGAAAAAGAGGCCATACGCCTGCCCGTCGCGCAGGCCGATGAAAAACGGCACATCCTGGTAAAGCGGATCGGAATTCGCGCCCCAACCGTACACGTCGGTGTTCCACATCACGTAAGTGTGGCCGCGCCGGTCGAGCGGCCCGGCCTTTTCGCCGAGTCCGAAATAGTGCTCGTCGGACGGCATCGATTTCCACTCTCGCACCCGCCCGCTGTCCCAGGCGGTGGGATGCGCGTCGTCGTCCTTCGAAATTAAGTGACCCGTGCGATCGTAGAAGGCCACGCCGAACGGCCTCAAACGAACGCGGACTTCGATCTCCGACGTTCGAATCACGCGGTAGTTGTCATCATTGCCCTGGGTTGCGAAGTCCACCGTCGCTCTGGGCCAATCGGCAAGAGGCTTGACAACAGCCCAGGAATAGTCCGAGCCGAACGCAGCGCCGGAGGTGATCCGCACGTGGACCAGATCGGGCGCCAGCACAGAGATACTCACCAGACCCCGCGGACTGCGAAAAGTGATCTGATTTCCCTCGGGGGTTCCGGGGGTCACGGTCCCGATGGACTGCCATTCGGCGGAGGCCGGTTGGACTGTTGCCAGCATCAGCCCCGCGGCCGCTAGGAACGGGGTGAGTCCAATCGCAGCACGAATCTGCAGGCGATTCCGCATGGATCTCCTCCTTAGCGCCCGTCTGGCGGACGCAACTTGCGCAGGCCAAGATTATAATCTCCTGGTGGTAGAGCCCCAACCGGGTTTCTCAATCCGTCGTGCTGAGAGGTCCGACGGTCAGTCCATTCTCGATTGCTTGCGGTTGGCTTTCGCGCCCTACCGAGAGCAATATACTCCTGAGGGTTTTGCCGATACGGTGTTGACACCCGAGACCATCGAGCGACGCTTTGCCAGAATGATCGTTATGGTTGCCACGAGCACGGCGGGTGAGATTGTGGGCACCGTGGCCGGCAAGGCCGTGAATGAAGAAGGAGGGCACATCCGCGGCATGGCAGTGCGTCCCAGTTGGCAGGGCCGGGGAGTTGGCGCCGCCCTGCTGAAGGCTATCGAAACCGAATTGCGTGCACAACTGTGCTCACGAATCACGCTCGATACTACCGAGCCTCTCCAGCGTGCGATTCGCTTCTATGAGTGTCATGGATACAGCCGCTCCGGCGACGTGGCGGACTTCTTTGGAATGCCGCTCATGGAGTACGTCAAGGTGTTTTGAATTGAAAGTACGAAAGCGGACGGGCATCTGCGGGCTGGCCGCAGCAAAGGCCGTCGGGTGAGTCGTGACGGCAAGACAAACACTACAGAAGATCACGGAGGCCCACAGAGACTGCTCTCCGTGTTCTCCGTGCCCTCTGGGGTGAATTCCTGTTCGCAGCCGGGCAAGAGGTGAAATGCGAGGTGTGGAGAGCAACAGAATGGCCGAAAAGACAAGCTTTCACATGACCCCCGATGAGTTTCGCCGTCACGGGAAGGCCGTGGTCGATTGGATCGCTGATTACTATGAGCGCGTCGAATCGATGCCGGTGTTGTCGCGGGCAAAACCGGGGCAGGTGCGCGAGTGGCTTCCCTCGAGCGCTCCAGCTCAGGGCGAGCTCTTCGAGGTCATGATGAAAGACGTCGAGAATCTGATCCTCCCCGGCGTTACTCACTGGCAGTCGCCCAATTTCTTTGCCTACTTTCCGTGTAACAATTCCTTCCCGTCCGTTCTGGGCGAGTTGCTATCTGCCGGCTTGGGCGTTCAAGGCATGCTCTGGGCCACCAGCCCCGCTTGCACGGAACTGGAAACCCGCGTGCTCGACTGGCTGGTCGACGTGATGGGATTGCCCGCCGCATTCTCGTCGAGCCAAACCGGCGGCGGCGTCATCCAGGACACGGCTTCGAGCTCTTCGCTGTGCGCTCTTCTCGCGGGCCGCGAGCGCGCCACGCGTTACGCCAGCAATCAGCTCGGTTGCGACGGGCGTTTAGTGGCGTATACATCTACTCAAGCGCACTCGTCGATTGAGAAGGCAGCGAAGATTGCCGGCCTGGGCCGCGAGAACCTGCGGCTGATTGAAGTGGATGAGCGCTTTGCCATGCGCCCCGAGGTCCTCGAGGCACGGATGAGCGAAGACCGCAAGGCAGGGCGTGTCCCTTGCTTCGTGTGCGCCACTGTGGGGACCACCTCGTCCAATGCGATCGACCCGGTGCCGGCCATCGGCCGCATCTGCCGCGACGCCGGGGTGTGGCTTCACGTGGACGCTGCCATGTCCGGGACGGCGGCCCTCTGCCCCGAGTTTCGTTACATCCACGACGGCTTGGAACTTGCCGACAGCTACTGTTTTAACCCGCACAAATGGATGTTCACCAACTTTGACTGCGACTGCTTCTACGTGGCGGACCGCAAGGCGCTCATCGATACCTTGAGCGTTCTGCCGGAATACCTGCGCAACCAGGCTACGGAATCGGGCGCCGTCATCGACTATCGGGACTGGCATATTCCGCTGGGCCGCCGATTTCGGTCGCTCAAGTTGTGGTTCGTGATTCGCCACTATGGCGTGGAGGGCTTGCGCTACCACGTGCGGCGCCACGTGGAACTGGCCCAACGGTTCGCATCTTGGGTCCGCGACGACGCTCGATTCGAGCTGGCTGTGCCGGCCCCGTTGAACCTCGTCTGCTTTCGACATCGCGGGGGTGACGCCATCAACCAGAAGTTGATGGAGCGTTTGAACCAGAGTGGCGATCTATACTTGACCCACACCAGGCTTGATGGCCGTTTCACCTTGCGCTTAAGCGTGGGTCAGACGCAAACTGAGGGGCGTCACGTGGAGCGCGCCTGGAGGCGCATTCGCGAAGAAGCTGCGAGTTTGGAGGGCTCGCGCGATTCTCCCGCGTAGCAGTCTGCCAAGCGCGAGGGGCAACGTTCCGGGGCGATCGAGCGCGCTCCTCAAAACGCTGAACCCAGCCGGGAGTGGCTGCTCTGAACAGACAATGAGCCAGATCGCACAACAACTTGACCAGGCAACGGCCGCCGAACCGATGCGCCTCTCGCCGAGGACTCTTGCCGGCGTGGCGCTCGCAAGTTTTGCAGCGCTCTTACTCGAGCTTTCGCTGACGCGTTTGTTCTCCGTGATCCTCTTCTATCATTTTGCCTTTCTGGCGATTTCGGTCGCTCTCCTGGGTCTTGGGACCGGCGGCGTCTTAGCTCACTTGCGGCGCCGCTGGCTGGCCCGATACGATACACGATCCCTCGCGGCTGCTTGCTGCACCATCAACGCTATGGCGACGTTCCTTGTGCTTGAGATTGTCCTTCACGTTCCCGTGTCGCTGGAACTGAGCGGCGCTAACTTCCTCAAGCTGACAGTCATTTATCTCTGCTCTGCTCTTCCCTTTTTTTTCACCGGCCTGCTCCTGGCGGCAGTCTTTGCCCGCAGTGCTCAGCAGGTTCCCATGCTTTACGGTGCTGACCTCACTGGTGGCGCGCTCGCCTGCCTCGCTGTGGTTCCGTTGCTCGACCTGGCGGGTGGACCGGGCACTGTAATGTTCGCCGGAGCGGCCATGGCCTTCGCCGGGGCCACCTGGGCCTTCGCTGGCAGAGGACGCACGCTGGCGCTGATGTTGGCGGCAGTTCTCGTCGTGCTGACCGTGGCGAATCGTTTTGGGAGCCTTGTGGACGTGGTGTACGCCAAGGGCGTTCGAGTAGGCAGCGTTGCCAAGGTCGAGTTTGTGCGTTGGAACGCGATTTCGCGTATCGAGGTTGACCGCAAGCCGGATCAGTCCCGGTGGATCGTCATCGATGCGGACGCCAACAGTGCGATCGTCAATGTGAATCCGCTTGCCTGGAAAGGCGTGTGGCAAAGGGATCTGATGTCCGCGCCGCCGGCCGCGGCCAACGTGCTTCGTCCGCACGGCGACTACGCCATCATCGGACCGGGTGGCGGCGTGGACGTGTTGCGTGCCATTGCCAACGGAAGCCCCAATGTCACCGGAATCGAAATCAATCCCATCATCGCGAACACCGTCATGCGTGGGCTCTACGCGGATTATAGTTATAACTTGTATCGTCTGCCCCAAGTGCACATGGTAGTTAGCGATGGCCGCTCGTTCATTCGGAGCAGCAAGCGCCAGTTTGACGTTGTCCAGATGACGCTGGTTGACACCTGGGCGTCAACGGCCGCTGGGGCGTTCGCTCTCAGCGAGAGCTATCTCTACACCACCGAGGCCTTCGAGCAGTATTTTCAACATCTCAAGCCCGACGGATTGATCGCTGTCACCCGTTGGGAATTTAAGCAGCCTCGCGAAGCGCTGCGCGTGGCATCCGTTGCCCTCGAGGCACTGCGGCGATTGGGCGTGATGGACCCAGCCCGCAACTTCATGGTGATCTCCGATGGTCCTCTGAATGAAGACGGGCGTCCCGTAGCCGTGCTCGTTAAGAGGAGCGCGTTCACGCCCGACGAGGAACTGAGCGTCCAGGCATATATGAAGGCGAATCCGAAACTCGTGGCGTTGTACCTGCCGTCAGCGCCGGAAGAGAATCCGTTTTCGCAGTTGATCACGTCCGGTGATCCGTCCGCGTTTGCCGGCAGTTATACGTACAACATCTCGCCTGTGAGTGATGACTCTCCGTTCTTCTTCTTCACGCTCAGGAGCCGCCAGGCGCTGGCAGCTACGGCCGAAACTCGCCGCGGGATTGATTGGAAGGTGAGCCTTGGCGTCGTCGTACTCGGCTTGGTGTTCCTGATCTCTGTTTTGGCGGTCGTGGCTCTGCTCATCCTGCCACTGGTTCTCGGCGGACCCCAGAGGCCGAGGGCCGTCTTGCCCGTCATGTATTTTGTGGCCATCGGACTGGGATACATTTTGGTGGAAATCACATTCGTGCAGCGGTTGGTGCTGTACCTCGGGCATCCGACTTACGCGATCACAGTCGTAATCTTTCTCTTACTGCTCTCGAGTGGCGCGGGCAGCCTGGCATCACGTCGGGCGAAGCTTCAGCCGCGGAGCATCAACTTGCCGCTGGCGGTCATCACAGGAGCCTTGCTGATTTATACCTTTGTTCTGCCGTCTCTCCTTGCCCCCGGCGTAGGCCTGGCTTTCGGACTGAAGCTATTGGTGAGCGCCGCGATTCTGGCACCCTTGGGATTTATGATGGGAATGCCGTTTCCAACGGGTCTGCGAGCCGTGGGCGCAGATCGTCAGGAGGGTGAGGGTGCCCAGTTGACTTGGGACACGCCGGCCGAGCCCGACGCGACCAGCGGTATCGTAGAGTGGGCCTGGGCACTGAACGCCGGCTCTAGCGTTCTCGGATCGGTGCTGGCGATCATAATTGCCATCAATTTCGGCCTGAAGATCACCTTGGCTTGCGGCACTGCCGCCTACCTCGCGGCCTTGGCCCTGAGTCATCGGGTCATTGAGCGATCGAGCGATTTGTGACTGAGTGAATGAAGGGCCATAATCCGGTCCCGCGCCTTCTGAAGCCGCACAGACAACTGATGCCAATCGCTCAATCACCCGATCGCTCGCCCGACGGCTCCATGACCCGAACACACTGAGGGATGAGCTATGAAAACCACACTTCCGCGCCGCCAATTTCTCATTCACAGTGGTCAGGCGGGGCTCGCCTGGCTGGCAGCGTCGCGACTCGGGTCTGCATTTTCTGCCCCAATGCCTAATCCCGTCGGCTATGCCACCATCTCCTGGCCGCGCGGCCAGTTCGAACAGGCCCTTGAGACGATCTCAGCGCTGCACTACCAGGGCACGCAATTACTGGGTTGGGTCGAAGATGATTTCGGAGGGACGAAGCAGCCCGGGTTGCGCCAGAAGCTGAAATCCCTCCGAATAACTCCAGTGGCGCTTTCGTGTTGGGGTGTGAGCTTGAACCCGGCGAATCTTGGACCCGTGGGCAGCAAGTTCCCAGGTTACGTGCAATACTTGCGCGGCCTCAACGGGCTGTACGTGCAGGTGACCGATGCCGGTCACCCCAACCAGACTTATTCATCCGATCAGATCAAAGCGCTCGGCAGCCGTATGAACGAACTTGGAAAGATCGCCCGCGACTCCGGTTTACAGTTGGGTTATCACCCGCATTTCGGGACTCTGGGCGAGACCCGCCAGGGACTGGGCAGAGTGTTGGAGGCCACAGATCCGAGCTACGTCAAGCTGATCGCGGACGTCGCTCATCTGAGCCTGGGAGGGTCCGACCCGGCCGAGGTGATCCGCACCTATCGCGACCGCCTGCTCTTCCTCCATTTCAAAGACGTGCGCAAGGACATTGCGAAGCTGGCTGCGGAAAACCGTGATGAGGCACGCAGCGCCAGGTACCGCTTTTGTGAGATCGGCACCGGCACCATCGATTTTGCTGCAATCCTCGCGGCCATGCGCGACGCCAAATTCATCGGCTGGGTTATCGTCGAACTGGATGCATACGAACCGCCGCTGGGCGGCCCGGACGAGGCCGCCGGTACCAATGCTGCGGCGCTCGAAAAGATGGGGTTCAAGTTTCCCAAAGCCGCGCCCGCCGCCGCGACATAGCGGTTTGGTTGTTCCCACTCCAACCTCAAAACAGAAGCCGCAGTCCAAACTGAATCTGGCGTTCCGCGGTCGCGGTACCCGTGATGACGCCAAAGCCCGACGATCCGAGCGTCGCGCCGGGATTGCCAAAAGTGGCCTGGTTCAACACGTTGAAGAACTCGGCGCGAAACTGGAGCGATGTCGACTCTGTGATTCGGGTGTCTTTGATGATCGAGAAGTCAACGTTCGACCAACCCGGGCCGGTAAACGTGTTTCGCCCCAGATTCCCCGGACTCGCCAGCGCGGCGTTCCCTGTAACCGGGCTGGTGACGAGCGGCTGACCGAAGTAGCCAGTTCCAACGCCTTCCAGCGGGCCGCCGCCGGGACCGGAGCATGTCGTGGGATCCATGCCGATGACGGCGTCGGAAAAGAACTGCGGCCCACAACCCGCTTGCAGGACGGGACTCCGCGTGGCCCTCTGCAAGAAGAACGGCCGGACGCCTATGCCGTCGTAAGTGTCAAACCCATACTGCAAGCTCGGATAAGAAGTGACGACAGTGAACGGGAAGCCCGATTGAGCCTGGAAGATGCCGAGCACTTTCCAGCCCTGAGTTAGCCGTCTCGGGAGCCGTTCCAGCGCCTGCCACTGAGCGAAGGGCAGGTTGTATTCGAAGTTGGCAACGAACCGCTGAGCGATGCTATAGCTGGCGGGCGCGTATTCGCACTTGCGGCACTGCGGATCATTTTCCATGATGGCGCCGTTTTGCCCGCCCGAGCTCCACACGGCATCGGCATCCGTCATATCCTTTGCGTACGTGTAATTCGCTTGAAAGGTGATGCCGTGGGAGGTAGAAATTTTCCGCAGTTGCGCTTGTAACGCGTTGTAGGCGGAGTGAGCCCCGTTGTGGAAGGATTGCAGCTCAGACAGGCCCGGCGTGATCTGAGTAAAGGGTGCATACTGCGGTTCGGCGCCGTCCATCGCGTTGGGGTAATCCTGGGTGTAAAGACTGACGCCGTCATTCGCGACATAGGAAGCCTGGGCCTCGATACCTCCGGCAAACTCATGCTCCAAAGTGAAATTGCCGCTGATGGTGTAGCCGTTTCGCATCGAGTCGGAAGGCCAATCCCCGATAAGCGGACCGATGATGGGCACGTACGGCGCATAGCTTATGGGCGTGTTCGGCGCGACAGACTTGGTGTTCCCATTGGCGGCGAGGGGCTGGCCCGACGCGCTCGTCAACAGGGGAAGGGAAACGGGAAGCGGTGTCAAGCTGTAGGTTGCATTGGGCAGCGAACTGGTGGAGGCCACTGGAAAATCCACCAACGACTGATCCGGGTAGACGGTGGGGATCATGTTGGTGAATATTCCGCCCCCGCCGCGCAGAACTGTGCTGTGCCCCAAGTCATAGGCCAAACCGAAACGCGGGCCGAAATCCCCGGCGATGCGGTCGGGCTGCCAAAGGGGATCGGGGTTTACCACAAAATGGCCGTAAAGGTCGTCTCTTTCAGCGGGCAAAGACAAGCGATTTCCTACTTCCCAAGGAACAGTGGCGTATTCGTAGCGAAGGCCGAGATTGAGCGTGAGTCTTCGAGTGGCCTTAATGTCGTCCTGAATGTACCCAGCCAGCATCGAGCGCCGCAATCCCCACCAGACGAATCCACCCCCCGGCGGGCCATAGCCGGCCGCGGCAGTCGCGCGCACGTAAGCTGCGTCAGCACCCTCCATCATACTGATCAGGCCGCTCGGGCTCAGCGTCCCAGCGGGCAGAGAGGTTCCTCCGCTGGTGGAAGGGATCGCGTCAGGGAGCGGCGTCCCGGAATTGAATTGATAGACGCCGCTGGGTCCATAGGAGGTCACGCCGGTGCCGTTATCCCACTCCCGGCGGAAATTCCCACCGATGTTGAATGAGTGGCGGCCCTTGATCCAGGCAATGTTATCCTTGTACTCGAAGACAGTGGTGACGTACTTGGTCTCGAAGGTATCCGGCCCCCAATCCTGCAGGCTGCCGTCCAAAAAGCTCGTATCCGTGGTGGTGGCCTCTGCAGGGGCTTCCGGCACACCTTCGATGCCTCGGTTGAGGGTGAACGTGAAGTCATTCAACAAGGTAGGAGAGAAAAGGTGGGTTTCGCTCAGCGTGTAATTCCTCGCATCGCCAATATTGCTGGTCGCAAAATTGGCGCCGGCGAGGTAGGCCCTCCAGGCATCGGTCTCCTTGGCAATGTTGTTGACGTAAGAAGCGCGGGCAAATAGCGTATCCTTGGACGAGAAATGCTGGTCAATGCGCGCGGAGAACTGGTCATCGTTAGTGGGTTGGGAAAAGAGGAAGTTGAAAGTATTGGCCCCAAGCACTCCATTCGGCTGGTTGGGCGACGGATACTTGGCCAGGGTCGCAGCCGCAACCGGGTTCAGGGGTACCTGAAGCGTGTCCGGCGCTCCGGTCACGGGGTCAGGGATGGTCACGATTCCGTTCTTCTCGGCGTCCGTCGGCACGGGCACGATGTTGGGTTCTCCCAGCCGCTGCCGTAAGCCTGCATATTCCACGAAGAAAAACGTCCTGTCGTGCTTGATCGGGCCTCCAAAAGTGGCGCCAAACTCGTTTCTCTTGAACGGCGGCACCGAGGTCGCGAAAAAGTTGCGCGCGTCAAAAGCGCTGTTTCTCAGAAATTCGAAGGCGCTGCCATGAAACTGATTGGTCCCGGATTTGCTGACCATCTGGGTGATGCTCCCGGAGCCTTGCCCATATTGTGCGGAGTAGTCGTTCTGCTGCACCTTGAACTCCGCGATGGCATCGAGATTGAAGTTCGTGAACTGCAAGGTACCCATTTCCGCATCGCTGATGTCGCCCTCATCCAAGGTTCCGGTCATGGTTTCGCCGCGATTCCCGTTACTGATCCACTGGCCTTGTGCGTCCATCCACCCCATGCCGCCGGTGTTGGAAACCACGCCCGGTTGTAAGTAGACAAGGCCCGTGATATCCCGGCCGTTGAGTGGGAGATCCCGCACCTGGTCGGCAGAGACCAGGCCGCCGAGCGTTCCGTTCGTTGTGTTCAGCAGCGGCGGTGCGGTAGTCACTTTGACCTCGGAGGTGACACCCGCCAAGGCGAGGGTGAAGTTCACTTCGCGTTGCTGGCTCACGTCGAGGATCAGGTCGTTGGCTGCTCCCGTCTTGAAGCCTTGTGCTTCGGCGGTGACGTTATAGGTCCCGACGACGAGATGAGCCAGAGTGTAATTCCCGTTCGCGGTTGAACGGGTAACCTGTCTGACGCCGGTGGCAACGTTGATCGCCGTGATTGCGGCATTGGGCACCACTGCCCCGGTGGGATCGGTGACAATCCCGGTGATCTCACCCACGGCCTGCGCCTGGAGAATATTGGGGGCGAGCAGAATGAGCGATAAGGCAAATATGCCGGGAAATGAGAACTTGAGTTTCATGGGTGTCCTCCGCGTTCCCCGCGCCCGACGCAAGCCGCAGGCCTGAGAGGCCAAGAGAGGCAACTGGCTGTATTATACTCTGGCATGGAGAGCTGTCAACGCAGTTTACAAGCTCAACGAGCTTAGCGATACGCGACGGCGGCGGCAGGAGCGGGTATGAAGTTTGTGGCTCGCCAGCCAGCCGTCAGCGGCTGGGCAAGCAACTGGAGGAAAACACTGAAGAACGGGGCCCAAAATGAGCATTCCGGTCAGCGTTGTGAAGCCATCACCTCTCCAGGATGGAGTTAACTCATCAAAGCAAGCAGGTGTGCGAGCGCAAGCGCATCGATGGCCGCGCGCAGGCGCCAAAGCGAAGGGAGCCTGCCTTTAATTCACTCCGGAATGGCAAAGAACTTAAACCGCAGCGCATTCTCGTATTCTCTCTTGGCCGCCTTGGCCTTGTTACGGAGGTCCTCTTCGTGGAAGTGCGCCTGCTCCCATTGATCAATTTCTGCCACCGAATGATTCGCCGAAGCCAGATCTTCCTCTTTGCGTATCGCGGCGATCCATTCCTCAACGGCAGCTTTGTAAGCGCCCTGCAATTGATCGAGTCCTTGGTTCCCCTCCTCCATGGCTCCCCCTACAAAGCTCTCAGCATAGCAGAAAGTGAATCCGGATTCGAAGGGCTGGCAGACGCGCCAAGACGTGCCTGGTGTTGGAACGTCACCGCTATGCGGCGGCCAGCCGTCACTCACGGGCCTTCTGCCCTTAAGATCACAGGAGGGTGTGACGGGCGTCACAGAACCCGCTCGGCGGTCTGGGAAAGACTGTGACCATAAGACAGGGCCTTCTTAAGAGAGGGCGCGGATGTAAGGAGGAGAGATCCGGGCCAGTCCGAGCACGCATGGCGCTCGAGGCCCTGATGACAGCAGCCCCGGCCGGTGGCGCTGGTTTCAAGTCGCCGGCTGGGCTGCTCAGTGGAATCGTTGTGAGGAGACAACACCGTATAGATTGTTCCTGACAAGGTGAAGACGACACTTAACCAAGCCTTCTGAAATCACCTTGCAGAAGCTCAGCCGGCAGTGAAGGCCTAAGTAAAGTGAGGGCCGCCTGAGCCCAGCACCCGCCAGGGGAGACGTAGGCGGCTTTCATGGTCGGCCACGTCTCCCCCTCGAACCGGCCCATGTAAAGCGCCCAAAGATGTGGCTGCTTTCGGTACCCTGCTTTCCCCCTTGGACGCGTCGCAGAGTAAGTTCTCCGTTCCGGAAGTCCACGCTTGCAGTGCTGCATGAGTGCGGCGCCGATGGTGATGCCGTTCCCACCCCCCACCCCGTATCGGTTGCTTCGGATCACAACTTACGACAGCCTGGGATTTCGGGTGTGGTGAGGGACCGGGCCATAAAAAGCCGGGGAAAGGCGGCGCTGCGGTGCCCCCTTTACTCGGCTGTTTCGCATCCGCCCCTAGACCTTCCACGGTGAACGAGCCAGGGCGCCGCGAACCTGGTGCATGGCGCTGGTCAGCGCCCTACTCAGCAGGCGAACCAAACGCAGGCCAACAGCGCCGTGCTCGCAGAGAAAAGCTGAAAACTGTTCCCTGTCGACGTATCCGATTTCCGAAGGCTCGAGGAGTTGGGCGGCCGCCCGATAGGGGCAGGCGATGAGGGCCGCGGGCAGTCCCAGGATCTCGCCCGGGCGGGCGATTCTCGAACCCAAAGACTCTCCATCTGTCAGAGAATCGGCGAGTTTTACGCTGCCGGTGTGAACCACGAATATTCCGCGCGCCGACTGATCTTCGTCAAAAAGCGTTGCGCCTCGAGGATACGCGGTCCTGACTTGAAGTGAATTGAAAGTATCGGCGGTGCCGGTGGGCAGGCCGGCGAACAGGTCTTTGCACCGCACTGTGCCAAAGAGACCGTCCGATCGCATCCTTTTTACCGTTTTGCCGGGCTGCAGGCTCTGCTTGGCCCCCGTTCGCCCTTTCGGCATTTAACCTTCCGTTGGTTCTCAACCAGACGCTTACACGCTAGCGTGTCGCGGGATGGGCCTGCCGTGACCAGCGTCACAGCAGGCCGTGATGACCGCGCATCGCGCGGCGCACGCGCGGCGCTTCCGGTATAATACCAGCGAGTCCTGCCGACTGAGCATGGCGCAGGAAGCAGAGGCATTCAATTCCGTCTGGAGCTTGGAATGAGCTATCTGGTGAGTCCGTTCGAAGTGAGCGCCAAGGCTTTGCCGGTGCCGGCCCAATGCCGCTTCGTGCACTTGTTCTCCGCCATCGCGACCCGCCACAGCGACACCATCGACTGCTGGTTCCGGATGAACGGCCAGCGCGTGACAGTCTCGATTTCCTGTGCCGCGCTCACCACGCTGCGCCGAACCGAGGGGAAGAAACTCACCGACCAGGAACTGGCGGATATCGCGGCCTTGCACCTGCGCCGCACCTTGGAAAAGGGCTACGACGCCACGCAGGCGGAGTTGTTTATCGAGATGGCCCAGCTGCGGAATCTGGCTAGCGAGCTGGGCTATCTCTAGAGCACATCATGGACGAGCCCGCCCGCTGGTTTGAATCGCCTGGCTTTTCGAGCCCGGGCTTGCTGGCCCGGGCTGCGTGCTGGGTCGCCCCTTAGGTTTGCGAATGGGCCAACTGGCTGGCGGCGCGGGCATGGGTCTGCCGGCAAGACGTGCCGACCAGCGTCCGATATGCTATGTGCGGAATCGTTGCCTACACCGGCCCACAGAAGGCCCGTGACGTCTTGATCGACGGGCTGAAGCGGCTGGAATACCGCGGCTACGACTCGAGCGGCGTGGCCATCCTGGATTCGGGCGCTCCTTATCTGGCCCGCGCCGTAGGCAAGGTCGCTGCGCTCGACGAACAGGTCAGGCGCGATGCGCCGCCCGGCGCTACGGGCATCGCGCACACACGCTGGGCCACCCACGGCAAGCCCACCGAAGCGAACGCTCACCCCCACACCGACTGCAGTGGCCGCATTTTCCTGGTGCACAACGGCATCATCGAAAACTACCAGGCGCTGAAAAAGAAGCTGCTGGAGGCAGGCCACAGCTTTCGCAGCGAGACTGATACTGAAGTTCTGGTACACCTTGTCGAATCCGCCTATGCGGGCGATCTCGAAGCCGCGGTTCAGAAGGCGCTGCTTCAAGCGCAGGGTACCTTCGGGATCGCCGTGATTCACGCCGCCCGGCCCCGCGAGATCGTGGTGGCGCGCCGTGGCAGCCCGATCGTGCTCGGGATCGGTAAAGAGGAGTCGCTGGCCGCCTCCGATGTGGCCGCGCTCGCCCAACACACGGACCAGGTGGTCTACCTCGAGGACAACGAGGTGGCTCGGCTCGAGCCTGGCCGGTTTCATATCAAGACGCTGGATAACCGGGCGGTGGACCGCGGCCCCACCCTCATCAACGGCAGCTCGGAGTCGTTTGACCGCGGAGAGTTTCCCCACTTCATGCTCAAGGAGATTTTCGAGCAGCCGGAAGCGGTGGAGAACGCGCTGCGCGGCCGGCTGAACCATTCTGAAGGCGTCGCCAAGCTGGGCGGCCTGGAAGCGGTGTTCGAGCGTTTGCTTCAGGCGCGGCACCTGATCATCGTGAGCTGCGGCACGAGCTACTACGCCGGCCTTTACGCTCGCTACGTTTTCGAAAGCTTCACCGACCTGACGGTAGAAACCGAACTGGCCTCCGAGTTTCGCTACCGCAAGCTCAACATCCGGCAGAACACCGTGGTGCTGGCTATCAGCCAGTCTGGTGAGACCGCGGACACGCTGGCGGCCCTGCGCGAGGCGAAGCGCAAGGGTGCTTTGGTGCTGGGCCTGGTGAACGTGGTGGGCAGCACCATCGCGCGAGAGACGCACGCCGGCGTGTATTCGCACGCGGGAATCGAGATCGGCGTGGCCAGTACCAAGTCTTTTGTCTCGCAGTTGACCATCCTGATTCTGATGGCGGTGCTGGTGGGCCGGAGCCGGGATCTTTCTTACGAACAGGGGGATAGCGTGCTTCGGGGACTTGAACGGGTGCCCGATCAAATCCGCGAGATTCTGGCTGGCGCCCGCCACGTCCGCCAATTGGCGGAAAAATACTGCCAGGCCAGCCACTTTCTTTATATCGGGCGCAAATATCACTATCCGATCGCCCTGGAAGGCGCGCTCAAGCTCAAGGAAGTGGCGTATATTCATGCCGAAGGCTACGCCGCCGGCGAAATGAAACATGGGCCGATTGCGCTGATTCACCCCTCGTTTCCTACCATGGCCTTGGCCCCGGCCGACGGTTCGTTCGAAAAGGTGGTTTCCAACATTCAGGAGATCCGTGCCCGCGAAGGACCCGTGATCGCGGTCACCACGGAGGGCAACGCGCGCCTAGCGCCGCTGGTGGACGACGTGATCGAAGTTCCCGTGAACCATGAGATTCTGACCCCGCTCTTGACGGTCGTGCCCCTTCAGCTCTTCGCCTACTACTGCGCCGCGCTGCGCGGCTGCGACGTGGACAAACCCCGCAATCTCGCCAAGAGCGTCACCGTGGAATAGGCGATCGATTCGCCAGCGCACGCCTGGATTGATTCATTTCCTTGACCTCATTGAGTCAATGACCTGATTCGATGGCGACATTTGCCTCCCTGGCTTTCGCCTGCTTCTGGTAGACCCTGCACTGTCCGCAGCCCAAAACGGCGCTTTACGATTTGAGCGTCTGCGCGTATCAAACCGCGGCTTTGTGCAAATTCACATGCCAAACTCGAATTGATTACAAAAGACTTTTTGGCGTGGCTTTCTGTGAGTTTTACAATCGTTTGATTCTACTAAACTTCTTGGCTTTGGCACGAACCCAACGCCTACCTATCTGCTGATTCTAAGGAGCGTCTTGGCTTTGGACTATATGGGGGGCAGGCTTAACCCGTCGTGATTGCCAGTTGTAGAACAACCAGCAGTCCGTCCCTCCGCAAGGGGCCTGTCGCTGTCGCCCTGCCCGGATCCCGACTCGGCGCTCGATCGCTCACCCGCGCAACCCGATCACCCATTCCGCTCTCCAACCCCGAAAGCCGGATGGATAGGTGCCATTGAACCATCCCTGCTTCTTCTCAACATGCTGCCGGACGCCTTCCAGCGGTCCGTACCACGAGGAAACAACGGCCTTAGTGCGCCTCGCTGTTCGACTCAGTTCTTTTTCGTCCTCTTGACGCGGGATGGCACGTAGTGGAAGCGAATCAGATAGATGTTCTCACCCCGGCCGTGCTTGGCCACCTTCAGCAGATCCAGGACGCCCAGGAAGCCCGATTCGCGCGCCAACTGCGGCGTGATATCGGGAAACCCGATCGGTTCGATGGAGTCCACCACGATCTCGCCCTCGTCGATACGATACCGGCCGCCGACTTTGACGTTGGGCCGTATCCAGATTCGCACGCTGCACGTGATTTCGCCGCGACGAACTCCATCGCGAAGGCGCCTGGTGAAGGTCACGGAAAGAGTTTAACCCGGACGGCCGCGGGATGCACGGCGGGGTGTTTCGAGTACCGGTGTAGGAGGAAGCCGAACTAACAGAAGTTCGGCGCCCTCTCACCTTGAGGTAGGGCGGACTTTGTGGCCGCTCCATTTCGGGGAGGTTCAGCCGATTCCTTTTTTTGCCCTACCCTGGAATGTTGTTAACAATACAAGACTTAGTTGGCAATATCTTGGAATGTCCTTGATGAGAAAGGTGGCGAGTTCGTGAACAGAAATCGCTTGATTCACGGCTTGAGCAAAAGGTTAGGATCAGGTGATCTTCTGCTGCGACGCCAATCGACTGGCGAAGGAGGACACTTGCTCCACGCGCCCGTTGCTACGAATGCTCGGCCTCCTGCAACACCAAGCATCTGGCCGTCCGAGCCGTTGCGAAGTCTTCATCCTTTCTCCAGCACGACGGTGCGGCCTTCGCATGTGGCCACGGGTGGCATAGCCACGCTGCGGCGGAAGTGCGAGTGCGGAAGCGGCCCGGATTGTGACTTGACTGTGACACCGGCACGAAAAAGCACGAGGGCAGTCTCAACTCCCTGGCTGAGAGATCCGGGGGCGGCAAGCGCCGCAAGCCCCGCGCATCGTTCATGACGTTCTGCGTTCGCCGGGCCAGCCGCTCGATTCCGAGACGCTGACGTTTTTGGAGTCGCGCTTCGGACGCGATCTTCGCGGCGTCCGCCTTCACACCGATTCGCGAGCTGCCGAGTCGGCCCGCGCCGTCCGTGCAGCGGGCTATACTGTAGGCCAGCATTTCGCTTTTGCGGCCGGGCAGTATCAGCCGGGTTCGGAGAGCTGGCGGCGGTTGCTGGCCCACGGGCCGGTCCGTACTTTTCAGCAGTGGGATGCGGCGCGGCGTTGGGGGTCGCTATAGGTTGCGCCGGCCGCCGGACCTGACGAGCAGCTCGCCGACCGGATGGCCGGCCAGGCGCTCTCCACGCAGCCAGTGGAGATGTCCTTACTTCATGCAGGCAGTGTGGGCGGAGGTACGACGCCTCCCGCGACGGTTGCGCGGCGATCGCGCGCGGCGGTGTTGCAGCGGCAGGTCCAGGTGACCTGCCGCGTGGACGCGATCAAGATCGCGCGGGCCAAGGCAGGCGACAAGACGGCGGCGGCGGAGATCCTGAATTGTCGCCAGAGCGGCCTCAGCCCATTACCGGCGGGCTGCACCGCCGATCTCATCGACGCGCTGAGCAAGCTGCTCGGTAAGAAGCCTGACGACAAGATGAAATGCCCACCGGGCTTTCATGGCGGAAAGAGTCAGACCTACAAGGACCAATGCTGCAGGGACAGCGCCGCGGGCGATAGCGTGCAGGATTGTTGTCTGCCCGGGCGCATTTCACCGATGTTCGGCACCTGTTGTCCACAGGGCCAGATACGCCGGGGAAACAAGTGCGCGCCGGCACCCTCCGGCCTGTTGCTGCTTGACGCCTGTCCAAAGGAGTGGCGGACGCCCTTTGGTCTCAAGTGCTGTCCCCCGCCGCTGATACC
>Ga0335078_10005728_pt1 | contig 18370 bp, 13 predicted proteins | sample Lox_Sample_32_FD_206711 | JGI IMG/M metagenome (GOLD analysis project Ga0335078, IMG submission 206711) | Soil microbial communities from Loxahatchee National Wildlife Refuge, Florida, United States - Lox_Sample_3.2 | ecosystem: Environmental > Terrestrial > Soil > Wetlands | place: USA... | reverse complement strand
TCCTCAACACTCCCTCCGATCCCTACGACCTGACAAAGGACATGGGGAACGCCGACTGGGACATTCGCCAAAACCTCACCGGCAGTGTGACCTATAACTTTCCCGAATTGAAGGCAGCAAGCTTGCTGGAGCGTACTGCCCTGGGAGGATGGCAAACTTCGAGCATCGTGCAGACTCGCACCGGGGACGCGCTTAATCCTCAGCTCACCGGCACGTTCTTCGGGCTGCCGACACGTCCCAATTTCGTCTCCGGAGGGAACGTTCGCCGTTCCGGCGGTTCGTGGCCAGCCGGCCGCTACGACTGGACGGCATACAAGGTCGAGACAAACTACAATGCCAATCCTGGCGATCCTTCGACCCTTGGAAACGTCCCACGGAACAGCCTTCCGGGTCCACCCTTTTTCCAATGGGATTTTTCGGGGATGAAGAATTTCCCGGTGGCGGAGAAGCTGAAGGTGCAGTTCCGCGGCGATCTCTTCAACATCCTGAACCATCCGAACTTCGGCAACCCCGGCAACATGGGAATTTGTACCGCGATCTCGTCAACGCTACCCACTTCCACCTGCTCGGGCGGCCCGGCGTCTGGAGTCGGGGATAATACGGAATTCTCAGCAGTCGGTCAGACCATCGCCGGTGAAGACAATACCCTGGTTGGCTCGGGCACGGCACGGCAGATCCAACTGTCGCTGAAATTCATTTTCTGAACCTTCAACTCCGGCTAGCCTTTTGGCGGGTGAGAGACATCAACTCTCGCCCGCCATCCTCATGAAGAGTGCGAAGGTGGGTGTGTGGCTAAGCACCTGCACAATCAGGAAGGGCCAATGTGCCTAAGGGTGTTTATCGCGCTCGCAACCGCTTTTGGGGGAGCAGCCGCTTTTATCGGCTGCGGAGGCGGTGGAATCACGCAAAGTTCAAGCCCTCCGGTGACGCCTGTCTCGTCCGGCTACTTTCCCTACCAGCAAGGCTGGCTGGGGGCTGATGGCGCCTATTCCATTCCTATTGGCACGGGACAGAGCCTTTGGATTCTCGCAGACACCTTTGTCGGACCAGCGAGCGCAACCAGCAGAACACAGGCGAACGGGCTCATTCATAACTCCATCGCCATTTCGAACTGCACAGGATCAAACTGCAGCTTCCAGTACTACTAGCAGGGGATGGGCACTTCCAGCCAGGGCCCGGTATTTGTGGCGCCCGGAACAGATTGGTTCTGGCCATTGGACGGTTTCGTTTACAACGGAACACTCTACTTGGCCCTGATGCAAATGCACGCGCAGGGCAGCGGCGCCTTCGGATTTGCCTATAGCGGTTCTCAACTCGCAAGCATCAGCAACTACACCGCGCCGCCTTCCCAGTGGTCCATCAAATACCAGCAACTGAACACCGGCGGCAGTGCGGTTCCGGGCGTGTCAATCGTCGTCAATCAGGGCCTAAACGGAAATCCCGATCCCACCAACCCCCAGGGAGCCAATTACGCCCACTTCTTCACCGATGTAGGAACAACGCCGTCGCTCGGTCTGTTGCGCATTCCATTGGCCGACCTGAACAGCCTTGCCAGGCCGGGCAATTCTGACTGGCAATATCTGAGTGCGAGCGGGACCTGGGAGGCCTGGCAGGGTACCGCCACGACCCTCCCCGGCGACAATGCCGTGGTGATGAGTCCCGCGGCGACAGAAATGACGGTCCGCTATCACAGCGCGACGAATCAGTGGATTGCGGTTTATCCGCTCGGCCTCAACAACCAGGCATACTACAGTCTTTCCAGTTCGATGCTGAGCGGGTGGAGCGCAGCGGAGAGCCTCTATTCCTACCCCGAAATGCAATCGTCCAATGCGAACTACACTCCCAATGTTTTTTGTTACGCGGCCAAGGAGCACGCCGAGTTTGAAACCACCGGACAGCTTTTCTTCACCTATGCCTGCAATTCAACCGTTGGAAGCGATGTAACAAACAATATGAATCTGTATCATCCCGTTGTCGTCACGCAGGCTCTTCCCAGCAAGTAGCGGATGGAGAGCGATCAAGAGCGACAACTGAGGACTATTCTCACATCAGGAGTTGGGGGAATGAAATTTCTGGCTCGTTGCGGGGTGATTTCCGCATGTCTGTGTTTTTTGCTGGCAAGCCGCGGCGCGTTTGCCTCCGGCCCGTGCACTCCGGCATTTCCACTTCAGCAGGGAATGCCACAGGGCTGGCTGGGCGCCGACGCCGCCTACTCCATTCCTTTGCCAGACGGCCGGGACGTGTGGATCTTTGGCGACACACTTTACGGAGAGCATCGCTCCGTGAGCAACAATGTTCCGGCCATGGTGCGTAACAGTATCGGTATTTCCACGTGTGCCGGTGGACGCTGGAAGCTGGAGTATTTCATTCGAAAAAATGCCGCGGGCCAGCCAGCGGATTTTTTTGCGGCTCAGCATCCCCACACCTGGTATTGGGCGATGGACGGATTTGTTGCCGGCCCCGATCTTTGGGTTACTTTGCTCTGCGTGCGGAACGCGCCCGCGCAGTCGCAGGCCATGGCATTTGCCACCTGTGGCACTGACCTGGCTCGTATCTCTTCGCCGGGGCCGGACCCTCAATCGTGGAAGATCGATTACTTCACCCTGGTCCCGGACGGCGCCCACGCATATCCTTCCGCGGCCGTGGCCAGGGATCACGAATTCGAGTATCTTTTTGCGTTGAAGGAAAGCGGGGAGCGGCCGCTGCTGGCGACACGGCTTCCCCTGAACGGCTTGAGCGACCTGGCAAAAACCCTGCAATATCTTGCCAGCGACGGTCAATGGCGCGATGGTTTCGATCCTGCTTCAGCAAAGTCCGTCATGCAGAAGGGGGCACCGGAGCTTTCCGTTCGCTTTCATCCAGAACTGGGCCGCTGGGTTGCGGTGATGTTTGAGCCGGTGGGATTTTCAAGCCGCATTCTCCTGCGCACGGCTCCCACGGCTTTGGGGCCGTGGACCGAGGGACAGGTGATCTTCAAGGCGCCCGAGATGCAACTGGACAATCCTCACTACGATAAGAACACGTTTTGCTATGCGGCCAAAGAACATCCCGAGTTTGAGCACGGCGACCTGGTGTTCACCTATGCCTGCAACACTTTCGACATTCCAAGGCTGGCCACCGACTTGAACATTTATTTTCCCAAAGCTGTGCGGATGCCGATGCCGCAAATCGAACCGTAACGGCGTTGCCGCACCCGGATCCTTCGCGCTAATCCATCTGTTTTACGCCTTCCGCGCCGGCCCGGAACTCCGTGCCCTGATAGTGCACGTTCTCCAAAAGTGCTCGCCGATCGAAGAGCTCGAGTCGCGGCGTTGCGCGCAATCCGTCATAGAGGCCGAAGGTAACTCCGAAGATCGAGTCGATGACGAGCTCCGAAAAAGCTCCGCCGGCAATACAGCTCCAGTCTTCGATATAAGGCGCATCTTCCGATGCTTTGCAGGCGCCTCCGAAGAAAGGCGGCACAACGTCTTCAGTGAAGTGCGCTTGTCCGATTGGACCTTGATTCCCGGCCTTTGCAAGTTCGTTGAGCCACGGTGCGATGGTTGCCGTCGTATCGATCTTGAAGAGACCTTTGGCGCACATGGGCGGCCACGCCGCGTAAGCTCCCAGGCAACTGTGGTCGGGCCGTACGTTCCAGGTCGCGTCGGGATCACTGGCGGCGAGGGCGCGCATCCACTTTTCCGAAGCCAGCTGCGACCAGAAGTAGCGCGCCATTTCGCGCTTCTGATCGGACGACAGATCTTCGCTCATATTGTCGAGGACAGCCAGGAAGTCATAGCAGTGGCGGACCTCATTAAACGAGCCATCCGGTTGCCCGCATCGCCACCATCCTTTGCCCTGCACGTAAAGCAGGCGGTTGATGCGCGCGGCAAGTTCCGTCGCCTCAGCGCGCAGCTTCGCAGCTTCCTGCTCGCGGCCGCGGTGCTCGAGGAGTTGCGCCACAAATCGCATGCTCGCAACATTCCCCGCGTTCATGCCTGCGACTTCATGCAAATAGGTGCTGACGACTTCAAGCAGATTTGAGATTTCCCCGTAGTCCGCGAGCCCGCTTTCCGTCTTGACCAGCTTCTTCCAATAGGTTGCGTGGTCGAGCAGGTGATCGAGAACGCTCTTCTCTCCGGCTTTCTTATCGAGCCATGAAAAATCACCGGTCACGCGCAGATAATTCTGCGCGCAGCGGACGATCGCCATGTCGTTCACGCCGTACCAGGGACCGACAGCCTCGCCGGAGACGTAATCGATCGCCAGGTGCTGGTGCATGTCGCGCTGAAACCAGATTTCAACCAGTGCGCGAAGCGGCTGCGGATCGAGCAACGCCAAGCTCAGGCTGCTGAGCGCGGTGTCCCACGGAAAGCTGAGGGTGGGCAGAACGTGCCCGCTGAGCGTGAGAAGCGTGGGACCATAGACGGAATCGGGCGAACGGCGCCGCGCAGTGAGCAGATTCTTCAGGCCGTTTGCGTAGAGATTCCAGAGCGTCTCGCTCTCAGTCTTCAGTTGAGGAAGATGTCCTGAGAAGGCGGTGTTTCCGGGGGTGAATGCCGCCTGAATGAGATGTTCAAATGCCTCTTTGTTCTGCTGATCGAGAGAGGCGAATTGTGATTGCAGCCGGTCGTGCATTGCCTCGGCCTCGGCGGCTGTTGGCGCAATGGCCGCAACAAAATGCAATTCCTGCCCCTCTCCAGGCCGTAGCTGCAGGTGGAAGCGCAGCAGGTTGCCTCCGTTGATTTCGTGGGCAGGCGGGTGGATTCCCTGTACGCATGCCGCCTGGGAATGCTGGGCAACGAAAGTCAGCCGTCCCTGGGTAGCGTTCCAGGCGACATGGTTGTCGCCCTCGCCGGGGAGTTCGTTGAGCCAGGAGCTCTGCCTGCAAATCACTCCGCCGCGCATGTCGAAGCCGAGCTCGGCTTCAACCTTTGTCGCGCCCAGGTTGCGCACTTCGATTGCCTGCACAACGGCACGCACGTCTGCAGGCAGGAACAAAGTGGTTCGAATCTGCAAGTCCCTGACTCGCTGTTCTCTTACCACGCGATGCGGAAACCATTGATAGGTGACCGCTGCGGCGGGGTTATCGGAAAGGGCTGCGAATTGGCCGTCGACAAATAATTCGCATGTCCTCAGATATCCGGGACTCCAGGGGATGTCCGGGACTCCGCAGCAGGCATAGGGCGGAAAAGCGATTGCGTTCAATGCCGAGACCGACTTCACCGTCTGCGCGTAGCCCCAATCGTTCATCGCGATGGGGAGGTTGAACAATTCCATGAACCCGTGGCTCATGCGAATGCTGGCCAGCTCGGCCAGAGACGGAATGGGCGACAGAGGCCTCGGCGCCAAGGCACTCGGCTGAGATCTCAATCCCGCAGCACCCAAGACCGCAGATGAGGTGATCAGAAAATCGCGGCGGTTCATAGAGCTCCTTCGAAGGCGAGATATGGATCGGAATCTGGAGATTGTTCTCGCCAGAGCAGCCAAGGGTGCCAGGTTCCTGAGGCGCGGACGCAGCCATCAGACGCGAACCACCTCGATGCCTACGCTCTGATACGGCGCTACCAGCTCGTCTGTTGCGTCGGTGTCGGTGATCAGCTTGTTGAGGGTGTCGATTTCACAAATTCGCCAGTCGGCCACTACGCCGAGTTTGGTGTGATCCGCAACGGCAATGTGTCTCCGCGAACGGCGCACCATGGCAGCGTTTAGTTCCGCCTCGTCTGGGCTGAAGCAACTCAAGCCCCACACAGGATCGATTCCGTCGGCGCCAACGAACATGGTGTGGATGATCATGTTTTCAAGGCTGCGAATCGCCGATGGCCCAATCAGGGAAAACCACTCACCATGAAGATGGCCTCCGGTGACAAAGACATTCACGTCCTTGCGCTTCGACAGCTCCATCGCAATATTGGCTGTATTGGTCACCACCGTAATTCTGCTGTTGAGCGGAAGTCCGCGAATGATCTCAGCCGTCGTGGTGCCGGGCGTGATGGCAATCGTTTCGCCCGGAGAAATGAGTGCCGCTGCGGCGCGCCCGATGCGGCGCTTCTCGTTGGCCTGACGCTCAACTTGGGCCAGAAACGAGCGGTCTTTTTTGAAGGGTTCGTAAAACAGCGGATCAATCGACACCGCGCCGCCGTGAGTCCGCCGCAACAATCCTTGCTGTTCAAGTTGGTCGAGGTCCCTGCGAATGGTAACCACGGTCACGTTGAGTCTTTCCGCCAGTTCTTCAACCACGACCGAGCCGGTTTCTTGAAGCGAAGTAAGGATGACCTGGGTTCTTTTCTCTTGTGGTTCTCTGCCCTGGGCATTTTGCAGATCTTCGCCAGTCTCCATATCTTTCTTCCGCCTTGCAGTTTTTCGCACTTTTCATTTCTCCCAGCATTGCTGAATGTTCTTCAGACACATCGACAGACCCCAAAAAATCGAACACTATACTTATATACGAAAGTTGCAATGTTCGAAAGATATCAAAACAATCTTTTCGGCTTTTAATCTGCGGGCGAAACCTGTACGAATAACGTGCCTATTCGAGCGGAAAATTGGACGAATTCGGCTAAAACGAACCATTTTTGTGATTGTTAGTCTTGTAAACGAAAGTTCGCTGTGCTATGATTCCCTTCTGCCATGGGTTTATCTCTGGATGGTCCAGGCCGACTGCCGCAGTTTAGCCAGTTGCCTTCGCCCGTTTTGCTGGATTGGTGCAAGGGCGCGATGTCGGGCGAGCAGGTGCAGGAAAGCTTCAAAAACCTGCACGACCTGAAGTTGGTCTTCAGCAACCGCGCCGCCCTTGCCGCGATGGATCCGGACCGTGAAGTATACCGGGTTCGATGGTGGGCGCCAGTGCAGCCGGCAACAGAAGGTGGACTGCTTTGGGGGGTGACCGTGCTCCAGCCCGGAAGAGTGGGCGACGAGTACTTCATGACTCACGGCCATCTTCATGCCAATCGAAGCCGGGCAGAATTCTACGGCACTGTTTCCGGTAACGGCATGCTGATTCAAATGAGCGCGGATCGAAAGACCTGGGGAGAAGTGATGACGCCCGGCAGCCTGCATTACGTTCGCGGAGAGAATGCGCACCGAATTGCGAACACAGGTGACGCTCCGCTGGTGGTGTGGGCGTGCTGGCCAAGCGACGCCGGTTATGATTACACGCCAATTGCCGAGCGAGGATTTGCGGCCCGTCTCGTGCAGCGCGATGGGAAGCCGGTGTTCATCGAGGGCGACTGATGGATCCCGCTCGGTTCGATTCCGGTCTGGACATTCAGTTGCGAGAGGGCAGTCTTGCCTTCAACTATGGGGACGGCGTCTTTGGGCCCGCCCCGGAGTTGCGCAGGCTGAATGACATCCGCGGCAGTCTACGCGATCCGGATTGCTCGGGACCGGACCCGGTTTACGGGATCGCCATGGACGTCGGGAAAGTTGCCGACGCCCCGCAACTCCGCAGTCGCTTCCTGCTCTTTGGAGTTGTCGCCTATGCCAGCGGGCTTCTGGGTGAAGAGCCGGTACGCAGCCAGGGGCACGTCCATGCTGTCGCTCCTCATTGCGGCTCATCCACGCCGGAGCTTTTCGAAATCTGGCAAGGCCGCGCCATCATTTACGCCCAGGAGTTTGTCGATGACAATCCGGGCCGCTGCATTGCGGTTGAAGCCGGACCAGGCGATCAGGTTGTTGTTCCCCCCGATTGGCCGCATCTGGTCGTGAACGCGAGCGCAACGCAGACCATGGTGTTTGCCGCTCTTTGCGACCGTCAGTACGGCTTTGTCTACGATGGCGTGCGCGCCCACGGAGGACTCGCCTGGTTTCCCCTGTTTCGCGAAGGCCGCATTGAGTGGCAACCGAACCCCCGCTACAGAAAATCATCGCTGAAGATTCGAGGACCGCGTAGCTATCCTGAGCTCGGCCTCGATTCCGCCACTTCCATTTACAGGCAGTTTCAGGCCGACCCTGAGCGGGTGCAGTGGGTCTCGCTACCTCGCCGCGCTGCCCATGTCTGGCCCACTTTCGAGCCCTAGCCTTGTTGGAGAACGGCACAATGCAGCCCATCGATCGACGCACTTTCCTTGCGCGAAGCACAGCCGCTGTGCTTCTCACTCGCGTTGTGCCTTCCGCGTTCGCAGCTGATCAAGGTGCGGGAGTCGCTGAGAGCGGCGAGAACGAGCCCGATTTCAACGCCACCATCGATTTCCGCTACGCGCCTCGCGATTTTCAATCCACGATCTGCTTCCCCGACGATCCTGCCAAAACCGTGGTGGGAAAGCGCGGAGACCTGCGCTACGACTTTCCCGGCGACAAGTTCGCGGCTATTGGCCAGTTCGGGACCATCGTCGAATTCACTCTGGCCGGCATGGCGAATGATTCCTGGGTCAGCCAGAAACTCGAGGCGCCGGGCGTTCCCATCGTGCATACGATCATCGACCGGCCGACGGCGAGCATCGAGCTCATCGCGTTCGCGAGCCGGCGCGAGCACGAGGGGCGGGTTGACAACGTCCTCATGGAGATTCGAGCAAAGAGCGAGGATGTGGTTGCCGCGCCATTGCTGCGGATTCGCAGCGGTCAGGATTATCACGTCAAATCCGAGGGCGGCATGGTTACGGAAGTCCTGCGCGGGCAGTCCGCTGAACCATGGATGATCTGCATCCCGCTCGACAACCGGGCGTATGACAGCACCTGGTTTCTTGAAGAGGGCGGTTACCGGCTCACGCTCGAGCATGGCACCGCAAGCCGCACGCGCCCCCTGCGATACCTATTCCGGATGCCGCAAGCCGGGAGTTCAGTCGACGCGCCGGCGGCCATTGACCCGGACGCGCTGCTCGACGAAGCGCGCGCCTGGTGGCGGCAATGGCAGCCCTTCGGAGCCAAGGTCAAAATCTCCATTCCGTCAGAAAAAGGGGATTTCCTCACCGCCTGCGCACGCAACATTCAGCAGGCGCGCGAGCAGAAGGGCGGACGGCTGGTCTTTCAGGTCGGTCCCACGGTCTATCGCGGCCTGTGGATCGTCGACGGCAATTTCCTGCTCGAAGCCGCGCGCTACCTCGGATATGACGAGGCCGCCGATCAGGGGCTGCTGGCCGAGTGGAAGCAACAAGTTTCAACTGGTCAGATCATCGCTTCCGGCGGCAAGGAACACTGGAAGGATACGGCCATCGCTATGTTCACCCTGGTGCGCGCCTGTGAGCTGAAGCAGAACTGGGATATGCTGCGCCAGCTCGCCCCGAACGTCGGCCACGCCATCGAATTCCTGGTCGGGCTCCGCGACGAGGCGCATAAGGGCGATTCACCCAATGGGCGCTACGGAATCCTCGCTCCCGGATTTCCAGACGGAGGGATCGCAGGCGTCTGCTTCGAATTTACGAATACCGTTTGGACGCTCGCCGGCCTGCGTGCCGTCGCCCGGGCCAACGAGGCTTTACACCTGCCGGACCTGGATCGCGCGGCGAGCTTCTACAACCAATTGCGCTCCGCGTTTGACGCTGCGGCTGGAACGGAGATGGTGCGCGATCCTCGCGGTTTTACCTATCTGCCGATGCTCATGCATGAAGACCCGCAGATGCAGGAAGATGCGTGGGACCGCCCGCGCCCGCAAAGCGCGCAGTGGGCGCTCTCTCACGCCATTTTTCCCGGCCGCGTCTTCGCCAAAGACGATCCCGTCGTAAGCGGCCATATGGCCTTGATGCAAGCCTGCACTCAGGAAGATATTCCGGCGGAGACGGGGTGGCTGCGGCATGAAGCCGTGTGGAATTACAATGCGGCATTTGTTGCCGAAGTCTATCTTTGGGCGGGCATGCGCGCATGGGCGCATCGTACCTTTACCGGGTTTCTGAACCATGCTTCGCCGCTCTACGCATGGCGCGAAGAGCAGCCGTTGCAGAAGGCTCTTCTGGGTGGAGATTGGGGCGACATGCCTCATAACTGGGCCAGCGCGGAGTGCATTCGATACCTGCGCCACATGCTGGTGCTTGAAGATGGCGCGAAGCTTCGACTGCTGGCCGGCATCATGCCTTCAGATCTCGAGCAGCGGGCGCCGTTTTCGTTGCTTCAAACGCCAACCCGTTTCGGACGCATTTCGCTCATGGCCGAACCTTCAGGCGCGCGCGGATGGAAGGTGCGTTTCGCACGGGGAAAAAGCTCTGAACCACCCCAAACCGTCGAGGTTCCGGAAACGCTGGGCAAGGGCATCAGCCTCGCTCGCGTGGACGGAGCTGCAAAGCGCAATGCTGTGACAGGTATCGTGACCCTCGACCCGGCTGCTGATACGTGGACCGCCTATTGGGAATAATTGAACTGGATTAGACGCGGATGCTGGCCTGGACTGTTCCGTGTTCGCGGCCGCCATTGGAGCCGGCCGGCCGGACCGTGTAGGGGCCTACGCACGCAGGGACGATGAAGGTCTCAACATAGTGAACGGGAAAGGGAGCGAAGGCGCCGCTGGGACTCTCAACCACGGCTTCCTCTCCTTCAACCAGGTTCAGCACATGGACGCTCCCTTGTGTATCGTGCGGGACCGTTCCGGTGAACCAGTGCCGGCGCGTTTCGATAAATTCAAGTTCATGCAATCCCGTCCGTTCCTCGCGCCAGCCGTCTCCTGATGCCATCGGTTCGATACGGTTGATGAGTGAACGGCGCACCCACTCCGTGGTCCGGTTCCACTGGATGTTTGCCGCTCCGTGCTGCAGATGAATTGGGCGAGGCCGTCCATCCAGTCCCAGTCTTCCCCAATCCCACAGCTTGAATGTAAAGATGTACGGCGTGGCGCTGATTTCGAGCACCATGCTGTCTTTTCCTGAGCAGTGAACCGTGCCGGCGGGGATCAGGAAGTGATCGTGCTTGCGGGCTGGGAATCGGTTCACGTACTTCTCGGCAGGAAATTCGAAACAGTCTTCCTGGGCGCGATAAAGATCGCGCAACATCGCCGCTGCATCGATGCCCTCTTTCAGGCCGAGATAAACACCCGCGCCGTCCTCTGCGTCGAGAAGGTAATAGCTCTCGTCCTGCGTGTAATTCATTCCGAAGTGCTCGCGAATGTACGAGGTCAGAGGGTGGACCTGAAGCGAAAGGTTTCCCCCCCCGACGGTATCGAGGAAATCGAAGCGAATGGGAAACTCGGCGCCGAAGCGCTCATACACGCGTTGGCCCAGCAACTCCTTTGGATGTGTAAGGACCAGATCGAGAGCCGGGATTTCTACGCGTTCCGGGCCAAACCCAAGCAGCAGGCTGTTTTCTTCGGGCACGCAATCAAAGCACCATGCATGATTCGGAGCGCCATCATCAGGCAGATTACAGACGCGCTCCATCCAGTGACCGCCCCACGGGCCGGGGTCGAAGAACGGAACAACCCGGAACGGGCGATTGACGAGATGGTGCAAGCTCCGCCTGAATGTCTCACCGGAGATCGCTTTTGGCTCCTGCGGCACGTTGGTGTCGAGCAAAAAATCGATGCCGTCGAACAGGCGAATCTTGAGGCGATCGGCCGCGCGCCAATCGACAAAAAAGGCTCGCTTGTATTTGAGAGATGGCACCTCATCGAGATTGTCTGCGCCCAGATTGCCGATCTCGTTGCGGCGCTGACGCATTTGAATTTCCCAACGGGCCAGATCCGCGTACACTAGGATGGATGGATCGGGGCAAACCAGCGAAGCCCCTGTGCCGATCACGATCGTGATTTTTCCGGGACTTGTGCACCGCTTCTGCGCATCTGCCAACTTGAGCCGATCGAGGAAATCGATGATCTCAATTGAGTTCATCGCTCCAAACACGGGGTCGTCGCCGAGGATGGGATTCAACATCCTCTCAATCTCCTGCGATGAGCGCAGCAGACTGTCAGTACACAGGAAGCTGGCGCCCGGCATTGCCTGGCGTAGACCGGTTCGGATCTCTTCAAGATAGACTCCGGGATAGCACTCTACAGCGATGAGGCCGCCGGCGCCGGCCCGCTCGCGCAACGCAGCTCCAATCGCGGCCCAACCCCTCAGGCACTCCGTTGCGCTACCCGAATCCACGCAAGGCAACCTATCGTACACGGACACTCTCCTCACAGAACAGCGGAACCACTCCAAAAAGCGCCGCGTCGTTGCCGAGCTGCGCTGCACCTATGCGAACCTTGCCCCAGGGCGTCCAGGCATAGCGAGCAACATATTCTTCAATGGCCGGAAGGATAATTTCGGCGCTCTTCATCACTCCGCCGCCATAGAGCAGCAGCTCCGGATCAAAAGCATGAATTGCGGCGACTGCGGTGGCCCCCCAGACGTTGAAACAATGGCGCTGAATCTCAAGCGCAACCCGGTCGCCTTTGGCTCCGCAGGCGAAAAGATTCTCAAAGTTGATCTCCTGCTGTGCCAGCGCACTTTCTTTAAAGTTCACCCACTCCGCACAGACCAGCGGCAAGGCCCATCCTGAAGCCTCTGATTCGGCGCATCCCACTCCCCCGCAGGTGCAACGCCGTCCCCCGAGTTTCACCGGCACGTGGCCGCCCAACACGCCAGCCTGGCCATGTCTTCCGTGGAGGAGTCTTCCATCCATCATCGCCACTCCACCGATACCCGTACCCAGCGTGAACATGACGACATCGGTTTCGGACTTTCCTGCGCCGGCGTGGCACTCTCCCAAAAGAGCGAGACGAGCATCGTTCTCCAGCCGGAGGGGCAGGCCCAACTGACTCCGTGCCCATCCCACAAGATCGATATCCGGAGCGTCTTCAAACTTGCCGTTGGTCGAAGTAACTCGTGAACTCGGCGCATCCACCAATCCGCAGAATCCGAACCCGATTCCCCCAGCAGACCCATCGCGGTTCAGTCGCTCCAGCGAAGCCTGGATCGGTGGGAGGGCAGGGCCGAGCAAAGCCAGGTCCCGAATGGGAACCATGTCCCGCGCCAGGATGACAGCGTCCTCGACCAACGCGCAGGAGGCGTGGGTACCCCCAAGATCCACGGCCAGGATCTTCATAGCCGGCGACTCCGTTCGAAAGCGCTCAAATCAGTCCCCGCCAGGCACAAAATCACACGGATCACGCCCATGTTGCAATCGCTTTATCTTACCAGATTTGTTCGTTTTATGCGTTAATTAATTTCGAAATTGCCTCAAAAGAAATTGTATGGTAATCTTTTGTGCCATAACAGAAATCAGCAATTTCCATCTTCGCGAGATTCCGAAGGTGAAATTGGTCCAGACCGGGAGAAAGAAGAATGATGTTTCCCACTCGTCTGCGCGCCCTGGGACGCGTGCTTGTTGCTCTCTCGCTTACGTTGGGAATCGGGCCCGCCCGGGGCGCACAGAAAAGTGAAATTCACACCATCTACATCGTTCCCAGCAGTCATTGGGATCTTGGGTTCAAACTGCCCCCCGAAGAGCAGCTCGACGACATCAAGCAGCATTTGGATGGCGTCATTCAAACCGCGAAGAAGGACCCTGACTTCCGGTGGGTCGTTGAGAGTATATGGCAGGTGCAGGCATGGCTCGACCACACCCACGATCCTCAGTTGGTTGCGGACTTCGCGAACCTCGTACGCAGCGGCCAAATCGAGCTTTCAGCGGCGTGGGGCAGCGAGCACACCGAATTCATGGGCGCCGAGCAGTTGAATCGTCTCATTTACGCGAGCAAAGACGTTGAGAAGCGCCTTGGCGTCACCACCGATCTGGCCATGATGGACGACGTTCCCGGCTTCACGCTTCGCTTGCCCCAGGTGCTGGCGCGCAGCGGAATCAAGTATTTTGTCACCGGCTCCAACCTCTTCATTGGAGGCGGAACGAGCCTGCACCCGGGGAAGATGCCGTTCTACTGGCGGTCGCCCGACGGCAGCACGGTTCTGACCTGGCAGACGCAAAGCAAGAACGGCGGCTATGTGGAGGCAATGGGGGATTACTATCTCGACCCGTCCGCGCACTACTACAGCGAGCCGGCTGACAAGCACTTTTATCCGAAGGAGTGGGAAGGGCAGGCTCCGCTGGAGATCATGCAGCACGGCGTGGACAAGCTTCTTGCCGAGTACAGCAAAGCAAAATACCCCTACGATGCGGCCATGGTGCTATACGTGCATGACTTCATTCCCGCGTTTTACGAGGAAAACGGATTGCTGCCTGCGGTGCGCGCATGGAACGCAGCAGGGAAACTGCCGCGGCTGGTGGTCGCCACGCCCGCCGAGTTCTTTAATTACCTCGAGAACAAGTACGCAAACCCCTTTCCGACCTATAGCGGAGACTTCAGCGGCATGTGGTCGGAGATCAAGACCAACTCGCCCGGAATCACCGCCGATGCACGCTGGGTGCAGGACTATCTTCCCCAGGCCGAAGAACTCTGGTCCCTGCTGACCTTCAGCGCGCACGCCAAGTTTCCCGCTGACGCAATCGCCGACGCGACCAGCAAGATGCTGAAGTACGACGAGCACTCCGGCGCCGGCCAGGCGGGCTGGCCCAAGGTGATGACGCTCGAGCAAGTCAACAAGCAGAACGAAGAGTACTCAATGTACGCAAAGACCTCGCGTGCCGAGGTCCGAGCCATGATGATGAGCGGCGTGACCAGGATGTTTTCAGCGGATCGGGACCCGGCCAGCACGCCCAAATGCGTGGTCTATAACCCGCTCAGCTGGAAGCGTTCCGAACTGGTCCAGGTTCGGCCGCCCGCTCCTGAGCTGACCGCGATTCGCGATGCCGCCACAGGAATGCTGGTTACGGTCCAACCGGAAGTCAACGGTGCTCTGATGTTTGTAGCCGAAGACGTGCCCGCCGTCGGCTTCCGCACCTATACTTTCGAGCGCGCTGAGAAACCTCAGCCTTCCGCCGCCGCCGTGGCCGACGATGTGCTCGACAACAAGTACTTCACAATTCACATCCGGGCTTTCGATGGCTCGATAACCAGCCTGCTTGACAGGCAAGTCCGCAAAGAACTGGTCAGGCAGGATCCCAGCTCCGCGGTCCGGATGGGCCAGATGGTGCGCTGGAATTTCGCCAACTATCTTCCCAGCCCGGAGTGGAAGCCCGTAATCCGCCATCTTCGCGGTCCCCTGACCGATGAGTTAGTGATTACGCGTCCAGGCACATGGTGGTCCGCCACCCGGATCCTCCTCGTCAATGGAATAGGGCAAGTGTTCATCGATAACATCTACGACCGCTCGCGTACGCCCATTGTTCCGCTCGACAAGGGTGCGGACTACTACAGCTTTGAATTCCCGTTTCAATTCGACAGCACGGCGAACGTGATGGTGGATGACGGGATTGGCTTTCACGATCTGCCCAAGGATTATCTTCCCGGGGCGAAGGTCGACGAGGTTGCGGCGACCCACGCCATCGCGCTGGTGGATTCAGCCGATGTGCCGCCAACCGCGGTTACGCTTCTCCAGCGCGAGAACTTCTTCGACATACCTATCAGCTGGCCGGGCGCCCCGGGGGAACCGCCCACATTCCTGAACGAGATTCGCGTGAACGCACTGCGCAAGGCCGACCAGGCCGATACCGCCGACAAGGGCGTGGTGACGCTGCCTACCGTCGAGCCGGGATATGGCCCGCTGTATTCTTCGTCGTTCGCCCTCACCGTCGCGTCGAAGTTCGATCCTGTGGCTTCCTGGCGCCAGGGCTGGGAGTTCAATGTGCCGCTGGTCGTCTCCATGCTTGCGTCCGGCCGCAGGCCGCGCACTCCTTCGGGATCGTTCTTCGGCATTTCCGTGCCGGACGTGGCCATTCTGGCTTTTAAGCCCTCGACCGACGCAAATCCAGATCACTACACGCTTCGCCTGCAGGAAATCGCCGGTCATGATACGACTTTTTCGCTCAGCTCTGAATTAAAGATCGCCGGCGCCGCAGAGACCTCGATGACCGAGGACCAGGTCGTTCATTCCGCGCTGAATTTGTCGCAAGTCAGCATCGGAGCGCACGAAACTCTCACCCTCCAACTCACGATTCCACACAGTGAGAACGACTGGAACCCCGAGGAAACACAATGAGCGGCATGAGCGTGCCGGAGTCTTACTGCATTCAACTTGCATCTCGACGGCTTTGCGGGATCGGCATCAACCGGTCGCTGTGGTCTCGGTTGCCGGCATCTGCTGTGTCGGGCCGCCTTCGCCGGGCTTGGTTGGCTCCATCCGCAGCGCGTTATTGAAGCGGTTGAAGTAGTTGAAGAGCCCGATGGCACAGAGCAGCTCAACGATTTCGCCTTCAGAGTAGTAGCGGCGCAACTCGGCGAACTGCTCGTCGCTGACGGCATGGGCGTTGCGGGTGACGGTTTCAGCCAGGCGCACCGCGGCTTTTTCGGCCGCGCTAAAGTCTTGGCGGGAGCGCCATTCCGCCAGGTGCGCAAGCTGGTCGTCATTCCAACCCAGGTTGCGGGCCAGGATCGTGTGGCTGGCCAGGCAATAGGGCGTGTCGTTGATTTGGCTGGTGCGGACGATGATCAACTCCTTGAGCTTGGTCGACACCGTGCCGGTGTTCAGCACCGCGGCGAAATGCGCCTGCATGGTGGTGTAGATTTCGGGCCGGTGCGCCATCACGCGAAACATGTTGGGCACGTTGCCGCGCTGGGCGAAGACCTTGTCAAAGCCGGCAGCAATTTCGGGACTGGCTTCATCGCGATTGAGCCGGGAGATACGGGACATTGTGCCTCCTGGGATTCTTCTTCATGGTACCGTTCCGGGCGTCCGGGCGCATCCGTTCCGGGATCGGTGCTCGGGGCGCGGCTCTTTTTTGACGCACTCCGCGCGCTCTGCTAACTTAAGGATGGACAATCCAGCGCCACGCACTCCTCAGTAGCTCAATGGCAGAGCATTCGGCTGTTAACCGAAGGGTTGTAGGTTCGAGTCCTACCTGAGGAGCCAATAAAATCAACAACTTAGAGTAGATCAGAGCAGCCAGAAATCCGCCAATTTTCTAAATTGTGCCCATTTTTGTGCCCACGCTCCTTCAAAATGGACACCCCGTCCATAGCAATCCTGCTCAGTTGTTTCCCTCCTCAATGAATCGACTTGATCCTCTGCCGATCTTCGGTTGATCGCAGGCTTGCGCGAGTTCTCCTCCTGCTCCAATCTCCATTCGCACTGGCCAATTGGTACTAGTGCCAAACGAGAAAAAAAGGAGCGGTCAATGGCGATTTTTCCGCGCGGCAAAATCTATTGGTACAAATTCTACTTCGCTGGGCAACTCATTCGAGAGTCGTCCAAATCAACTTCCAAGACGGTAGCCAAAAACGCCGAGAACCAGAGGCGGCGTGAACTCGAACAGGGCTTCAACAACGTTCAGAACAGGCGGGAAAATCGCGTCCGCCGGCTGCGAGATGTGGCCGATGAATATCTGGCAGATTACAGACTGCGTTTTCGAGGGGTCACGTTCGCCGAATATGCAATCGGCCACGTGGTACGGCTTCTCGGCGACGCAATATTGGTCGACATCGATGAATCCACAGTCCTCAAGTATCAGACCGATCGGCTGAAGGAAGCGGCTGCGCCGAAGTCGATCAATGAGGAGGTTCGGTTTCTTCTAACCCTCATCGGCGAGGCCGGCGACGTGCTCCGTGTTCGGTTGCGCAAGAAGAAGAAACTCAAGCTGCCCAGTCGCCGCAAGATCGGTAAAGCGTATGAGCCAGAAGAGACCCAGCATATGCGGCAACTGTCGCGGAACTCGCGTTCCCCCCACATACATCTTGCGCTCACGATGGCGCTCAACGCCGGGATGCGAGACGCCGAGATCAAGTCCCTCAAGTGGGAACAGATTCATCTGGAGAAAAGATACATCCAGATCCTCGAAAGCAAGACGGATGCGGGTGACGGTCGAATCATCCCGATCAATTCAGTGCTACACGAGGCCATCCTCGAGCACATGGCGTGGTATGAAAGGAAGTTTAAGGAGATACGACCCGGGTGGTATCTCTTCCCATTTGGCAGACCGCGCCCTTGGGATCCTACGCGGCATGTCACCACAATCAAGACAGCTTGGAAGAATGTTCGGAAGAACGCCAATGTCACGGGCCGTTGGCATGACCATCGCCATACGCTGATCACGCAGCTCGCTGAGGATGGGGCTGGCGAAGAGACGATCCGCCAGATTGTCGGGCACGTCTCGAAAGAAGTCCTCCGAGACTACCTCCACGTTCGGATGAAAGCAAAAAGAGAGGCGCTTGAGGGTATCGTGAAGCCCGCACCCGAAGCCAGTGCGCCAAAAAGCGAACAACATTGATCGGCGCCAAAAGAATCGAAAGTAGTCCGCGCCTCGAAACTTGACCGAGGCGCAAACCCACAGTATGTTCAGCGCCTGCATTTCCTCAGCACAAGCCGACGAGGAAATGCAGGCGCTTTCTCACAACGCCGAGGTGAATATGGAATCCCTGCTTACAGAAAACGAAGTCTCAGCGTGCCTTAAGGTTAGCCTGGCTTGCCTCCGTCGCTGGAGGCTTGTCGGAGACGGGCCA
>Ga0335078_10005727_pt1 | contig 18371 bp, 11 predicted proteins | sample Lox_Sample_32_FD_206711 | JGI IMG/M metagenome (GOLD analysis project Ga0335078, IMG submission 206711) | Soil microbial communities from Loxahatchee National Wildlife Refuge, Florida, United States - Lox_Sample_3.2 | ecosystem: Environmental > Terrestrial > Soil > Wetlands | place: USA... | reverse complement strand
ACGCGATGTCCGAGCCTGCGCGTATCTGGAGAAACAAATCAGCCTGGGAAGCTGTTCGTGTGAAGCGCGGATCGACAACGATGAGTTTGGCGTTGCGATTCCGTTTGGCTTCTACAACCCACTTGAAACCGCACGGATGGTTTTCGGCGGGATTTCCGCCCATGATCAACATCATGTCGGTGTTCTTGATGTCGATCCAGCCGTTGGTCATCGCCCCGCGTCCAAATGTTGGTCCCAAACTTGAGACCGTAGGGCCGTGTCAAACACGTGCCTGGTTTTCCAGGCAAGTCACCCCCATCGCGCGCATGGACTTCACGACCAAGTAATTGAATTCGTTCGTATCGGTGCAACCGCCTGCGAAGGCGAATGTCTCGAAGCGGTTCACGGTTTTGCCGCTGGCGTCTTGCTCGACGAAAGTTGCATCCCGAAGGCTTTTTGTGCGGGTGGCGATCTCATCGATGGCCTGATCCCAGGGAATGTCTTCCCAGTGATCCGATCCCGGACGGCGCACTTGCGGCTTCACAAGGCGCCGATCATTGACGATATCCTGCAGAAGCGAAGAACCCTTGGGACAGAGTGTTCCCCGATTGATGGGATGGTCGGGATCTCCTTCTACGTGAATCACCTGGGGCGTCACATTCTTCGCCCGATCCCCAATGGTATGGATGATGATTCCGCAACTGACCGAGCAATAGGGGCAGGTGCTGCGGGTTTCCGTCGTGCGTGAAATTTTCAGAGAAGATGTCTGGGCGCACAACGGTTTCAGATCAAAACCGAGTACCGAAACTCCGACTGCCCCAGCCACTCCCTTCGTGAGGAAGGAACGGCGCGAGAGGTCCATGCAGGTCTCCCTGGTTTAAGACCATCTACTAAGGAGCGACAATTAGGGTGCGCTAGTAGTTAGCCCCACCCTAACGCACGCCACACTACGCCCCTGATCCCCCAGTGTCAATCAAAAGGTCACCTGAAATGTTAAAGGAATGTTAAAAACCGATCAGATTGGAGACCATCTTTTTATATCCGCGCTCGACAGCCCACATATCCAGAACCGCCAACGCAGCCTCATCGACCAGCGGTTCCGCATGACCATCAATGTTCATGTCGACTGCTTTGAGGTAATGCATGCAGGTATCACAGCTCTCGACATAAATATAGTCACATTGCTCGGCAGAATAGCGGGGCAACTTCTCTTTGTCTTCTTCTCCACAGAATGGGCAGATGATCCTTCGGAAGAGCCACTCTCGAAGGCAAAATGAGCACTGCAGGTAACGGCTCGCTCCTTCTCCTTCCGGACGCAACACGGCGAGTTGTGGAAAGCCGCCGCAGGCAGGACAAACGCTCCCTGTGAAGTTCGGATCAGCGGGCAACTGACGTTGAAGATTCTCGGCTATAGGCTGCAGACATGCGCGAACGAAGAAATCATCGATGTCATTCTGCTCGGGCTTGTGGGCGGCTAGTGCAGATTCGAAGAGCTGCATACGCGCCGCTTCATTCTCATGCTGTAATGTCGTTGCTCGCTCCCGCAGAGCATCGGGGCCATGCTTTTGGGCGATAGTCAGAAGCGAAGGCAACCTGGAGCAAGCAAACGAGAGATCGACTTGCACCCGAAGAGGTGCGTCTGCATTGAGGACGGAACTTGAAGCGCAAGCTACTTCGCCCTGAAATTTCAGGATTGCCTCGTACAAGCGCAAGCCGGTCGCGAAGGCTTGCGGCCTCTCTTGCATTATCCTGGCTCTTTCGATGCGTGCCCCCCAACGCCTTTCAGAGTCGGTCAAGCTGGGGCTCTTCGCCGAACGGATGCCCATAAGGATGTCAGGTAACTTACTCCCCTTAGGACTCCGAAGTCCATTGCTGCTCGGGATCGAAGCAACCGCCAAGACAGCGTTACTCAGTATCAGCTGATCGTGGCAAACAGAAAAAGCGAGCGGGTCGGGGGGACGAGGTTCGACCCGCTCAGTTGGGTTTAGATGACAGCAATTCCGTTTAAACCCGCAGATGGCTTGAGTCCACCTACTTCTCCCAGGCTGTCCAATTTCCCCTCGGCATCGATCGCGAGAATGCTAATTTTGCCGGTTCCGGAGTCTAGGGTGTAAAGGAACTTTCCATCTGCCGAGGTGGCCGAGTCGAGATCGGTGCTGCCGCTGGGTAGCATGGCGAGCACGGTTCCAAAGAGGGGCGTCAAGGTGCCATTCTTGCCAATGGAAAACCCGGAGACCGTCGATGTTCCTGAGTTGGCGGTATAAACGAATTTACCGTCCGGTGTGATTGCCTGCCAACAAGTCGCTGACCCCATAGTCGGGACACTGGAACTGATGGTCGAAAGCTTTCCATTCGATCCCACCGCGTAGGAGGACATCGCACCTGCATCCGCAGCACCCATTGGGCCGGTTTCGGAGACCAGAGCAGTTCCGTTCGGTGCGAAAGAAACTGCGAATGCTCCCGGACCGGCGCTTGGATTTATTACAATCGGGCCAAGATTACCGTTCTTTTGAATCTGAAATGAATCAATGTTGTTCGTCACCTTCTCGGTCACCAAAAGAAACTGGCCATCCGGACTGAAAGCAACCGATCCAGGTCCGGAATTGCTGGTGCTCAAGAAGAAAATTGCTCCGGGAATATGCGCGAGCTTTCCATTCGAATCCAAGTAGAAACCGACGACATTGCTATTGCCTCCAGCATTCGCCACGTAGACGAGGTGGTTGTGCTCGGCCACGGAAACCGGTTCGCTACCAGCGCAGGGCACCTTGTCAACAAGTTCGAGCACGGCACCGTGAACTCGAAATACGGAAACTTCGCCACTGCCGGCATTCACAGCCAACAAGAATGAGCGATCTGTGGTGAGGGTGAGAGATCCTTGAGATCCCAGTGGATCGGTGGTGCCGCCACTTCCGCGACCTCCGGTGACGAAGTGATGCGGCTCACTAAGCGAACCATCCTCAGTTCTCTTATAGGCGACGATTTCATTTTTGTCGGAAGCATTAGTCATCACGAACACTGCGCCCTCGGTACGTTTGGTCTGAGCGTTACTGCGCACGCACAATCCCAGGGAAGTCGCTGTAATGAGAATCAACAGCATGCGAATTGTTCTATTCATGTATTGCTCCTTACGGAATTTCTAGGTCTAAGCGGCGGTTAGGAGACTCTTTCGAACCAAACTAATGGTGAGTTGATGGCGATTAAGGTTACGTGGCGAAACTCAAGCTCCGCAGTTAGCTCTACGGCAACATTCCATGAGACAAACTTTCTTTCATCCTGCGATAGTTCGTTCTGCTGAGTAGTCGGGATTCGAAGGAAAATCCCCCTCGGGTATTTTCTGTATTATTCGAAGGCATCATGCGCGCTTCGAGGAAAACCCGACAGGTCACGCTAAAGTCGGCACTCGCTTTGTTCCTCGCGTGCTGCGGAATCGCCGCCCAGGCTCAGAATTATTTTGGTGCATTAGGCGGGGTGGCTTCCATTTCGGGAGACGCAAGCTCAAGTCTCGGCTCAGGATCGAGCGCGTTTTCCTCCTACGACCCCAGTAATGGTGGTGCACTCGAACTTCTGGGCGGAAGGCATCTATCCGACTACTTCACTGTGCAAGCGACCTACATCTGGAGTGCTAATGACATGACCGTAACTGGCCAAACGTTGATGGGGGGAGCTCAACAGGGATATCGGGAACGCCGCAGCAGTTCGCAACAGAGTGTGTTTGGAAATATTCTGGTGTACTTTCGAAACCGAAATAGCCGTCTACGCCCTTACCTTTCGGTCGGCACTGGCATTGTGCACCTTTCTAGTGCGCAGGAGCGGGTGGATCAGACCCTTGGCGGCCCGGCGCTCCCAATCCATAGTTTCAGTTCGAACATGATTGCACTCAATGTTCCCGTGGGCATGGACGTATCACTGGGTCACGGTTGGGCATTTCGTTACACCTTTAGCGAGACGATTAGCGGAAACCCGATCGACGACCACCTATCACCTTCTGGACGGCATAGTTTCAAAAACTTCCTGAATCTGTTCGGGTTCACGAAAAGCTTCTAGCTGTGGCTCATCGATCCGTTTACGAGTTCTTGAATCGCACATAGGGACAGCCTCCCCAGTAAATCGGAGGATGCTCAAAATTCTCTCCCAGAAGACGCGCGTGGCAGATCCGACAGAAATTAAGAGACTTCACAGATTCGCCTACCGGCGCAATCTCGACAAGCTGTTCAAAAACACAAAGAGGATTCCCGTCTGCTTTGCTATCACTTAGGCTAGCCAACGGACCTTCTTCCGCCTCCCTTTGAACCAAGCTGGAATAAATCCTTGCCTTGAGGCTGGCTGGGGCCCGCTCTGGCTCGATCAAGTCGACTTCACCGGCCAGTTTCTCGATGAACTCTTCTTCAGGCAGATTTGCCACTGCTCCACCTTTCTCGAAACTCCGCCCGCGCTCGCGCGAGCAGACGTTCAATCGCTTTTTCTGTTTTGCCCGTCTTGGTCGCTATCTCTCGTGCAGAGGCTCTATCCCAATATCGCCAAATCAGGGCCAAGCGGTATCGCTCTGGAAGACCCGCCAGCACCTCCTGCGTTTTGATTCTCAGCTGTGTCTGCTCCATCAATTCGTGAACCTTGGGCGGACTGGCCAGGACAACGCCATCTTCGCCTTCGTCGTCCACAGCGACGGGTGCTCGCAAACGTACGCGGTAATAGTCCTCCACCTTGTGTCGCGCAATTCCGAGGAGCCAGCCATAGAGCGATCCGCTCGATTCATAACGACCCAGGTTCGTCCATGCTGCCAAGAATGTTTCCTGCACCAAGTCTTCCACGTGGTCATATTGCGGTGCGAGACGGGATCGGACATAGGAATAAATTCCGTTCGCGAATCGTGCGACGAATTCCGCGCTGGCCTTTCGATCCTTTTTCAGGACGGCTGCGACTAACGCCGCGTCATCGCTCGGGGGCTGATTGGTGACTTGAAGCGACCCCCGCGTTTGCTGTCTCGGCTCTTGCACCCAATATTCCTAAGTGTTAAGTCGTAGAATATCGGACTTTCCCCCGAAACTTAGCCGGGCGAAGTGCATCCTCGGACCTAACCGGCTGCTGAATAGAAGCTCTCCAGGGTTGACAGGGTGCGAGAAGGATGTTTCTAGGCCCGCAGTTGAAAAGAGCTCTGTTTTTCATTCCCGCGCGGGCGAGATCTGGCTCCTGTTTGCCACCGCCAGCGACATAAGCATTGCCTGCCAACAGACGCCCACGATCAGTTGCTGTTCAGTTGCTGGTCGAGGAGCAGTACTGAGCGGTAGAGGACTTCGGCACCATTGGCCACATCTTTCCAAGGCGTGAATTCCTTCGGTGAATGGCTGATCCCCTCTTTGCTAGGAACAAAGATCATCCCCATGGGAGCAATCCTGGCGATCTCTTGAGCGTCGTGTCCGGCGAAACTGGGCATGTCTGTCGTGGCGAGATTCAGCGATTTTGCCGCGTCACGAATAGTGGCTTGCAAGTTTGCATCTGTTCGGGCTGGGTCGGAATGATTGAGCAAGGTGCAGCGCGTCTCGACGTTCTCGTCTCTGTCTATATCTGAGAACCTCTGCTGAATGTGTGTCCACATGCGGTCAACCTTCGCGCCATCGAGGTCGCGCAACTGAACTGGGAATTCGGCGCGACCGGGGACCACATTGTTCGCTCCGGGTTGCACATTCATGTAGCCCACGTTCCCCACCTGGGTACCCTGCTCCGATCGCACCACATCACGCACGGCGAGCACGTCCTTGGAAGCGGCGGCGAGGGCATCTTTCCGACGATTCATGGGAGTCGTGCCTGCATGGTTGGCAAAGCCGGTTACTACGCAATCCCAGGTTTCGATGCCGACGATGCCCTGCACCACACCGATGGGAACTTTGCTTTGATCGAGGTTGGGGCCCTGTTCGATATGCAATTCAAGATAGGCGGCCAAGGCACCCGGCGGGATACGGGCATCGGTCAGGTGCGCGGGATCCTGGCCGTAACGGCGCAGCCAATCTGCCAGCGTCAAACCCTGTTCGTCTTTTCTTTCGAGAATTTCTGCACCGAGTGATCCCGCTGCGACGGCAGAACCCAGTGTTCCGATGCCAAAATGATTTCCTTCTTCGTTGGTCCAGATAACCGCTTCGAGTGGATGCCGAGTTTTGATGTTGGCATCGTTCAATGCTCGCATCACCTCGATTGCGCCCATGCTGCCTACGTCTCCGTCGAAGTTTCCGCCATGCAGCACAGAATCGATATGCGAGCCAAATAGCAAGATGGGCAAATTTTCCGAGCCTTCCCGGAGGCCGAAGATGTTTCCGGCCGGATCAATGCGCACTTTCAGCCCCGCTTGTCTCATCAAGCCGGTCACGTACTCACGTGCTGCCAAATCGGTTTCTGAAAACCCCAGACGGGTGACACCGCCCTCAGGATTGCGTCCGAATTCAGATAGCTTTTCCAGTGTGCCTTGCAGTCGTTGCGGGTTGATGTGAAATGTCGGATTGGTGACACTCTGACCGTGTGCCTGAGCAAAACCGAGCAGCACAATGAGCGAGCAACACAGGTTCCACATAGGGGGAGATTGTTGCTGCCGACGCGAGTTCTGTCAAACCGACTGATGTGAATCAGTGTGGCGGGGGAGCCGACATTTTGGGACGGGAACCGTTCGAACGCAATTGAGTGGCAAAGAACTTATCCACTCGATTCCATGCGTCGCGCAATACGTGCTCGCGGGTAAAGTAGTGAAACTCACCCGGGTAAATCATGAACTGCAGCAGCTGGCCTTTATTTTTTTTCAGGGCCTCATCGATCAGCCAAACTGATTCGAGGAAGGGGACGTTCACATCCGCCGTGCCGTGGAGTACGAGCAACGGCCGTGCGAGGTGGTCGATGCGCGAGATCGGGGAGGCCAGATCATAGACTTTCGGATTTTCCTCAGGCGTTCCGATGCGGCTAGCCGTCCAGTCTCCATGATATGGATCGCTGTAGTACATCCTGTAATCCGCCACGCCAGCGACATCCACGCCAGCGCGAAAAAGCGTCGGCTGATCGGTCATCGCAATCAGAGTGAAGAAGCCGCCATAGCTCAAACCCCATATGCCGATGTTTTTGGCGTCAACGTAAGGCAGGGTTTTGAGATAGTTCGCGCCCATCCAGGCATCTTTGGCGTCGTTGCCTCCAACATCCATGTAGACGCCATCGCGCCAGTCGCGCCCGTAGCCGATGCTTCCGCGATAGTCCGGTGCGAGGACGACGTATCCTTGTTGCAATAAATATTGATGGAAGCTGTAGTACACCGCGTAGTTCCGCTCTACGTGCCAGCCGTCATAGTTCTGGTTGACGCCATCGCCGTGCACCCAGAGGATTGCCGGATTTTTCCTGGTGCGATCGAGATTCTTGGGAACGAACAGCCAAGCCGGGACCTGCTGACCGTCCGGGCCGGGGTAGTGTACGAACTGAGGTTCGACAAAAGCGGAGCGGTCGATACCTGCGGGCATTGAATCGCTGAGGCGAACCGCCTTAGCTTCAGCGGCGGCTTGCGCCACGAATAGGTCAGCCGAGTTGTGAGTATCAGTGTGCTGATACACGACTTGCTTGTCATCTGGCGACCATCTCGGCCCAATGTTGGTACCGCGGCCGGCGGTCACATAGGTGATGGTTGCGTGCGAAGGATCGTTGCCGATTTGAGCGACGCCCACACGACGATCTCCGGGGTGGTCGGGTTCATTCGCGTCAAACGCAATCCGGGTGCTGTCGTGCGACCAGGCTGGGCGCCACGCTTCGAAGTGTCCCTTCGTGATCTGAATGGCGTCGCCGCCTTCCGCCGGAATCACATAAACGTGGTCCCAGCCGTCGAGATCGGTGACGAAGGCAATCCATTTTCCATCCGGAGACGGCTGCGGCTTTCCGTTGGCTTCCCAGTCGGGAAGACTCCAAAATTTTTCTTCCTTGTCCTCGTGGACAGATTTCGGGGTTCCGCCACTGATATCAGCCACGTAGATGGTTCGCGTCTTATAGCTGTCGGATTGCCGGTCAAAGCTAACGTGGGAGTTGTCTACCCAGGAAAGACCGTCAAAATCGCCCGGAGTGCCAATTGGGGTAGCTTGACCGCCTGCGGCTGAAATGACGAACAATTGGCCGGGCTTGTACTCGTCATCGCGGAAGATCAGTTTGTCGCCAGAGTAGGCGGGGGACTCGTCGTGATGAATGATTTCGTTTCCACCGGTGTACGCCAGGCGTGAGCCATCTGGCGACCACACAGGGCCGTAAATATTCGCTTTGTCGTGTACAAGTGCGACCTCGTTTCCACCGGCGAGTGCTCGGACAAGCAGATCGCTGCCGCTCGAAGCATCCTCATCTTTATCTTTGCCGCTTCTCACCAATGCGACGCGAGCACCGTCTGGTGATAGTGCAAACTGCGCCCCTCGTGCCGCTGGGGTCCAAACCGCATGAGGTTCCCCACCGGCAACGGCTACTTGCCAGAGCGTGCCCTCGTGGGGGAAATAAAGTACATCGCCGCTGTGGCTCCAAAAAGCGTGTGAGGGGCCGTCAGTAGTGAACGAGGTCAAGGCAACCGGTTTGCTGCTTCCGTCGATGTTCGCGACGTAAAGATTTTTGATTCCAGCGCGCTCCCAGACAAATGCGACGCGTCGACCGTCCGGGGACCAAACCGGATTTGACGGATGTTTGATTTCGATCAGATCGTCGATCGTGAGTCGATGACTTGCGCCACGGGATTGGGCGAAGGCGAGCGAACTTAAGAACAGCGCCATCATTGCCAACGCAATCGAGCGTTTCGGTTGCATGAGCCTCCTCAAAATCAGGCGAGGTGGACGCATCCACCTCGCCTTCAAAACCACAATCTTGTGGCCTAATCAGAAGTTGAACCGCAGGCCAAAGCGAGCAAGAAACGGACCGACGGTGTTCGTCGGGAACTTGTACACGGGGCCGAAGGTTTGAACTTCTGAAATCACAGTTTGAGCGTTGGTCAGATTGAATAGGTCCACCATCGGCTCCAAATGCCAGCGATCATTGAATACGAATTCGCGGGATAGGCGCAGGTTCAGCAGGTTGATGCTGGGCAAACGCTGGGCTCCCGCAGGTTGCAAAATCACGGTTTCCGAGAACTGGTTCAGCTCCGGGCCGCTATAAACCTCCTGCGGCTGGAATGGATAGCCAGTGTAGTGCTGGAAATTCACGCTGGTGGCGACCTTCCCCGGGAACTGGTAAGTACTATCTACCTTGAAGACATAAGTCGAGTCATTGTTCAGGAAGTTGTTGCGCCGGTTTATGTCTCGGTTCGGATCGTTGAAGTCATCGTTCAAAGCATCATCGGAGAATCCGGCGCAGCAGAAGACGCCTTTCTGACGCTGGATCGTAAAGCCCGCCAGTATTTGCCAACGGTTCGACATGCGCTTGACAGCATCGAATTCGACGCCGTTATAAGAGTTGTCATTCAGTTCGGGGATGTTGGTCAGCAAAATGTTTGGTGCGGGTGGCGCACTGTTAAGGGTAAACAACGTCAACGGCTGGCCGGTGACACCATTCACAATCGGAGCGCCATTCAGAGTCGTGATGGGAGAGTAGTCTGACGGCGCCTGCGCCAGGTTCTTGAGACCGATGAGATTTTTCTTCGTCCGGTAATAGTAAGCGGCACTCACACGCAGGTCGCCCCACAACTGGTGTTCGTACGTGAAGTTGATCTCGTGAGAGTAGGGGCGGGTGAGGTTCGGATCAATGTGCGTGCTCGTGCCACCAAACCCGCTGACGAAATTCGCGGGAATGTCCCACTCGTTGGTCTGCGGAATACCGTCGCCGTTGGTGTCATTCCACATAAATGTCTTGCCGGCAAATCCGACAGGATTCACCGTTTCGACAATGCCGGTGCCCTCCATCTTGTAGAACAAACCATAGCTGAAGCGAAGCACCGAAGTGCCCTTACCAGTGGGATCCCAGGCAACTCCAACTCGCGGGGAGACATTGTTCCAGTCGACCAGATCGCCGGAGGCGGCAAACTTTTGCGGCGGGAATAGATTCGGGAACGTCAAGTTCGCGCTGCTTGACTGCGCCGGATAGTAACTTGTGAATCGATCGTAGCGAAGACCCAAGTTGAGCGTGATGCGACGGCGAATGGTCCACGCATCCTGCACATAGGCGCTGGTATCGCGGAAATAGGTCTTCTCAGTAAAAGGCGTGTCGAACGCGGTGACCTCGAACGGCGCACCGTTTTGGTAAATCGCGTTGATTCCTTGGTTGATGGTGTAAACGTAGGGATTGTAGTTGTCGCCAGCTTCAAACCCAAATTTGAAATTGTGAGTACCTGCCAACGAACCTTTGTACCAGGAAGCACCCACGGACCCTTTGAATAGCCACGCGGGATTTGCAAACGAATAGGGAGCGGCACCAGTTTCTGTGGAGAGGACTACATCTTGCTTGTTGATGTCGTTGGGACCCACGGAATGCTGATAGCCAAGCGGGAAGACTTCTTTGTTGTACCCGATGCGAGCGTCCAGCAAGAAGTTGTTGGTGATCTGGCTGGTCCAGAGGCCCTCCAGGATATACGCAGGCTCGATTTGCAGCCAGCTCGCTTCTTTGCTCACGAACTGATAAGCGGTATCGCGACGGTAGAACCGGTTCTGCTCGTTGTAAAGCCAAACAAAACTCAGCTTGTTCTTCGAGTTGAGCTGCCAATCGCTGCGAAGGTCGATGTTGGTCTGGTGATTAATATCGGGAACCGGATTGCCCTGCTGATCGCGAACCGTGAGAATGCTCTCGTCGACGTCATAGTTCCGATAGGAGCCGAAGAGCCACCACTTATCTTTGACCACCGGGCCGCCCAGACTGGCGGTTGTGTCACGAACTAAGAAGATCGGTGAGCCGGAGTTGACGGGCGAGCCATTGAAGGTCGGTAACGATGGGCTGGCCTCTAAAGCTGCGGTTGAGTAATATCCGGCGGCTTGACCGTGCAGCGTGTTCGATCCCGACTTGGTCACCATGTTCATGTAAATCCCGCTGATCGAAACCGATGCGGGAGCGTTGTCGGCGACTACCTGGAATTCATCGAAGGAATCGTGATTGGAATAGAACTGCGTGTAGCCACCGTTTGCGCCGGGCCAGTTCAAATCAAGACCGTTGAAGCTGAATATTTGCTCGCCGGGCGTGCTGCCATGCACCTGCATGGTGGACTGCTGAAAGCTCTGGTTGCCGCCCACATCGAAGGTGGTGGAAGTAACGCCGGGCATCTGAGCGACGGTTGACCATGGGTCGCGGCCGGCCGGGATGTCCTGAAGCAGTTCCTGATCGAAGGTGGTCTGAGCCTGGACACTTTGCACGTCCACGGCTGGCTCGCCTTTCACCTCGACCGTCTCCTGTACTTGGCCGACCCGGAGCCGGCTATTCACCGTGGCAGTAAAACCAGCCGTAATCACAATGCCAGTCTGTCTCAGTGTCTGAAATCCGTTGGCGGTAGCCGTCAGGTCGTACGTGCCCGGAGGAAGCAGATCGAACAAATAACTTCCGTCGGGTTGCACGTGCACGCTGCGATCGGCCATCAGCGACGGACCCTTCACCGTCACGGTGGCGGATGCCACCGATGCTCCCGATGCATCGGTCACCACTCCAGTAATCTTTCCGGTCGTAGACACCTGTGCCCACGCTGCAAAAGAGAACATGAGGCTCAGTAGGAGCGACAGGGTAAGGTGAGTTTGCCAGCGGTGAAGCCTTGATTTCTCAGACACGGGACACCTCGGGTGAATAGGATTGCCGCGCCACGAATGCAAACAGAATTAGTTTGGAGAAACGGTTGTATTAATGGGGATAATTTATACAGTAGCCAGAAGTAGTGTTGTCAAGAAAAAACGTGCGGCAGGGATGTGGAAAGGGACGGCACGGTCCAAGAGCGGATTCAAGCCTGCTAGATGGGACAGGCTTGAGCCTTCAGGCGAGAGCTGTTTCGATTCTATTGCGTTTCTCGTTCTTCGGTTGCTCGCTCGGTTTGTGCTGCCGTCAGCCGGGGCAGGCTTGCGCCTTCGAGTTGCTGATTCAATTCGGGCAGGCGCTTCGATTTGAAGTCGCTCCACTTCGCGAGCGCGAGCTTTGCCGCTTCACTCGACTGCTGATAGACCTCAACTGCTTGCGAGGGAACGGGCCGGTCACTGCTCTCGACTACTCGGAGCGCGGCCGAGAGGCCGGTGCTGGCTTCATCCAGGCCCATATCGCTGGATGGATTTCCGGCGATGATTGTTTTCAGCTCATTGGAAGCGATGTCGGTGCTTGCCTTTAGATCCGCGTTCTGCTGTAGCTTCGTTTGTAAATCGGAAAGCTGCTTCTGCACCGCTCGGATCTCCGAAAGAGCTTTACGGGCCTCGAGCGCTTCCCCGAACATCTGGCGACCGAGGTTGACTTGCTCAGCGAGATCTTGCGGCGTCGCCTTCGAGCGTGGATCCATGGTGATGTGCATCGGCTGGCTGAAAGTTTTGTCATCGATCTTGAGCCGAACTTCATACTGCCCAGGCGCTACGCGGGGGCCCCGAGGGGTGAAGAAATCCTCTTCCGCCCCGGACTCGGGAGCTCCGGCACCCCATGCAAGGTCCCACACGAAACGATGCATCCCTCTGGCCGTGTCCAGAATTTGGGGCTTCGGTAACCAGCGCTCCGCAATGGGAATTGGCGGCCTCTTCGATTGGGGAGCGGTATCCGATGAGAAGCTGCGAACGAGTTCGTGCTGCGAATCGAAGATCTCGAGCTTCACGTTTTCGGCGCGTTTCGCAACAAAGTAATCGATCATGGCCCCGTTTGGGGGATTCGCGGCAGTTGGTTCTTCGGGCGGGAGTGGAGTTCCCATGAAACCGGCATTATCGATCCGCACCGCCGGGGCCGGACGATAAAGCCATGGCCCGGCGTCATGAACCTTCGCGGCTTGGCGCAGCGGCGTCATGTCATCGAGGATCCAGAAAGACCGGCCATGGGTTGCGACAATGAGATCGTCGCCGTGAATCGTCAGATCGCGTACCGAGGTGACTGGCAGGTTGAGTTGCAGCGATTGCCAATGGTCGCCGTCATCGAAAGAAACGTAAATACCGAATTCTGTGCCAGCGAACAGCAGACCTGGATGCGATGGGTCTTCGCGGACTGCACAGAGGAAAGCCGGCGCCTGAATGCCGTCTGTAATGGGCTGCCACGTCTGGCCATAGTCATGCGTGCGATACAGATAGGGAGCCTGATCGTCGAGGCGATGACGATCGATGGCAGCATAGGCTTCGGCAGGATTGGAATGCGACGCCTCGATCATGGAAATCTTCGACCAATCGCTTAGCCTTTTGGGCGTGACATTGTTCCAGGTCTTGCCTGCATCGCGCGTGACATGAATCAGGCCGGTATCGCTGCCCGCCCAGATCAGCTTGGCGTCTAACGGCGAGGGCGCAATGGTGTAGACAACACCATACCCGCGCTGCTTCGCATCTTGAACGGTCGGAGCGCCTGTTCTGTTGTTCGCGGCGGCCTCCGCGCCGGTGAGATCGGGACTGATCGTCTGCCAGTGCAGGCCGCCGTCCGTCGTTTTCATGACGAATTGCGTGCCGAGGTAGAGGCTGGTTTTATCGGCAGAAGAGAACACCAGAACCGGCGTCCAGGGATCGCGGTATTTGCGTTGCGCGATGTCGACGCCGAACGCGGAAACCGGCCACGGCGTGATGTCCTGACTGAGAGAAGTGCGCAGATCGAAGCGCGCGACACTGCCGTAGGTTCCGCTGAAATAAAGAATGTTTGGGTCTTTGGGATCAGGAGCGATGTATCCGCTTTCACTGCCGTCGACAGGAGACCAGTCACGTGGAGTGATCTGGCCGTGATCGGTCCGGCTAAGAACGGAGGCGCTGCCACTATCCTGCTGTGCGCCATACACCGTATAAGGAAAGCGATTGTCAGTAACGACGTGGTAGAGCTGCGCAGTGGGCTGGTTGTACCAGGTGCTCCAGGTCTGGCCGCGATCGACGCTGATGGTCGTGCCTTGATCGGTGGCGAGAATCATGCGGGAGGAATTCTTCGGGTCTACCCAGAGCTGGTGATAGTCGTCGCCGCCGGGGGCGCCACGAACAATCGAAATGGATTGGCCGCCATCTTCCGAGCGATAAAGCGCGACATTTGGAACGTAAAAGACATCGGGATTCTGCGGATCAATATTGATGTTGCCGAAGTACCAGGCACGACTAGTAAGCCGGTTATCGGAATTCTTGAGAGTCCAACTATTACCACCATCGTCGGAGCGGTAGAGACCGGATTTCTTGCCGTCATCGATTAACGCATAAACGCGCTGTCCGTCTGCCGAGACTGCGACGGCAGGGCGTCCCCAATCGCCATCCGGAAGGCCGGAGCCAGTGAGACGAGTCCAGGAATTGCCGGCATCTTGTGAGCGGAAAATTCCGCTACCCGCCGCATCAATGGGAGCGTAGGTGCTCCAAGGCGGACGATGCGTGTGCCACGTTGCGGCGAACAGAGTATTGGAATGATCGGTTGCGATGGCAAGATCGGCGATACCGATTTCCGGGCCTTGATCGAGAACCTTCGTCCAATGCTGGCCCCCATCGGTGGATTTATAGACTCCGCGATCGATATTGGGACCGTACGCGTGACCCAACGCGCCGACGAAGACGCTATTTGCGTTCTGGGGATCGATGACGATACGGCTGATCTGGCGCGTGTCACGCAGGCCGAGGCTCTGCCACGTCTGACCGCCGTCGGCAGAGCGGTAAACACCGTCGCCCGAGGCAAGGTTGGAGCGAATGTCGGACTCGCCGGTACCGACATAAATAATTTTCGGATCGGAAGGAGCGACGGCGATCGCTCCGATCGAAGCAACCGATTGATGGTCGAAGATGGGTGTCCAGGTTACGCCGGCGTTCGTCGTCTTCCACACGCCACCGCCGACAGCGCCGAAGTAAAACGTGTTCAGATCGCCGGGGACTCCAGCAGCAGCGACGGCGCGACCTCCGCGGAAAGGGCCAATCAAGCGCCACTTAAGGCCATTGAAAAGATCGGGGGAGACGGATTGCGCTTGCAGGGGCACGATTGCGCAGAGAAAGAACAACAGAAAAGATGTGAGACTGCGAACTCGGTTTGGCGTCATGTTTGAGGTCAGGATATTGTAGCGAATGCAGGGCAGATTGAGTTCCATGGCCATCTTTTTGGGAGAATACGTCGCCCATTGCGGGCGACAACCGAACAGACGGACGGCACCAGTTACCTGTCTCCCCGATCGTTGCGCCGCAAAGACGCATCAGATAAAAATGGACTCCCTCGGTCCGCTGTTAGGACGCACTCTGATTATCGTGGCGCATCCGGATGATGAGGCGGTGACCTGCGCCGCGCTCGTTCAGCGCATGCGCGAACCTTACGTACTCTTCTGCACGGACGGTGCGCCTCTGGACGCATACTTCTGGAACCAGCACGGTTCCCGCGAGGCGTACAGTCTGCTGCGGCAGGAAGAAGCTCGGCTCGCCCTCAGCCACGTGGGTGTGACGAATGTGGAGTTTCTGAAGACCCATTCTGGCGAACACATTACGGATCAGCAACTCTTTCAGCACTTGCCCAACGCGATGGAGGCGTTGGTCGAGGTCGTCGGGCGGGTATCTCCGCAGGCATTGCTGACGCTGGCTTACGAGGGTGGCCATCCCGACCACGATAGCTGCAATTTCATCACATCGGTGATTGCCCGGGAGCGGTCGCTGCCCGCTTGGGAGATGCCGGTTGATCATCTCTTTCACAAAGGGCTACGCAAGTTTCAGACGTTGACATGCCCACCGCCCATTTTCTTGCACCCGACGGCCGACGAGATCGCACGCAAGCGCCAAGCCCTCGAAGCGTACGCTTCACAAGGACGTTCCCTGGTCCGCTTCGACTCAGTCGACGAAAGCTTCCGGCCGATGGCTGAGTACGACTACTCTCGGCCGCCACATGAAGGCGTACTGAACTATGAAGCATGGCAATGGTCGATGACGGGCAAGCAGGTGTCAGCGGAATTCGAAGCCTATCTGAAGACGCATGCGAGGGTGGAACGTGCTTTCACGCAGGCAGATCCGCGCGCTCATTAACCCGCCTGAAGATTGGTAGCCTGCCGGGGCAGACCGCTTTCGCTCTCGTATACAATATACAATCGCAAGCGCACCTCCTTATTTATGCGTTCTCCCTAGCGTCGATCGGCACCCGTACAGCGTATTTCGGAACCGTCCGCAGTCCCAGAATTCTGCCCGTTGTTTGAAACCCGAGATCAGACGAGGCACTCATGGATCGAAGAAAGTTCTTGCAGACCGCAGCCTTAACCACCGCGGCCGCCAAATTACTCCCATCGCCGTTCAGTGTGGCTGCCAGCGCCGGGAGTTTGACGGCAGATCTCAGCCTATCCCCTGTCGCTGATATCGAAGGCCACACCCTCGTTTGCGAGTTCACTCATGACTCAAAGCATTGGAAGGTCTATGAAGACTTGCGTACGCGTGAGGGGGCAATCACGTTCGTGTCTCCGTCTGGCACGCTTGTTCTCACTAAGAGTGCCGAAGCCGCGTTCGATGAAGCTGCAACCCCATATCTGGGGCTGAGTTTGAAGGACATTGGGATGTCCGCCGCCGATTTACTGGCTGACAAGCTTCTCGAGTCGGGAGATGATCCGGATCCTGAGCAGGTAAAATCGGCAGCGCCTCCGTTGGGCTCAGTGAAGCAGCCCGGCCCCAGCTGGCGCCTACCTTGGGACACGTTTGTCGGCACCAAAGAATGTTTCGACACGATGCCGGTATTTCCTACCGGAAGCACGCGAACCTATCATCCCGTCCAGTACTTTCCGGAAGAGAACCCGAAGACAAATCCGAAACGGTTCGATGGTTTGCTTGCGGGATGGATGCCGGCGGTCCGCAAAGTGCTCGCCATCTCTGGCGCTGTGTATGACGAAGTAATTGCTTTCGGTGACGTGGAGGCACACGACAAATTCATTGTGCAAACCTGGCATCGCACCGCTCGGATTGAGAACGGCAAGATGATTAAGGTCGTATACGGACACAGCTATCCTGCGTTCCCGCCGGCCCGCATCGATCCTGAGCCTGAAGAGTTCTACCGCGCTTTGTTGATCTTTGCGGGATATTGGCAAAACTTGCTGCGCGATTTCTCGACGGCTTCACTCCCGCGGGAAGAGTGGGTCGACATATCGAAGCACGCCTTTGCCAAAGAGTTGATGGTCAGGCCGGGAGGAGTCTACCCAAAGTATGGCGCGGTTGACCGTGACTATTACGGCTCTGAGTACGATGGCTTCCAAGATATTTTCACCAGCTCGGTGTCCGCAAATCTCGAATGGGGCAGGCTGGAGATGGCGCGGGCCGTCATCGATAACTACTTCTCTGACTTTGTCGACGCCAAGGGCATGATCAACATGCGTGGCCCGGAGACGGCGCAGTTCGGCATGACGCTCTCGCTGCTGGCTCGGTATTTCAACTACAGCGAAGATGGGGATCTCCTGCGAAAGCACGGCGCAAAAATCTCCGCCACGGCCGACCTCCTGCTGGCAATGCATGATGAGAGCCTGCAACGCGCTCACGATGATCCAGGTTACGGGCTGATTCACGGGTGGAGTGAGTCGGATTCCTGCCTGATGCCAAAACCGTCCCTTTGGTGGCTGCCGTATTACGCGAACAATGCCTTTGCGGCTCGAGGTCTGCGAGACTTGGCACGCGCGTGGACGACCATCAATACGAATAGCCCAGAGGCGGAGAATCAAGCGGCTGCATGGAATAGTCGCGGCCAGGTCATGCAGGACTCAGTCGTTGCGAGCATGCACAAGAATATTCGCCATGACTTGCGCCCGCCTTACATCGGAACATATGCCGGCGCAAAGGAAACATTCCTCGAGTCGATGAGTAAAGAACATCCCAGCCCGCAGCAATGGCCTCATCGTGGATATGCCGAGTTGTTGCATGCCGATATCTTGCCGGCAGAACTTGCGAATCTGGTGATCGATTGCATGCGCGCTCATGGGGCCACAACGCTGGGAGTTGTCGCCAATGTCGAGCCGCCACACGCAGATGGCCGTGACATTCTAGGTTTCATTTCGTACGGCTATGCACAGATGCTTTTACGTCTCGATCGGATCGAAGAGTTTCTGCTTTTTCTCTATTCCCATCGCTATCACGATCACACACGCGGAAGCTGGGTTGCCGGCGAAGTCGCAGGAATTGACGGGGACAACGCGCTGTTTTGCATTCCGGCACAATTGACGATTCCGCCTCTGGTTCGGTGGATGCTTGTGCTCGAAGACTCCGACGAAGATCGCTTGTACTTTGCGAAGGGCCTCCCGCGAGAGTGGGTCGCATCTGGAAAAGAGATCAGCATTGCGGGGGCTCCCACGCGCTGGGGACGAGTCAGTATGAAAATGA
>Ga0335078_10005726_pt1 | contig 18372 bp, 13 predicted proteins | sample Lox_Sample_32_FD_206711 | JGI IMG/M metagenome (GOLD analysis project Ga0335078, IMG submission 206711) | Soil microbial communities from Loxahatchee National Wildlife Refuge, Florida, United States - Lox_Sample_3.2 | ecosystem: Environmental > Terrestrial > Soil > Wetlands | place: USA... | reverse complement strand
CAATCTGTATCAGCCACCCACTACTTAGAGGCCCGCGGGATCCACCTCAGACCTGCGCCAGCAGGGCCCGCAGTTCTTTGTCGTAGTCGTCTTGCACTTTGCAGCGGGTATTGAACACCATCGCCGGGCGCGATTCCGCCGAGTATTTCGGCCACGGCGGGAGGCCCGAATGGTTGGGATCGCCGGTGCGCGCGAAGTGGATCCAGGCGTCGCTGACTTTAGCCGCCAGCGCGCGCGGCGCAGGACCGCCGCCGGTGCAGAATGCGGAAACATCCGTGTTGTAAAAAACGAACGGAATCTCCGAGCAATGGAAGGCGCGCGGCCGGCCGTTCATCACCGGAGTCTCCCAGGCGAACTGGTACATGTACACGGGGGCGGCGTTCTGCGCGGCTTTGCGGTCGCATTGCGAAACCGCCGGCAGCCGGAACATGGCCGCGCCGACGATGGCGGCGATGGCCACCGGTTTCTGGCCTGGATAGAGCTTCTGCGCCGTTTCCACCAGGCGCGCAGCCCGGTTGCCGTAGGTTTGCTCGAATTGCGCTTTCAACTGCGCCTCCGTCATGCTTTCCGCTTTCGGATTGCCCATCGCGGGATTGAACTCGTGCATGACGGTGCCCACCAGCATCGGAATACTCGCCGAGATCTCCGGCGCGGCGGGATCAAACGGCACGCTGGGAATCGTTTTGCCGTCGATAGTCGGCCCCCACATGATCGGCGGCAGGCGGAAGGGCTGGCCGGGTTTCCACGGCGGCGAAAGCTTGGCCATGGCGTGCGAGCCGGCATCGATGAGTTGAGAAACCGGCAGCTCGTGGATCTTCGCGATCTGCGACTTACTCAGTCCTAATTCCGTGACCACGGACGCGCCGAGTTTGGCGGACATCTCCGGATTCATCGCCAGCGATAGAGATCCGCTCTGGACCACCGCCTTGTGGAACAGCCCCTTGGCGGAGGGCATCGTCATCAGCGTGCTCACTTTGCAGCCGCCGCCGGACTGGCCGAAAATCAAAACGTTGCCGGGATCGCCGCCGAAATTGGCGATGTTGTCGCGCACCCATTCGAGCGCGGCGACCAGGTCCAGCATGCCCGCATTCGCCGACTCCGCATACTGCGCTCCGAAATCCGCCAGGTTCAAATAGCCGAGCACGCCCAGCCGGTGATTCATACTCACCACCACCACATCGCCGCGGCGCGCCAGATTCTCTCCATGATAAGCCGGCTGTTCCTGGCCGGACCCGGCGCTGAATCCGCCGCCGTGGATCCAGAACATGACCGGGCGTCTCTTGTGGTCGAGGCCGGGCGTCCACACGTTCACGCGCAGGCAATTCTCTCCGGGCTGGCCGTCGTCCCACTCGGAAAGGAACGACACAACGTCGCTTTCCCAGCCCATACGGGCTTCCTGTGGACAGGTTTTTCCGTACCAGAGCGAAGAGCGGGTCTCTTTCCACGGCTCGGGCTTCGAGGGAGGAAGGAAGCGGGCGCCTCCACCGGCGCTGGCCGCATAGGGGATGCCTTTGAACGTCTGGATGCCGTTGCGCGTGAAGCCCTGCACCTTGCCGGCGGTGGTTTCGACAATGGCGTTGGTGTCCGAGACGACTACGAGGGTCTCGCCCGAGGTTGTGGATGGCGCTTCGGCCCTGGCTTTCCCGGCTCCCACGCCCGCAACGGCCGCGGCCGCCAGCCCTGCCGAAGTCTTGATCCAGGTGCGCCGGCCGACGCCGGAAAGGTTCTGCTTGCAGATGTTGTCCATGGTGCGATGATCTCCTGGTAATTCGTCGAAGCTCATTGTAGCGCGACGGGATGAGAATCAGATGTAGGCTCAGGTAGAATGAGCAGCATGAGAAGGCTCTACTGGCTGGCAGTGGCATCCATTCTGATGGCGCAACCGTCCGCGCAACCTCCGGTGGCGCGGCGCGTCGACTTCGGGGAAACCTTCCACGGCGTCCGCTTGAACGACCCGTACCATTGGCTGGAGAATTTCGACGATCCGGCGGCCGTTGCGTGGATCGACGCGCAGGACCGCTACGCGCGCGCCTACCTGGCGTCGCGTCCTGGCCAGGAGCAACTGCGGCAGCGGTACGGCGAGCTATCGCGCTTCGAACGCCTCTCCGTGCCTTATGTGGCGGGCGGACGCTACTTCTATACCAAGGCGCCGCCTGACCGTCCGCAGTCGTTGCTCTGCTTGCGCCGCGGCGCCGAGGGCAATGAGGAAGTGTGGCTCGACCCGGCCTCGTTCGGCGACCCCAGCATCGCAGCAAGCGTGCTGGGTATCTCACCCGATGGCAAGGCTGTAGCATACGCCGTGCGGCGCTCCGGACAAGACGAGGTGGAGGTGCTCGTGCGCGACATCGATGCGGGCAAAGACACGGCTGACCGCTTGCCCAAATCGCTGTACGGCGGCGTGGCGTTTCTGCCGGGCACCCGGGATTTCTACTACGCCCGCCGCGGGCGCGACACAGGTTCGCGCATCTGGTTGCATCATGCGGGTGGCGACTCCTCCAGCGACGCGGAAATTTTTGGCCGCGGCATGGATGCGCGCGTGTTTCTCTCGCCGCACATCACCGCCGATGGGCGCTGGCTGCTGGTGACGGCGGAATACGGGTGGGCGCGGACGGAGATCTGGTTCGGCAATCCGGCCAGGCCAGGCGCGGCGTTGCGCCAGTTGACGCCCCGTGTGGAGGCCCAATTCTCGTTCGAGGAAGCCGGCCCCGGCAAACTGCTGCTGACGACCACATGGAATGCGCCGCGCCTGCGCGGACTGTTGGTGGACCTCGCGCGCCCGGCGCCCGGCGACTGGAAGGAAATTATTCCGGAAGCCGCCGACGCCCTACACGACGCGACCGTGGCGGGCGGGCGCATTTACGCCAGCTACCTGCACGATGTTCAGTCGCGCATCCGAATCCTGGCCCTCGATGGCCGGCCGCTGGGCGAGTTGCCCTTGCCGCCTTTCAGTTCGGCGGGCGTACATGGCCGTTGGGACCAGCAAGACGTCTTTGTCTCGTTCGCTTCCTTCACCGTGCCGTTTCGCATCGAGCGCATGCGCGCCGGGGACGCGCAGCGGAGCGTGTGGTTTCAGCCCCGCGTCGACGTGCCGGCGACGCTCGAAGTGCGGCAGGTCTGGTATGCCTCCAAGGACGGGACGCGCGTTCCGATGTACCTGGTGCATCGTCAGGGCCTGGCGCTCGACGCCAAACGTCCCGTCCTGCTCACCGGCTATGGCGGGTTCAATGTGCCGCTGGTTCCGGGCTTTAATGCGAACGCCATCCTCTGGGCTGAATCGGGCGGCGTGTGGGCCCAGCCGAATCTGCGCGGCGGCTCCGAATTCGGCGAGGAATGGCATCGCGCCGGGATGTTGGAGCACAAGCAGAACGTGTTCGACGATTTCATCAGCGCCGCCGAGTGGCTGATCTCCAACCACTACACAACTCCCGCGCACCTGGCCATCTCCGGCACCAGCAACGGCGGCCTGCTGATGGGCGCTGCCCTGACCCAGCGGCCCGATCTGTTTCGCGCGGTCTATTGCGGCTATCCCGACCTCGACATGGTCCGCTACTTCCGTTACACGAAGAACAACAATCCCCCGGCGCTACTCGAATATGGCGACGGCAGCAACCCCGCTCACTTTGGATTCCTCCGATCCTGGTCGCCCTATGAGCGGGTGGTGGAGGGCGCCAGGTATCCGGCCATCCTGTTCGCCACAGGCGCGGGCGACACCCGGGTCCCGCCGCCGCAAGCGGTGAAGATGGCGGCCAAGGTCCAGTGGGCCACGCGGTCCGGCCTGCCGGTGCTGCTGCGGTTCGACCGCAAGTCCGGCCACGCTGGGGGGCGCACCCTCGACGAGCGGATTGCCGACAACGCGGCCGAGCAGGCATTCCTGATGGATGCGGTGCGTTAGCAGGAAACAGTAGTGTTTGATACAATACACAGGACATCGCGAAGGGTGTCCTGAACTCCATGGGCTTTCGAGGATTACGAGGCTTAGGGTGCCTTGGGTGCTTGCCGTTTGGCGGGCTCTTCGGGCTGTTTCTGCCGCTAATTCTGATCGGGGCAGTGATTTATTTCCTGTTGAACCGCCAAAAAACCAGCCCTGGTCCGCCGGGCCAGCCCCCCTCTCCGAATCCTTCGGGAGGCTTCTGTCCCCATTGCGGAAAGCCGATTGCCAGCGGCTCGCATTTTTGCGCAGGTTGCGGCCACCAGATCGGCTAGGCCAAGTCATTCGTTGGCATCCGGCATGGACCAGATCATCCCCGCCGCTATTAACGGCAAAGTGCCGAATCCAACGAACACCGGCACGTAAGAGTAGTGATCCACGATCCAGCCCGTCGCCAGGCTGAAGACCATCCCGCCGAAGCCGGCCCCCATGCTCGCGATGCCCCAGACGGAACCCACCGTGTTCGTGGGGAACCTGTCGGCCGGCATAGCCAGCATGTTCGAAAGCGCTCCGGTGTAACCCAGGGTGGCGGTCGAAATCAGGGCAATGGAGACAAACACGTTGGACACCAGCACCGCCGGAATCGCGGCGGTCATCAGCGCCGCAAACAACATCACGGATATCTTGCGCGCCCACGTCAGCGGGATGCCGCGGTGGAGCAAGGCGGCCGCGCAGGCACCTCCAAGCAGATTGCCGGCATCAGCCGTGAGAAACGGAATCCAGGCGAACTTGCCGATCGACGCAATATCGAATCCGCGTGCACTCTTCAGGTACTGCGGAAACCAGAAGACGTAGAAATACCAGGCCGGGTCACTGAAGATCTTAGATGCCGTAAACGTGCAGACCCAGCGCGAGCGCAGGAGCCGCCAGAATGAGATCGGCGGACTGGCGGCCTCCGCCCGTGCGCCTGGCGGAGTATAGTAGACCAACGTCCAAACAAGCAGCCAGACGAGCCCAACTGCCCCTACCATCAGGAACGCGCTTCGCCAGCCTGACTCGAGAATGATCCAGGCGACCAGCGGGGGCGCCAGCACGGCCCCAATGGAAGAGCCACTATTGAAAATGCCGGAGGCCAGCGCGCGCTCTTTAGCGGGAAACCACTCGGCGGCCACCTTGATGCCGGCCGGCCAGTTGCCCGCCTCGCCCATGCCCAATAGAAAACGAAACACGCCCAGGCTGAAGGCGCCGCGGGCCAGCGCATGCAACATGGCCGCGATGCTCCACCAGGCCATGCAGAGGGCATAACCCAGTTTCGTGCCCAGCCGGTCAATCATGGGGCCGGAGACGGCGTTCATGATGGTGTACGCCAGCATGAAGGCAAAGACCACGCGCGAGTAGGCCACATTGCTCATGTGGAACTGTTCGGTAATCACCGGCGCAACTACGGAAAGGGTTTGGCGATCGAGGTAGTTTACGACCGTGGCGAGGAAAACCAGACCGATCATAACCCATCGGTACTTCGGAAGAGCGGTGGCTTTTTCCGGCACGTTCAGCGTCCCGGCGTCATGCGGTGCGGATCTGAAAGGTCCAGGCGAATTGGCAAGGACGGCGCGACACGTCCTGCATCCCAGGCGGTATTTCGACTTCCACGCCGTCGCCTACGAGAGTCCATCTCAGCGCCTCGGTGGTTCCCAGCATGCGAATGGCTGCGTCTCGGGCCGGCCGAACCGAACGCAGCAGCAGTTTCTCGCCGGGCCATTTCAAGGCGAACGCATAGATCGTCTGGCGATCCTTGGTCCGGGTGAAGCGGATGTCAGCGCCCTCCGACCACGGCTGGCCGTCGCGGGCGCGCGTGGCGTAAATGCCCTCGCCATTGATTTTCAGCCACGCCCCAACCTCTTTCAGTTGGCTGACGGCCGTGGGATGGAACCGGCCGTCGCCGTCGGGGCCGATCCCCACCATGAAGTTGCCGCCCTTGGCCGCCGTATCCACCAGGTTCCGCACCACCCAGGCAGCGCCTTTGTAATTCGCGGCGGTCCGTTCATAAGAGAATGAAGATCCCAGCGGGTAGATGACGAACCAGGGCGTGTCCGTATTGGTTTTATCGCCTGGCACAAACCCTTCGGGCGTATAGTAGTCACCGTAATTCCCGATACCGCGCGCGCGAAGCATTACGTCAGGCTGAAGTTTTCGCAGGTGCAGAATGGTCTCGCGCAGCATCGGCCACACCTGGGGGCCGAGCCACTGATCCAGGCATAGCATGTCGATCTTTCCGTAGCGGGTCAGAAGCTCAGTCAGTTGGGCGCGATGCCGCGCCATCATGCGGCGGACTTCAGCGGGGCTCGGATCGGGGACGATCACCTCTTCATCCCCCAGCCGCTTCTTAACGTCGGCATAATCGGTCGTAAGCACGTCCGATGAAGGCACCTGAAGAGGATGGTAGGCATAAGGGCGGAAGTCGGCGTCATACCAGTCGGGATGCGAGAAATATAGATCGATGCGAAGATCCCGCTGGCGGGCGGCATCGCAGAGTTCTTTGACCACATCCCGCCCGAACGGGGTCTCCATCATGCTGTATGGCAGGTCGCAGGGCTCCATCTGCGGGCCGCCGGGAGCTGCCCAGTTGGTGCGCTGCCGGACGCGGGTGCGCGTGTCAAACATGCTAAAACCGTCGTGATGTTTGGTGGTGAAGGCGAACATCTTCATCCCGCAGGCAGCAAACAGATCCATCCACTCGCCGGCATTGAAACCGGACGGATTCCAGGTCTTGTATTGCGCCTGATATTGTTGCCGTTCGGCAAAGGACATTTTCAGGAACGGCCAGGATTCGCCGGGTTGGCCGAGAATGGAGTACGGCCCCCAGTGCAAACGGACTCCATATTTGATATCGCGAAATCGCTCGTAAGCGGCGCCGGAAGCCCAGCGATACTCCGGGACGGGAATATCCTCCACGTAAGATTGCACCCGGCGATAGTGTGTGTCGCTCTTTGGAAGATAATGGTTCACGCGATCAGCGGCAGGACACACCCGGTTCCAGACCGCCGTTGCTGAAATACCGCTCACCAAAAAGCGTCTACGATTCATTGTGTCTCCATCTGGAAAGGCGGCCTGACCGGCTTACACCATGCGCATTGCCATCCCGCCATCCACGGGCAGATCGGCGCCCGTGATGAAATCATTTTCGGCTAAAGCGGCAAGGGCCGTGGCCACTTCTTCGGGCCGTCCTTCGCGATGCAGCGGTATACGATCCCGGGTATTCTTTTGGACCTGTTCGGGAGTGAGGTAATCCTGAAAGCGTGTCCGGATGATACCGGGCGAGACGCAATTCACCCGGATGTTGTAGTCCGCCAGCTCGCGCGCCAGGGAACGGGTAAACTGCGGTATGGCGCCCTTCGCCACGCCGTAGGCAATCGCACCCGCACAACCACGGGCGCCGGCCGCCGAGGAGATCAGCAGAATCACGCCCCCGCCGCGCGCGGCCATCTGCGGTACCGCTGCGCGGGCGAGATGGTACACCGCGTGAACGTGGATATCGAAGGCCCGGTACCAACTTCCGGCGTCTACTTCGAGCAAGCCGCCTGGAGCCGGACCACCCGCGCAGTGGACCAGCACGTCCAATCGGCCAAAAGCGTCCACAGCCTGCTGCACGCAGCCTGCCGCCTGAGCCGGATCCGCTATATCGGCAGCCATGGCGAGGGCGCTACGGTGCAAAGCCTCTACCTCTCGCTTTACCTCGCGGGCGAGCGCCTCGTCGGCCGGAAGGCCGCACAGCGCGATGTCCGCGCCGCGAGAGGCGAACTCGCGGGCCACCGCCGCGCCGATCCCGCTGCTCCCGCCAGTGATCAGGCAAACCTTCCCATCCAGTTTCATGGGGTCCTCAAGCCGCTCAGGAAAACTGCCAGCCCCGCAGCTTGTCGATCTCGCAACGGCTCCGGTTGATATAGGGTCTGCGTTCCTCCAACCCATATTGCCGGGCTAACTCACGCGCACTGACTCCGGGACGCTTAGCCTTCAGCACGAACCATCCTTCCATGGGAAGCCACTTCTCGCGTTCCACATCTTCCGGGTGGTCTTTCAGCAGGTTCGCCAGTTTCGCCGGCAGGTTAATGTCCTGGTGAAAGAGACAGCGGTCCAGGTCAAACGTAAAACGAGTAACGTTCGTGCCATCGGACCCGTTATTGTGCTCGTATAGAAGCTTTTCCCCATCGATGTCGTACACCAGACAATCGGGAGTCCAGGTCGCGCTCATGACATAGTAGTTATAGTCGATCGCGCGCGCCTGAAGGGATCTGCCGGCCGAATATGCGCTCGGCCAGATTACCAGTTCCGCCCCGAAATCCGAGAGACGCTGCCAAAGGGGCGCCCAATTCACATCAAAGCAGATCGCCAGGCCGACGCGGCCAAAATCAGTTGTGCAAACCGTCACGTGCTGGCCCGGTTGCACACCCGGGTGCTTCGCGAACTCCTCGTAATAAGGATAGACTTTGTCATAGACGCCGGCGATCTGGCCGCTGCGGTCGATCAGAACCGCGGAATTGAGTCGGCGGCCGCCGTCTTTTCGATCAATAGGACAAACGATGTAGGTTCGATGGCTGCGCGCCAGCCGCGCCAGGGTGGAAACCGTGGGTCCGTCCAAAGCCTCCGGGCTCTGGTCATTCTGACCCCGGCAGGTCTCCGGTAGCGCGATCAAATCGGCGCCACGCGCACCTTCCTGGTCAACCAGCCCGGCAATCTGTTGCAAGGACAGGCCCGGTCTAAAGCCGATGCTAACCACCCGCACAGGCCGGCCAATCTTCGGGGAGGGCTCCTGGCTTCGGCCCGCGCCTTCAGCGGAAACCAATGCGCTCAGCGCGACCGCTGAGTCTTTGACAAACTGTCTTCTGTCCACGTCTTGTACCCCTTTCGCGAGCCACGGCGCAACAGCGCCCATTAACATCTTATAACGGCTTTCATCGTGCGAAACAACGGGCCGGCCTGCAATTCCCAAAATAGCAGTTCGGGATTCAGTCGTCAGCGGACAAGAAGGGGTGGAGGTCCGGCGAACAGATGCGGCACAGAACTGCCCCGCCGTGCGGCTCAGCCTGTGGGCCATGGCCGGTGTGCAGCCGCACTTTTCGCAAGCGCGACGTGTTCCCGCCCAGCCCGAATCAATTCACGATTCCTTCTGACGAGTCAAGAAAAAGGGCGGCAGTTACGCCGCCCTTCGCCTATCAGGTATCATGCTGATGACAAATTGCCAAGCCGGCTACTTCAGCGCGACGAACCAGACTCCCGGATTCGAAACCGTGTCGCCTCGCGTTAGCGTCAGCTCGATCCAGTACGCATAGTTGGTGAAGTCGAAAGTATGCGTAAATGTCACGCTGTGGGATTGTGTCCCCGTCCCGGAGAACGCACTGCTGTCGAAGGTCTTGATCAGGCCGTACCCGCCGGTGCTTTTTGAGACGCGATACAGCTGGGCATCTACCTGGTAATTGGTCCCCGTGCCGTCCGGATCCTGATAGCCCACCACCATAGTGGTCCAGCCTGGCACCCCCGAGTCCTTCGGGTTGGTCACGTTGCAGCGGGACTTGATCTGGCCGGTGATGCCGCTGGCGAAGTTCAGCGTGGCGGCATCGAAGTGGTAATCGCCGGCGTAATTGCTACCCGGTTGACACGCGCTCGCGATCGTCGTCCAGGTTTGCGCATTCGCGCTGCCAGAAAGCAGTAGAAACCCTCCTAACAGCATCCCCATCAACACATGTTGTTTCTGAATCGTCATGTTACACCTCCTTGTGCAAACAGAATGGCTCTCTCGAATGTTGGTGTTCAGGCAAACCCGTGTCCGACGGTGCGAGCCGAAAGAGCCTTGGGCTACGCTCGACCGTTTGACCACGCCCCTGCTGGATTACAAAGCGGCCTAGCGGGTGGCGGCCGTCAGCTCTCGAAGCTGACGGTCGATCTCCTGGACGCGTTGTTCCTGGATCGCCAGGCCTTCAAGCGCGCGGGCCTCGCGTAGCGCCAGCGCGTTCTCCGCGCTGCCGAATCGCGTTGGAGAGGCGGCCAACTCGGCTTTCTGCGACTGGAGTTCGTCGCGTTCCGCCTGAGTCAAGGTGCTCTGCCCCAGTTGCGCCTCCACCTCTGCCGCCTGCTGCGCTTGAGCGCGCTGCTCGTCCTGCAACTGACGCTGTTGTGCCTGTATTGACTCCAGGTCGCGCTGCACCGATTCGAGCTTCGCCTGCTGCAATTCCCTCCGCTGCGCCAGCACCTCCAGATGGATCTGACGCAGCTCCGACGAGATGTATTCGAACCACGCCAACTGCGTGCGGGAATCCCCGGATGTCGACTGGCTGCGCGCCGCGTTCTGTGCGGCGGCTGTTCCAATCGTGATTGACGCGGCTAGTGCCGTTGCCAGAAGCGCCACATGCCAGTTGCTCCTCATTACTGTCTCTCCTGATAAGTTGACGGCCCGTAAGTGTCAGTTGGAAGGTTACCAGAAGATAGCGACCGCATCACCACCTGATTAGGTAGTTTCGTTCAGGTTACTGCACGAGCCCTTGCCGTATAGCCTTGGCTACCGCCTGGGACTTCGAGTGCACGTGCAGCTTCTCATACACCCGCTTCATGTGGAAGGCGACGGTATTGACGCTCAGCCCTAACTTCGTGGCCGCGCTGCGGTAGCTGTGACCTTCGGCCAGCAGCCGGAGTAACCGGTTTTCGTGCGGCGTCAGGTTATACACCGCTTCTTCGGGAGGAGTGAACTTACGAAACAACAGCACCACACGCCGTGCCACTTCCGGTGACATCGGCGATCCCCCGTTGACCGCCTCGCGCAGCGATTCGAGCAATCGCGCCGGGGCCGTGTTCTTCAACAGATAGCCTGAGGCTCCCGCGCACAGCGCGCGAAAGATACGGTCGTCATCGTCATGCACCGAGAGTATCAGAATCAGCGTGTGTGGGCACTTTTCGCGCAGCAGCGGAATACCGTCGAGACCGGACATCCCCGGCAATCCGATGTCCAGCAGCAGGATATCGGCGGCATCCTGAAAGAGCGCGGGGAGCGCCGATTCTATGGATCCGTAGGCCCCGGTGATGCGGAAACCGCTGCTGCCGTTGATCAGGATGGCTAGGCCCTCGCGGATATCGCGCTGGTCCTCGATCACCGCTACTCGGGTGGTGGGCGGTAGGGGAGTAGTCATTTCGCGGTTTCCCCGAGGATAATGCGCTGGATACCCACCTGTCACCACCTGAACGGGTAGCGCCGGTGCAAGGGAATTTCCAGCAGGACGAGGGTGCCCTGACCCGATGCGGAGTCGACGTGCAGCCGGCCGCGGATCTGCTCGGCGCGTTTCCGCATGCTCGACAGCCCGTTGCCGTCCGTCGCCTCCGGGCGGAAACCGCTGCCATTGTCGCTGATGGCCAGGCGCAATTGTCCGTCGTGTACTGCCAGTTCCGCCGCTGCCCGCGTGCATCCGGAGTGACGTGCAATGTTATGGACGCTCTCCTTGAACACCAGGAATACCTGCCGGCGCACATCCGCGCCCATGGTAGTGTCGGGGAGCGGGGACGGCGCGATGCATTCGAACTCGATATCGCGCGAATTGAGCAGATCGCCGCCGAAGCGGCGCATGCGCTGCACGAGGTCGCTCAGGCGGTCGCGCCGCGGATTGATGGCCCAGACGATGTCGCCCAGGGCGCTGGTCACTTCGCGGGAAATCGTGGCCATTCGCGTCAGTGGCTCGGGTCCTGCCATATGTCCTTCGGCGGCTTCTTTGCGGGCAACTTCGCTCAAGATGGCGATCTGCGACAGGCTGGAGCCGATATCGTCGTGCAGATCCATGGCAATTTGGGTGCGGACCCTTTCCATTTCCACCAACTGGGCCACCCGGAAGCGGTAGGCGGTCCCCAACAGCGAAGCCAGTGCCGCCAGCATCAGCGTGATCGACCACCAGCGCCTCCACAAGGGCGGCAATATGCGAAAGGCAATCCGGGCTGATGGATCGCTGACCAGGCCTTCGCGAACGGCCCGCACTTGAAATTCGTAGGAACCCGGCGCCAGGCCATCCAGGTGTACCGCGCGAGCTTCGCCGAGTTCATTCCAAGCGTCACCGGCCGACCGCAGACGATACTGATACCGGATAGGGCTGCCGGTCCGGAAATTGATACTAGCAAATTCCACATCCAGCCGGTTCTCATTCGCCTCCATCTGAAGGCCGGACAGGGAAGTGGCGCCGAGGGCCGAGATAGGCCGCGCATCGCCCGCTACGCGCAAGGCTGTAATGCGAACCGGCGGGACAGCGGGCGCTGGCTCGGGTTTCGCCGGCAGCCGCGAAAGCCCCATGGTGGCCCCGTACCAGATCGCGCCGGTATGATCGCAAAACAATGCGAACGGGTCGCCGAGCGCCAGTCCGTCGGTCAAGGAGAAGTGTGACATCCGTCCGGTGTCCGGTTCCAATACATCGATGCCGCGCTCGCCGCCGACATAGATCCTGCCCCGCAAATCCTCGGTGAGCGACCAGGCGTGATCGCTGGCGAGGCCCTGATGGGTGGTATAGTTCACAAACCTGGGATTATCCGCCGCAGGGTCGTCGACACGCAGAATTCCCGAACTGGTGGAACTGATCCAGAGCCGTCCGCGATGGTCGAGCATGACCCCAACCGAGCCTTCCGGTCCGTCTGCTCCGTCCAGGAACATCCGCCAGCGGCCCTGCCGGTAGCGCGCCACGCCCTTCCAGAACATGCCGACCCAAAGATCTCCGGCGCGGTCCTCCGCGAATGAGGCTGGAACGAGGTCGGTGCGCAGGCCGTCGCGGGCGGTGGCTTGCCGGATTTGCCCCGTTTGCCGCTGCCACTGTGCCAATCCCGGCGTATCCACTGTGGCGATCCAAATGTCACCGTGTGAATCTTCAAAGATGCGAAAGATATCGTCGCCCGGGAGCCCGCTGGCGCGCGTGTATATCATACGTGGAGGCAGGCGCGCGAGGTCTTCGAGTTGGCGAACGCCGCTAAAGCGGCAGAGTCCCTCGCCGGTGGCAATCCACCAATCGCCGCAGCGATCCTGCAGTACTGTCTGACGAGTTCCCCAACCCGTGTATGCAATGGGCTTGTTTCCGCGCACCAGCCGCGGCCTTACGGCGTGGAAGCGCCGGCCATCGAACTGGTTGAGCGCGATGTGGCGGATGCCGTTGACCACCGAGAGACGCTGCTGGCGATCTTCGAAAATGGAGGTGACCTGGTTCGCGCCTAATCCGTCACTCGTGGTGTACGTGACAAATCCGCTGCGCGCGATGCGCATGAGGTAAACGGTGGCGGAGGCCCAGACATTATCATCCGAGTCGGTGCCTAGCACGCGAATATCCACCGCCGCTGGACCTTGCGGCTCACAGAGCGGTGTGAAGCGCTTCGCACCGGATGCCAGTACGCCGACGCCGGCCTCGGTGCCGGCCCAAATCTGGCCATCGGGGAGCGCCAGCAGCGCATGGACTCTGTGGCTCGGCAGACCCTCCGCGTCTGTGTAAAGGCGGGTGAAAGCAAAGCCGAGCCGGCCGGAAGTGCGGGTGAACTGGCAAACGCCGGCGGTGGACCCCACCCAGATTTGGTCTGGCTGGACCGCTATTACAGCCGAAATAGACTGACAAGGAGACTCAGTTTCGCGTTCCACCGCACCCGCACGTGTGCGCCGGTACAGGCCATCCTCCGTGCCCACCCAAAGACTGTCCTCGCGATCCATGGCCAGCGCCTGGATGTACCTTGCCTTCCAATTGGCGGCCGGCAATCCGATCTCGACCGCCTGAAATGTGCCGCCGGGAGGCTTGCGGTATAGGCCGTCGCGGGTGCCGCACCAGATGGCTCCATCGCCATCCTCGAATAGAGCAGTGACGTACTGGGCAGCATCCGGACCGGGCAGGCTGTAACTTGCCACGGTCGGGCGCTTGGTCCCTACGGCATCTGGATAGAATTGCGCTACCGCTCTGTGCGTGCCCATCCAGTAGGCGCCATCGCGCGCCTCGAGGAAGGTGGTCACTGCCCGGTCGGAAGTGCCGTCCGGCCGGCTGTAGTTGACGAAGGTATAGCCGTCGAAACGCACCAGGCCGTCGGGGGTGCAAAGCCAGATGAAGCCGCGCGAGTCGCGCGTGATGCACTCCGCGCTGCTGGTGGGCAGACCGTCGGCGGTGGTGTAAACGTGGATCGGGATCCGGGCCGCCTGAAGCAGCCCCGCGAAGCCGGCCAGAAACACCAGCAGCCAGCGCATCGCCGGGTGTTCCCCAGCGCGGTCGCTGCAGAGATGGGCGACACTCCTATCGGCTAGCATGGCTTCGTTTGTGATGGAAGTGAGCCAAGCCCGCCAATCGTGACAATAGAAACACGAGAACGCTACCCGGCAGCCTGGGCCAACATACCAAGTTCACCCTGAGAAGGCTATCACATTCCGGTCATCAGTGCACCCACACACTGTTGAAAAGTGAGCAATCGCGCGCACTCAGACTTCGTTCTAATAGACACACAAGGCTATCGGATAGTTTTCTCTGAGCTCCGCCATTTCTGGACGAGTCAAATATGTCATTGAAACATTAAGAACTTGATTCCTATTCAATTAGTCGCCCGGCATAACTGCCATTGCATTGCGCCCTCCCCCCTCAACAGCAATCGCTGTCCCCATTTATCAACAGTCAAGTCGGAGATCTGAAACGGAGCGACACGGCTGGGAAGGCCACCCGCAGCAACCGGACCAATCCTCCATATTAAAAGCTACTATTGATCACGATCTGCTGTGAGAGAGCCTAAGTCGAGGATCGGCCTTGGGCGCAGAAATTTGCGCCCAGCTTCTGCCCAAGCGTCGCGTTCGGGGCAGGAAAAGGGGCTGTAAGTGTTTGAAAACAGTGGTGGGCCCGTGGCGACTCGAACGCCAGACCTCTACCGTGTCAAGGTAGCGCTCTAACCAACTGAGCTACGGGCCCGTCGGGGCAAGAATTCGATTTTAGCATGGGACGCGCCGGAAACTAATCCGGCTCCGTCACCGCCATGATGGTCAGCGGCGAATTCCCTTCCAGCCGGTTGTTGACGAACAGGAACGCCATGGCCCGTTGCTCCCGGGCGCGCTCGACAAGGATGCGCAGCGACTCGCGCGCTTCCGGATTGGGATCGCGGATTTCGCTGTACGGCGAAAACTTCGCCACCGCTTCCTCGTAGGGGCGGCCTTGCCGCAACAGCGCGCGGCACACCACGAAGCCGGCGGTGGCGGATCCCGGCATTTCGATCTGCCGCCGCAATTCCGGCATGCGCGTCCAGGCGCTGTACACGTGCGCGACGCCGCGCGCGCGCAGGCAGTCGAAATAATGCGGCTGCAGGAACTCGGGGTTGCGCACCTCCACGGCGTAACGAAATTGCGGCGGCAGCGCGGCCAGGAACGGGTCCAGGCGCTCGAAGAAGGCGTCCGGCGCGGCCAGCGCCCGTTTGGAAAACGCGCCGAATTCGAAGATCAGCAACGCGGTTTTGTGACGGTGGGGCCACAGCGGCCGCAGGAACATTTCCTTCAGCATCTCCGCGTTCAGGAAAGCCTCGTTCTCCCGGCCGGCTTGCGGCCCGTAGCGCGCATGCGCCGGAAACACTTTGCAAGTGATCTGTTCGGGCACTTTGAAGGCGAAGCGGAAGTCATCGGGCGTCAGCGCGAACAACCTGGCCCAGAACTCCGGCGTAGGGAACTGGTAAAAAGCGAAATCGCCGCAGACCGTGGGGAAGGTGCGCGCGTATTCCCGCAGGCAGGTGGACGCGAAGAGCTGGCGCGAGAAGCGTCCGCGCGAAAGATAGTTGGCGCGCGTGTACACCTGCCCGATCCAGCCTTCATATTTCCAGGAGCTGCCGCCCATGTAGATGCCTTCGGCGGCCAGGCGCCGCAGCCTTTGGGCCAGCGCGTCGCGATCGAACGAGGAAGGTTCGTCAAACAGGGTATCCGCCGTCAACATGGGTCAAGATGGGCGCCGGCCCGCTTTCATACGGATATAATAGCGTTAAGCCTGTGCCGGAATCCGAGCCGAAGTCCGCCGACGAACCGATGCTATATTGTCCGGTGTGCTCCACGCGCCTGGTCCCGCACAAATGCAAGTTGGTGTGCCCGAAGTGCGGCTATTATCTGAGTTGCGCGGACTACTACTGAGGAATGGGACTCTGTTTTGGAGCTGACCGATGAGTGAGAGCCCGGATTTGCTGGAGCGCTTCCGGCGCGGGCCCGAGTTGCTGGCAATGGTCCTGACCGGCGTGTTCGGCGAGGAGGAGGATTTTGTGCCTGCGCCGGGCAAGTGGAGCATCCGGCAGATTATCGCGCACCTCGCCGATTCCGAGATGGTGTGCGCGCAACGCCTGCGCCAGATCATCGCGGAAGAGCAGCCCACCTTGATCGCCTTCGACCAGGAGGCCTGGACCAGGAATCTGGACTACGCGCGGCGCAAGCCCAAGCAGTCGCTTGAGAGTTTCCGGCGCGTGCGCGGGGAGAACTACGAATTGCTGAAGGAATTGCCCGAGGCGGCCTGGGCGCGCACGGGCAATCACAGCCAGCGCGGCCCCATCACGCTGCGTTGCCAACTGGAACTGCTGGCGGAGCACGCGGAGAGCCACGCGCGCCAGATGCAAGCCATTCGCGAAGAGTACAAGAAGGCGAAAGGAAAGAAATGACTCGCCGGTTGACCCTGGCGGCGCTGTTGGCGGCCGCGCTACTAGCCGGCGCGACGGATGGCCGCCGCTGGTGGAGCCACGTGCAATACCTGGCGGACGACAGACTGGAGGGCCGCGATACGGGCAGCGCAGGCCATCGCAAGGCGGCCGCTTACGTGGCGGGCGAGTTCGAACGCGCGGGCTTGAAGCCGGCGGGGACGGAAGGCTACATCCAGCCGGTCCGCTTCCACACGCGGCGGCTCAAGGAAAAGGAATCCAGCCTGACGCTGGTGCGCAACGGCGAATCCGAAGAGCTGGTGTTGGGCGAGGACGCCATCATCAGCACCCGCATCGACCCCGCGCCGTCAGTGGACGCGGAGGTGGTGTTTGCGGGGTACGCGCTCACCGTTCCCGAAATGCAGTACGACGACCTGGCGGGGATCGACCTGCGCGGCAAGATCGTGCTGTACATCAGCGGCGGCCCGGCCAGCATTCCGGGGCCACTGCGCTCGCATTATCAAAGCGCGGCCGAGCGGGGAAGATCCCTGGAACGCGCCGGCGCGATCGGCACGATCAGCATTCCGAATCCGCATCACATGGATTTGCCGTGGCAACGGATCGCGCTGGGCAGCCGGCAGGAATCCATGAGCCTGGCCGATCCGGCGCTGGACCAGCAGCATGGCTTGAAGTTCTCCGCCGTGGTGAATCCGGAACAGGCCGGCAAGTGGTTCGCGGGTTCCGGCCATTCCTTCGACGATCTGGTGGCGCTGGCGGATGCCGGCAAACCGCTGCCGCGTTTCCCGCTGCACGCTTCCATCCGGGCGAAAGTGGCGGTAGAGCGCGGGGAGGCGGAATCGCAGAACGTGGCCGGCATCCTTCCCGGCACGGACCCTGTGCTGAAAGATCAGTACGTGGTGCTGACGGCGCATCTGGATCACCTGGGGATCGGCGAGCCCATCAACGGAGACCGCATTTACAACGGCGCCATGGACAACGCATCCGGCGTCGCCACGCTGCTGGATATCGCGGAATCGCTGAACGAATCCAAGCCGAAGCTGCGCCGCTCGCTGCTGTTCGTGGCGGTGACGGGCGAGGAGAAGGGGCTGCTGGGGTCCAGATATTTCGCCGCACACCCCACGGTGAAGCCGGGCAGCATGGTGGCCGATCTGAACGTGGATATGTTTCTGCCGCTGTTTCCGCTGCGCAGCCTGACGGTGTACGGGCTGAACGAATCGAGTCTGGGCGAAGACATCCGCGCGGTGGCCAGAGCGCGCGGCGTGCGCATCCAGGACGACCTGGAGCCGGAGCGCAACATCTTCATCCGCAGCGATCAGTACAGCTTCATCCGCCGCGGTATCCCCGCGCTGGCCATGAAGGTGGGCTATGAGAAGGGATCGCCCGAGGAGAAGATCGCCAAGACCTGGCTGAAGGAGCGCTATCACGCTCCGGCCGACGACCTGAGGCAGCCGGTTGATTTGGAATGCGCCGGGCGCTTCGACGATCTGCTGCGCGCGCTGGCGGAAACAGTGGCCGACCGTCCGGAGCGCCCGAAGTGGAACGCGAACAGCTTCTTCAAGCGGTTCGCGGAATAGGGCTCCGGATGCCCTCGCGCCGAACGATTGATCCCGACGCGGTCATGCGCCGGATCGGCGATGCGGTCGCGCTCGATTACGCGGGGAATCGCGAGGCTGCCCGCGCCAGCTTGGCCGCGTTATGGGACGAGATCCATGCCGGGGGCGATGCGCTCCACCGCTGCACGCTCGCCCATTACATGGCGGACATGCAGCCCGACCCGCGCCAGGAGTTGTTGTGGGATCGGCGCGCGCTGGAAGCCGCCGGATCGCTGACCGGCGCGGGCGCACAAAGGTATAGCCCTTCCT
>Ga0335078_10005725_pt1 | contig 18372 bp, 15 predicted proteins | sample Lox_Sample_32_FD_206711 | JGI IMG/M metagenome (GOLD analysis project Ga0335078, IMG submission 206711) | Soil microbial communities from Loxahatchee National Wildlife Refuge, Florida, United States - Lox_Sample_3.2 | ecosystem: Environmental > Terrestrial > Soil > Wetlands | place: USA... | reverse complement strand
GACCTACTCATCCCCGAGCGCCTGCACTCCATCACCGCCACCGGGCGCCTGGATGTGGAATCCGATCCCAAACTCGCGGCCTGGGAGCAGACGCTGGCGCAGCAAAATCCGCCGATCAAAATTCCCACCATGCCGCTCTTGAACAATTCCGACGGCACCAACTGGCTGACCGACGAAATGGCCGCCATGCTGAAAAGCCCCGCGGCGCGCGGAAATCTGGAAAAGCAAACCGTGCAATATCTCCAGCAAGGCCACTTTGCCGGGCTGGCTGTCGATTTTGAAGAAATTCCCGAAAAAAGCCAGAAGGATTTCAGCCAATTCATCGACGAGCTGGCCGCGGGCCTGCACGGCTCGAATCTGAAACTCATGGTGGCCCTCCCGGCGGCGGACTGGGACTACAACTACGCCGGCATCGGAAAGGCCGCCGACGCCGTGATCCTGATGAATTACGACGAGCACTGGCGCACCTCCGCTCCCGGCCCCATCGCCGCGCAGGATTGGTTCGTGAAAAACATCGACACGATCACGAAGCTCGTGCCGGCGTCAAAACTGGTGATGGGCATCGCCAGCTATGCCTATGACTGGCCCAGCAAAGCCGGCATGAAGGCGCACGAACAGGCCAAGGTCGAGACCTTTCAGGAATCCATCGTCACGGCCACCGAATCCGAGGCCCAGGTGCAATTCGATTCGGATTCTCTCAACCCTTATTATTCCTACTCGGACGAACATGATTTTATTCACCGCGTGTGGATGCTGGACGGCGTGACCGCGTACAACGAGCTGCGCGCCGCCGAACGCGTCGGCGTGCAAGGCACCGCGATTTGGCGCCTCGGCTCGGAAGATCCTTCTGTGTGGTCGATCTGGGATAACTCGCACCCCGACGACGCCAGCCGCGCCAAACTCCAGGACATGCCTCCGGGGTACGACCTGGTTCTCGAAGGCGACGGCGATATCTGGAGGTTCTCGGACACGCCGCAAAAAGGAAAACGCTCGATCCGCTTCGATGCCGCGAGCGGCAACATCGTCGAGGACAATTACGAGAGGCTTCCGACTTCCTATCGCATTTTTCAGATGGGCGCCGCTCCTTATAAAATCGCGCTGAGTTTTGACGATGGGCCGGACGCGGCCTACACCCCGAAAATTCTCGATATTCTGAAGGAAAAGCACGCGCCCGCGACCTTTTTTGTGATCGGCAGCGGCGCCAATGACGCCCTGGGGTTGATCAAGCGCGAGTACGCCGAGGGCCACGAAATCGGCAACCACACCTACACGCATCCCCGATGGAACGAAATCTCGCGCACGCAGATTGACGTCGAGTTGAACGTCACCGAGCGCCTGTTGAACAGCACGCTGGGCGTCAAGACGCTTCTGTTCCGCCCGCCCTACGGCATCGATCATCAGCCGGAAACGGCGGATGAAGTCGCCGAACTGCCCATCGCGCAGAACATGGGCTACCTAATCGTGGGCGCGCGAATCGATCCGCACGATTGGGGCGAGCCGGGCGGAATTCCGCCGGCGCCCGCGCCGGTGATCGTGCAGCGCGTGCTTGAGCAGGCGCGCTCGAATGGCGGCAACATCGTGCTGTTGCACGACGGCGGCGGTAACCGCGCACACACCGTCGAGGCGCTGCCGCAAATCATCGACGGATTGCGCGCCGCGGGTTTCCAGATCGTGCCCGTTTCGGAGCTGGTGGGGCAGACGCGCGCGCAGCTGATGCCGCCGCTCACCTTCCGCGAACGGCTGATCGCTCATGTGGATGGACTCATCTTCTCGATGTATGAGTGGTCGCGTCTCAGCGTGGCCTTTATTTTCGTTTTGGGGATTGGCTTGGTGAGCTGCCGCGCGATCATCGTGGGCTTGCTGGCTATTGTCGAGAAGTTCCGGCCTTCGCCCGCCGATCAGCCGGATTTTCAGCCCATCGTGAGCGTGCTCATTCCCGCATATAACGAGGAAGACGTCATCGTCTACACTATCAATTCCGTGCTCGAGTCCGATTATCCCCGGCTGGAAGTGATTGTCGTAAACGACGGATCGACCGACGGAACCGGCGAATTGCTCAATTCGCAATTCGGGCGAAATCCCGCTGTGCGCATCATGCACCAGCCCAATAGCGGAAAGCCGGCCGCCCTTTCGCACGCGCTGGCGGAAGCTTCGAGCAGCATCATCGTGACCATCGACGCCGATACCGCGATCGAGCCGGACGCCATCAGCAAACTCGTCCGCCATTTCGTCGATCCGCGCATTGGCGCCGTGGCCGGAAACGTGAAGGTCGGCAACCGCATCAGCTGGCTCACGCGCTGGCAGGCCCTCGAATACGTCACCAGCCAAAACCTCGAAAAGCGCGCATTCGATTTGCTCAATTGCATTCCCGTCGTTCCCGGTGCGCTCAGCGCCTGGCGCGCCGAAGCGATCAACGATTCCGGCGGCTTCAGCGCGGATACGGTGGCGGAAGATACCGACTTGACGATCACCATCCGCCGCTCCGGCTGGAAAATCGATTATGAGGAGGAGGCCATCGGTTGGACGAATGCTCCCGAAACCGCCTCCACGCTGATCCGCCAACGTTTCCGCTGGACATTCGGCACGCTGCAAGCCTTCTGGAAACATCGCGACACGCTGGGCCGCAAGAAATACGGCACGCTTGGATGGATCGCTCTTCCCAATATGTTTTTGTTTCAGCTTCTCTTGCCGTTGTTCTCTCCAGTAATCGATCTTTTGTTCCTCGGGTCGCTGGCCTTGTATGCGGCTTCCCTCTTGCACTTCACTCATCTCCCGCAGTTTTACACCGCCGCCGACGTGCGCCGCTCCCTCGTTTTCTTCATCGGATTCATGCTGATCGATTTCCTCACCTGCATCGTGGCATTCACGCTCGAGCGGCATGAAGACTGGTCCCTCTTGTGGCCCTTGCTGTTGCAGCGCTTTTACTACCGGCAGATGATGTATTTCGTATTGTTCCGGTCGGTGATGGGCGCGGTGCAAGGCAAATCGGTCGGCTGGCGCGGCGTCGAGCCCGAAGTTCCGGCGGCTCCCCCGATGCAAGTAAAGGCCTGAGCCAACCTCAACTTTTCCAGCGCTTCAACCTGAAAGGGAAATTAAACCAACCAATCCTTCAATTTTGAACGCCGCGTTGGTCGCAACCGCCGCTCGCGGTATAATCTTCGGATGCCAATGAGCAGGAATTCCTCGCCGATGCACGGGACGACGGTGTTATGCGTGCGCCGCGACAACAAAGTGGTGATCGCCGCGGACGGGCAAGTCACCATGGGCGAGCACGTGATGAAGCACACGGCTCGAAAAACGCGCCGGCTCTTCAACGAAAAAATTCTGGCGGGATTCGCCGGCTCGACGGCGGACGCGCTTTCGCTGTTCGAGCGCTTCGAGGGGAAGCTGCAGGAACATCAGGGAAATCTGGCCAAATCCGCCGTGGAACTTGCGAAGGAGTGGCGCAAGGACCGCGCGCTGCGGCATCTGGAAGCGCTCCTCGTCGTCGCGGATCCCAAGTTCACTTTTCTCGTCTCTGGAAACGGCGACGTGATCGAGCCCGATGACGGCATTTGCGCCATCGGCTCCGGCGGCCCCTTCGCGCTGGCCGCGGCTCGCGCTCTTTCCAAGCATACCAAGCTTTCCGCGAAGGAGATCGCGCAGGAGGCCATGCGGATCGCCAGCGAAATTTGCATTTTCACGAATGCGAATTTCACGTTTGAGGAACTGTAGCGCGCCCGCCTGAACGCGGGCCCCACGAGGATGTCGTGAGGTTGGATGTCGCGAAGTTTCCGGAAAGGTGGAACGTAAATTATGGTGATCTATCTTCCCGGCGAGCAGCACGAACCGGAAGCCGCGGTCGAGCCGTCGTTTGACGAGCTCACGCCGCGGGAAATTGTCGTCGAGCTGGACAAATATATCGTCGGGCAGGCTGCGGCCAAACGCGCCGTCGCCGTAGCGCTGCGCAACCGCGTGCGCCGCCAGAAACTCACGCCGGAAATGGCGGAAGATGTTCTGCCAAAAAACATTCTAATGATCGGGCCCACGGGAGTCGGCAAAACCGAAATCGCGCGCCGCCTCGCGCGCCTGGCCGGCTGCCCGTTTATCAAGGTGGAGGCCTCGAAATACACCGAAGTCGGCTACGTGGGCCGCGACGTGGAATCCATGGTGCGCGATCTGGTCGAAACTTCCATCGACATGGTGCGCGAGGAAAAACTGGACGAAGTGGCCGAGCGCGCCGAACACGCCGCCGAAGAGCGCGTCCTCGATCTGCTGCTTCCCGCGTCTCCTCCCCCGCCGCCCGACTCGGCCAACCCTTCCGCCCCGCAAATAGAAGCGCCGCGGCGCGACCAAATGGACCGCACGCGGGAAAAACTTCGCGCGCAGCTGCGGGACGGCAAGCTCGACCAGCGTCTGGTGGAAGTCGAGGTCCGCGAGCGCTCGACGCCCGCGTTTGAAATCGTCTCCAGCCAGGGCGTCGAGGAAATGGACATCAACGTCAAGGACATGCTCTCGGGAATTTTTGGACAGCAGAAGAGGCGCCGCCGGATGACGGTCGCCGAGGCCTTCGATTACCTGATCCAGGAAGAAGAAAACAAACTGCTGGACATGGATCAAGTGACGCGGCTCGCCGTCGAGCGCGCCGAGCAGATGGGCATCATCTTCATCGATGAAATCGACAAGATCGCCGGACGCGAATCCGGCCATGGCCCGGACGTCTCCCGCGAGGGCGTGCAGCGCGACATTTTGCCGATCGTCGAGGGCACCACGGTGAACACGCGCTACGGCATGATCCGCACGGACCATATTTTATTCATCGCCGCGGGGGCGTTTCACATCAGCAAGCCTTCGGATTTGATTCCCGAACTGCAAGGCCGGCTGCCCATCCGCGTCGAGCTCACGGCGCTCACCGAGGGCGATTTCGTGCGCATCCTGACAGAACCGAAGAATGCATTAATCAAACAGTATATCGCGCTGCTGGACACCGAAGGCCTCAAGCTGAATTTCACGGAGGACGCCATCGCCACACTGGCGCGCTACGCCGTCATGGTCAACGAGCAAACCGAAAACATCGGCGCACGCCGCCTCCACACCATCCTCGAAAAGGTGCTGGATGAAATTTCCTTCGAGGCGCCCGACCTGAAAAAGAAAAACGTGAAGGTGGACGGCGCGTACGTCACCAAGCAGCTGGCCGACATCGTGAAGAATCAGGACCTCAGCCGGTACATCCTCTGACGCGATGGTGAAGCCGATGGTGACGAGATGACCCGCGCCGCCGCGCTTCTTGCCCTTACATTCTCTCTCGTCGCGTGCGCCCTGGCAGCGGGATGCGCGGCGCCCGGCGTCCCCATCGCCCGGCATCCAATCGTTCCCGTTGCAGTCACCGACCTCGCCTGGCGGCAATCCGGCAGCGCCTTCGTTCTCACCTTCACGCTGCCGACGCGATCGATGGATCGCGAAGCGCTCCCTGAACACCCCGCAATTGAAATCTATCGCGTCGACCTTCCGCCGGGCGGCATCCCGGTCAAGCAAACGGTGTGGCGGATGGCGTACGCGATTCCCTCCGAGCAGCTCGATCCATATCTGAAGGCAGGCCGCATCGAGTTTCGTGATTCCCTCGCGGCAGAGGAATTCGCACGGCCGGCCGGGTCCCTGATCGCTTACAAGGTTCGCACCAGGGTGGCAAGGGCGCGCGCTTCGGCGGATTCGAATATCGTCCTGGCGCGGATTTATCCGGCGCCGGAAGCGCCTCATGACGTGCGCGTCGAAGTTACCGAGACTGCAGTCGTCTTGAGTTGGCCGGAGGTTGCCCAGCCGCCGGGCGCTTCCTCGCGCAGCTATCGCGTCTACCGAGGAGTCCTCGAATCCGGCCAGGAAAACGCGGCGGCCGATCTTTCCAAAGTGAAACTCAAAACACCGCTCGAGCTTGCAGGCACATCGCCCACGCCTGAGTTTCGCGACGAGCACTTCGAGTTCGGAACCAACTATCTGTATACCGTGCGCAGCGTGGCGCAATTCGGATTGGATTTTGTCGAATCCGCGGACTCCTCGCCGGTTGTTGTCACGCCCCGCGACATATTCCCACCTGCCGCGCCCACCGGCCTGGAAAGCACAGTCGTCCCTGCAACCCCGGAGGCCCCTGCCTACGTCGAACTATCGTGGTCGATTAGTCCCGAGGGGGACCTGGCGGGCTATGCCGTTTACCGGAGCGAGGCAGAAGCGGCTCCGGGCGTTCGGGTCAGCACGGAAATATTGCCGAGCCCGACGTTTCGTGATATGTCCGTAACGGCAGGCAAGCGGTATTACTATCGCGTTACCGCGCTGGACCGCGCAGGCAATGAAAGCCCTAAAAGTTCCGCGGTGGCGGCGGACGTTCCTTAGAAGGGAAGTTCAAGGAAGATTATCATGGCAGCCCGTCCCCAGCTTCCGGGCATGCGGTGGTTTTTGTGGCTGCGCATCGCCTCATTGCGCATCGGCACCCTCACGGGAATTTATTTGTCTTGCGTTTTCATGGCCTGGCTGATCGTTGCCAATCGCGTCCCCGCGCTGGTCCCCTTCGCCGAAGCGCGCAATCTCGTTGGCGGCGCGATGCTGATCCTTGTTATGGCGATCCCCGTACTTCGATTTCGGCATGAACCCGGGAAACTGTTCGTCGCGGGACTGATGGCTTGGACGCTCCTGACCATAACGTATCTTGCGGCGGAAATGTATTTCACGCTGCTCGAGAGCCGCATGGGGGCTTTCCACGTTTTCATGCTGGGAGCGGTTTCCTACGGATTTGTCGCCGTGCTCGATTGGGTGTTCCTGATGTGCGCGGGAGCTCGCCACGAGCACATCGTTCATTCCAGGCAAACCTTAATCTCCACCGGCAGGCGCCGCACGCATTAAATTCTCCCATCCCCTGGAAGGAAAAAGATCCCGATGAAGCTCTGCCGTTTTCAAACGCAAGAAAAGGCCGGCGCCGCCGCGCAGCCGGAAGTTTTGCAGGGAGTCATTTCGGACGGCTCCGTTCAACAGATTTCCGGCGACATGTTGGGCAAGTGGGAAGCGGCCGGCCGGTCCTGGCTGCTGGCGGATGTGAAACTCCTGCCGCCGGTCGCGCCCAGCAAGATCGTTTGCCTCGGACGAAACTATTTGGACCACGCCGCGGAATTCAATAACGCTCCGCCCAAGGAGCCGCTGATTTTTCTCAAGCCGCCGTCATCACTGCTCGCGCCAGGCGATCCGATCGTGCTCCTGCCCGAAGTGCAGCGCATCGATTTTGAAGGCGAACTCGCCGTGATTATTTCGCGCGAATGCCGCCACTTGCGCGACGGCGCCGATCTTCGCCCCTACATCGCCGGATACACGCTCCTCAACGACGTGAGCGCGCGCGATTATCAGGCCCTCGATAAACAATGGACGCGCGCCAAAAGCTTCGACACGTTTTGTCCGCTGGGCCCGGTTCTGGAAACGGAGTTCGATGTCTCGCGCGGAACAATTGAAACCTTGTTGAATGGCGTTAGGAAACAGTACGCTCCGTTGACCGCAATGCTCTTCTCCATTGATGTTATAATTCCCTGGATTTCGCGGGTCATGACGCTGTTGCCGGGCGACGTGATTGCCACAGGCACGCCGGCGGGCGTCGGTCCCATGAAGGCCGGCGATGTGGTGGAAGTAGTGATCACCGGAATCGGCGCGTTGCGAAATCCATGCGTGAACCGCGCTGACTGAGCGGTAGCACAGCTCATAGAGGCGGCGCGCAGATCGGCGCCGCGCCGCGAAAAAGATTCAAGCAGTTCTTCCAGCGCCTCGTTGCGGACCGGGGCGGGAAGGATTTCTGAAAGATTGGGAGAAAGCGCGCGAGACGCCCGGCGATATTTTCGAGCCGGCGGCCGCGCGTAAGCCGGGGCGTTGAAGCACTTAGCCATCGATTGGCGGATCGTTGTGGGAGCCGCGGTGCTCGTGGTGGCCGTCGCGGCCGCGCTGGTGCGTCAACTTTTCCGAAAACCGGAAGACCCGGAAGCCGAAGAGCGCCGCCGCCGCTTCCAACTCAATCAAGTCGGCCGCATCGTCGAGGGACTGGTGGTCGAGGTGGTTGAATCGCAAGGGTCCGCCGCGCCGGAAATCCTTCCGTCATTGTCATCGTCTTCGATTCGCAAGGGCGCCTCTTCTCAACTTGGCGGAAACGGCCTGCGCCGCTTGGTCCGCTACAGCTATTCCATCGCCGGAGTCACCTACGAAACCGCGCAAGACGTTACAGGGCTCGAAGAGCGCCTGTGCCTCGAGCGCATCGCTTCCGGCCAGCCCGCCAGCGTGAAGTACGATCCCGCCAATCCCAGCAATTCGATTTTGGTGGCGGACGATTGGTCAGGTCTGCATTAGATTTTCTTGCGGATTTCCATTTCATCCAACGCGGAGTTTCAAATAACATTTGACGAGGGGGTTCCGCGTGGCAGTGAAAATTCTTGCCTCCGTGACGGCTGTCGCCGGCGCCGCTGCGTTGGCCCTGGCCAGCATGATCGCTCTGGTGCGAGGCACGGTTCGGGCTGTCTCCATCGAACCAATCCCGCTGCGTGTCCTCGCCGTCGCGGCGGACCTCGTCTTAGGCACAGCCCTTCTCCTCGGTTGCATCTACCTGGCCACGCATTTGGCCGTGCGGATTGTAGGCGTGGGGCAGGCCGAATTCCCCGCGCTGCCGGTCGACGAGTATTCCAACGAAGTGCGTTCCGACGATTCCGCCAAAATTTAGTGGCATAGTGCTTCGAGCTTGTGCGAAAGTCTCGAAGGCCGCGCGCCGCAAGTGTGGACGCCAGCCTTGGCATATGAAAAACGACACGAAAACAAGCGATCCGATCGCCGAGCTGCGCCGCCGCAGCGCCGAAGCGGAAGCTGGCGGCGGGGCGGTGCGGCGAGAGCGCGAGCACAAAGCCGGAAAACTCACGGCGCGAGAGCGTGTGGCGCTGCTGCTCGATGAGGGCACCTTTGAAGAGCTCGACAAATTCGTGGTGCATCGCTCGGACGATTTTGGGATGGAGGAACAGAGGCCGCCGGGCGACGGATTCGTCACCGGCTTTGGACGCATCGCGGGCCGATTGGCCTATGTATTCGCGCAGGATTTTACCGTGTTTGGCGGCTCGCTCTCGGAAACCAACGCCCTGAAAATCTGCAAGATCATGGATCTGGCCATGCGCAACGGCGCGCCCGTGATCGGATTGAACGATTCGGGCGGCGCGCGCATCCAGGAAGGCGTGCGCTCGCTCGCGGGCTACGCCGACATTTTTCTGCGCAACACGCTGGCCAGCGGCGTCGTTCCCCAGATTAGCGCGATCATGGGGCCGTGCGCCGGCGGCGCCGTCTATTCTCCGGCCATCACCGATTTTATTTTCATGACGCGGGACACATCCTACATGTTCATCACCGGGCCGGACGTCATCAAGACGGTGACCCACGAGGATGTTTCCAAAGTGGATCTCGGCGGCGCCATGACCCACAATGCGACAAGCGGCGTGGCCCATTTCATCGCCCGCGACGACGCCGAATGCCTGGCCATGATTCGCGAGCTCTTGAGTTTTCTTCCCTTGAATAATTTGGACGACGCCCCGCGCCGCGTCACCTCCGATCCCGTCGATCGCGCCGACGCGGCGCTGGATTCGATCGTTCCCGCCGATCCGATGCAGCCGTACGATATCAAGGACGTGATCCACGCCATCGCCGACGACAATTATTTCTTCGAGGTGCACGAGCATTTTGCGAAAAATATCGTGGTCGGATTCGCGCGCCTCGGCGGACAGCCGGCCGGCGTGGTCGCCAATCAACCTGCGGTTCTGGCGGGCGTGCTGGACATTAACGCTTCGGTAAAAGGCGCGCGCTTCGTGCGCTTTTGCGACGCGTTCAACATACCGCTCATCACGCTCGAGGACGTTCCCGGTTTTTTGCCCGGCACGCAACAGGAATGGAACGGCATCATCAAGCACGGCGCGAAGCTGCTCTTTGCGTTCGCCGAAGCCACCGTCCCAAAGCTAACCGTGATCACCCGGAAAGCCTACGGCGGAGCCTACTGCGTGATGTCCAGCAAACACATTCGCACCGACGCAAATTTCGCCTGGCCCACGGCCGAAATCGCGGTGATGGGCCCGGAAGGCGCGGTCAACATCGTCTACAAACGCGAAATCGAGCGCGCGCCCGAAGCCGGCCGCGACCGCCTGCGCTCCGAAAAAGTCGCCGAGTTCCGCGAGCGTTTCGCCAACCCCTACGTCGCCGCCGAACGCGGCTACATCGACGCCGTGATCGAGCCGTCGCAAACGCGCGCGAAACTAATCACCGCCCTGCGCTCCCTAGAAACCAAGCGCGACACCAACCCAAAAAAAAAGCATGGCAACATTCCGCTCTAAGTGGGACAGGCTTCAGCCGGTCCGGTTTTTGATTCATTTGTTATGGGATGGAGTCAAAAGAAAACACGCTGAAGTCGCTGAAGCCTGTTCTTTCGTGAGTCAAAAACGCAAAGCGCGCCCCACGAAGTCAGGACGCGCTTTTTGCGGATTGGATTCTTCCGGTTGTTGTGCGGAAAAGTTTTCCGCGTCCCGTACCCAGCCTGCATTCGGTGAGCCAGGTTACTGCACGTCGCTCACTTTCCCATCCTTGAAAGTCACCTTGAGATCCGGGTACACATAAATTTTCTTGGCCCCAAGGTCCACAACGCTCTTCGGTTGTCCCAGCGCGCCGGTCACGTCATCGAAGGATTGGCCCACGGCGATAGTTTTAGGAGGTCCCGCGGATACAGGCTGGCCGCCCGGGGCCGCGTCTTGCGGGGCCGGAGGCATGGTATTGAGCGCCTCTTGCTCGGCCTGGTCGGCCCCCTGGGTCTGCTGATTGATTTGGTTAGCCGCATCCGGGTCGGGAGGCGGAGCAATAGCAGCAAACTCCGGCTTGACGGGAGGCGTGTTGGCCGATGGCGGGAGCGCCGGCAAGCCGCCCTGGTTCTGATTCTTTTGCAGAGTTTCCATGCCTGCGCTGATCGTCTCGCGCATGCTGTTCTGCATGTCCTGCAAATCGGCATAGGCGACCGTGACCGTATCGCCCTTCCGGCATTCCACCCCGCCCTTGCTGGAGAGCATCACCAGGTTAGCCGTCGTGGCGTCGGACGCCGGCGGCGGACCGGCAGGAAGCTGCAAGGCATCGCCCTCGCCCACCGCGCACTCGGCGCCGACAGCATTCACCACATCGATGTTCGCCCCGGCCACAAAAACGTGCGACATCCCGTCCGAGAGCATTCGCGCGATTCCGCTTGAAGCCGGATCCGGCACGTTGCCCTGAGCCGTCATTTGGGCTTCCTGATTTTCGAGCGCAATCTGCCGCTGCACTTCGGCGGCGATTTGCGCCTTCACCTCAGGCGAAAGAGGAGCTGGAGGGGCGGCAGCCGCAGCGGCATTGGCGTTGGCAGCGGCCTGGGCCGCGGCTGCGGCTTGCTGGTCGGCATAGGCTGCGGCCAGTTCCTGGGAAATTATGTAGTCGGTCAGCCAGTAGGAGGCACTAGGGTAGACTGGATAAGGAGCGAAGTAACCCCCGTAGAATCCGAACCATGGGGTGGCTACGCCAAAGCCCCATCCGTAAGCGATCGGCACGCGCCAGGGATTGTAAGCCCAACCGTAAAATGCCGGGGCAAAGTAGAATCCGGGAGCGTAGGCTTCGATGAAGATGCCATGGTAGCCGTAGCGGCCGTAGAAACGGTCATAGGCGCGGCCATCGCGCCAATACGTGCGGTGCGCAAACTCATGCCCGTGATACATATACGGGTGCTGGACATAGCCATAGCCGCGGCGATCGGCCACAATGCGCGAATGATCGGCCCGCTCAACAGATACGCGCCGGCCTCCATTTAACCCATGATGGATATCCATCCCCCGGCCGGCGATATGTACATCCCCGGGCCGGCCGTTCTGGCGCATCCGGACTTCGTTGCCGTTGGGATTGTGGACAACTCTGTTGTTTGCAGGTATCGGACGCCCCGTTGCCGTCATCGGTCGGCCAGCCGATGCTGACGCCCCAGGCCTTGCGCCGGGGCCTCCGGCTGGGCCGCGTCCTGCGGCTGCCGTCGTTCCGGGACCTTTGCCCGCAGTGGCGCCTGCCGTGCTGGGTCCCTTGACCGCACCCGCCGTTGTCTGCCCTTTCGTCGCTCCGCCCCCCGCCGTTGTCGGACCATGGGTCGCACCGCTCCCGGCTGTCGTCGGGCCGTGGCTCGTACCGCCTCCAGCCGTGGTCGGACCGTGGCTTGTCCCTGCGGCCCCGCCTGTAGCAGGAGTCTTGCCAGCGCCGCCGGACGGCTTGGCAGGAGTAGCAGGTTTAGGCGCTTGTTTAGCGGGAGCGGCGGGCTTTTTATCGTCCGCATGGGCAATGCAAAACGCGAACAGGAGCACCGCCAGTATCCGCACAAGGTTTCGAGCCAAGGGCCTGGGGAATCGAACCGCGCTCATAAGAATCTCCTTCAGAGGGCAACGTAGTGCATGGGTGTAAAGCGTATAAGGGTCAATTCTACTCGACGTCACTCACCTTGCCGTTGACAAATGTCACCTTGAGGTCGGGATAGTAATAGATCTCTTTGGCGCCGACTTTGGCGATTTTGCTGGGTTGCCCGAAATTGGCCACCACCACGTCCTTTGTCTGGCCGAGCGATATCGTTTTTGGAGCAGGAGGCGGTTCGTCCGCTGGGGGCGGCGGTGGAGGAATCGGCGGCGGGGGCGCATCCGCTTGCTGTGCCGGAGCAGTAGCCGCCGAGCCGGCTGGCGCTTGCCCGCCGCCAGCGGCAGCCGGCGGCTGGCCGCCATTGCCTCCCGAGTCATCGCTGGGCTGTACATCGAACACTTCGGCGATCATCCTGGCGGCCTGGTCCCCTATGGGGTCAGAGCCTTTGAAGGGGAAACTCAGGACCGCTCTGTAACGCACATCATTAATCGCGTCGGAGTACAGCTCCACATTGACGCCGTTATCTTTCACTTCGATCTTGGTCACCCACAATTTTTCGCCTGCGACCCAAGTCCTCTGATTGCCTCCGCTCGATGGCGGCGCGGGAACCCCGGGCAGACGGAAGCGAGCGATTTTCCCCAAGGTATTCTGGCTAATTCTTCCATCCTTGTAGGTGTTTTGAAAAACATTCGCGTTGGAGACATCCACCATCATCAGATTGTCTTTTTTGAGCACCAGAATAGCGCCCGCCGTCACAATGTCGGTTCTGTCGGCAGTCGTTTTCGTGAGGACGTATTTTGAGGTGAGCTTCTGTTCGATGGCGGCCTTGTCCTGCGCGTTGGCCAGCACGGAAGTTCCCGCCAATAGAATTCCAAGGAGGCTGACTGCTTTGAGGGTTTGCATGGGCATGTTCACCCTTGTCCGAGCGATGATTCTCATCCAGACTTACCGGCCGGATTGTATTGAGCGCGGTTTCACCCGGAGATCGGCACGGAACCGCCAATCCGGGGGAATCCTTTATACGTCCTTGCCCGATGCGAGTCTACAAATATCTTTCCGTTCTCGGCCTTTCGGTATCCAAACGATCTCGCCGCAGGTCACTCGAAAATGCATTATCACAGAGGAAATGGGCGAGCGAAGTGTTCCAGGCGGATGCCTTCGCAGGCCTTCGGGCGCGTCGTGGCCCTGGATGGAGGATCCTTGCTGGCATCGCGCCTGGCGCTCGCCGCGCAGATATCAGGCGGGAGACCCTTCCCCAATTTTTTTGCGCGAAACAAGGCGCTGCACGGCGAGAGCGGCGGGCACAACCGAAAAGACCAGAAACAAAATGGCCGTCAACACGAGGTCCTTGAATCCGGGCGCGAAATCGCCGCCATGGCGAAGCGCGAGAACGCAGATGTAGTAGGCGCTGGGAGCGGCGAGGACGATCTCCGCGATCAAGTAAGCCTTCAGGAATCCGCCCCGAACGAAAATCATGGCCGATGCCAGCACGAGCCATGCGGCAGTGATCCACTCGACCGGATAAATCACCTTGTTATCGAGAGAAAAGTGATTGATGAGCAGGACGGGAATTCCCGCGCGGGGATCGAGAATAAACGGAGGTCCGCCCGGCCAGCAATAGATTCCCACTTGGTAAATACACAGCGCCATGAGATACGCGCCGAGCAATCGCTCTCCTCGATGTTCTGCCTTCCCGTTGGTGGACATGGTTGCGCCGCGGAAATTATCGTCCCCCAAGCGTTGCGTGTCCACGACAGGTTTACCGCGCGTATGACCCGAGGGCATTCCGCCAAGCGAACCTTTGGGCTGCGATCGTCATTGCAATGTGGAGGCTGCGACGCCTTGCATCCGATGTTGGAAAAGGGGATCAAGTCTTCGAGAAATCGAAGCCGTGCTATCGTTACGGAAGTCCCCGGAAAATGATCTTCAGATCATGATAAACTGTCATCGTCACCGATAGCCATGGAACGACAGTTCACCGCAATCATCGAAAAGCGCGGAAAGTGGTACGTTGCCACCGTGGAGGAAATCCCCGGCGTCAACACCCAGGGCCGCACCCTTGCGGAAGCTCGCCGTAATTTGAAGGAAGCGATCCAGCTTATCCTCGAAGTGAACCGTGAAATAAGCGCTCGGGAGCGGTCCAGCGACGCCAAGCGCGAAATGATCTCCATCCAAGTCTGAGTGCGATGTTATGAAACGGCGCCAACTCGTGCGCCATATCGTGGAGCATGGTTGCTTTCTCGTTAGGGAAGGCGCACGGCACTCGGTTTATTTCAATCCGGCTACCGGCAGCACCTCGGTCGTTCCGCGTCACGGAAGTGAACGAGTATTTGGCTCGCAAGATTTGCCGTGACCTCCGGATACCACAACCGAGTTGACCTCAAACTTCCGATTTTCCTCCTGTGCTAGAATCCTGCTCGCTGCTGCTCGTTTGAAAAAATGTTCAAAAAAATCCTCATCGCCAATCGCGGCGAAATTGCCGTGCGGATCGCGCGGGCTTGCCGCGAGATGGGCATCGCTTCCGCCGCCGTATTTAGCGATGCGGACCGCGCCGCACTGCATGTGCGCCGAGCCGATGAAGCGTACTGGATAGGCCCCGCGCCTTCGCGCGAGAGCTACCTTCGCATCGACAAGGTGATGGAGATCGCCCGCCGCGCCGGTTGTGACGCCGTGCATCCCGGGTATGGATTCCTTGCTGAAAATCCTAAATTCGCTCGGGCCTGCGCCGCGAGCGGCATCGCATTCATCGGACCTTCCCCCGAAGCGATGGAGCGGCTGGGATCGAAAACCGCCGCCCGGCAACTCGCCGCGCGGGCCGGCGTGTCCATGGTCCCGGGAACCAAGGAGCCGATCGAAAATCTCAGCGACGCGAACGGCATCGCGCGCAGCCTCGGTTATCCCGTGCTGCTGAAAGCGGTGGCGGGAGGAGGCGGGAAGGGCATGCGCCTCGTCGCCGCGGATTCGGAAATGGCCTCTTCCTGGCGAGACGCTGCTTCGGAAGCGCTGAACGCGTTTGGCGACGCGCGGCTCTACCTGGAAAAATACGTCGAGCATCCGCGCCACATTGAGATTCAAATTTTTGGCGACGCGCACGGACGCATCGTGCATCTTGGCGAACGCGAATGTTCCGTCCAGCGCCGCCACCAAAAAGTGATCGAGGAATCTCCTTCCCCCATCATGACGCCGGAGTTGCGGCAGGCCATGGGCGAAGCCGCCGTGCGGCTCGCCAAGGAAGCGGGCTACACCAACGCGGGGACGGTGGAATTTCTCGTGGACGCGCAGAGCAATTTTTATTTCCTCGAAGTGAATACGCGCCTGCAGGTGGAACATCCCGTCACGGAGTTGGTCACGGGGCTCGACCTGGTGAAGCTGCAAATCCGCGCCGCCGCGGGCGAGCTGCTTCCTTTTTCGCAGCGGGACGTCCGGCTTTCGGGACACGCCGTCGAATGCCGCCTCTACGCGGAGGATCCCAGCAATCAGTTTTTCCCGTCGCCGGGAAAAATTCTTTCCTGGCGCGCGCCCTCCGGACCCGGAATTCGTTTCGATGAAGGCGTGTACGAAGGTTTTACCGTTCCAAGCGAATACGATCCGATGCTTGGCAAACTCATATCCTGGGGGCAGGACCGCGCCGAGGCGATCGTCCGTCTCGAGCGCGCCCTCGAAGAACTCTCGGTCACGGGAATCAAGACGAACGCGGGGCTTCTTCTCTCCATTCTTCGCAATCCGGAATTTCTGCGCGGGGAAATCTACACACGCTGGCTCGATGAAAGGCTGCCTGAACTTCTGGCCGCAAAACAAGCGCAAGAAGACGACGCGGTTGCCGAAGATGCTGCGATCCTTGCGGCTTTGCTGCACACGGTCGGCGAACAGGATGCGGCGCCCGCGAACGGAACCTCCGCGGAAAAGGAGTCGCGCTGGAAACGCGAGGCGCGGATCGAGCAGGTCAGCCGGAACGAATGACGACAGTTCGATAGGCGGCGATATCGGGTGATGGTGAAAAAAAAACGATGAAATATGAAGTTGTTATCGACGACGCACGGCGCAGCGTCGAATACTCTCCGCCCGCGAATCGAACGCCCCGAGCGGCGTTCACCGTCGACGGCCGGCTCGTCGAGGCCGAGGCCTCGCGCATTTCTCGCGGCGCGTACTTGATTCTTCTCGGCGGGCGGTCTCTCGAAGTCACTGTCGAGGAAACCGCCGACGGCTTGCTTTTGCGCGCGAATGGGCGCGAATTTCAGGCGGAGGTCATCGATCCGCGCTCCTGGCGGCGCGGGCGTGGCGCGGGGATCGAGCTCGAAGGGCGGCAGCAACTCGTCGCGCCCATGCCGGGGAAAATCGTGCGGGTTCTTGTTGCGGCCGGCCAGCAAGTCAGTGCGGGGGAAGGCTTGCTGGTGATCGAAGCAATGAAAATGCAGAATGAAGTTCGCTCGCCCAAATCGGGCACCGTCGAAAGGTTGGCTCGCGAAGGTCAGACGGTGAATGCCGGCGAAGTTCTGGCTGTTGTGACGTAATCTGTAGCACAGGCTTCAGCCTGTGGGCGATGGTCTTTGCAAGAATGAATGCTCACAGGCTGAAGCCTGTGCCACTACACCCACTCGACTCCCAAATTCTTGAGCTTGTCGCGAAGCCCGTACATGTCCAGGCCCAGTTCTCCGGCGCGCAGGCGCTCGCGGTTTTTCGCCTCCTTGGCCAGGCGCGCCTCGGCTTGCACGACCACGTCCGCCGCCTGCTGGCGCGGCACCACCACGACGCCGTCGACGTCCCCCACAATGACGTCGCCGGGATGCACGATTGCTCCCGCGCACACGATGTCGATGTTCACGTACCCGGCTGTCTCCTTGACGGTCCCTTGCGCGGAAATCGCACGCGAGAAGGCCGGAAACTGCATCGCGGTCAGATCCGCGACGTCGCGCACGCCCGCGTGAATCACCAGCCCTTTGATTCCGTGCGCCTGGCACGAAGTGGCCAGCAATTCACCGAAAAATCCGTCCGTGGAATCGGAATGCGTGGCTACCACCAAAACGTCTCCCGGTTTACACACCTCGATGGCGGCATGAAACATCAGGTTATCGCCGGGGTGGCACAGCACGGTCACGGCGGGGTTGCCGAGGCGCGCGGTGGGATAAATGGGCCGCATATAAGGCAGCATCAAGCCCGTGCGTCCCTGGGCTTCGTGCACCGTCGCGGTGCCGAACTCGCCGAGTTTCCGGACCGCATCCGGGTCCGGCCGTTCGATGTTGCGGACGATTCTTGGCTTCATGGCAAAACGCTCCGTTGGGCAACAAAATATATCATGGTACAATATTGATCATCAGGTAATAGAGCTATGCAACCAGCGCGGCCGGATTCATGACCGCCATTCGCCGAATCTGTTCGACGCTGAATCCGCCGTCCAGCATCTTCTGCGCGAACATGGCAAAGCCTGCGGCGACGGGCGGATTGATCGTCTGGCCCAGGTCGGTGGAAAGTACGCAGCGTTCCGGACCGGCCGCGCGAATCGCTTGCATCACACCTTCCCACGTCGCTTTCCCCGTGTGCATGGTGGTGAAACAGTGCTCGATGAAGGCGCCCATATCCGCGAGCTGTTTTTGCTCGTCCGCCGTCAGGTTTTGCGAAGGGAATTCCGCGTGCGTCACCACCACTTTTTGCGTCCCCATTTCCCGCGCCGCCTTCACCAGCGCGAAGATCTCGACGCGCCCAAGATGCCCGGTCGCAAGTATCATGTTGTGCTTGGCGATCAGCTCGATGCAGCGCCGCGTGGCCTCGGAAATTTTCCCATCGGGATCGAGCACCGTGAGCGGCGGAGGAGCGATTCCCGTGGCCGCAAGTTCCCGCTGAATTTTCGCCCAGAAGGGCAATTTGGTGGTGGGCCCATCGACGCGGCCGGCCGTTTCGTTCTTCGCATCCACGGTGGGAAACCACACGACCTTGCAACCCGAGCGGCCGGCC
>Ga0335078_10005724_pt1 | contig 18375 bp, 14 predicted proteins | sample Lox_Sample_32_FD_206711 | JGI IMG/M metagenome (GOLD analysis project Ga0335078, IMG submission 206711) | Soil microbial communities from Loxahatchee National Wildlife Refuge, Florida, United States - Lox_Sample_3.2 | ecosystem: Environmental > Terrestrial > Soil > Wetlands | place: USA... | reverse complement strand
CCCCGTGCAGGCGCTGGTGCCGCTCGTGCCCGCCGCCGTCCTCGGCCGGCCCGCCGGCGCGCCGGGGGCGCCCGGGGGGGTCGTCGCGGACCCGGCGCACCGCGCCGGCGCGCTGCACGTGGGGCTGTGGCCGCTCGTGCGCGAGTTCGCCAAGCTGGGCGTCATCGTCTTCGGCAGCGGCTACGTGCTCTTGGCCTTTCTCCAGCGCGACCTCGTGCACCAGCTGCACTGGCTCGGCGCCCGCCAGCTCCTCGACGCCGTGGCCGCCGGCCAGGTGACCCCGGGCCCGGTGTTCACCACCGCCACCTTCGTGGGCTATCTGGTGGCCGGGGTGCCCGGCGGGCTGCTCGCCACCGCGGCCATCTTCGCCCCCTCGTTCCTCATGGTGGCGGTGCTCGTGCCCGTGCTGCCCCGCCTGCGGCGCTCGCCGTGGACGGCGGGCGTCCTCGACGGCGTCGCCGCCGCCGCCCTGGGCCTCATGGCGGCGGTGACGGTGCCCCTGGGGCGCACCGCCTTCGTCGATCCGCTCACCGTGGTCGTGGCCGCCGGTGCGCTCGTGGTCCTGGCGCGCTGGCGGCCCAACACGGCCTGGGTGGTGCTGGCCGGCGGGGTGGTGGGCGCCCTGCACAGCCTGTAGGGGGCGGCGCCTCCCCGGGTGGCGTCCCGGGCGTCAGGTGCCGTGGGTGGAGGCGGGCGGCGCCTCCCCCCGCCACATGGGCCGGCGCGGCCGGTCGAACAGGACGTCGACGTGCTCGCCCCGCAGCGCGGCGAACACGTGCTGGCCCCAGCGCTCGGCACCGGCCAGGGGGGCGGGGAGCTCGTCGGGGGCGAACCAGCCGACGTCGGCGCACTCGAGCGGATGGGGGCGCAGCTCACCTCCCACGGCACGGCAGTGGAAGACGAGCGAGTACAGCGGCACGCGGGTGAAGCCCAGGCGCAGGCCGTCGAGCACGGCGATGAGGCGCACCGGCTCGGCCTCGATGCCGGTCTCCTCGAGGACCTCCTTCACCACCACCTCGGCGGCCGAGTAGCCGACGTCGGCCCAGCCCGTGGGGTAGAGCCACACGCCGGAGTCGGCCCGCTTGACGAGGAGCAGCTCGCCGCGGTCGTTGCCCACGGCCGCCCCCACCGCCACCTTGGGGGTCACGTAGCCGGGGACGCCCTCGCCCACCGCCCGCAGCCACTCCTCGACGAGCTCGTCGGCGTCCTCGGCCCCGGCCGCCCCGAGCGAGGCCGCCACCGAGATGTCGGCCGCCACCCGCAGGACCTCCTCGAAGCGCTCGCGCTCGTAGAGGCTCTCGGTGAAGCCCAGACCGGTGCGGGCGATGGCGGCCAGGCTCTCGCTCCACCGGAGCAATTGCCGCGTGGAGACGGGGGATTCCACGCGCCCGACGCTAGCCCACGCCCCCCGGGGCGGCCCCCCGCCGCCGCGTCCCATGGGGCACAATGGTCCATCACCGTCAACGCCGACTGCCGCCACTACATCATGCAGACCACGCCGCGCGGCGAGAAGCTCGAGCGCTGCCGGGTGGGGGCCAACCAGTCCCTCCCCTTCGCCTGTCCCGAGGGGTGCGTGTTCTTCGAGCCCCGCAACGTGTCCTCGGCGGGCTGGCACGTGGCGCCCCGTCCTCCCGACGAGCTGCCCGGCCCCTGAGCGGCCCGGTGCGCGGCGGGTTCAGACGGCCTCGTCCTCGCTGGCGGCGTCCCCCGAGGCGGGCGCGGGCGCAGGCTCGGCCGTGGGGCGGAAGGTCTCGCCCACCCCGCCGCGCTCCCAGAAGTCGAGGACGGTGTTGGCGTTGGCCCGGCCGGCGGCGATGAGGGCGTCGGTGGCCGAGAAGTCGTCGTAGCGCGACACGGGCTCGGTGTCGACGGTGAACACCACCACCTCGACGCCCTCGGGCAGGCGCTCGAGCTCGCGGGCGAACTTGGCGTGCACGGCGATGAAGAAGGCGGTGAGCACCGCCTCGACCGGGCGCCGGTAGCGGTGGGGGGTGTAGTGCAGCGGGCCGCACAAGAGGACGAAGATGCGCTCGGCCCCCCCGGCGATGGCCCGGCCGATGGGCACGTTGTCCACCACGCCCCCGTCGATGAAGTGCTCGCCGTCGATCTCGACGGGGGGCAGCAGCGCCGGCAGGGCGGCCGACGCCAGGATGCGCTCGACGGCGGGTCCGTCGCTGAACCACTGGGTGCGGCCGTCGGTGAGCGAGGTGGCCACCACCTCGAGCGGGACCGGGCTGTGTTCCAGGCGCTCGAAGCTGAGGTCGGTGTCGATGATCTTGCGCACGCCGTCGTTGGGGTGCACCGCCTCGCGCTGCTGGAGGTAGCGCCAGGGCGTGGGGAAGCGGCCCTGGGGGAAGACGTCCTCCCGGGTGATGGCCCGCCAGCGCTCGACCATGCGGTCGACGCCCGCCGCCGTGGGCTGGGCGCAGTAGCCGGCGGCGTTGATGGCGCCCACCGAGGCGCCGTAGACGGCGTCGGCGGTGATCCCCCTCGCCACCAGGGCCTGCAGCATGCCCACCTGGGCCGAGCCCCGGGCCCCACCCCCGGCGAAGACGAAGGCGGTGCGCACCTTGCGGCGCGCCGGGCGCAGGCGCCGGTGCCGGCCCGCCCACCACCGGGCCGCCCCCTGGGCCGCCCCCGGGGACGGGAGCCGGCGGGCGGTGCCCCCCGCCGGGCTGCGGCGCGGCGCCCCGGTGGCCACGAACACGCCGCCGGGCAGGACGGGTTCGGGGCGCTGGTCCGGCGGCGTGGGGGGTCCGGTCACGGGCATACGGGACGGGGGCGATCCGCACCGGCGCGGCGCCGGTGCCCGCCCCATCCTCGCCCACTCCTCGGGCGCATCGGGGTACCCCGGCGTCGCCGGGTCGGCGGCCTCACCGGCGGGCGCCGCGCCGGGGGTCCGGGTCCGGGGGCGCCCCTCCGGGCTCCCCGGCCGCCGGGGCCGGGGGTTGGGACCGGCCGGCCCGCACGGCCCGGTCGCGTCGCACCCCCCAGCGCACGGCCACCACGGCCAGGCCCAGGATGAGGAGCACGAAGACGGCGAAGACGGCGACGAAGGCGGCGGTCATCCCCGCCTCCCAGGGCCGCCGGCGCCACCCGGCGCACCGCCCCCGACGCGCTCGTCCACGGTCCCCCAGGTTACCGGGGCGGGCCGGCGCCGCCCCGGGTGCCGGGGGCGCCCCGGAGCATCCGGGACGGCGTCACAGCCCTGGGGCATCCTGAGCCCGTGCCCGTCCTCGCCCACCGTCCCCTGCACGGCGCCGAGCTCCTCGGGCGCCTCCGGGGCGAGACCGGGGCCCGGCCGGTGGTGGACCCGGGCCTGGCCGGCGGCCTGCGCGACTGGCTCGAGGACGGCCTGGCCGAGGCCGTGGCCGAGGTCCCGGGCGCCCACGAGGTGCGGGTGACCAAGGAGACGCTCAACCAGGTGCTCGTGTGCGAGGCCCACCTGGCGGCGTGCGCCGGCGCCCCTCGGACCGTGTCCGCCGCCCTGGCGCGCGGCACCCTGGTGGACGCCCTGTTCCGGCAGTGGGTGACGGTGGGGGGCTTCGAGGACCCCTGGGCCGACGCCGTCGCCGCCCTCGAGGCCGAGGAGGACCCCGGCGGGATCCTGCCCTTCGTGGCCGCCCTCCCCGCCGGGCGCCGCACGGCGCTCGTGGAGGAGGTCGAGGAGCAGGCCCAGGGCATCCTGCGGCGCTGGCCGGTGCCCAGCCCGGCGTGGATGGCGCGTACCCAGGAGCGCCTCGAGATCCCGGTGTGCGGCGGCCGGGTGGTGCTCTCGGGGGTGATCGACCTCCTCCTCGGGGCCCCCGCCCACCAGCGGGCCTCGGTGTGCCTGGTGGAGCTCAAGTCCGGGGGGCGGCGCCTCGAGCACCGCGGCGACCTCCACTTCTACGCCCTGCTCGAGACGCTGCGCTCGGCGGCACCGCCCTTCCGCATCGCCACCTACTACAGCGCCACCGGCGAGCTCGACGTCGAGCCCGTGGGGGAGGACACGCTGCGCGCCGCGCTCGAGCGCGTCCTCGACGGCGCCGCCGCCCTGTGCCGGCTGGCGGCGGGCCACGAGCCGGCCCGCCGGCCCAACCCGCTGTGCGCCTGGTGCGCGGGGCTGCCCCGGTGTGCTCCGGGCCAGGCCCGCGCCGGCACCGACGTGCCCCGCACCCCCGACGCCGGGGACGACGAGGACGCCGGGTGAGCGCGCTGGCGATGGCCGCCACGGCGCCGCAGCAGCCTGCCGGGCTGGCCGTGGCGCGGGCCCGCCGGCTGGCCGACACCCTGGCGGCGCCCCCCAGGACGGCCGCCGACGTCGACGCCCTCGAGGCGCTGCGGGCCGACACGGCCCGCCACCTCGCCGCCGTGGCCGCCGACCTGCCCGAGGGCGAGCGTCTCGTGCTCGACGGCCACCGCCTGCTCGTGGCCCACCGCCATCCCGAGCGCTGCGCGCTGGCCGAGGCGCCCTTCACCCCCTCGCCGCGGTCGTGCCGTCGGGCCGTGGGCATGGCCGTGGTGGCCCGGTGCGTGCGCGCTGGCGCCCCGGCGCCGGCGGCGGCGGTGGCCGAGGTGGTGGAGGAGGCCGTGGCCGACCTCGAGGCCCCCGGCGGCGCCGGGCGGGCGCCGTGGTGGGCCCGCTACTACGCCGGTCTCCCCGCCGGCGGGCGGGCCGTGGTGCGGGCCGAGGCCGTGGGCTTCGCCACCCGCCTCGTCACCGCCGTCGAGTGGGAGCGGCTCGAGCGTCCCCCCGTGGTGGGCGGGCGTGACGACTGGTGGCAGTGCCCGAGCGGCGCCCTCACGTTGCGGGGACGGGCCGAGCTGCGCGTGGCCACCGGCGAGCGAGTGACCCTCCTCGTGGTGGGCACCCGGCGCTGTCGTGAGGACTGGCGCCTCGAGCTCGGCTACCCCGGCCTCGTGGCCACGCTGGTGCGGGCCCCGGCGGCGGCCCCGGGGCGGGTGGTGGGCCTGTGGCCCGACAGCGGCCAGGTGCGCGTCCTCGAACTCGACCCCGGCACCCTCGAGCGCACCGCCGCCGCCGTGGTGGCCGCCGCCGCCAGCTGGGTCGACGCCCGCATCGAGGCCGCCGGGGCGCCGGGAGCGGCGGGCTGACGACGCCGTCGGGCAGGCGTCAGCTGTGGCAGGCGGGCGGGGGCGGGACGTCGAGGGCGGGGTTGCGGTCGAAGAAGCCCGCGGGCACGAGCGAGAACCCGGCGTACTCGACCGGCATGACGGGCCAGTCCTCGGGCCGCGGGACGTGGGTGACGCCGAAGGTGTACCAGACGACCAGGTCGCCGTCGGTGATGGCCCGGCCCTGGGCGGTCCAGCGGGGGAGCCCGTCGCCCCCCTCGTGCTGGTTGGGGTAGTCGCCCGCCGCCCGGCACTCGTCGGGGCTGTAGGGGGTGACCCACAGGTTGCGGGTGGCGAAGCCGGCGCGCCGGGCCACGCTGGAGGCCGCATCGGCGAGCAGGGTGGGGGTGGCGCCGGGCAGGAGCTTGTAGGCCACGGGCAGGCCCAGGCCGTTCCTCGAGGAGGGGTTGGCGATCTTCCAGTGGCGGCTCCTGGCGGGGTCGATCACCCGGCCGGTGTCGGACTCGCGCTCGAGCAGCGTGGTGCGGGGGGCGAAGGCGTTGCCCCACGGGTTGTCCGGCCCCGTCGGCGCGGGGTGCACGTCCACCTCGTAGACGGAATTGCCGGGCCCGTCCACGTCGACGTCGAGGCGCACGTTGAACAGGTGCTGGTGGAACGGGGCCGCCAGCTGCGGGGCGATCATCGAGGCGAAGGCGGGCTGCTCCCCGTCGGCCACCCCCATGGTCGAGAGGATGCCGGTCAGCTTGACCTCGAACTGGACGGTCCCGTCGAGATACAGGTACCAGTAGAAGCCGTAGTCGTAGTTGCCCACCGTGGCGATCGAGCTCAGCACCAGCCGCCGCGAGCGCCGCACCTCGGAGCGCCCCGAGCGGGCGTCGACGTGCTTCCACAGGATCCCGTAGTCCTCCTCGTGGAGGCAGATGGCGTTCTTCACCACGTAGGGCTCGCCGCGCTCGGTGGAGAAGACGGCGTCGAAGTAGGTGATCTCGCCCAGGCAGTCGCAGCCGAGCGTGAGGGAGTTCACCATCCGGCCCAGTCCCCACTCCCCGGCGTCGAAGGCGTTCTTCCACCCGTGCATGGGCCCGGGGTCGCCGTAGGGGACGACCATCTCGCTCACCGAGGCGCGAAACAGCACGGGCCGGACGCGGCCGCCGTCCTCGTAGCCCACCTGGTGCAGGATCAGGCCCTCGACGGGGTCCATCGACACCCGCAGCGACCAGCGCTGCCAGCGGACGAGATTGCCCTCGACGGTGAAGCTCGGCCCCTCGGGCTGGACGATCTCGAGCGGCTTGAGGTCGGCGCGCGGCGGCCCGTTGTCCTCGGGGTAGTAGCTGCCCGCCTCGGGTGCGAGCGGCACCACGCCGGTGTCGAGCACCTCGAGCACCTCACCGCGGGCCATGTCGACGAAGGCGACCACCCCCTCGACGGGCCGGGCGTAGCCGTTGGCGTCGGGGCGGTCGCGCACGTAGCACAGGCACCGGCAGATGCGCCGGTCGTCCTCGTGGGCGACGCCGAAGGAGCCCGCCGGCCAGGGGTCGATCTGCACCGTGCTCAGGTCCTCGATGCCGCGCCGGCGCATGGCCTGCTGCCAGGCCGGATCCTCCTGGAGGGCCACGATGGCGGCGAAGGACTCCTCGAAGAGCAGGCCGGGGCGCACGCCGGGCACCTCGTGGACGGCGACCTCGCCGGAGCGCAGCGACACCACGACCTCGGTGACCCGGGCCGTCGGGTCGCACACCACCATGCACCGCACCCGCCGGTCGACCGGCGTCCCCGGCGCCCACGCCCGCAGCTCGTGACGGGTGGGCCCCACGAGCCCGACGTAGGCGAAGCGCGCCGCCTCGGTGATGCGGGGATCGGTGCGGGCCAGCGCCACGGCGGCGGTGATCTCGTCGGCCGACAAGGCGGCCAGCGGGTGCGACACCGCCGTCGGTCTGGCCGTCTGTGTCACGAGATCCCCCCGTCGATCGGTCCCCGGGCGCTGCGACGTCGCACCCGGCCGCGCTGCTCAACGTAGGGGCCGGTCCCTCCCCCCGCCAACCACGCCCTCACGACCCGAGCAGCGCCGGGGGTCGCAGCACGATGCCGAGCGACGCCGCCCGGGAGGCGGCCACGTCGTCGAGGGTGTCGGCGCGGGTGGCGTCGGGCGGCACCCGGCGCGAGCGCAGGGCGGTGGCGAGGAGGCGCTCGGTGAGGGCCACGAAGGGTCGGGCCCCCATGGCGCAGTGGCGCGCCAGGGCGGCCTCGAGATGGGCGGTGGCCTCGTCGTGGCGCCCGAGCAGCAGGGCCAGCTCCCCCAGGTGCAGCGAGGCCGCGCCGAGGAAGGTGGCCTGGCCGCCGCGGCAGTTGTGGGTGGCGTAGGGCGCCGCCATGTCGTAGAGGGCGGCCGCCCACTCCCGGTCGGCGAGGTTGAGGCTGGTCTGGACGAGGCCCACCACGAGGAACCACCAGTGGAAGTTGTGCTCGGTGGCGGCCACCTCGGCCGGGGTGAGGCTGTCGAGCAGGGCCCGGGCCCGGGCCGTCTCGCCGATCTCGCTGGCCACCCAGGCCGTGAGGGCGGTCTCGCCCGGCGAGGAGCGCCCCGTCTTGCCCAGCTCGAGCAGGGGGCGCAGCTCCTCCATGCGCCCCTGGAGCCAGCGCCAGGGCAGCGAGAGCCCGACGTACAGGGCGTGCTGCTGGGGATGGCCGGCGTGCTCGAGGATGGTGGCCGCCTCGGCGGCGGCGGCCTCGGCGTCGTCGTAGCGACCTTCGACGCCGGCCACGAGCGCCTCCCACATGCACCGCAGGCGCAGGTACTCGGGCTGCTTGCAGCGGCTGGCGAGCTCGCCGAGCTCGCCCGCCACCGCCGCGCAGCGGTCGAAGTCCCCGAACTCGAGGCTGGCGTGCAGCTCGCACTTGAGCCCGTGCAGCACGACCTCGAGGTCCCCGGTCTCCTCGCCCAGACGGCGGATCTCGGCGGCCACCTCGAGCTGGCCGGCCGGGTCGTCGGGGCCGTCGAGGGCCCAGTAGCGGTAGCCGAGGACGGCCGCCAGGGTGGCGGGGTCGCCCAGGCGCCGGGCCATGGCCACGGCCGCGTCGGCCAGCGCCCGGCGCTCGGGCCCGGGCGTCTCGAAGTGGCCCCACTGGGCGATGCGCCCCATGACCAGCGCCCGCGCCCGGCCGTCCTCGGGCGCCAGGGCGCTCAGGGCGAACTCGAGGAGGCTGCGCGCCGTGGGGTTGGGCTCGGACCCGGCCGGCAGGACCCCGCCGTAGCCGAGGGCGGCCTCCGCCAGCAGCTCGGGGCGCCCGCATCCCGCCGCCACCTCGAAGGCGTCGAGGAAGCGGTCGTCGGCCTCGCAGGTGTGGCCGGCCTTGACGATGGCCCGGCCGATGTCGAGCAGGAGCCGGCAGCGCGTGACGTCGTCGTGGGGCCGGTAGGCGGTGACGATCTCGAGCGCCTTGCCCGCCGACTCGGCGGCGGCCTCGTAGGCGACGCGCCGCAGCGCCTCCTCGGCGGCCAGCCCGAGGTAGTGCAGGGCGTCGTCGACGGCCCCGTCACCGGCGCCGAGGTAGAAGTGCCGCGCCAGCTCGGCGGCGTGGTCCTCGGCCTCGTCGCCGTAGCGGGCGCGCAGGGTCGTGCCCAGGCTCCGGTGCAGATGGGCGCGGCGGTGCAGGCCGAGATCGTCGTAGAGGGCCTGGCGCACCACGGCGTGGGCGAAGCGCAGCCCCCCCCGCTGCACGGCGCTGTCGTTCACCACGCCGGCGGCGGTGGCCTCGTCGACCACGGCCAGCAGCGCCGTGTCCTCGCAGCCGACGGCCTCGCCGGCCACGGCGGGGTCGAACTCCTCCCCGAGCGCCGAGGCGGCGCCGAGCACGCCCATGCACGCCGGCGAGAGCTGGCGCAGGCGCCAGCGCACGACGTCGCGCAGCCCGTCGGGGATGAGCAGGTCGTCGCCGTCGGTGGCGGACCACGCCTCGAGACCGCGTCCGGCCTCGTCGAAGTCGCGCACCACCTCCTGGAGGAAGAAGGGGTTGCCGCCGGTGTGGCGCTGCAGGTTGGCGGCGCCGGCGATCTCGTCGCCCGAGAGCGCCCGGCCGAACGACGCCTCCACCAGTTGTCGGGTCTCGGCGGCCGACAGGCCCGACAGCGTGATGCGCTCGACCCGGGCCGTGCGCCGGATGCCGGCCAGCGACTCCGCCAGCCACCCGGTGGCGTTGGCCTCGGTGTGGCGGTAGGTGGCCACGAGGAGCACCGGCGCCGCCGAGGTGGTGCGCAACAGGTACTCGAGCAACAAAAGCGACGGGCGATCCGCCCAGTGCATGTCGTCGAGCACGAGCACGAGGGGCCGGCGCGCCGCCACCGCGCACAGCCATCGGCTCACGGCGTCGAAGACGCGGTAGCGGTCGTCCTCCCCCTCGTGGCCGCCGTCGGCCGAGGCGAGCGGAGCGGAGCCGGTCTCGAGCAGTTCGGGGACGATGCGGCCCAGGACCGGGACGAGGCCTCCGGCGTCCGCCTCGACCACCGCCGGCGGGGCGTGCTGGGCGTAGCGGCCGAGCGCCTCGCGCAGCGCCTGGTAGGGGCACAGCGGGTCCTCGTCCCAGCGACCCCGGAGCACGAGGTCCCCTCCGGCGTCGAACTCGCTCGCCATCTCGGCGGTGAAGCGCGTCTTGCCGATGCCCGGCTCCCCCGTGACGAGGAGCAGGGTGCGCTCGCCGGCGAGCGCCCGCCGGCGGGCGGCGCGCGCCACCTCGAGCTCGGCGCGCCGGCCCACGAACGCCGGCGCACCCGCCCCGTCCACCCAGCCCAGGTCGGAGCGCTCGCCGCCGGGATCGGGCGCCGCCGCCGCCGCCGGGGCGCCGGCGGGCGCCGTCGCCGTCGCCCCCGTCGCCCCCGACCAGGCGAGGTCGGGGTCCTGGCGCAGGATGGCCTGCTCGAGGTCGGCCACGGCCGGGCCGGGCTCGATGCCGAGCTCCTCGCGCAGGAAGTCGCGCAGGCGCGTGTAGCAGCGCAGGGCGTCGGCTTGGGACCCGGCCCGGTAGCGGGCCAGCATCAGCTGGGCCCAGAAGCGCTCCTCGAAGGGGTGCTCGGCCACCAGGCTCTCGAGCTCGGCCACCACCTCGCCGTGGCGCCCGGCATCGAGATCGGCCTGCACGCGGTCGCCCAGGGATCCGAGGCGGGCCGCCTCGAGCCGGGTGGCCTGGGCGGCGGCGAAGGGCAGCTGCTCGAGACCCGCCAGCGGGGCGCCGCGCCACAGGCCGAGAGCGAGGCGCAGCAACTCGACGGCCTCGCCCGGGGCCACGCCGTCGGCACGTGCCCGCCCCACGAGCTGGGCGAAGTCCGTGGCGTCGACACGGATCCCCTCGCGGTCGAGGGCGTAGCCGCTCCCCACCCGCACGATGCGGGTGCCCTCGTCGCCCAGGGTGCGCCGCAGCCGGTACACGAGGCCCTGCAGGCTGGCCACGGCGTCCCGGGGGACGTGGTCGCCCCACAGGTCGTCGATCAGCCTGGCGCTCGAGATCGCCGTGCCGGGCTCGAGCGCCAGCCTGGCCAACAGGGCTCGCTCGAGGGTGCGGGAGAGCGTGAGGCGAGTGCCGTCCGACTCGACCTCGACCGGTCCGAGCAAGCGAACACCGAGCACGTCCTGCCCCCCTTCGGGACCCGGCCCGAGTGTAGGCGTCCGTCGTCCCGGCCGCCCGCAGATCGCCACGTCAGGTCACTTGTCGGTGACGAAAAGCGGTCACAGGCCCTGGGCGGGCTCCCGGCTGGGCGCCTCCTGTGAGCGGGATGTCGGTCCGGTGTGAGTGGCCCCGCCGATGCTGGAGTCCGAGGCGGCGGGGCAGCGGCACATGCCCCCCACGTGCTGGACCCGCTCACTCGACGGGGTGGGCCGGTGGGGCAGGCCGATCGTGCCCCACCGGCTTCTCCCCTGCGCGTCCGGTGGCCCGCCCTCGACGGCGCCAACCTCATTGAGACTGGCTCTGCGTGTCCGACACGAGACCGCCGGCCGGGCGCCCCCGGGACCGGGGGTGGTCGACCCCTCGGAGACGACGGCGCCCCCGCAGTCCGTGTCGGACGTCTCCCGCCGCGGGCGTCGCTGTCGGCTCGGGCTGGGAGCGAGACGCCGGTGGGCGGGCGTCCGGAGAGCCCCCGGGCGCCGGGACGCAGGGTTTCGGCCGGCGCGCCGCGCCGCCGTGGGCTGGGGCGACGCCCGCCCGCTGCAGGCGTGACAGCGGAAGGGTCGATCACAGGTGCCGCACCGCGGCTCGGCACACCTGTGCGCAACGAGTCCGTTGTGCAACCCGTGTGTCGGCGTGCTGCTCTTCGTCCCGCCCGCTCGCGTTGTTCGCGGATAACCTGAGAAGCAGCCCAGAGTGCCAACGTCACGGTCAGCGTTCGATCCCTCCACGACGCAACACCTGGTGACAGCGTCGTGACCAGGTCGATCGCACGGTCGCCCTCATTACCTACAACCATGGTCCCAACGGTGTTACTGTATGCGCGGGGCATGTGAATTCGATCTACACCGGTCGAGCCGTGCACCGTCGCGTCGCTTCGCAGGAGGTTCTTGGTGCCACGAGATCAAGGTGTTCGCACGCGGATCATCGAATACCTGACGGAGCACGGCGCCGTCGACGACCCCAGTGGCAAGGCCACGTCGACACTCAAGCAAGCCATCGGCTACGAGGGCACCGACGCCGGTTTCACCCAGGTGGTGGCGGCAATGTCCAAAGCCGGCCTGCTCGACCGGTCGATCAAGGGCAAGCGCACCTATCGCATCGCGCACCGCGCCAACGGTGCAGCCGGAACGCGTGGGGAGTCGAGCGGCTCCACCGAAGCCATGGACTACGACGAGCTGGCGGCGGCGCTGCTGGCGCGCGTCACGCGCGCCGCGGCCGCACCCGGTGCCACCGCCGACTCCACCGCGTGGGCACGGCGCCGACTCGAACAGCTCGAAGCTCGCAACACCGCGCTGCAACGCGACGTGGCGCGCGCCAACGCCGAGACCGAGGCTGTGGTGGTGGAGCGCGACACGCTCAAGGCGCAACTCGAGGCCGCGCAGCACAACCTCGAGTTGCTCACCGACCGCCTGAAGGAGCCGGCACGTCACCAGGTCCGTGCCGCCGACCGACTCGGCCCCGATGAGCAGACGCTGCTGCACCAGCTGCGGCACCGGCGCGAGCCGAGGGTGAAGAGCCCCGAGCGCGCCAGCTGATCGGGGCACCAGCCGGGCGGCGGGTGGGGCCGCCGATCATCCCCGGCGCGGGCCCGTCGACGAGGACCCGAGGGGTGATCGGCGACATGGCCGCCCCCGCCCTGTCGGCTCGTTCAACCCAGTCACATCGACCTGACAGCTGCCTCACAGGGTCGCTCGCCACGCTGCGTACGTGAACGACGTCCCGCCATCCCCGCTCCCGGCCCAGGACAAGGGCGACTCGCCGGAGCCACCGGCGCCGGCTCCCATGACCGTCCCCACCGCCCCGGCGGCACCGGGTCCGCCGCCCGGATGGGCGCCGCCGGGCTACCAGCCACCGCCCTACGGCTACGGCGCCCCGGGGTATCCGCCCCCCGCCGCGCCGGGGTGGGAGGGAGCCGTGGCGCCGCCCGCGGGCGAGCCCCGGCGCCGTCGCCTCCTCGGCAACGCCGGCGTGGCCTGGGCGGTGGCCGCCCTCCTGGCCGCCACGGTGGCGGGGCTGGCCGCCGCCCTGGCGGGCACGAGCTCCTCGTCGGCACCGGCGCCCGCCTCGAGCGCCACCACCGTCCCCGGCCGGCCCTTCGGAGCCGGTGGCGGCCGCTTCGCCGGGCTGGGCGTGGTGGGCACGGTGGCGAGCGTGGGGTCGGGCAGCTTCGTGGTCACCACCCGCCAGGGGGGGACCGTCACCGTCGACGAGGAGGCCTCGACCACCTACGACCAGGGCACGACCAGCGCCACGTCGGCGGCCGTGGTGCGCGGGGCGCGCGTGGCGGTGTCGGGTTCCCGCACGGGCACCGTCGTGCACGCCAGCCGCGTCATCGTGCTCCCCGCCGGGGGGTTCGGGGGCTTCGGCTACCCCGGGACGGGCGGCACCGGTTCGGGCGCCGGGGGCTGAGCGCGCTCGGGATCCCTCACGGCGCGCGGCGCGCCCACGCGGCGTCGCCGTCACCCGCCAGGCGGGTGACGGCGCCCACCGCCACCACCACCGCGAGGGCGGCGCCGAGGTCGACGCTGCGCCGGCCGTGGACGACGCAGGCCGCCCCGACGAGCGCGCCGGCGAACATGACGAGCACCGACAGGGAGCGCCGGCCGGCCGCCGTGCCCGCCGGCCGGGCCGACTGGGAGTCTGCGGCCAGGCCGGTGATCGTCAGGGTCAGCACGGTGGTGGTGAGATCGGGGACGGCCAGGGCGCGCGCCGCGGCGTTCTGCAGACCCATGGCCGCGCCCAGCACGGCGATGAGGGCGTCGTGGGCGGGAGCCCGCAGCGTCGCGCCCTGCAGCGCCGCCACCACGACGCCGGCGGCGACGAGGGCGCCCTGGGCCGCCGTGCACGTGCCCAGGAGGCGCGCCCGGTGGTTCTGGACCCGCGCCACCCGCCCACCGGCCAGCGCCCCGGCGGCGAAGGCCCCCAAGGCCAGCACCACGGCCGTGATCGAGAAGCCCCGGGCGCCGACGAGGGCGAAAGCCAGGAACACCACGTTGCCGGTCATGTTGGCCACGAAGACGTGGCCGAGCACGAGGTAGCTGAAGGCGTCCACCATGCCCGTGACCGCGGTCAGGGCCAGCAGCAACGGGGGGAGCGGTCCGTGGGGATCACCGGCGCGGGGGCGCAGCGTGGAGCGGATCCCGGTGACGAAGTCGTGCACGGCTGGTGCTCCTCGAGCGGTCCCGCCGGGTCCGGCGGGCAGCTCATGGTAGGACGCGTCTCCCGGGGGGCGTCGGCCCGCGGGGCCGTCCCGCGCCGGCTCCGCTCGGGACGCGTGAGGGCCCCGCCCGGAGGCGGGGCCCTCACGTTCGAGCATGCCCGTCGCGGGCGGGCTGCAGCGTCAGATCTTGAAGATGGTGCCGGGCACCAGGCTGACGTTGAAGGTACTGGTCACGCAGACGAACGCCTTGACCGATCCCTTGAGACCGGTGTCGCCGGCGGGCAGGCTGCTGTTGCCCGTGACCTTGCCCTTGAGCTGCGCCTCGAGGCTGTCACCGGCAGGGCACTTGAACTTCTTGTTGGGCACGGTGCCCTTGCTCGTGCTCTTGGTGGGCTCGATCTCCTTCGTCGAGAAGCTGAACGTCGTCTTGCCACCGTTGGCCCAGGTGATGGTGGACGTGCCGCTCGTGGCGAAGGGGAAGGTGAACGTGCCGCTGCCGGGCGCGTTCGGCGCCGGTGCGCAACCGCTGATCGTCACGGGCGGATGCACCGCGTTGCCACTGAGGCGCGTGCACGTGGCCTTCTCGGGCTTGGGCTTCGATGCCGCCCACGCCGCCGCCGGAAGAGCGACTGCCGCCACCAACGTGGGTGCGACGAGTGCCATCATGATCTGTCGAGCATGTCGATGCTGCATGGTGCGAGACCCCCAATTCTCACGGATACATGGATGTGCTGCATGGAGTGCTGCATGGATGGGTGCTGCTGTAGGCCTGACATACCCGTCAGGTTCGCGATGATCACCCGGTAAGTCCGCGGTAGTGCGGCTGCGCGAATTCCGGCAACAGGTTCCAGTCCGGCGAACCGTGGCCCGGCGCGTCCGCGTCATGGATGCGGCGCGTCCGCACTACTCGTCGCCGGCGTCGCGCCGCTCGGTGCGCGCGCGGCGCGGAGCGCGGTGGTCGGTCAGGCCGCGGGCGCGCCGGGATCGGGCCGCGCCAGCATCTGCTGGCCGCCCGAGGCGAGCAATGTGGCGCTCTCGTCCCACACCGAGGCCACCCCGCCGACCAGTCCGCCGGCGGCGACGGGCGAGCGCGCCTCGACGAGGAGCCATTCGGCCCGGCGGGCGACGTCGAGCCGGTGGAAGCGACAGGCCAGGTCGAGGCTGGGGGCGACGTGGCGCAGGGCGCCACCGGCGTGGCCCCGGGCCGCCGCCGGCCACTGGAAGGTGTCCACGGCGATCAGCAGGCGGCCGGCGTCCACCCACGGGTCGTCGAAGGCACCCGTCGGCAGGAACCGGTACCAGCTGCGGTGCAGCGGCTCGGCGGCCGGCCGCCGGTCCCAGTCGTCCACCCACAGCAGGGGCCGCTCGTCGAGGTTGTCGAAGAAGGGGAAGCGCACCCGCTGCCCGCCGCCGGCGGCGGCCAGGCGATCGTCCACCGACGGCACGGTGGCGGGGGCGGGGGCGGGGGGCGCCGGGGCGTCGGCGTGCTCGAGGCCGTCGAGGCCCTCGGCCACGGCCCAGACGAGCGCCTCGAGGACGACCCGGCCCTCCTGGGTCATCGACACCCGCAGGGACTCGGCCCGGCGGCTGCGCCGGACGGTACGCACCTCGAGGTCGACGGGAGCGAAGGCGGCCACGTCGAGGAAGTGGCCGAGGTAGCTGGCGGGCACGCCCAGGGAGGTGTGCGCCCCGGCGGCGCGCAGGGCAACAGCGGCCAGATAGCCGCCGTTGGGCCCCCAGATCTCCCAGTCCCCCGACAGCAGGGCCCGGTAGCGGCCGTCGCCTCCCGTCACGGCGGTGTCGAGCGCCAGATCACCCACGGGGGCATTGTCGACCGCGGGGTGCACCGGGGGCGAGTCCGCCCCGCCCCGGGCCGGCGAGCACGCGCCGGAGGGCAGGCGGGTGCGCCGTGCCCGTGCGCGTTCGCTCAGGGGGCGAGGTCCCGGGTGCTCCAGGAGTCTTCGAGGCCGCCGGGACCACCCCCGCGGCCGTCGCCGCCCGGCGGCGCGGGCACGAGCTCCCCGCGCGAGCGGCGCCGCCGGGGATCGGCCAGGGGTGCCGGTGCCACCAGGACGGGGAGATGCGAGGCGCTGATGATGCGCTCGCGCACGGCGTGGCCGCACAGGCGGCCGACGAAGCGACGACGGCGTGACCCGAGCACGATGACATCGGATTGGCGGCGCAGGGCGGTCTCGGCGATGGCCTGGGTCAGGTAGAAGGGATTGGCCCGCACCACCGATCCGGTGACGGCGATGCCGGCGGCGCGCAGCTCCAGGGCGGCCCGCTCCACGAGCCGGGCCGCCTCGGCGTCGGTCGACCGGGCCCGGCCACGGCCCGGGGCCAGGATCTGGTTCACGTACACCAGGTGCACCGAGGCGGTGCGCTCGCGGGCGAGCGCGGTCACGAAGCTCACCGTCACCGGGGACGAGGGGGTGTCGTCGATGGCGACGAGCATGCGCTCGAACATGACCTCGCTCCCGTCCACGAGGGCCCAGGGCCCCACCAGTGGTGCTCGTCTAGGAGTGTCGGTACGCGGCAGGAAACCTTGAGCCCCTTGCCGCCATCGTCCCCCGGGAGAGGCGGCTCAGCCCTTGCCGACGACGATCAGGGCCCCGGGGGGGGACCGGGACCGCCTCGGGGAGCCCGAGGTGGGCGAGGCTCACGGTGACGAGCGAGGCCGTGGTCCGGGCCTTGCTCCGGGCGACGCGGACGGAACAGGTACCGGGAGGCTGACGAAGCCCGGTACCCGCTCCCAGGCGCGGGCGAGGGCCTTGGCGGTGGCGTGGCGCCCCCTCGGTGCCGGACAGGGCGGCGAAAGCGGCCCGCAGGCGGGCTCTGCCATCAGGACGAGGGCTTCGAGGTCCGTCGCCGAGGGCGCCGCGGTGCGCTGCTCCATGGCCTCCTCGTTGCGCACCACGGTGCTCTATCGCCGGTGTGGCCCGACTGGATGAGACCCCCTGCGCCCCGCCGGCGCCACAGCCCCCCGCCGGCCACCGGGATCGCCCCGGCCCAGGCCGCGGTCCTGCACCCACAGACCAGTCTCGTGGCCTGGGGACACGACGGTTCCCCGGCGGTCCTCGCCATCGGGGGGAGGCGTCCGTCATGCTGGATCCATGGCCGAGGCCTCGCCCATCAGCCCGAGGTCCGAGGACCGAGCCCGGCGGCTTCCGACCCGTTTCGCCCGGAACGCCGCCTCCAACTACGCGCTGACCGCCGTGCTCGCCACGGTGGCGCTGGTCACCACGCCCATCCTGACCCGGCACCTCGGACCGCAGGGCTTCGGCGTGTGGGTCTTCGTCGGGTCGGCGATCACCTACGTGCAGCTCCTCGATCTCGGCCTGGGCGGGTCCGTGGTGGCCGCCGTGGCCCGCCTGTCGGGGCAGGGCGCCGACGACGAGCTCGAACAGACCCTGGCCACGTCGTTCTTCCTCCTCCTCGGCCTCGGCGTCGTCGCCCTGGCGGTGTGCGTCGTCGTCGCCGAGTACCTCCCGCGCACCTTGCACCTGGGTCCGTCCCTGCGCGCCACGACACGCGACCTGTTCCTGCTGCTGGGTCTCGATGTGGCGGTGTCCATCCCCATGGACACCTTCGGGTGCGGGCTCGTGGCCTTGCAGCGCTTCGATCTCCTGAACGCCACGCTCATCGGCGTGGCTTGCGGGCAGGCCGTCGCCTGGACGATCGTCATGGTCACCGGCGGCGGGTTGCTCCTGCTCGGTGTCGTCACCATCGCCGTCAGCCTGGTCGGTCAGGGCGTCCGCTACCTGTTGCTGCGCCGGCTGCTCCCGGGATTGCGGATCACCACCTCGCGCTTCGAGCGCTCCCTGATCCGGCCCCTGGCCACGCCGGCGGGCTGGTTCGCCCTCGGCGATACGGTCACGAGCTTCCTCGACCAGGCCAGCGTGCTCATCCTCGGCATCGTTCGCAGCGTGAGCAGCGCCGGGCTCTTCGCCGTGGGCCAGAAGCTCGCCACCCTGGGAACGCAGATGGGGACGGCGGTGTCGCAGCCCCTGTTCCCCCACGCCGCCGCCCTGGTGGGGAGGGGCGACGAGGCCGAGCTCGGGGCCACCACCCGAACGGCCACCGCCGTGTCGGCGGGAGCCACGGTGCCCTTCTGCCTGATCGTCGGGGTGCTCTCCCGCCCCGCGCTGCTGGCCTGGGTGGGGCCGACCTACGCCGCGGTGGCCCCGGCCGTGGTGATCCTGGCGGTCGCCTACGGCATCAAGTCGTTCTTGTCGGCGCCGATCCTCATCACGAGCGGGTCCGGGGGCCAGCGGGTGGTGGCGTTGCTCGACCTGGCCAAGGCCGTGGTCCAGATCACGCTCACCGCCGTGCTGGGCGTGGCCTTCGGCGTCGACGGCGTTGCCTGGGCCATCCTGGCGACCACCCTGGCGGTGGATGTGTGCTGGTCGCTGCCGCTGCTCTACCGGCGCTTCGGGGCGCCCGTGCTCTCCAGCGTCGTGCCGGTGCTGCGCAGCCACGCG
>Ga0335078_10005722_pt1 | contig 18380 bp, 23 predicted proteins | sample Lox_Sample_32_FD_206711 | JGI IMG/M metagenome (GOLD analysis project Ga0335078, IMG submission 206711) | Soil microbial communities from Loxahatchee National Wildlife Refuge, Florida, United States - Lox_Sample_3.2 | ecosystem: Environmental > Terrestrial > Soil > Wetlands | place: USA... | reverse complement strand
TCGCCGTGCTCGGCAAGTCGGCGGAGATCATCCCGACCCGCATCACCTTCGTCGATATCGCCGGGCTGGTGCGCGGCGCCTCGAAAGGCGAGGGGCTCGGCAACCAATTCCTCGCCACCATCCGCGAAGTGGACGCCATCGTGCACGTGGTGCGCTGTTTCGAGGACAGTGACGTCACCCACGTCGAAGGCAAGGTCGATCCGATCGCCGACATCGACACCATCGAGACCGAGCTGATGCTGGCCGATCTCGAATCGCTGGAAAAGCGCGTCGACGCTCTGGAGAAGAAAGCCAAGGGCGCAGGCGAGGACGCCAAGCTCGCCAAGGAGACGCTCGATCTGGTCAACCGCTCGCTGGCGTTGCTGCGCGAGGGCAAACCGGCGCGTCTGGTCGAGCGCAAGCCGGAGGAGGAGACACTCTTTCACTCGCTCGGCCTGCTCACCTCGGCGCCGGTGCTTTATGCCTGCAACGTGGACGAAGCCGCGGCCGCGACCGGCAACCAATTTTCAAAACTGGTCGAGGCGCGCGCCAAGGAGGAGGGCGCGGTCGCCGTGGTGATCTCGGCCAAGATCGAATCGGAGATCGCGACGCTGCCGCCGGCCGAGCGCGCGGAGTTCCTCGAAGCGGTCGGCCTCAACGAGACCGGCCTCGACCGGCTGATCCGCGCCGGCTACGCGCTGCTGCATCTGGTGACTTATTTCACCGTCGGCCCGAAGGAGACGCGCGCATGGACGATCACGCAAGGCACCAAAGCGCCGCAGGCCGCGGGCGTGATCCATTCCGATTTCGAGCGCGGTTTCATCCGCTCGGAAACCATCGCCTATGACGACTTCATCGCCAATGGCGGCGAGACCGGCGCCAAAGAGGCCGGCAAGATGCGGCTGGAAGGCAAGGATTACGTCGTCGCCGACGGCGACGTGATGCATTTCCGCTTTGCGACCTAACGCTGGTCATTCCGGGGCGCCGCGAAGCGGCGAACCCGGAATCCATAACCCCAGCGCTGCGGAATATGGATTCCGGGTCCACGCGCTTTGCGCGTGCCCCGGAATGACAGTAAAAAAACCCGTCATGCCGAAACTCTACTGGGAAGACTTCCAGCCCGGCGCGGTCGCCGTCTACGGCCCACGGCTGGTCACGCGCGACGAGATCGTCGCCTTCGCCGCCGAATTCGATCCGCAGCCGATGCATCTCGACGAGGCGGCGGCGAGCGCGACGTTTCTGGGTGGGCTGGGCGCCTCCGGCTGGCATAGCTGCTGCCTGCTGATGCGCATCATCGCCGACGGCTTCGTGCTCGATTCGAGCTCAATGGGCTCGCCGGGAATCGACGAGGTGCGCTGGCTCAAGCCGCTGCGGCCGGGCACCCAGATCCGCGTGCGCTCGACGGTGCTGGAAAGCCGCCCCTCCAAGAGCCGGCCGGAAATGGGCCTGACGAAATTCCGGTACGAGGTGATCGACGAGGCCGGAACCTGCCTAACCACGATGGTGACGACCGCGATGCTCGGCCGCCGCCAGCCGGGAGCGCCGCCGTGAAATTCTTCGAGGACATCCAGGTCGGCGACGCGTTCGAATACGGCCGCTACACCTTCACCGCCGAGGCCATCAAGGCCTTCGCCGTCCGCTACGATCCGCAATTGTTCCATGTCGACGAGGCGGCGGCGGAACGCTCGCATTTCGGCGCGCTGGTCGCCTCCGGCTGGCACACCGCGCTGGCCTGGATGCGGCTGATGATCGACTACCGCCGCCGCATGGACGAGGCGATGCTGGCGCGCGGCGAGCCGGTCGCCGGCATCGGCCCGGCGCTCGGTTTCCGCGAGCTGGCGTGGCCGGCGCCGGTCTATGTCGGCGATACGGTCTCCTACCGGAGCGACGTGATCGAACTGCGCCCCTCGAACAGCCGGCCGCAGTCCGGCCTGATGACCTTCCGCTCGACCGGCGTCAACCAGAACGGCGCGCCGGTGCTCTCGCTCATCAGCACCACCTTCGTTGAGCGGCGCGAGAAACCGCCATGACCGCCGCAGCCGGAACCACGCATACGCCAAGCGAAGAGCGGCGCGCGCTCGGAGTCGCCTGCGGCGCGCATGCGCTACACGATGGTTACACCGACTTGATCTACGTCATGCTGCCGATCTGGCAGCACGAATTCGGTCTCGGCTTTGCCGCGCTGGGGCTGATGAAGACTGTGTTCTCAGGCACGCTGGCGGGCTTGCAGATTCCCTCGGGCTTCCTCGCCGAACGGTTCGGAGCGCCGATTGTGCTGGCGCTCGGCACCGCGCTCGCCGGCATCGGCTACTGCTTCGCCGGCTTCAGCAGCGGTGTCGCCACGCTGGTGGCCGCGTTGTTCGTGGGCGGACTTGGCGCCAGCACGCAGCATCCGCTGGCTTCGTCGCTGATCGCGCGCGCTTTCGCCGGGTCGCGCTCATTGAAGATGCTCGGCACCTACAATTTCGCCGGCGACATCGGCAAGATGACGCTGCCGGCGGCGGCCTCGCTGCTGTTCGTGATATTGCCCTGGCGCCATGCGCTGATCCTGCTCGGCGGCCTCGGCGTGCTGGCGGCGATTGTCGTTTACGTGCTGATCCCGCGGTTCGGTGCCGAGGCGCCGGCACCGCGCAAGGTCGAAGCCGGCACAGCGGCCTCGTCGCGCCTGAGCCAATTCGGCTTTCCGCTGCTGCTATCGGTCGGCGTCATCGACAGCGCGACCCGCATGGCGTTCCTGACTTTCCTGCCCTTCGTGCTCACCGCCAAGGGCGCCAGCCTGCCGACCGTCGGCTTCGCGCTGACTTTGGTCTTCGCCGGCGGCGCGGCCGGCAAGCTGGTCTGCGCCTTCATCGGCGCGCGCATCGGCGCGGTGGCGACGGTGTGGCTGACCGAGGCGGTGACCGCGCTCGGTATCATCGGGCTGTTGCCGCTGTCGCTCGAGGCCGCGCTCTTGATTCTGCCGTTGATCGGCGTCGCGCTCAACGGCACCTCCTCGGTGCTCTACGGCTCGGTGCCGGATCTGGTCGCGCCGGCGAAGCGGCAACGCGCCTTCGGCATTTTCTACACCGGCACGATCGGCGCCGGCGCGGTGTCGCCAGCGATCTACGGTGTGCTCGGCGACGCCATCGGCGTGCCGTCGGCGTTGGTGGTCGTCGCTGCCGTAGTGCTGCTGACGCTGCCGATCACGCTGGCGCTGCGGCCGGCATTGCCGAGCATCAAGGCGTCCTGAACCGGCAGCGTTGGAACCGGCGCGGGGCCGTGTTCATTGTTGCATCGCCATGCCCGCACAATCGTCCGCCGCCGAAGATACGCCGATGACCGCCGACCAGGCTGCGCGTCTTAAGCAATTGTCGATCGACGCCTACGAGCCGGACGCTTTCCAAGAGGTTTTGTCACAAGCCGAAGCGGAGCGGCGCATTGCCGCGCTCAGCGCCAAGCTCAAACTGCTCGACGAACCGCCGCACACTCTGTGAGCGGAACTTTCGCGCGGAACGCATCCTACGCAAGCGCGTTTCCTGCCTCGTAGCCAAAACAGGCAGGAGGAACCGATGACATGTTTTCGCCACGCCGCGATCGCGGCGGCGTTGTTCGCCGGCGTTGGCGGTGCGAGCGCGCAGACCACGGTGATCACGCGCGAGCCGGTTGAGACACGCACGGTCGTGACGACGCGGCCGCTGGAGCTCACGCCGGTGCAGCGCGAAACCATCTATCGCACCATCGTGCGCGCGCCGGTCGAGGCGCCGCCGCCCATGGTTGAATATCGCGTCGGTACTCGGGTGCCAGCGGGCGCGAGGCTTTACGCCGTGCCGCGGGAGGTGGCCGTTGAGGTGCCTGCGGTCAGAAGCTACCGGTACATGCGGGTGAACAACCACGTCGTGTTGGTCGATCCGGCGACCAGCGAAGTAGTGGCGGATTTCGCCGATTAAATTCATCCGTTTAGAGTAAACAACGACGGCCCGGCGCTTCAACGCCGGGCCGTTTCGTCGCGCGGCTCATTTACCTTGGTGCGTACCTTGGTGCGGCCGCGGGTGCTGGATTTTTCGCGCTTTCAGGCCCATATTAGGCATCGAGGAGTGTGTGAGAATGTCGATGATCAATTATCGGGCCCCGTCCGAGCTTTTTCCCAGCCGCAGCCGCAAATCCCGCCGTCCCATCGGCTATAAGCGTTTCCCGACCGCGGCCGAAGCGATCCGTTTTGCCATCGAGGAATTGCCGCCGGAGCTGTTGCTCGGCGCCTATCTTGAGGTCGAGGAGAAGCGTTTCGACGGCAACGGCATCCGCCGGCTGTACGAAAGCGAAGATTATCCGCTGCCGCGCAAAGCGCCGGCCAACTGAACAAGCCAATACCGCCGTTCCGTAAAATGACCCCGCGGTGGCGGGGTCAGGTTTGTGGGAGGATTGCATAACTCTAAGCGCCTTATGCCGCCGGCTGTGGCGTCCGGGTCCGCTGTCTCCACAGCGTGTGTGCGCATTGGCCGCGGCGTGTCGCGCGAATTTCATGCAACCGGTTTGGCCGCTTGATCGTTGTCGAGAGTAGCCCGAAGGAGGCTCCCGATGACTCACCGTCCGTATCTTGTCTTGATATCCATGGCGCTGCTGGCCGGCGCCGCGATCGCTTTGCCGGCGACCGGCGCCGCCGCCTTTGCCGGCGACAATGTTGTCGCGGCCGATCCGGGCTTCGTGCCCAACACCGGCCGGATCAACCGTGGCTTTGACGAGAAGGTCCCGACGAGCTCACGATCGCGGCCGATTCCCACGTCCGCGCAGTTGCGCGCGGCTTTGCAGATGCCGGACGACAATCAGCCAGCGCTCGGTGGCAGCGACGCCAACGCGACCACCGGCACTGCCGCCGCCGCACAGCGAGTACCGATCGGCGCCACCGGACAAACCATGCCCGCCACGCTCTCGCAGCGGAACGACACGCTCGATCGGGCGCCGATCATGGCGTTGCCGGTTCCGCTCAGCGACCAGGACCGCCAGCGCATCTATCGGGCGGTAATGGCGGATAAGACGGCGGCGGCCAACGATGCCGCGCAACTTGCGCCGGCGAGCGAGCTCGACGCCAACCAAGCTTTGAATGAGACGCATCCGCTGCCGGAGAGCGTGCGCAATATTCCGGGCGTGCAAAGGCTCGGCTATGTCAGGACCAAGAACAAGATTTTCCTGGTCGAACCCGATACGCGCATCGTCGTCGACGAAATCACGTCGTAACGGAACGCCGCCGCCGAATCGCGGCGGCGGCGTCGCGTTGGCAAAGGATTAGCTTGCGTTGCGCCGGCTGGGATGGACCGGCGCGTCCTTCCACTGCTTGAGGCTGTCGCCGATCACCTTCATCGCCGTCATCGAGGCATGGCTCAGGCTGGCATAGCTGGCAAGCTCGCGGCTGACGCGCTCGCCTTCGCCGCGCAACATGTCGCGCACGCCCTGCAGCTCAAGGATGACCCGGTCGATCTCGTCCATCGAGGCGCCGGCGACGCGGCGGATCAGCGCATTGATATTGTCGGTGGCCGGATCGGCGGCGGTGTCCACATCGTTGCGTTGCCGGCGCAGGAAGGCGACGTCGCGCCGGACGAATTCACGGATCTCACCCTCGAATGCGGTTGCCGCCGCCTGGTCGACCTCGGCGAGTCGCTCCGGAACGTCGCGGTTCGGAGCGTATTTCTCCGGACCGGTCTTCTCGGAGCCACTGTGGTCCGCGCCAAGCCGCTCGGGTCTGATGGCCGTCATGCTTCACCTCTGGTACAGGCGCAAAACGTTGCGCTGACGCCCCCCGACCGTGCGATTGCCGCATGGAACTGGGGCAGTGGTGGGGCGCGGGGAGGGCGGCATCGGGGCGCTGCACAGCGGTGCGGGCCCGTTGCGGCCTTACCAATTCAGCTTGAGCGCGGCGTTGATGCTCTTGCTCGCGGTTGGCTGACCGAAATCGGTCACTGCCGTGGTCACGTGCAGCGGGCCATAAAGTTTCTGGTCGGCGCTGAAGGTATTGTGCGTGATCGGGTCGTTGCTGGCGCTGGTGACGCCGGCGCCGAAGGTCGTGCCCCTGCTCAGCACGTCGAATTTGACGGCCTTCTCATTACCCCAAAATTGCGGCGTCGCTGCCGGGCCTCCTGACGGCGCCGCCATCAGCGGCACCGCAGACGGCGCCGCCGCCGGCGCGCCGATGGACTGCGTGACCGAATAGCTGTCCTGCAGCGTCACCGAAAACGAACCGCCGACCGGGATCGAATGCTTGAACGTGGTGCCGACCTTGCTTTGATCGTTGCCGGGATCAAGGCGCGCGTCGACCATCGCGAGATTGGGCAGCGCGACCGACGCCCATGCGGATTCGAAGTCCCGCTTGCCGCCGATCACCGGCAAAGGCCTGTCCGGCTGATGGGTGTCACCCGGCGCCGGCGCCAAATTGAGATCGGCGCCGACCTTGGCGTCCCATTCGCCGGCCAGCGGCCGATTGAACGTCATCGTGCTGGAGCCGTCCGGCTTGCCGCTGACGTCGAATTTGCCGGTATCGGCGAGCCCGGGCAGGCGCAGCGGCTTCGCCGGCTTCGCCTCGGTTAAGGTGGCGGAATCGAACGTCAGCGCATTGCCGAGCTCGGCCGCTTCGTCCGGCGTGAGCGGCGTTTCGGGCGGCGGATTGGCGGCTTCGTCCGCATTGACCGGCGGCACGGTCGAATCGATTGCCGCGCCCGCTGCGTCCTGCGCGGCAGCCGTTGCGGCAAATCCGCAAGCCGCTGCGGCGATGATCCACGCCGCACAGACAATCGCGTCAAGTCGCATCCCGAATACCATCCCCAATCTGCTGCCCGGGCATTTCTGGCGCGCGATGGGCGGCGCGAACCGGTTAAGCATCGGTTTCACGTTTCGCACGGAACTTTGGCGAAGATTTGAAATCCGCTGCCGCTATTTTTGCACCCGATTGCCCAAATCAGCTGCAGCGCGCGGCGATCGTTGTGTTGATCGTGTCGACATCGGCGTCGAGCCGGCCGAGCTCGCGATCACGCTCCGGCCCGCTTTTGCACAGCGCGGTGATCGCACGCGCTTTCACCACTTCGAGGAAATAGAGCCGCGTCGCGGTGCAGGCTTCGGCGCCATGCGCGGATTTCATGCGCGATTGCAGGACGCTGACTTGCGCGGAGGCATCCGCCAGATCGCGCGCGCAGCCGGGCGGCTCGAGCGGCGCGGGCTGCGCCGGCGCCGCCAGCAAAGCGAGCGCGAAGGCGGCGGGGAAGATCAGCCCGATAAACGTGACGGTTGCGACGATAAAGCGTTTGACCACGGCAGCCCCCTGTTCGTTTGTCCTATCAGTCGGCCGGGGCCGGAAAAGGTTCATGACATGGATCATGAATCCATTGCCCAAAAGGGCTATGATGCAACCTGCGCTTCGGAGCGATGTTGAATCGGACGAGGGGAGGCTTGCGATGCCGGCGTTTTTGCCCGTTCTGGTGGCAGGGTCCTATCTGGTGTTGGCGGCGGACCAGGTGCCCAAGTTCGATAGCGACGCGAGCTGCCACGCGGCGGCCGCCGCCTCGACCGTGATCAACCGTAACGAGGACATCTGCAAGAAGGACGAAAGCGACGCCCGCGCCAAGCTCGAGCAGCAATGGGGGCAGTTCGCGCCGGCAGACAAGGTGCGCTGCGTCTCCTTGTCCAGAACCGGCGGCTCGCCGAGCTATGTCGAAATGCTCACCTGCCTGGAGATGGCCGCAGCGGCCAAGAAACTGCCGGCGGCCGACAAGCTCACCGGCAGCAAGATGAAATAGGCGTTACTTCTTGCCGGGCGGGTTGCCGTAGGGACTGGCCGAAGCCCCCTGCATCTGCGCCAGCTTATACGCGGACATCTGCTTGGGCTTGTCCTTGTCGGCTTTCGGCTTCTTCTTTTCTTTGGGAACGCGCATCTGACCCTTCGCCATGACGACCTCCTAAAGCGACGTGGGATGGGGATGGTGATACGGCCGCCAGTGACCCGCAAGGGGAGGCGGCCGGCTTGTCCCGAAGCTTAAGGCTTCTTGCCGGGCTCGTCCGTGTCCGCCGGCTTCTTGTCTTTGTCGCCGGCGGCGGCCGCGGGTTTCTTTTTCTGGGCCTCGGCCGTGGCGGCGGCCGGCTTCTTCTTTTTGGCCTCGGCCTGCGGTGCGGGTGCCGCGCCGGCCGAGCCGCCCTTCAGCTTCTCGTCGATGCATTTGTCGACCACGTCGGCACGCTTGTCGAGCGACATCGAGGCGGCGCCCTTTTCGGTGGACATCCAGCATTGCTCGGCGGCGCGGGTGCGCGTCATCGGCGGCTCCGGCACCTTGGCGGTCTGCGCCGGAGCGCTGGTGCCAGTGGTTTCGCAGCCCGCCAGCGCCAGGGCGGCGAGCGCGGCAAACAGGAGACGCGGCACGAGGCGGGTCGGGGATATCGTCATGGCATCGCTTCCGGTAAATCGAATGGCTGCTTTTAGCGGCACTGTTCCGAATTCCGCAACTGGGTCGTGAAGCGCCCGGAAATGGCGCCATTCACATTCGCGTGCGCGGCGGCGAACCGCACCCGTGCCCCGGCGTTGCCCAAACGGACCGATACGCAAAAAATATTTCCGGAGGCGAATATGCGTTTGATGTGGGCTGCCACGGCGGCTGTGACATTGATTAGCGGCGCCGTTTCTGCCGAAGAGCCGTCGACCAAGACTCTCGCCGGGCCGAGCGTCGGCATCGGCATCATTTGCAACACCGCCGAGCAGGCCGGCCGCTTCGTCAGCCTGCGCGCTGGGGGCGCCGATTCGCCGCATGCCCTGCAGGCGGTGAACGCCGAGGCGAAAGACCCGCGCGCCTGCGGCGTCGCCGCGGTCGCTTTCGTGCGCGACGCCACGCTCGATAGCCGCGCGGTGAACGATAAGCTGCTGCAGGTGGTGCGCATCAACATCGTGGCCGGCTTCAACGGCAGCGCCTGGCATCGCGTATCGGGCATGATCCAGTACGCGGTGATCGAAGGCGAAGGCGAGGCGATCTGATGGCGGCGCTGAAAACCATGATGGCGTGCGGCGCCGCGCTGGCGCTGCTTTCGATCGGGGCGCTGGGGCAGAACAAGCCAAGCGTCGAGCCGAACAAGCTGACCGTTGAGTCGAAACGGCCGCCCTTGCAGATCAACGACAAGCAGCGCGCCGCGCTCGAGCAGGGCCTCGTCAGCGAGAACACCCAGCAGAAGACGCCGCCGAAGTTCGCAGCCAAGGTCGGCACGCCGATCCCGGCGTCGATCAAAGTCGACGTGATGCCGGCGAAACTGCTTCAGCAGGAGCCGTCGCTCGAGCCCTACGGCTACGCCAAGCTCGCCAAAGAGCTGCTGGTGATCGACCCGATGAAGAAGACGATCGTCGCCGTCATTCCGCGCCTGCAGCCGGCGAGCGGCAAGGACCTCAAGCCGGCCGATTGGGCGGCGACGCGCGGCCGCGAGTTGACCGGCCAGGCGCCGCAACCGGCGGCGGCCGGCCAAGCGCCCGAACCGGCCGGCGACGGCGGCGACGTCAAGAACGGCACCGAGCAGACCCCCAAAGAGAAATAGACGCCGGCCTCTCCTCCCCTCCGCTTGCGCCGGCGCGCCGGATCGCGTTCCCTTGCCGGGGAGCGGCGAGGGCATTTCCGTGTCGGCCGCACCGGGAGGACGTCATGCGCGCTTTCATCTGCGCCGCCGCCATGCTGTGCGCCGGCGCGTTTCCCGCTCTTGCGCAGACCGCGCCGTCGCCCGCCGCGCTCACGGACCTGGCGCCGACCGGCAGACTGCGCGCGGCGATCAATTTCGGCAATCCGGTGCTGGCGCAGAAGGGCCCGAACGGCGAGCCGCGCGGTGTCTCCGCCGAATTGGCCGCGGCGCTCGCCAAGAGGCTCGGTGTGCCGCTCGACTACGTGACGTTCGAAGCCGCCGGCAAGGTGTTCGCCGCGCTGGCCAAGAGCGAGGTCGACGTCGGCTTCATCGCCATCGAGCCGGCGCGCGCCGCCGAAGTCACCTTCTCGCCGCCTTACGTGCTGATCGAAGGCACCTACATGGTGCGCAAGGATTCGGCCCTGAAAGACGTCGGCGACGTCGACAAGCCGGGCATCAGGATCGCCGTCGGCCTGGCTTCCGTTTACGATCTTTATCTCACGCGCACGCTCAAGCACGCGACGTTGGTGCGCGCCAAGGTCGGCGGCGCGGCGGCCGGCATTCCGGTGTTCCTCGAGCAGAAGCTCGACGCCGCCGCCGGCGTGCGCGAGCCGCTCGACGCCTACGCCAAGGAGCATCCCGAGATGCGCGTGATGAAGGGCGCCTTCGAGCAGATCCGCCAGGCCATGGGCACGCAAAAGGACAAGCCGGCGGGCGCCGCTTACGTGCGCGCCTTCGTCGAGGAGATGAAGGCGAACGGGTTCGTCGCCGACGCGCTCAAGCGCTCCGGGCAGACCGCGCCCGTGGCGCCGGCCGGGATGTAGGCTTGCGCCGCCGCGCGGCGACGAAGGCATTCGCCTTGGCGCGCGTTGCGAAGCGCTTGCGCTGGCGATAGCCGGGCTCGGCGCGCGCGGATTTGGCCGCCTCGAACACGACGAAGGCCGCGCCTTCGCGCTCGACGATCAGCGTGCGGTCGTCGCTCTTGTAGGCGAAGACGTCGCGCACGCTGCAGAACGGGCAATCGCTCTCAACGACGACCGCCGCTTCGGCGACCAATCCGCCGATCGGCAGGCCGGGCGCGCCGAGGATCAGCAGCACGAAGGCGACGCTCCAGGGATCGTTGAGGATGCCGATGTCGGACATGCGGCCGGTTTGCGCCTAGTGTTCGGCCGGCTGCGCGCCGCGCGGCGCGATGCGCACCACGTAATAGGCGGGCAGGCCGCCGAACAAGGTGCCGGCGAATTCGAACAGGTTCACAGTGGTGAAATGGCCGGCCACGGTGTTCTTGGCGATCAAGGCGATGGGAAACAGCAAGGCCAGGGCCCACAAAGCCAGCGCGGCCGTTTTGCCGTCGTCGCGCCGGACGACGAACGCACTGGCGAGCACCGCGCAAAACGTCGCCAGCGCCAGGATCCAGCGCGACGCGTCGGCGGGATCGCCGCCGAACTTGCGCCACATCAGATAGCCGAGCGCGAAGGCGACGATATAGGCGGCAAAGCCGACCACCACGGCGCCCGCCCAGCGCAGCACCCGCCCGACATCGATCATTGTGAGGCCCCGACTTGTCGCGGGTGGCCGCGATTCGTCACCCGTCCGTCCCGCGATCACAGTCAGCCGATCGCGCGCGCAGGGTCAAGGCCGCGCGGGATTACCGCCGCTTGAAGCCGCCGCGCATGCCGGGCCGGCCGAGCTTGGAGCGCGGCGAGTCGGCGCGCGCGCTGACGCCGACGGCATCAATGGAAGCGTCTTCGCCCTTGGCGGATCGGAGCGCCAATGCGCGGCGCCGAGTGCCCCGCAAGGGCGCTGTTGACACGGCCGATCGAGCTGTCGAGCCGCTGCTTGTTCGCGTGGGCGTCTTTCATGTCTTGCTCAACGCCTTGCAGGCCCTGATAGGTGTCGCTCTTCGCGGCAGGCGCAACCTGGATGTTTTGACCGTCGTCTTGCGCGAGCGCGGGCGATGCGCAAGACAGCAACACAGCAAAAACGCCTAGCGGGCATATTCGATGCATGCCCGTCAGCATAGCAAATCGGCAAGGCGGCCAAAAACTGCCGGTCCCGGTTTACCGCCCCCGTTTAAATCCGCCGCGCATGCCGGGGCGGCCGAGCTTGGAGCGCGGCGAGTCGGCGCGCGCCGGCTTGACCTCGTGGGTGGTGGCGATGCCCATTTCGTCGAGGCGGGGTTTGTGCGGTCTTTCTACGGAAGACGGGCTTCGCCCTTTCGTGACGGCGCGGCGCAGCTTCGGGTCCTGCGCCAGCATCACGCGCTTGGCGGTCGGATCGTCGACCACCGCCAGCTCGGTCGCGCGCAGGCGCTTGATCTCGTCGCGCAGGCGCGCCGCCTGCTCGAAGTCGAGATCGGCGGCGGCCTCGCGCATGCGCGTCTCCATGTCGGCGATCACCGCCTCGAGATTGTGGCCGATGGTGGCCGCCTCGGCGAATTCGCCTCCGCCGGCCGCGCCGGTGGCGATCAGCACGTGGTCGCGCTCGTAGACGCTGTCGAGAATGTCGGCGATGCCCTTGCGCACGCTCTCCGGCGTGATGCCGTGTTCGGTGTTGTACTCGACCTGCTTTTCCCGCCGGCGGTTGGTCTCCTCGATGGCGCGCTGCATCGAGCCGGTGACATGGTCGGCGTAGAGGATGACGTTGGAGTCGACGTTGCGCGCGGCGCGGCCGATGGTCTGGATCAGGCTCGTCTCGCTGCGCAGGAAGCCCTCTTTGTCGGCGTCGAGAATGGCGACCAGCGCGCATTCGGGAATGTCGAGGCCCTCGCGCAGCAAATTGATGCCGACAAGAGCATCGAACGCGCCAAGTCTGAGATCGCGGATGATCTCGATGCGCTCCAGCGTGTCGATGTCCGAGTGCATGTAGCGCACGCGGATGCCCTGCTCGTGCAGGTATTCGGTGAGGTCCTCGGCCATGCGCTTGGTCAGCACGGTGATCAGCGAGCGATAGCCTTTCGCCGCCACCTGCCGCACCTCGCCGACCAGATCGTCCACCTGCGTGCGCGCAGGGCGGACTTCGACCGGCGGATCGATCAAGCCGGTCGGGCGGATGACCTGCTCGACAAAGACGCCGCGCGCCTCCTCCATCTCCCAGGGCCCCGGCGTCGCCGAGACGGCGAGCGTCTGCGGCCGCATGGCGTCCCATTCCTCGAAACGCAGCGGCCGATTGTCCATGCAGGAGGGCAGGCGGAAGCCGTATTCGGCGAGCGTCGCCTTGCGGCGGAAGTCGCCGCGGTACATGCCGCCGAGCTGCGGGATGGTGACGTGGCTCTCGTCGACGAAGACCAGGGCGTTGTCGGGCACGTATTCGAACAGCGTCGGCGGCGGCTCGCCCGGCTTGCGGCCGGTGAGATAGCGCGAATAGTTCTCGATGCCGGCGCAGCTGCCGGTGGCTTCCATCATTTCCAGGTCGAACACCGTGCGCTGTTCGAGGCGCTGGGCTTCGAGCAGACGGCCGGCATTGTTCAATTGCTCGAGGCGCTGGCGCAGCTCATGCTTGATCGAATTCATCGCCTGGATCAGCGTCGGCCGCGGCGTCACGTAATGCGAATTGGCGTAGATCTTGACGAATTCCAGCTCGTCGGTCTTTTGCCCGGTGAGCGGGTCCATCTCCTCGATCTTCTCGATCTCGTCGCCGAACAGATGCACGCGCCAGGCGCGGTCCTCGTAGTGCGCCGGGAAGATGTCGACGGTGTCGCCGCGCACGCGGAACGAGCCGCGGAAGAAGTCGCCCCGCGTGCGCTTGTATTGCAGCGCCACCAGATCGGCGAGCAGCTGGCGCTGGTCGATTCTGCCGCCCTGCTTCAGCGTGAAGGTCATCGCCGAATAGGTCTCCACCGAGCCGATGCCGTAGATGCACGACACCGAGGCGACGATGACGACGTCGTCGCGCTCCAGCAGCGCGCGCGTCGCCGAGTGGCGCATGCGGTCGATCTGCTCGTTGATCGAGGATTCCTTCTCGATATAGGTGTCGGTGCGCGGGACGTAGGCCTCCGGCTGGTAGTAGTCGTAGTAGCTGACGAAATATTCCACCGCGTTGTCGGGGAAGAACGACCTGAACTCGCCGTAGAGCTGCGCCGCCAGCGTCTTGTTCGGCGCGAGGATGAGGGCGGGGCGCTGCGTCGCTTCGATCACCTTGGCCATGGTGAAGGTCTTGCCCGATCCCGTCACGCCAAGAAGCACCTGCGTGCGGTCGTGGCGCTGCACGCCCTCCACCAGTTCCCTGATGGCGTTGGGCTGGTCGCCCTGCGGTTCGAAGTCGGACTTGATCACCAGGCGCTTGCCGCCTTCGGATTTCTCCGGCCGGGGCGGCCGGTGCGGCATCCACGGCGTTTCGCTGAATTCCTTGCGCCCCTCGCGCAGCAGTTTTTCCAGCGACTGCTGGCTGGCGAGCCCGGCGAAGCCGCCCGGTTGCGTCGGCAGGTCGGCCTTGGGGAGGCGGTACTTCGCTTCGTCGCTGAGGCCGAGTTCTTCGGCGAGTTTAGGATCGAGCCCGCTGACCGGCGGGCCCTCGAAGTCCGCCTGCGGCGCTTCGGCAAATCCCTCGCGCGCCGACTTGCGCGCCTTGTGCGCGGCGGAAAAATCGGCGCGCCGCTCCCACGAATTGTCCGGCGGCGGCTGCAGGCCGGTGCCCGAACCCAGCCCCGCGGTGCCCTTGCCGATCGCCGGATTGAGCAGGTCGGCGAGCGCGTCCGGCGTCGGCGGCGCGAGCGGCCGCGCCGCTTTGGCGCGCGTCGGCTTCGCCGGATCTTTCGGGCTTTTCGGGGGCTTCGCCATTCGCCCGAATATGGGGCGAGTCCGCGGGCGGGGAAAGGCCCGCCTTACGCCGCGCCGGGCGGATGCTAAGCTTGCGGCAAAAGAAAGTCAGGGAGGATGCGATGACCGGAACCAAATTCACCCGCCGCACGCTCTTGGCGGGGCTTGCCGCCGCGCCGTTCGCCGCGCAGGCGCAGACCGACTGGCCGAACCGCAACGTGCGCGTGGTCGTGCCCTATCCGCCGGCCGGCGGCGCCGACACCACCGCGCGCATCCTTTACGCCAAGCTCGGGCAGATGCTGAACCAGCAATTCGTCATCGAGAACCGCGGCGGCGCCGGCGGCACCATCGGCGAGGCGGTCGTCGCCAAGGCCGACGCCGACGGCTACACGCTCATCCACGACGCCACCGCCTTTTCGGTGAACTCCTCGCTCTATCCCAAGCTGCCGTTCGACTACGAGAAGGACTTCGATCCGGTCGCGCTGGTGTCGCTGGTGCCGAACATTCTGGTCGTCACGCCGTCGCTGCCGGTGACGACGATGGCCGACGTCATCGCCTATATCAAGGTGCAGCCGAACGGCGTCAGCATGGCCTCCTCCGGCAACGGCACGCTGCAGCATCTGTGCCTGGAGATGTTCCGCTTCCAGACCGGGCTGAAGATCAACCATGTGCCCTATCGCGGCGGCGGGCCGGCGCTCACCGACGTGATGTCGGGGCAGGTGAAGTTCTTCTTCTCCAACGGCTCGGCGTCGGTCGGCCTGATCAAGGGCGGCAAGGTGAAGGCGATCGCGCACACCGGCAAGGGGCGGCTCGAAGGCCTGCCGGACATCCCGCCGGTGTCGGACACCATCCCCGGCTTCGAGGCCTACGAGTGGAACGGCGTCTTCGTGCCGCACGGCACGCCGCAGCCGATCGTGACGAAGCTCAACGCCGGCATCAACACGGCGCTCGACTCGCCGGAGGTGAGCGCGCGCTTCAAGCAGCTCAACATCGTCACGCAGAAGACGACGCCGGAGCAATTCCACGCTTTCGTCGAGGCGCAGATGAAGCTGTGGAGCAAGGTGGTCAAGGACGCCAATATTCACTTGGGGTAGTCCTTGCCGCACGAACCCGTCGCCATCGCCGGGCCGGTGGCGCAGGCGAAGAAGCCGCGCACATTGCCGCCGCCCGGCGCCTGGGATTCGCACGCGCATGTGTTCGGCCCGTCCGACAAATTCCCTTTCGCGGTGGGGCGCGGCTACACGCCGCCGGATGCGCCGGTGGAGAAATTCCTGGCGCTGCTCGATCACAACGGCTGCGCGCATGGCCTGGTGGTGCAGGGCAATGCGCACGGCTACGACAACCGCGTGGTGCTCGACGCGCTCTCGCGCTATTCGCAGCGGCTACGCGGCGTCGCCATCACCGACACGCGCATTGCGCCGGACACTTTGCGCGAGTGGCACAAAGTCGGCATGCGCGGCCTACGCTTTCATCTGATGGCGGAAAAGCCCGGTTACGTGCGCGGCGTCGGCCTCGACGTGTTCGAGGTGTTCCGCAAGACCATGGCCGGGCTCGGCTGGGTGATGCAGATCTTCTGCGACGGGCGCGTCCTGGCGGAGCATGCGCCCATCTTGCGCGAGATTGCGCGCGAGCTGCCGGTCATCGTCGATCATTACGGCATGATCGACGCGTCGCGCGGCGTCGGCGAGCCGAACTTCCAGGCGCTCTTGAAGCTGGTCGGCGACGGCCACGCGCACGTCAAGGTGTCGGCGCCGTATCGCATTTCCAAGCAATATCCCGATTATCCCGACGCCCGGCCGTTGCACGAGGCGCTGGTGCGCGCCAATCCGGAGCGGCTGATGTGGGGCACCGACTGGCCGCATCCGTCGATCCCCGCGGCCGTCATGCCGGACGAGGGGCATCTGCTGGATTTGCTGTTCGACTGGACGCCGGATGCGGCGGTGCGGCGGACGATCTTGGTGGAGACGCCACAGAGATTGTTCGGCGCGTAGCGCGAATTGCGTAGGCGGCAGGAAATTCTCAGTTTCGTATCAGTGCAGTGATTGCAGCAGTCGGTAGCCGGACGTGTGGCAGGCGTCGAGGCCGCACTGCACGACGACCGAGATCAGATTGATCGCGCACAGCATGACCACATAGGCGCCGGCGGCTCGCGCAGCGCGGGCGAGCGCCGGGAATTCAACGAGCGGAACCGCGCGCGCGTCACGGCTGTCGAGAACTGCGAGCTTGACCGAATAGGCGATCAGCAGAGCGAGCGCGATCAGCACGCACCACACCGGCATGTGGATGCCGAACACGGCGCTGCCGATATAGGCGTGACCCGGCCGCGGATAGATGTCGAGCAGCGACTGACGCACGGAAACGACCAGCAGGAAAATCGCAAACAGAAGGCCGAGGCCCGTGTTGCGGCCCGAGTCGCCGAAGCGGAAGGTCGCGATGATGCCGAAGCAGACGCCGAACAGGGCGACGCGTTGCAGCAGGCAGAGCGGGCAGGGCAACTCGCCGCCAATGTATTGCATCGCCATCGCCGCCGTCAGGATGGCGGCGATCACCAGCATCATCAGCAGCAGATAGCCGTAGTTGATCCAGGCGAGCGTGCGCGGCGCGGCGGCAGTCATGCGCGGCTCCGCGCGGGACTCGGCGGTGCGCCGACATCGAGCTGAGTTTGGATCCAGGGCATGCGGAAGCCGTAGTCGGGGCTATAGACCTCGAACAAGAACAATCCGATCGAGAGCAGGAGACAGGCGATGAGACAGGCAATCGCAATCGTCTGCCGTCCCATCCAGGCCGTCGCCAACGCCAGCAGCAGCGTGGCGAATATAGGAACCATCATCGCTATCGCCCCCCAGCCGAGCGGTTATGCCGCTTTCGCCCACAACCGTTTCGACGCCCGCCGCGCCCCTTCGGCGAGCGACGCGAGCTTCATCCACACGATTTTGCTGTCGACCTGCACGCGTCCGGCAAAGGTGCCGAAGCCGCAGTCGACGCCGGCGATGACGTTCTCGCGGCCGACGACGGAGGTGAAATTCAGGATGCGGTCGGCAACCACCTCGGGATGTTCGACCGTGTTGACGGTGGAATCGATCACGCCGGGAACGATGATCTTGCCGGGCGGCAGCTTGATGTCGCGCCAGATTTTCCATTCGTGCTCGTGACGGCCATTGGCGGCGGGAAACGACACCGCCTGCGGCCGCGCGGTGAGGATGATGTCGACGATGTCTTTCAACTCCACGTCGGTGTGGCGCGGCGCCATGGTCGAGCCCCAGCACACGTGCATGCGCATGCGGTCGGGCGGCAGATCGCGCACGGCGTGATTGAGCGCGGCGACGTTGACCGCGATGATCTTGCGGTAATCGGCGAGCGGCAAATTGAGATAGACCATGTGCCGCAGCATCGCCAGATCGGGACAATCGAGCTGCAGGATGAAGCCGGCGTCGACGATCGCCTTGTATTCGCGCCGCATCACATCGGCGAGGCGGAAGATGTAGGCTTCCTCGGTCGGGAAGTAGTCGTTCTTGAGGTAACGCGCGATCTGTCCCGGCGAGGGCGAGGTCATGAAGAACTCTTCCGCCTTGGCGCCCTTCACCGCGTCTTTCGCCAGGTCGATGTCGGCTTGCGCCGCCGGCCAGTCGGTCCAGTCCACCGGGCCGGTGCAGGCCGGCCGGTACTGGAACGGCGAGGCGAAGGGTTTGAGCAATTCGGCGAGCTCGGGGAATTCGTTGTCGCCGGTGCCGAGCGGCGTCGTGCTCTTGCCGTGGAAGCCGCTCAACCGGCGCAGCACATGCGCGGTGTAGTCGGGGCGGCCCTGTTCGCCGTCGTTGATGATGTCGATGCCGGCTTCGACCTGCTTGCGCACCATCTCGGCGACCGCTTCGCGCACGGCGGCCTGGAACTCGGCGCGATGCGCGCCCGGATTCTTGTCTTCGGCGAGCATCAGCTCGACCACCTTCTTGCTGCGCGGCAGGCTGCCGGTGTGCGTGGTGAGGATGCGCTCGACGCTGCGCTTCATGCTCAGAATCCGCGCATCACTTCGCGCACGTG
>Ga0335078_10005721_pt1 | contig 18382 bp, 18 predicted proteins | sample Lox_Sample_32_FD_206711 | JGI IMG/M metagenome (GOLD analysis project Ga0335078, IMG submission 206711) | Soil microbial communities from Loxahatchee National Wildlife Refuge, Florida, United States - Lox_Sample_3.2 | ecosystem: Environmental > Terrestrial > Soil > Wetlands | place: USA... | reverse complement strand
ATAGGCTTTGGCTTCAGAGAATATATCAGACATCAAGACGTAACCGCGGCGGTGGTGGTTTCCGGCTCGGAATACCGGCTTGACGGGAAGACGCGGTCAATTCACCCAGGGATCGCGGCCCTGCTTCTTCATGTAAACCTCGAACTTACGCCTGGCGCGACGAAGCTTCCACTGCTTGAAGCGATCGCCGAGCGACGGGCCGCCGACGGTAATGCGGACTGCCGGCCGGCGGCGCTGGCGGATCGAGCGCACGTACAGAAAGCCAAATAACAGACCGCCAAGGTGCGCGAAGCTGCTGACGCCGGAATTCGCGTTAAACGACGACATGAAGGTCACGATCCCGATGATCAGCACGAACCACTTCACCTGAATCGGGATCAGGAAGCTGAACAGGATGGTCCGATTCGGATAGAGCATCGCGTAGGCCATCAGGATACCGAAAATCGCGCCGGACGCGCCCAGCGTGGGAGTGACGATATCGCCCTTGCCGAAGGGAAGAAGCGCGTAGTTCAGCGCGACCACGCAGAGGCCAGCGCCGATGCCGCAGAAAAAATAGAACTTCAGGAAACGGCGAGTGCCCCATGCCTGTTCGAGATCCGCGCCGAACATCCAGAGTGCAAGCATGTTCCAGATGATATGCCAGGGCGTGGCGTGCAGGAACATGTAGCTGGCGAGCTGCCAGATGAAGAAGAAACGGACAACGGCGGCGGGTTGCAGAGCGAGGAGCCCGAGGCCGAGGTCGAGGCGCAGAACCTGCGCGAAGAACCCGATTATGAAAATGGCCGCGTTGGAGATGAGCAGCCACTTGACGCCGCTCGGAAAACCCGGAAAATACAGGGTTCCCGTTGAGCGGAATTTGCTGCCGTAGGCCATGGGGAACTCGCGACCCTCTTTACAAAGAGAATAGCAGAACGAACGCCGGGAACCCGGATTTTTCAGCGGGATTTCGCGCCGGCCGGATGCGCCGCGCGCAGGACGAAGTTCGCGGCGAGGGTGAGCAGCGCCGCCAGCGCCGTCCAGCTCTGCCAGTGCGACCAGAAACCGGTGGAGATGAAAAAGTCCTGCGTCCAGCCAAGGTCGCTTCCCAGCCGCCACAGGCCGAGCACTCCCGCGGCGAGCGCAAGATTGCGGAGAAGGAACGATGCCGGCCCCGCGGCGCTTCGCGAGAAGCGTGCGCTGTGATCGCTGACCAGACGCAGCCGCGCGGCCACCGTTGTGGCGACACGATTCTGCACGGCATCGACGTTTTCGACGAGCGGTAACATTGCTCCCACCAGGTAAGTAGATGCGAGAATACCAGCGAAGGTTTCTAACGCAGGTCCGGGACAGCAACGATCCTAAAGGACGCGATCGAATTCCGATTTCAGGAGGTTTCGCGATTGCGGTTCTTCCGATTTCGGAAGCGGCTTCACGTTGCCGTAACGATTCAATGCAATAGCACAAGCCTGAAACAGGACTGCAATGGCCAGCCACGTTTGCCAGTGCGAAAGCGGTCCGCTGGCGATGACGAACTCGCCGGTCCATCCGAGATCGCTGCCGAAGCGCCAGAGGGCGAGCGCGGCGGAGGCGAGAAATGGCGGTTGCAGCAGAAGCGCGGCCCCGAGTGCAAGGCGACGGATCGCGCGTTTCTCCTGTCTGACCCTGCGTCCCTGACCGAAGCGAATGCGGACGAGCATTTCGATAAAATCTAATCTCAGTTTACCAGGTCTGGCGTTTCCAGGGTTGGGAGAAGATGGCCATGCAGCGCATCAGAACGGCACTGATCGGCACGGGATTCATGGGACGCACGCACGCCGAGGCGATCCGCAGGCTCGGGAACGTGGAGATTGCCGCGGTGGCGAGCCTGGACGAGCCCAGAGCGCGCGAGTTCGCGGAGCGGTACGGGATCGGCCGCGCGACGGGCGACTATCGGACAATTCTGGCGGACGCGGGCGTCGACGCCGTTCACGTGCTCACGCCAAACGCCCTGCATCGCGAAGTGGCGCTGGCGGCGCTCGAGGCAGGGAAGCACGTAGTATGCGAGAAGCCCCTGACGGTTTCCGTCGCCGAAGCGCGCGATCTGGTAGCAGCCGCAGAAAGAAGCGGCCGCGCGAACTGCGTCGAGCATAACCTACGCTACTATCCGCTGGTGCAGCAGGCGCGACAGATGATCGCCGCAGGCGAGCTGGGCGAGATTCTGATCGTGCAGGGAACGTATTCGCAGGACTGGCTGCTGTACGACACCGACTGGAACTGGCGCGCCGACGCGAAGCTGAACGGACCGCTGCGCGCCATGGGCGACATCGGCTCGCACTGGATGGACATGATCCAGCACGTCACCGGACTGAGCATCAGGGCGGTGTGCGCCGATCTGGCGGTATTCCACCGGACGCGGAAGATGCCGCGCGGGGCCGTGGAAACGTTCGGTGGAAAAGCGGGCGGAAAGGGCGAGTATGAATCGATTGCGGTCGAAACGGACGACTTCGGCGCGGTGATGCTGCGCCTGGGGGACCGCGCGCGTGGCGTGTTCACAGTGAGCCAGGTTTCGGCGGGACGGAAAAATCATCTGCGCTTTGAAGTCTTCGGCACGAGAAAGGGCCTGGCGTGGGATCAGGAGCGCCCCGATGAACTGTGGGTCGGAGAGCGCAACAGTCCGAACCGGGTTGTGCTGAAGGATCCCTCGCTGCTTGAATCAGGCGCCGCCAGCTATGCCGATTATCCGGGCGGGCACGCCGAAGGCTATCCGGATACCCACAAACAATTGCTGAAGCGTTTCTATCGGAAAGTGGCGGATCCGGCAGCGCCGGTGGAATATCCAACCTTCGCCGATGGTTTGCGCATCATGCAGCTGCTGGAGTGCGTGCAGAGGAGCGCGCTGGAGAGGAGCTGGGTGGAGACGTAGTCCGGGGAGTGAGGTAGCCTGTATACAGCCAGCGTATGCTCACCATCCGGAAAGTCGAGTGCTTTCTGCTTTCCTGTCCGCTGCCCGAGCCGCTGGTGCTCCCCTACTTCGGCGGCGAGCGGCGCATTCTGAAGCGCGATGCGATGCTCATCCGCGTGGAGACGTGCGAAGGCATTGTGGGCTACGCACCGGGGCCGGCAACCGCACGAGCGAAGGACGCAATCGAGAAAGTAGTGGCGCCGTTCCTCGCCGGCCGCGGACTGGCCGATCCCGACGCGCTGCGGGTTCATTTCGTGGACGGTCCGGGACGCGACTGGGATCTGCTCAAGGCGTTTTGCGCGGTGGAGATTGCGCTGTTCGACGCGGTGGGGAAGGCGAAGGATCTGCCAATCTCGGAGCTGATCGGCGGCAGGATCCGCGACCGCATCCGCCTGTACGGGAGCGCGGGCATGTACATGCCGCCGGAGCGCTACGCGGAAGAGGCACACGCCATTTTTCAACTTGGGTTCCGTGCGTACAAAATGCGCGCGGGCATCGGGCCGGAAGACGATCTCAAAACCGTACGTCTCATGCGCGCGGCGGTGGGACCCGACTTCGATCTGATGGTGGACGCGCACACGTGGTGGCGCATGGGCGACCGCAATTACGTCAGCGCGACGATCGACCGCCTGGCCGAGCAACTCGCCGACTATCACGTGGCCTGGCTGGAAGAGCCGCTGCCGCCGGAAGATCATGAAGCGTATCACCGTCTCAGAGAGCTCGACTTCGTCCCCATCGCCGCGGGCGAGCACGAACCGACCGAGCACAGCTTCATGGACCTGATCTTCACGGAGAGTGTCGATTACGTGCAGATGGACGTGGTCTCGCAGGGCGGCCTGCCCACCGCTCGCCGGCTGCTGGCGGAGGTGGCCCACGCCGGACTGAAGTTCGCGTTCCATAGCTGGGGCACGGCGCTGGAGGTGATCGTGGCGGCACAGCTCGGCGTTTGCTGGCCGGACATGGTTGTGGAGTGGCTGGAGTATCCGTGCTACTCGGCGCCGTCGCGTGCGGGCATGTATCCGTTTCCGCTCTCCGCGGAGATTCTGAAAGACCCGGTAGAGATCAGTCAGGGCGATCTGATCGTTCCGACGGGCCCCGGGCTTGGCGTGGAAGTGGATGAGCGCGTCATCGAGCGGTATCCGTGGATACCCGGTCCGTGGAGCACGTGGAGTTTCGAAGGGACCGATCGCGTGCGCGGCATGTATGCCGATCCGAGCGAGAAATGGCCGGGCTCGTAAACCCGGCGATGGTCGCCGCGGGCGTTGTTACTGGCGCCGCGGCGGCAATGACCTGGGCCGGGCGGGCGCCCTCGTGCACGTGGCTTGCGCCGTCGCATTATCGCGGCGTGCGGACGCGGCGGGCGATTGCGCTGACTTTCGACGACGGGCCGAGCGAATCCACTCAAATGCTGCTTGACCTCCTGGCAAAGCACGGCATTCGCGCTACGTTCTTTCAGTGCGGCGCGAACGTGCGCCGGCTGCCGGACCTTGCGCGGGAAGCGGCGGCGCGCGGACATTGCATTGGCAACCACACCGTCTCGCATCCTCTTTTGGCGCTGCGCTCGGCGGAGTTCATCTACTCCGAGATGGCCGAAGCGCAGAGGATCATCACCGATGCCACGGGTTGCGAACCGCGCTGGTTCCGCCCGCCCTATGGCGTTCGCTGGTTCGGCCTGCGCAGCGCACAGAGGCGGCTGAGACTCACGAGTGTCTTGTGGAGTACTATTGGGAAAGACTGGAAATGGCCAACCGAAGCGGTCGCGAGCAGGCTGATGACCGGCGCGACGAATGGCGCCATATTCTGTCTGCATGACGGAAGAGCCCTGCGGGCGCGGCCCAACATCGACGCTACTCTGGAAGCCGTGGCGCGAGTCATTCCCATGCTGCGCGATCAGGGATTCCATTTCGAGACGGTGGACGAAATCCTATGCCCGACGACGACCTGAGTCAGAGAGTCATTAAAGTCATAGCCGATACCCAGCACATCCCGGTGGAAACCGTAAAGCTCGAGAGCACATTTGCGGAGCTGAACATCGATTCGCTGGACGGAATCAACATTCTGTTCGCCCTCGAAAACGAGTTCGACATCAATGTTCCCGACGAGGCGGTACAGACGATTAAATCCGTCCGGGACGCGGTGGAGGGAGTGACGAAGCTGGTGGAGGGCGGTCCGGCCGGAGCGGCCGCGGAGCCCGCTCCGGCGAGCTGAGATGAGGCACCGGGTTGTCGTGACCGGCGTGGGCGTCGTCTCCGCGCTGGGTCACAATGCCGCCGAATTCTGGCAGAGCCTCTCCGCGGGGCGTTCGGGCATCGCCACACTGGAATCGATCGATCGTAACCAGTTGCGCTTTCAGAACGGGGCCGAGGTGCGCGGATTCGACGCGTCGAAGTACTTCGAGCCGCGGGACATCGATCTTCTCGACCGCTTCTCGCAGTTTGCCGTAGTCTCGACGCGCGAGGCCGTGACCGATGCGGGCATCGAGTTCACGCCCGAATTGCGCGAACGCACCGCCATCGTCACGGGTTCCTGCGTGGGCGGGCAGAGTACCGAGGACGAGGGCTTTGTCAGTCTCTATCGCAACAACAGCCCGCGGGGGAATCCGCTGACCATTCCGCGCGTGATGGCCAATGCCGGGGCGAGCCGGATATCGGTGGAGTACGGAATCGTGGGACCGGCATGGACGGTGTCCACCGCCTGCTCGTCGTCGAATCACGCGATTGGCCAGGCTTTCCGCATGGTGCGCAATGGCGATGTGGATGCGGCTATCACCGGCGGGAGCGAGGCTATTTTCAGCATGGGGTTCCTGAAATCGTGGGAGGCGATGCGCGTAGTGTCGTCCGACACGTGCCGGCCGTTCTCGAAGGATCGGCGCGGACTCATTCTGGGCGAGGGCGGCGCGACGCTCGTGCTGGAAACGCTGGAGCGGGCGCAGGCGCGCGGAGCGAAGATTCACGCGGAGATCATGGGATTCGGGATGTCGGCCGACGCCCACCACATCACCCAGCCTTTATCGAACGGAGCGGCGCGGGCGATGCGGGCGGCGCTTGCCGATGGCGGGCTCCGGCCGGAGCAGATCGGCTACATCAACGCGCACGGCACCGGAACGCAGGCCAACGATGCCACGGAGACGGCGGCGATCCGCGGGGTTTTCGGCGAGCACGCGAATAAACTCGCGGTGAGTTCGACGAAATCGATGCACGGTCACACGCTGGGCGCGGCGGGCGCTGTGGAAGCAGTGGCGGCCATCCTGGCCATGGAGAAAGGCCTGCTGCCGCCGACGGCGAACTACACCACGCCCGACCCGGCGTGCGATCTCGATGTGATTCCTAATACCGCGCGAGCGGCCGACGTGGAGTATGCGATCTCGAATTCCTTTGCCTTCGGCGGGCTGAACGCCGTGGTGGCGTTCCGACGCTGGGCGTAACGCGGAGCATCATCGTGCTCGAAAGGATCCTGCCTCGAAGCTTCGACAACTCTTATCGGGGCTACGGGCTCGCCGTCTGGCTGATGATCCCGATCGTCGCACTTCGGCTGGCCACCGGGCTGCCATCGCTATTTATGGGACAGCTTGTCGCGCAGGGCGCCCACCACGTACCCATTGGCGCCTTTCCCCCGCAAGCGGTCGAGCTTCTCGGTCTGTTGTTTGCGCGCTCGGGGCTTGCCATGGTGGTGCTGGCGTTGTTTTGCACGCTGGTTCTCGTTCGCTATCGCGCCATGATCCCGCTCACCTATGTCCTGCTCCTGCTGGACCACGGCGGCAGAGCATTCCTTCTTGTGAAGGAAGCCACAGTTACTGGAGCGTCATCAGCCACTGTCGTCGGCTTCGTGCTTTTCTCGCTGACGGTTATTGGTTTGATCCTCTCGCTGTTGGGCGGCTCCGGCGGTGCTTCCGCGCTCCGTGGCCGGGCACAGCGATGAGGCACGAGAGGCGCCTCCCTCTGTCAATGGATTCCACTACTCCTCGCGCAGGGCTTCCATTGGATCCACGCGGGCGGCGCGTAGGGCTGGCATCCACGCAGCCAGCAGCGCGACAATGACGGTGCCGGCCGCGGCCAGCGCGAGCGGCCCCATGGTCTGCGCCGGGAGGTTCGGAATGAGCGCGGCCGCCAGCCCGCGGCCCCACGCGGCCAGGGGAATCCCGAGAGCGAGGCCGGCGCCGACAGTGGCCAGCATGTCGCGCAGCACCAGGGAGATCACATTGCGCGTTGTGGCGCCCAGAGCCACACGCACACCGATCTCATTGGTGCGCCGGGCCACGGCGTAAGCCAGCAGGCCGTAGAGACCGATGCCGGCCAGCACCGCGGCCAGCGCGCCGAAGAAACCGGACAGAGTGGCGATCAACCGCTCGGGCACGATGGAAGCGTCGATCTGTTCGTTGAGCGTAGTGATCTGCGATACGAAGACGCCGGGCGCGACGGCGCCAACCTCGCGCCTCACGTCGGCGACGACTGCCTGTGGGTGGATGGCTATGCGGATCAGGAATGCCCGCGCTTCGACGCCCCCTTGATAGAATGCCGGCACATAGACCGTGCGCCGCATCGGCTCGCGTATGTCGAGATAGTTGGCGTCACCAACGACGCCGACGATTTCATAGGTGCGGGCCTCGCGCACGCCAGTTAAGTGGTTGAAGGTCACATGCCTGCCGATGGGGTTGCGGCCGGCGAAGTAGTATCGGGCAACGGATTCACTGATGACGGCAACGCCGGCGTAGAACTGGTCTTCGTGGCTGAATCCGCGCCCGGCGAGAAGCGGAATGCCGAGCGTCTCAAAGTACCTCGGCGCGATGTAGGCAATCTCGGTCCAGCGTAGATCTTCGGGCCGTTCTTCCAATCCCTCGGCGGTGACCAATCCGCTCGCTCCGGCGCCTGAAAGAGGAGTCGGTGCGCTGAGGGACGCCGAACGCACACCGGGAATTCTCCCGATCCGATCGAGCAGCTCTTCGTATGCGCGGGATAGCCGCTGGCGGTCGTAGCCGCTGCGGGAGGGATCGAGCCCCACCAGAAGCACGTGGTCGCGATGGAAACCGAGATCGGCGCGTTCGAGACTGGCCAGATTGGCGATGAAAAGCGCGCCCGTGGTCAGGAGCAGCATCGAAAGCGCCACCTGCGCGGCCACCAAGCTCTGTGCGAAGACCCGACTGGCGCGTGTTTCGAAGGCTCTTCCGCTCTGCCGCAGCGCGTTCACCGGGGCAGTCCGAAAAGCGTTCCACGCGGGAGCGATTCCAAAGAGCAGGCCGGCCAGCACGGCGATGACGGCTGTGAAAAGCAGCACGTGCAGATCGGGTTCGACGCGCAGGTATACGCGTTCGTGCAGGCGGCCGCTGGCCATGATGCGCAACAGCGCGGCCGTGCCGAAGTACGCGAGGACGATGCCGAACAACGTGGCTACTATCGAGAGCAGCAGCGACTCAGTCAACATCTGGCGAAGGAGCCGGCCGCGGCTTGCGCCCAGACTGGTCCGCAGCGCCATTTCCCTCTTGCGCCCCGCGGCCCGGGAGAGCAACAGGCTGGCGATGTTGACGCAGGCGAGGAGCAGGAGCAGGCCGACGATGGTCATGAGAACGGTGAGCGGCTTGCCGAAGCGGTCGCGCACGGTGTTGAGACCGTCGCCGGCGGGTTCCACCTGCACGCTCAACTGGCGGACCTGCGGATCTCTGCTGGCGGCGGCTCGCTCCTCAATGGTGAAGCGGTAGAGCACCGTCATCTCGGCGCGCGCCTGCTGCAGGGTCGCGCCGGGTCTCAGACGGGCGAGCAGCGTGAGGTCATTCTGCGTGGGCGGCTGCGGGAGCCAGATATCGGTCTTCGCTTCCACACGCAGTCCGACAAAGCCGCGTGGAGCGACGCCGACGATTGTAGCCGGCGCATTCTCCACAAGAATTCGTCTGCCGAGGACAGCGGGGTCCTGATGAAAGCGGCTTGTCCACATCTCCCAGCTCAGGACGGCGACGGCGCCGTTTGGGTCGGCCGGATTGTCCTCGGGACCGATCAGGCGACCGACAGCGGGCTGAATGCCGAGATCCGGGAAATAGTTGCCCGAAACATCCTCGACGATTCCTGTCTCAGGCTGGGCGCCCTGCAACTCCAGCGGGGCGGCGTTGTCAACGGAAGCGGCGATCAGGGCGGAGAAAACATGGTTGCCGTCGCGGATGTGCTCGTAGCTCCGCCGCGACCAGTAGCCGTTGCCGCGCGGCTCGCCGGGATATTTCTGGAGCAGTTCCACGAGCTCCTCGGGATGGCTCACGGGCAGCAGGCGGAGCATGGCGGCTTCCAGCAGGCTGAAGATGGCGGTATTGGCGCCGATACCCAGGGCCAGCGATATCACCGCGACGGCCGTGAATCCGGGGCTTCGGCGCATCCCACGAAGGGCATAGCGGGCGTCCTGCCACACGCCGTGCAGCGAACTCCAGCGCCACATCCGGCGGGTGGTTTCCCGAATGAGTGCGCGATTGCCGAATTCGCGGCGGACGGCGAGGGCGGCCTGCTCGGGGCTTTCCCCGCGCTCGATGCGATCGCGGATAGCCATGGCGAGATGGGCCTGGATCTCCTCGTCCAGTTCCCGCTCGCGATGCCGGCGCTGGAACGGCGGCCACATAGCTTCTCACATTGTAGCCGCTAGGATGTAGATTGTCTACATGGTGGCACGCAGGCAGAGTGCCCGTTGCAGCCTGCGAGGTTGCCCCAGAAATGGCATCTCCTGTCCCACAATCGGACAGGACTGGCGCGCGATTTACTGAGAAACTTCCCCTTCCAGTGGACGGAAAAGTGCTTTAATTCGCGCAATCGCCGGAGGTGCGAGGAGATGACCTCTTTCGGACAGGATCTGCGGTTCAGCCTGCGGATGATCGCGAAAGCGCCGGGATACGCGGTACTGGCCATTCTGACGCTGGCACTGGGGATCGGCGCGAACACCACGATCTTCAGTTGGATTAACGCCACATTGCTGAATCCGATTCCCGGGCTCGACAAGCCGCGCGAGGTTGTTGCGCTCTCGCTCAGCAGGCCCACCGAGAATCCGTTTCCGTTTACGTGGCCCGACATTGTGGCCATGCGCGACGGGCAGCACAGCTTCACGGGCATCATTGCCCTCGGGATGCAACCGATGAGTCTCACGGGCAAAGGCAAGCCGCAGCGTGTCTGGGGGATGGTGGCCTCCACGAATTATTTCGATGTGCTGGGCGTGCGGCCGATACTCGGGCGCGGCTTTCTGGCGAGCGAGGAGGCGAAGCCGGGCGCCGCTCCTGTCGCCGTGATCAGCTATCGAATGTGGCAAACGCATTTCGGCGGCGATCCAGCCATTGTGAATCGGAGTATTGAGATCAACGGCCATCCCTGGACGGTCGTTGGCGTGGCGCCGGAGGAATTCCAGGGCACACAGACGGGCATACGGTCGGACCTCTGGGTGCCGGTCACGATGGTACAGCAGGTGAGCGAACTGGGCGATCTGATTCACGACCATCACTATTTCTGGATGAGCGTCTACGGAAGGCTGAGGCCAGGCGTCACGCCACAGCAGGGGCAGGAAGACCTGACGCTGCGGCTACAGCCGGAGATCAGAAATTATCCCGATGAACACAAGGGACACGAAAGCGTCAGTGTCTATCCACTGTGGCGCAGCCCATTCGGCATGAATCAGATTCTTTCCCTGCTGCTGCCGATGCTGATGGCTATCGCCGGATTCGTGCTGCTTCTGGCATGTGTGAACGTCGCGAACCTGATGCTGGTACGGTCGGTAGCCCGGCGGCGGGAGTTAGCCATTCGCATGTCGCTGGGCGCGAGCCGCTGGAGGCTCATGCGCCAGTTGCTCATTGAGAGCCTGGTCCTGGCGGTGGCCGGAGGCGGCGTGGCCACGGTGCTCACGCTGTGGACCTCGGGGTCGCTGATGAGATTCGTGCCCCCGGGGGATTTCCCGCTGGGACTGGCCATCCACGTGGATCGGACCGTGCTCCTGGCGACACTGGCCATTTCGCTGATCACCGGCGTCGTTTTCGGCACCCTGCCTGCGGCCCGCGCGTCGGCCGAGGGTCCGGCGGGAGTGTTGAAGGAGGATGCGAGCAGCGTCTCCGGCGGTGTGCACAAGGCCCGGCTGACGAGCGCGCTGGTGGTGGCGCAGATCTCGCTTTCGCTGCTGCTGCTGGTTTGCGCGGGCTTGTTCATTCGCAGCTTCTTCCGCGCGCAGACCATCAACCCAGGCTTCAACCCGCGCAACGTAGTGATCGCGTCCTACGATCTGTTCACCGCGGGTTATTCGCCGGAGGCGGGAACAGAGTTCGACCGGCAGCTTGTGGCGAAACTGCAGGCGTTGCCCGGCGTTGCGTCCGTGGCGCTATCCAGCCAGGTCCCGGTAGGATTCCCGGCGGGATCGACGAGCGTGAAACCGGAAGGATATGTCCCGCAGGCGCACGAATCGATGGAGATAAACGACAACACGGTGACGCCGGGATACTTCCGTACTATGCAGATTCCGATTGTGGAGGGACGCGATTTTACGCCGCAGGACGGGCGAGGCGCCATGCGCGCGGTGATTGTGAGCCGCGGTTTTGCCGAGCGGTACTGGCCGCGGCAGGAAGCGATCGGCAAGCGCCTGTTCACCGATCGGACGCACGAGTGGTTCACCGTGGTGGGAGTGGCGGAGAACACCAGGGCAACCGGCCTGAACAGGGAAGCGCGACCGTTCCTTTATCTGCCGTTGTATCAGTATTATCGGGCCTCGATGGTGGTGAATGCGCGGGTGGCTGGAGATCCGCTGGAATCCGGAGCGGCGATCGTGCAGGCGTTCCGCGAGCTGAATCCGGAATTGGTGGCATACGACGTGGCCGACCTGAGTTCGCGCTGGCAAATCGCCAGTTTCCAGCAGAGGATTGCCGGAACATTAGTGGGGGTTTTCGGTGCGGTGGCGCTGATTCTGGCGACCGTGGGGATCTACGGCGTAACGGCGTATACGACAAGGCAGCGCGTCCGGGAAATCGGCATCCGCATGGCCTTAGGGGCGACGAAGGAAGACGTGATTCGGATCGTGCTCGCACGCGGCCTCGGTCTGACGCTGATTGGAGTGGCGCTGGGGTTGGCGGCGTCTTTCGGGCTGACGCGATTTCTGGAAAGCCTGCTGCTGGGCGTTACGAGCACCGACGCGGTCACTTTCGTTAGCGTTGTGCTCCTGCTGTGCGCGGTGACGCTGGTGGCGTGCTTCATTCCGGCGCGGCGGGCGGTGCGAATAGATCCGATGGTGGCGCTCAGGCACGAGTAGCGTGTTGCTGGTCAGCGGGCGCTGGCACGCTGCCTGCGATTCGGCTGCTTCTCGGGCGCCGCACTGACCTGCTCGATGGCCGCCTGGACGAACCGGCGGACGAAGGAACGATTCAGGTCATCCTCGCTGCGGATCGTGATATGGCGGATCAGCTTGCCGTTGCCGGCGAGCAATCGATTCGGGTCGGCGAGCAGGGCGCCGCGGTTGAAACCGAGGTTCACATGGGTGCTGTAGGTCGCGACATGGCAAAAGCCATCCTTCAGCGGCTTCCCCGTAAAAGAGAACCCAATGGATACCGCATAGCCCTTGCAGATGGACTCCAGGGCGGTGGGCGCTTCCTCCAGCACCAGCTCACGTGTCGCTAACGCGAGCCGCGCGATGTGGGCATCGCACGACGCGAGATAGCCCAGCAGAACGCGATCGGGGGGCCTGACCATTTGAGGAAGTCTAGCACTGCCGGCGCGCCAGGAGGCAACTCAATCCCAATTCTTCACCTGAGGCCAGATCTCGGAAAGGGGTTGTCTGAGCCCGCGGCAGTAGAAAATGTCGAAGTGCTCGTATGGCATGGAGTACGGATGATCGACGTGGGCGGCCCGCTGAACGCTGGAGAAGCGCCGTTCGAGGTCATCCTGCCTGCCGTCCATCACGATGACGCTTTCGCCCGTATACCCGCGCGGTCCCCACAGGAAATAGCTCTGGTGTCCGCTGATCGCGGGAGGCAGACCGTACCCGGGACCGAAAAGATCAATCGCGCCGGCCTGCCCATAGTTCTGGCCGAAGATGGCGGTTCGGGCACGAACGTCCGGCGGCAGGCCGTTATAAATGCGCGCTACCGTGGCAACCATCTCAGGCCAGCCGAACTGATCGGCATAAAGTTGCGGCAAGGGACCGAGTCTGTGCCTTTCCAGAGCAGGCGGGGCGAGATGCAATGTCTTCGTATAGCGAACGTACGTCTCCGGCGAGAGCACTGGAAGGACCAGGGGCGAGAGGATCGCACCGGTCACCACCAGCAAAGCCGGCCACGCGAATCTCAGCCATCGGTTCCGCCGTGAAAACCAAACCTCAACCAATACAGCACCGCCGGCGAAGAGTAGAGGGAAGGCAGGAAAGAGATAGTAGATCCTCGGACTCATCGTGATGATGACCGCGGCGGTGAAGATCCACGCCCAGCCCAGCGCACGAAACGGCTCGCCCCGCCTGGTGCCGAAAAAGAACCAGAGCCCGGCGAGCCACAAAGGCAGAGCGAGTGGATCCATGACCAGCACTTCCTCCACAAGAAACTTGAGAGGCGGCAGGGGAACGTCGCGCCCACTGCGATGAATATTGGCCTGCAGCTCCAGAAACGGGAAATGATGCTGAATGTTCCAGACGAGATTCGGCAGAAAGATGATTAAGGCGAGGGCTCCGCCGATCCATAGCCATGGGCCGGCGAGCAGACGGCGCTTCGGTGTGAGGAGCAGGCCCAGCACCAGACCGGCGCCGAATATCAGCATGGAGTACTTATTCTCGAGGCCGATGCCCGAGAGGATGCCGAACCAGATCCAGAGTTTCCGGTTGCCGGTCTTCACCATTCGAATCACGACCCACGCACAGCCCAGCCAGAAGAGCGGTTCGAAGGCATTCATCGACAGGAAGTTGTCTATGGACAGGATTCCAGGTGCGACCAGGGCGGCGATGGCGGCGAGCGCTGCGCCGTAGCGCCGACCGCCAAGCTCCAGTGCAATGAGACCGGTCATGGCAACCTCGCACGCGCCGGCGAGGGCGGGAAATAAGCGAATAGCGGGCAGCGCCTGGCCGAACAGGGTTCGCTCAGCCCATGCGATTGACGCAATCAATGGCGGCTGATCGACGTAGCCCCAGCTCAGGTGCCTGCTGCAGGCAAGATAGTAGAGCTCGTCGACGAAGTAACCGTAATGCCTGTTGGCATAGAGGTGAAGCAGCAGCTTGCACGCGGCGATGACGAGGACGATGGCGGTTGCGGTGAATACGAGACGTTGCCGGTTACGGGTGTCTGCTTCTGCTGCCTTTGCGTCATGCATTTTGATCATTCAAAAGGATAGCGGACGTGGGTGCCCTCGCAGGAAGCTCCGCGAGCGCCTCAGTCGAAGATCACCGTCTTGTTTTCATAAAGCAAAATGCGGCGATCGAGGTGCCAGCGGACGGCGCGGGAGAGGACCAGGCGCTCAACGTCGCGGCCCTTCTGAACAAGGTCGTCAAGTTGGTCGCGATGGGAAATTCGAGTGACGTCCTGTTCGATGATAGGTCCGTCGTCGAGAATCTCCGAGACGTAGTGCGCAGTGGCGCCGATCAGTTTCACGCCGCGGCGGTACGCAGCCTGATACGGCTTCGCGCCGCTGAACGCCGGCAGAAATGAGTGGTGCACGTTGATGATGCGTCCCGGATAGCGTGCCACGAACTCGGGTGAGAGCACCTGCATGTACCGCGCGAGCACGATGAGATCGATCTCATGTTGCGCGAGCAGAGCGAGCTGTTCCGCTTCAGCCTCGCGTTTGTTGGCCGCGGCGACGGGGCTGCGGTGGTAAGGGATGCCGTGGAAACTGGCCAGCGCGTAGGCGTCGTCATGATTGCTGATGACGATGGGAATGCGGCAGGCCAGTTCGCCCGACTGCTGGCGGTGAAGCAGATCGGCGAAACAGTGCAGATATTTCGAGACGAAGACGGCCATGCGCGGAAGGCGGCGCGAATACTCCACGCGCCAGTGCAGGTTCAACTCGGCCGCCAGGGGCTCAAAAGCGGCGCGGAAGGCGACGTCATCGAGCGCAAAAGCATCCAGATCCCATTCGATACGCATGAAGAAGAGCCCGGCCTCGTTGTCGCGATGCTGGTCGGCGTGCAGGATGTTTGCGCCGTGGTCGTAGAGAAATGTGGAGATCTTCGCGACAAGGCCCTTGCGGTCGGGCGAATCGATGAGCAGGATGGCTGAGTTTTTCACGTGATGTAACACACGATATCAGGGTTGTGTGATAGAACGTGTACGGTTATGACTCTTCGCGAGGAGATTGCCGATTTTCTGGGGCGGAAGCGGATTGCCGTCGTGGGCGTTTCGACGGAGACGAACCACTTCAGTCGCTCAATGTTCCGGGAGTTGATCAAGCGGGGGTACGACGCGATCCCCGTCAATCCGAAAGCGGAAGCCATTGAGGGACGGAGGTGCTTCGCCTCGCTTCAGGCCATCGATCCCCGGCCCGATGCGGTCCTGATCATGACGCCGGCTTCGCAGACCGATACAGTGGTTGGGGACTGTGCCGAGCGCGGGATCGAAGCGATCTGGATGTATCGCGCCCCCGGCGCGCCGGGGGCGGTCAGCAAGACGGCGGTGGAGTTCTGCCGTGAAAACGGCATTCACGTGATTCCGGGTGAGTGCCCGTTCATGTTCTTCCCCAGGCCCGGGTTCCACGGCATCCACGGGTTCTTCCACAAGCTGGTCTCGCCCGCTTTGCGACAGTAGAGCATGGGCTTCGAAGTCACGGTCCTCGGCTGCGGGGAAGCTTTCGACGAGCGGTATACAAATACTTCTTTGCTCGTCCGGGCGGAGGGGAAGGCGTTGCTGCTCGACTGCGGTTACAGCGCGCCCGCGCCGTTGTGGAACGCGGTCCACGACGCCAACGAACTCGACCTGATTTACATCAGCCACGCGCACGCAGACCATTGTTTCGGCTTACCGGCGGTGCTGGGGCGAATGTGGGAGGACGGACGGACGAAGCCGCTGGTGATCCTGAGCCAGGCTCCGCTGCTGGCCCAGCTCCGCGCGTTGATGGAGTCCGGATATCCGGGGCTGGCGGCGCGCTTCCAGTATCCGATTGAATATCGCGAGGCGTCGCCGGCAATGCCGCAGGAGTGGAGCGGTATACGGCTCGCTTTCGCGCCGACGCGTCATTCGGTGACCAATCTTGCCGTGCGAGTGGAAACCGGAGCAGGGAAGCTCTGCTACAGCGGGGATGGGCAATTCACGGACGAGAGCCGGGTATTGTTCGCCGGGGCGGATCTGCTGGTGCACGAGGCGTATTCGTTCGAGCCGTCGCCCATTCACGGGGACTTCCCTGGAGTCATCCGCATGGCAGCAGAGCAGAGCGTCCGGCAGCTTGCCTTAGTGCACATCAAACGAACGGTGCGCCAGGGAGAGTGGGATCGGATAGAGGCGCTGGCGGCGCGGGTGCCGGAGCCGGGTGAGAAGTTCATCCTTTATTAGCACTCCCTTGCTGAGTCTGCCAGCCGTGGCTTGACGTCTCTTCTGAACTGCTTTAGAATGAATAACAAAGGACCTCTATGGCCCGGCCAATGCTTCATACCCCCAGGAAACTGGACATTCTTTACCTGATTGTCCAGGAATACACTCAGACCGGGGAACCGGTGGCCTCGCGCACGATTTCGCGTCACCTGGGGTCGCGCCTGAGCCCGGCAACAATACGAAACGTCATGGCCGACCTGTACGATGAAGGCTACCTGATGCAGCCGCACACCTCCGCGGGCCGCATCCCCACCGAAAAGGCCTTTCGCAGCTATGTACAGACGCTTGCGCGGGCGCGGGTTCTGGCGGTGGAGCTAACACGGTTACAGGCGGAGCTGGAGCTGGCGGGCAGCGTTGAGCGCCGGGTGGAGCGCTCCTCGCACATGTTGATGGAGATGACGCGTGGGATCGGGATTGCCGCGGCTATTCCGACGCTGTCGCAGCAACTGGACCAGATTGAGCTGATCGGGCTGGCCGACCGGCGGGTGCTGATGGTGGTGGTGACGCGCGATCACATGGTGCAGCATCGGGTGGTTGCGCTGGACGAAGTGCTGCGCCAGGACGATCTGGAATCGATTCGCAACTACGTCAACCGGAATTTCAGCGGCTGGACGCTTGCCGAGCTGCGGCGCGAGCTGGCGGTCAGGCTGGCGCACGAGAGCGCCCTCTACGATGCCGTCCTGAAGCGGCTGAACGTGCTGTGTGCGCGCGGCCTGCTGGATTTCGAGCTGTCGCCGGAGATTCACGTGGAGGGCACGGGGAATCTGCTGGGCCTGGATCTTCATCTCACCAGGGAGAAGATGCGGGATCTGTTTCGCGCCCTGGAGGAGAAGAAACGCATTCTCGAATTGCTCGACCGTTTCCTTGAGCAGCCGCTGGGCGAGCTGAGCGTGCAGGTGGGGCTGGGCGATGCGCATCCGATCATGCGCGAGCTATCGCTGGTCGGTATCGCCGTCTCGCTACCGGGCGGGCTCACCGGGCGGATCGCCGTGGTGGGTCCCATGCGCATGAACTACGAGAAGGCGATGTCGGCTGTTCTGCACATGGGACAGGCGTTTCAGAGCTGCCTTGCCTGACCGGTCCGCCGCAAATCGTACACTGGAGTGGAAACGATGGAACCGACGAAACCCCTGACCGGAACCCCCGCAACTACCGCCGAGGACGAGCCGCGCATCGATACCGCGGAGAGCATCGATCCGGCCGTGGCTCTGGGGGCGATTACCAGTGAGCGCGATCAGTTGCTGGCCGAGCGCTCGGATTTGCAGGACCGGCTGCTGCGGCGTCAGGCGGAGTTCGACAATTTCCGGCGTCGCGCGGAGCGGGAGCGCGCCGATGTGCTGGAGTATGCCGCCACCGATACGGTGAGGACGCTGCTCCCGATCGCGGACGATTTCGAGCGGGCGCTGAAAGTGGAATCGGGTGACAAGGAATACGCCCGGGGGATGGAACTCATCTATCAGCGGCTCGTAGCGGCTCTAACGAAACTCGGTCTGGAGCCGATTGTTTCCGAGGGACAGCCGTTCGACCCAAATGTGCATCACGCCATTGAGATGGTTGAGACGGACACGGCTGCCGATCATACCGTGCTGAGCGAGTTTCAGCGCGGATACAATTTCCGGGGCCGTTTGTTGCGGCCAGCCATGGTAAAAGTCGCGGTGGCAAAGCGGCCGTGAAGCAAGACTACTACGAAGTTCTCGGCGTTTCACGGGATTGCGACGACCAGACGCTGAAGAGCGCCTATCGCAAGCTCGCGCTCAAGTATCATCCAGACCGTAATCCCGACGACAACAGTGCCGAGGAGCGATTCAAGCAGGCGGCGGAAGCATACGGCGTTCTGAGCGATCCGCAAAAGCGGGCGGTCTACGATCGCTACGGCCACCAGGGGCTGCAGGGCGCGGGCGGCGCGGGTTTCGATCCCTCACAATTCTCGGATTTCAGCGATATTATTGGCGATTTCTTTGGATTTGGCG
>Ga0335078_10005720_pt1 | contig 18382 bp, 14 predicted proteins | sample Lox_Sample_32_FD_206711 | JGI IMG/M metagenome (GOLD analysis project Ga0335078, IMG submission 206711) | Soil microbial communities from Loxahatchee National Wildlife Refuge, Florida, United States - Lox_Sample_3.2 | ecosystem: Environmental > Terrestrial > Soil > Wetlands | place: USA... | reverse complement strand
CCCGGCGGCGGGAGATGCCGGGCGACATACAGGATGCCGCTGCGCCGGTGGTCGAACGGCGAGCCGACATCCAGCCCCCGCCAGGTCTGCTCGCTGTCGTTCGCACCGCCGGCCGGCTGCGCCTCATCCTGCTGCGGGAGGCCCCACTGCCGGGCCAGCGGCTCGAACGAGCCGCCGAGCGTGAGCGTCGCCGAGGTCAGCACCACGGTACGCGGCTTGAACAGCTTCTCCGCCAGCAGGCCCGCCACCTGAAGCGGCGCGACGCGCAGCGTGTCCGCCCGGTTCGAGTCCTCGCTGAACGGCCGCTCCAGCCACACGACCTCGTCGCGCGCGGGGATTTCCGGGCCGAATGCCGAGAGCATCCGCTCGGCGTTCTCCGCCAGCTCGGTCACCGCGACGGTCGCGGCCCTGGTGGTGGCCAGCCGTTCGCTGTCGGACTCGGCGCCTGCGTGGCCGCGCAGGTCGGCCGCGCAGGCAGCGGCACCGTCGCGGACGGCGGCCAGCGCGGTCTCCAGCTGGTCCCCCAGCATGTCCAGCCGGCCCGGCTCTGACTCCGCGAGCGCGAGCGACAGGCCCTCGCCGGCGGCGCGCAGCCGGCCGGTAAGGTCCTCGGGCACCATCCGCCCGCAGCGCCGCGCCGCGACCTCCACCGCGGGCCCGGACAGCTCCCTCGCCGCGACGCTGGTGACGCGGTCTACCAGGTCATGCGCCTCGTCGATGATCACGACGTCGTGCTCGGGCAGCACGACGTAGTCCTCCATCGCGTCGATCGCGAGCAGCGCGTGATTGGTCACGACGATGTCGGCCTCGCCGGCGGCCTCCCGCGCCAGCTCGGCGAAGCACTGCGTGCCGAACGGGCACTTCTGCGCGCCGATGCACTCTCGCGCGCTGACCGACACGTGCCGCCACGCCCGGTCGTCCACGCCGGGAATCAGCTCGTCCCGGTCACCGCTGTCCGTGCTGGCCGCCCACTCGTGCAGCCGCTGCACCTGGCGCCCCGTCGCGGACACCGCCCGCGGGTCGAAGAGCGTGTCCTCCGGCTCCTCGGCCGGGCCGCCATGGATCTTGTGCAGGCACACGTAGTTGCGGCGGCCCTTGAGGATCGCGAACACGGGCTCACGGCCGAGGAGCTCGGACAGCGACGCCGCGAGCCGCGGCAGGTCCCGCTCGACGAGCTGGCGCTGCAGCGCGATCGTCGCGGTCGAGACGATCACCGTCCCGCCTTCGCCCAGCGCGTGCCTGACGGCCGGAACGAGATAGGCAAGCGACTTGCCGGTGCCCGTGCCCGCCTGCACGGCCAGGTGCCGGCCCGACTGCATCGACTCGTTAACAGCCTCGGCCATGGCGACCTGGCCCGGCCGCTGCGATCCGCCGATACCGGACACCGCCGCCTTGAGCAGGATGTCGACGTCGGGCAGCTGGGCGGGCACGTATGCAACGCTATCGCCAGCCGGACCCGCCGCGGGCGCTGGGAAGCGGGCTGTGGATGTCACGGCCGGCCTTGTCCCGCGTAACCGGCCTCAGCTGGTGATGTCCGCCGACGTGAACCGCGCCCACGCGATGGCGCCGAAGATGACGAGGTAGACGGCGAACGACAGCAGCCCGTGCGCGACCCCGGACCACACGACGGGCGCGCGGAACAGACCGTCCCAGGACAGCCAGAAGTGCGACGGCAGGAACGCGTGGATCCCCGACAGCTGCGGGACCTGGTCCGCGATCTCGCTGCCGACGACGACCACGAGCAGCCCGGCGATCGTGCCGACCGGGTGCTGCGTGAGCGTGGAGGCGGCCAGGCCGATGGCCCCGAGCGAGGCCAGCGCCGCCGCCGCGTAGAGCGCGACGAGCACGACCCGCAGCACGCCCGTGCCGAGCGGGACCGTGGTGCCCGACAGTGTCGTGACCGGGCCCGCCGGGAACAGCGCCAGCCCCATGATCAGCGCGACTGCCGCTATCAGCAGGCACGCGGCCAGGCAGAACGTCACGATCGCCGCGTACTTGATCGTGAGCAGCCTGGCCCGTCCGGCGGGCACGGTGAGCAGGCCGCGCAGCGTGCCGAGCGCTGCCTCGCCCGCGATCGCGTCGCCCGCGACGACAGCGACCGCGAGCGGCAGCATCAGCAGGCTGAGCATGAACGTGAGCACCACGAGCGCGAGGAACACCCCGTTCCCGGCCAGCGCGTTGAGGAACGCGGGGCCGCCGCCGCCGTTGCTGCTGAGCGAGTTGATCGTCAGCCGGAACAGGATCCCGAACCCGACGGGCGCCGCGGCGAGCACCGCGAGTATCGCCCGGTTGCGCGGCCTGCCGAAGACCAGCTTCAGCTCCGACCAGTACAGCCGCCACAGGGCCGGTGCGGGCCCCCGCCGCAGCAGCGAGACGCTAGCCGTCGACATTGAAGCCCTCGCCGGTCAGCTGCACGAACTCGTCCTCCAGGCTCCGGCCGGGAGTCTCCAGCCCGGCCACCGGCACGCCCGCGCGCACCAGCCGCTCGTTGATCACCTCGGGCGCGTGCGTGCCAAGGTCGGCACTGACCTCGCGGCCGACCTGGTGAATCTCGGTCAGTTCCAGCTCGGCGAGCACCTTGGCGGCGAGCTCGGGCTGTGGCGTCCTGATGAGCAGCCGGGTCCCGCCGCTGCGCAGCTCGCCCAGCGGGCCGGAGAACACGAGCCGGCCCGATCGCATGACCCCGACGTGCGTGCAGATCTGCTCGACCTCGGCCAGCAGGTGCGACGACACGAACACCGTGGTCCCGTCCGCCGCGATCTGCCGGATCAGCGACCTGACCTCGCGGGTGCCCTGCGGGTCCAGGCCGTTCGTCGGCTCGTCGAGTATCACGAGGTCGCGGGGCCCGAGCAGGCTGGCGGCGATGGCCAGCCGCTGCTTCATGCCGAGCGAGTAGGCACGGTACTTCTTGTCCGCCGCCGCGAGCAGCCCGACCCGGTCCAGCGCCTGCTCGATCCTGGCCGGCGCGGTCGCGGCGCTCGCGGTCCGGTCGGCCGCGTCCAGCCGCGCCAGGTTGGCCCGGCCGGTCAGGTGCGGATAGTAAGCGGGGCCCTCGACCAGCGCCCCCACCCGGGACAGGGCGTCGGTCTGGTAGTCGGGCATCGGCAGCCCGAGTACCTGATAGCTGCCCGCGGTCGGCTGGATCAGCCCGAGCAGCATCCTGATCGTGGTGGTCTTGCCCGACCCGTTCGGACCGAGGAAGCCGTACACCGAGCCGGCCGGAACCGCCAGGTCCAGGCCGTCCACTGCCAGCTGGCCGCCACGGAACCGCTTGCTGAGCCCGCTCGTGGCGAGCGCGTAGCCGTCCAGCGGCAGCTCGGCGGCATCGGCCAGGGAGCCGGCCGGATCCGTGTCGGGCCCGCCGGGCCCGGTGCCGTCGTCGTCGCCGGACGACCCCGAACCGCGCCCGCCCCAGGGCAGGTCGCGGCCCGACGGCCCGAAGCTGACCTCATCCGCAGGCGGCTGCACGCTCATGCGGCCGCCCGCGCAGGGCCGCCGCGATGCCGGGTGCTCACTTCGCCAGGTGCGCCGCGTCGGCATAGAGCACCGACGGCGTGACCGCGCCGGCCAGGATCTGGCCCCTGCTGGTGATCAGTACCGTCAGCAAGGTGGTCCGCAGCAGCCTGCCGCTGCCCCAGGTGCCCTTGACCGGCGTGGTCGCCTTCAGCAGCGCGCGCAGCACCGCCACGTCCGGGCCGGCCGGCGTCGCCACGAACTGCGACTGGCCCGCGGGGGCCGGGGACGCCTGCGCCGACGAGCCGCCGAAGAACCCGCCTCCGCCGGGCGCCCCGGCCGGCTTCGCGGCGAGCAGCTGATGCACGGCCGCCGCGACGGCCGTGTTCGCAGGGGTCGCGAGGACCGCGGTCCAGCCGGAGCCGAGCACCCTCGGCGCGCCCGTCCCGAAGCCCGGCGGCAGACCCGGCGGGGCGGTCGAGACCCAGCTGGTCTGCGCGCCGGGCTGAAGGCTGCGCTCGAGCGACCTGACTGCCTCCCGGCGCTGTGCCCCGGTGAGGTTCTTCGGCAGGTGCGCGATCATGTTCGACAGCAGCTGCCGCGCGACGGCCTTCGACAGCGGGGCCGGCGCGGGCGTCCCGCCGAGATTGCTCGCCTGCAGGGTCGAGCTGTACGCGCTGCTCCCGCCGGGCGGGCCGCCGACGATGATCGCGGACGGGCTCGCGCCGGCCGGGCCGGAACCGACCGGAGCCGACATGTGCAGCGGACCCAGGCCGGTGAAAACCTTGCCCAGTCCGCCCGGCGGCACGGCGGGCACCTTGACCGTCTTCACCTTCGCGCCGGGCGGCGGGGTGAAGGTGAAGTTGGACGCGGCCGGCGCGCCGAACGTGAGCGCCGTGAAGCCGAGCTCGAACGCGGGAACGGACGAGCCGCGCGCGAACACCTGCACGCGCAGCGGCACGTGCGTCTTGGCGTCGACGGCGATCAGGATCTGGCCCACCAGCGAGCCCTGGCCCTTCGGCGCGATCGCGAGCTGATACGCGGCGCGCCCGGCCACCGTCGCGTTGGGGCCGGTCCGCACGCTCGTCGACGGGCCGACGGCGTTGAGCAGCTGGCGGGTCGCGGCGGCCGGCGAGGGGAACGCCGCCCACTGCCCGGCCGGGACGTGCTTCCCTGCGCGCTGGACGCCCGCGGGCAGCAGCACGTGCGTCGCGGTCTGGGTCTTGCTGCTCCACAGCCAGAGCTTCGTCCCGTCCAGGCGCGCGTCGCTCTCCCCCAGCGCCGTCGGCTCGGCGATCCTGAGGTGCTGCGGGTTGAGGTACCAGATGTTGACGGTGGTGGTGCCCGCCAGCGGGTTCGGGGCGTCCGCGGGACCGGACTGGCCGCCGAGCGCCCCGCCTTGCGGCAGCGCGGGCAGGCCCAGGTTCGCGGTCTCCTGGACGGTCGCGGTGAGCGGGCCGAGCGGCTTCGCCGCCGCCTGCTGCACCTCGGTCAGCAGCTGGGCCGGCGTCCGCGCGGGCAGGGACGGCTCCGACGCGCTCGCGACCGCGGACACCGCGATCACGACGCCGACGGCGGCTACCGTGCCGACCGGTACTGCCCACCGAGCCCGCGTGCTCAGCCTGCGCATCTCACTCACCCCGCCATTCCGCCACGGCACCCCGAGTGGTTCCACAATAGCCGCCGCCGCCGCAAAGCGCGCGAGCCGGACAGGCCCGCCGCGCTACTGGGCGGTGCCGGCGCCCTCGGTGCCAACGGGGTCCCCGACGTGCTCGTGCATCGCGGCGAGGTTGTCGTGCGCCGGGTACTTGTGCGCGGCCGGCCCCTCGGCGAACGCCCGCAGCACGTTGGCGGTCACCGTCGAGGTGAAGCGCATCGTGGCCCTGGTGATGCCCCAGCCGTAGGTCGGCTTCGCGAACGCCTCGACCCACCGCATCGTGCCGGCGTTGAAGACCCCGGCGCCGCCCTGGTGCGTGTAATAGGCCGAGTCGGCGAAGCTGCGCACGCCCTTGCACACCAGCGGCGAGTGCGACAGCACCTGGATCGGCCGCTGGAGCGGGAAGCCCGGCGTCACGCGGTCGTATTCGACACCGATCAGGTTAGGGAACGTCGTCCCGTCCCGTACGCCGGTGTCCCGGAACATCCAGGCGCGCGGCGAGCGCACCACGAAGTCGCTGATGGCCGGGTAGCCCTCGTACAGCGTGCCGATCAGCGACGACTCCGGGTCCGGGTGCGGCGGCTCGCGCCAGTCACTGGTGACCAGCTCGTCGTGCTTGCGGTACATCGGGTCCAGGCTGTAGCTGGTCTTGTAGCAGACGATCTGCCGGTTCGCGCCCAGCGGGCTCGGCGCGAGCCGGGTCCGGCGGAACATGGCGTTCGCGCCCAGGAAGGCGATGTTCATGCCCCGGTCCCTGGCCGCGGTGACGATCGCCCGCTCCGGCGGGTCCCAGTACTCGTCGTGCCCGGGTGAGACGAGCGCGGCGGCCCCGTCCAGCGAGTGCGGGTTGCTGGCGATGTCCATGCTGGTGAGGTACGCCAGCGGGAGGCCGAGCCGCTCGGCGAGGTTGACGAGCTTGCGCTCGTACACCATGAACAGGTACGCGCCGTCGAAGTCGCCCGGCCGGTCCAGGCTGACGACATAGGACCGGTCCGCGTAACCGCCCGGCCCGAGGTACAGGTCGTAGTTTCCCCAGGTGTTGTACGCCTGCCAGGTCGGCACCGCCTGCTTGAGCACCACCTTGCCCGCGGTGCTCGACGAGCGCACGGTCACCGGCACGTACCGCTGGGCGCCGTTGTCCGCGTCCAGCCGGATGAGGTAGGCGCCGGCGGGCCAGCCGTCGGTGGGCACGGTCAGCGTCGTGCCCCAGCGCGTGTGGACCGTCCTTGTCTCGCCGGCGAATCCGAGCGGCGCCTGACGGTGACCGCGGACCGGCCGGGAGCGCCAGAGCCGGCGGGCGAGATCGCCGCGGTACCAGCCGAGGCGGAATGCCGACGCGCGGAACTCGCGCGCGGTGGTCGAGACGTACAGGTCGACCGGCTCGCCGGGCAGCACGCTCGCCTGCCCCGCGTACCCCTGGATCGCGTCCGGCGCACCGAGGTTGCGGATCCACCAGTGCGGGTCACCGGGCAGGTCGTTCTCGGCGATCGCGCGGCGGTGCACCGCCGGCATCCGCCCCGCCGGAGCCGAGGTGCCGCCGCCCGACGCGGGCTCGCCGCCGGCCGAGCACGCCGCGGCCGGGATCGCCGCCGCAGCGGCCACGGCCGTGCCGAGGAACGCTCTGCGGGTCCACGCCATGGACCAAGCATGGCCGGCCACACGAGTGGTTAGGTCAAAGCGATGCAATACTTCCGTCACTTTGAGTGACGGCATCTGACTCGCGGTGTCCCGGAGTTACCACCGGCCGAGCGGCAGCATGAGCGCCGTGACGGCAACGGCCGCGAACAGCAGCGTCAGGTACGCGATCGACAGGTGGAACAGCCGCATCGGTGCCGCGCCGCCGTTCCCGGCATGATCCGCGGCGGCGATCCGGCTGCGCAGGCGGTGCGCCTCGGCCAGGAACCATGCGCCAAGCCCGAGCGCGCAGGCCGCGTAGATCCAGCCGGCGTAGGGAGCGAGCGCGAGGGTGGCCGCCACCATCACCCAGGAGTACCCGACGATCTTGCGGGCCACCACCGCCGGGCTCGCGACCACCGGGAGCATGGGCACGCTGGCCGCGGCGTAGTCGTCCCTGAACTTCATCGCCAGGGCCCAGAAGTGCGGCGGGGTCCAGAAGAAGATCACCGCGAAGAGCACGCCGGCCCACACGCTGACCCTGCCGGTCACCGCGGCCCACCCGACGAGCACGGGGAAGCAGCCCGCCGCGCCGCCGATCACGATGTTGGACGCGGTCCTGCGCTTGAGGCCGAGCGTGTAGACGAACACGTAGAACAAGATCGCGCTGTCCGCGAGCGCCGCCGCGAGCCGGTTGGCGAGGAGGCCGAGCAGCAGGGTCGCGGCCGCGCCCAGCAGGATGCCGGAGGCGAGCGCCTCGGCGGGCCTGATCGCCGGGCTGCCGCCGCTGGCCACCAGCGGGCGCCGCGACGTGCGCTTCATCACTGCGTCGATGTCGCGGTCGAGGTAGCAGTTCAGCGTGTTCGCGCTGGCAGCCGCCAGCGCCCCGCCCGCCAGCGTGACGGCGATCAGCCGCAGCGACGGCAGCCCGCGGTCGGCGAGCAGCATCGTCGGCAGCGTCGTCACCAGCAGCAGCTCGATGATGCGCGGCTTGGTGAGCAGGAAGAGCGCGCGCGCCACCGCTGCCGCGGAACGGCGGCCCGGCACGACGTCAGCGGGCCCGCCCGGGCCGGCAATGCCGGGGCCGAGCGCGTCGGTGACGTGTGTCAATGCCCTGCCTTTGCGACTGGTTAAGCGAGCTATCCCGCGGAGCGTGACAGCCGACTGACCCGTATTCCCTGGCTGCGCCCATCGCGTCAGCAGACACGTTACCCGGTCGGGCGGCCGGAGCCGCAGCTGGCTCCGCCGGCCCGGCCCGCGGGATTGCGCTCAGCCGCCGGCGGCGAGCTGGCCGAGCTGAGCCGTCGTCAGCATCTCGCCGGCGGGCGGCGGGGCGATGGTCGTGCTGTCCCAGCCCGTGAAGCTCACTGTCTGTCCGTTCTTGCTCACTGACAGCAGGTACGGCGTGCTCCCCTTCGAGATGTAGAACGTCTCGCCGCCGCCCGAGCCGGTCCAGGCCGGCTGGCCGCGGTACTGGCCAGCGGTCAGCTTGATGCCCGCCTCGTCCTTGCTCAGCGGCTTGCTGAACACGGAGCTGACCATGCTGCCCATGCTGAGGCCGGAGAAAGCGGCAGCCGACGACGACGAGATCTCCAGGTACTTTCCGCAGGCCCTGGCGCACAGGCTGGCCGGGAGACTGCCCGCCTTCAGGAACTCCTTGCTGATCTGGATGTAGTCCTGGGCGGGCGTGACCACGATCGTGTAGCTGGTGCCTGCCTGGCTGACCGAGCCCGCCGCCGAGGACGGTTTGACGAACGCCATGTCCAGGCTCAGCGCCTTGCCGTCCTGCACCACGCTGCCGGACATGCGGACGCTGGTCGCGGCCAGCGCGGCGGCCTTGACCGCAGGGAACTCCTTGCCGAGTGTCAGCTGCGCCGGGTGACCCGCGCCGCCGCCCGACCCGCCGCTGCCGCCGCAGCCGGCCACGAGCAGCACGCCGGCGAGCAGCGCCGCCGAGCCAGCGACAGGATTGACCTTCATTACCTACTCCCCGTTCCACTGAGCTAGCCGGCCGCGGGCCGCGGCCCTCGCTGACAATACGCCGCATTTCGCGCTACCGACGGACATCGGGACAAGCGGCCATGCCGGATCGGCGCGGGCTCCCGCACCTGGCCGACGCGGGTGGCGCGAGGCGCTAGATTCGGGTCTGTGCCTGGCCAGACCTGCCCGAGGAGCTGACAGCTGTGCCGGGAATGAACGGCGGACCGGCCCCGGCCGGATCCGCCCTCGCGACCGCCTTCAAGGCCGCCCTGCTCGGTCAGGGCGAGCTTGCCCTGCTGGTCTTCGCGGTGCTGGCGATCACCTGGGTCGCCTGCCGCGAGTTGCTGCCGGCCGGCGCCAGGAGCAGGCTTTCCGCGCAGCGGCTGGCCCGGCCGGCCGAGCCGACCGGGCGCGCGATCATCCGCATCGGGTTCGGCATCCTGTGGATCTTCGACGCGATCCTGCAGGGTCAGCCCGGCATGCCGGCCGGCCTGCCTTCGCATGTACTCGCCCCGGCCGCGGACGGTTCGCCCGGCTGGGTACGGGACCTGGTCAGCTGGGCGGGAACCGGCTGGTCCCAGCACCCGGTGCAGGACGGCGTCGCTGCGGTCTGGATCCAGCTCGGCATCGGCGTGTGGCTGCTCGCCGCGGCCCGCGGGCGGCCGTCGCGCGCCGCCGGACTCGCGTGCGCCGGGTGGGGCCTGGTCGTCTGGGTCTTCGGCGAGGCGTTCGGCGGCATGCTCGGATCGGGGCAGAGCCTGCTGACCGGCGCCCCCGGCGCGGCCCTGCTCTACGCGGCGGGGGGGCTGCTCGTCGCCCTGCCCGCCCGTTACTGGTGGAGTCCCCGCCTGGGCCGGCTGTGGCTGCGGGTGCTCGGCGTGGGCCTCGCGGCCGCGGCGCTGCTGCAGGCATGGCCCGGCCGAGGCTACTGGCAGGGCACCGCGGCCGGCGGTCGGCCGGGCCCGCTGGCCGCCATGGCGGCGTCGATGTCGGCGACGCCTCAGCCCGGATTCCTCGCCCGGCTAGTCGCCGGGTTCGGCAGCCTCGCCTCGGCACACGGCTTCGCGGTGAACCTGGTGTCGGTGATAGCGCTCGCGGCCGGCGCGGCGGCGCTGCTGGCCGGCCCTGCCCGGGTCGTGCGGCCCGCCGTCCTGATGCTGACCGTCTTCTTCCTGGCCGACTGGGTCCTGGTGCAGGACCTCGGCCTCTTCGGCGGCCTCGGCACCGACCCGAACAGCATGCTGCCGCTGAGCCTGCTCGTGGCCGGGGCGCTTGCCGCCGCGACGCGAGTCCGTGCGGCGGATGCCGCCGAGCCGGCGGACCTGGAACCGGACCTGCTTTCCCGCCGCGGCGCGCACCAGCGCCGGCTACTGCCGAGACAGCTGCGAGTCGCCGCCGGGACGGCGAGCGCCAGCGTCGTGGTGGCGGTCTGGGCGGCCGCGATCATGCTGCTCGGCGCCGCCCCGATGGCGCTGGCCCAGGCGCCGCGCTAGCAGCTCGCAGCCCGCGGCGCTAGCAGCCCGCGGCGGCGAGGGCGGCCCAGAACCCGGTCTCCCAGTCCGCCTGCGCGCGGGCGGGGCCGGCTGCCGCCGGCTTGGCCCGGTCGAGAGCGGCCAGCGCGCACCGCGTTACGTCCGCGGCCGAGGCCGAGCTGACCATCGCGTCGCCAAGCTCGAGCTCGTGCTGGAGATTGTCGCGGCCGTGTCCCTGCACGACGTCCAGCAGCAGCAGCGGCCTGCCGATGGTGCGGGCCTCCGCGCAGGTGTCGCCGGAGCTGGTGATCACCAGGTCCGCCGCCGACATCAGGTCGGGGATGCGGTCGCTGAACCCGAGGGCACGGACCCTGGGCTGACGCGCGGCCACGCCGGCCAGCTGGCGCTCGAGCCTGCGGTTGCTGCCCGCCACCGCCAGCACGTGCACGCCTGCGTCGCCCAGCGCCTGCGCGGCCGCGGCCAGCGGGCCGAGGCCCCATGCCCCCGACATCAGCAGCGCGCACCGCTCGCCCGCCGGCACGCCGAGGTCCGCGCGCGCCTGCAGCTGACCGGGCGCGGTATAGAAGGCCGCCCGGACCGGCGGCGGTACCACCTGCACCCGGGCATCGGGCCGGAACCGCAGGATCGCCGGCTCGGCTATGCCGGCCGTCACCAGGTAGAGGTCGACGCCCTGGTGCACCCACATGCGATGCGGCGTCACGTCGGTGCAGAACACCACGTGCCGCATGCCCGGATACCGGGCCGCCAGGTCGCTCACGGCCCCGGCACCGGTGGCGAACACCGAGATCACGAGGTCGGCCGGCTGCCGGTCCAGGATGTGCCGCAGCCGCGTCGCGATCCGCTTGCGGGCTGCGACGTCGGCCGCTACCGCGAGCCTGCTTCCGGTCCGCAGCGCGGAGAAGTAGAACGCGTCGTACAGGCCGGGGACGCCGAGCATCGCCCGGAACACCTTCTCGCCGGCCGAGTGACTGGTGCCGCCGAGGAGCCGCATCGCGTCCAGCGTCCTGGTCCGCCAGCCCTGTGACTCGAGCGAGCCAGCGCACGCGGCGGCCAGCGCGTCGTGTCCCATGCCTATCGAGCCCGAGAGCAGCAGGGCCGATCGCCGGCCGGTCACGCGCCGTGCCCCTCGTCGAGCCAGTCGAGATACTGGCGGACGCCGGCGGCGAACGACGTGACCGGCGACCAGTCCAGCAGTTCTTTCGCCAGCCGCCCGGAGATGTCGACACCCTGGTAGTCGGCCGCCCGCGCCTCGGCATGGCGGACGGGCACCGGACGGACGAGGCTGCAGACCGTATCGGCGATCTCCCGGACCGACACCGGCGTGCCGCCCTCTAGGGCCAGCGTCTGGTCCGCGGCCGCGTCCGCCAGCACGCGCACGTGCGCGTCGGCCAGGTCGGCCACGTACACGTAGTTGCGCTGCTGCTCGCCGGTCCCGGCGATGACGATCGGCTGGCCCGACCTCGCCGCGCGGACGAACCTGGCTACGACCAGGGCATCGCGCATCCGCGGGCCGTACGGGATGCCGTAGCGCAGGATCGTGAAGCGCTGCCCGAACATCTCCCGGTAGCTGTGCACGAGCAGCTCCGCGGACAGCTTCGTCGCCACGTACACGTGGCCCGGGCTGCGCAGGTCGACGGGGACGTCCTCGGTTAGCTCGCCCCGGCCTGCCGCCGCCCCGTACACCCACACGGTGCTCGCCAGCACGAAGCGCCCGGCTCCCGCGTGCCGGGCGGCGTCCAGCACGCGCGCGGTCCCCTCGACGTTCAGCCGCACCGCGCCGACCGGATCGGCCGCGACGTCGTTGACGTCGGCCGCCCCGGCCAGGTGGAAGACCGCGTCGGCGCCCGTCACCGTCGCCGCGAGCGCGTCCGGCTCGAACAGGTCGGCCTGCCGGTACTCCGCGGCCGGGTTGCGCCAGCGCGAGCTGACGTCGAGGACAGACACCCGGTGACCGGCCCGCAGCAGGTGATCGACGACGTGAGAGCCGACGAACCCGCAGCCCCCCGTGACGGCTACGCGCATGCGTGCTCCCCTACCCCAGACGAGGTACTGATTACCATTTCGGCTCAGGCCCCGGCGAGGACGCCGTAGGCCGCCTGCACCGCTGCGCAGACCTCGTCGACCTCACCGGCGGTCATGTCGGAGTGCACGGGCAGGCAGACATGCCGCGCGCACAGGTCCTCGGCGGCCGGCAGGAACGGAGCCTCGCCGCCACCCTGGGACGCGGCGATCTCGGCGAATACCGGCTGCCGGTGCAGCGGCAGGTCGTAGACCTCGCCCGCCAGCCGCACGTCGTGCTCCTCCGCCAGCAGCTTGCGGAACCTGGCGCGGTCCGCCCCCGGCGGCAGCACGGCTATGTACTTGTAGTAGTTGCCCCGGCAGCCCTCCGGCTCGCCGACCGGATCGAGACCGTCGAGTCCGGCCAGCAGCCGGTCGTAGCGGGCCGCCACCTCGCGACGGCGCTCGATGAACTCGCCGAGCCTGCGCAGGTGCACCAGGCCCGTTACGGCGGCCTGCTCGCTCAGCCGCCAGGCATAGCCGTGCAGGACGTGATGATTGGCGCCGGCGCTGCCCTTGCCCTGGTCCCGGTAGACGCGCGCGTCGTGCTCGATCTCGGCGGCGGACGTCAGGATCATTCCGCCCTCGCCGCAGGTGACCACCTTGGTCGGGAAGAACGAGAAGCCTGCCGCCACGCCGAAGCAGCCGGCGGGCTGACCGGCGAACGTCGAGCCGTGCGCGTGCGCGGCGTCCTCGACCAGCGCGATGCCGAGCTCGTCGCAGATCCGCCTGAGCCCGGCCGCCGCCGGTGAGATCAGGCCGCCGATGTGCACGAGCAGCACCGCGGCCGTTCGCGGCGTCAGCGCCGCGGTCAGCGTCGCCGGGCTCAGCGCGAACGTGGCCGGATCGACGTCGGCGAAGACGGGCCTGCCGCCAGCGCGGATGGCGGCCTCGGCGGTCGCGAAGAACGTGTTGGCGGGCACTATCACGTCCCGGCCGGCCACGCCGATGCTGCGCAGGATGATCTCTAAGGCAGCGGTGCCGCTGGAGACGGCTATCGCGTGCGGGCGCCGGCCATCGCCCGGCCCGGCGTGGGCAGCGGCGAACGCCGTCTCAAACTGGCGGGTATAAGGCCCGAGCGTCAGGGCGCCGGTGCGCAGTATCTCTGCCGCGGCCGCCGCGATCTCATCGCGATCGGCGGCAGGAAAGACGATACGAGCTGCCTGAACTGACAAATTCGCGGTTCCCCTCGATTGCACGTTTCTGGGTGCGCTGCCGCTTGTGATCGAGCTGCTACCGTTGCCGTCTGGCCGACCGCCCCCGGCCGACAAAATGCTGTCCAGGACATGATCCCGGGTATTGGCCCGACACGTCGGGACCTTGACATGCGTGTCAGCTCCGCGCCGCCATTATCTGGCCTGGCTCCCGCGACCAAGGAGGCCGTCGGCAGAATGGCTGCCATGACCGTGCGCAGGCCGATATGAGCGGGCGGCGGGCCGGCGCGACCGCCGCGACCGCCGCGCTGTGCGCCGCAGCCGCGCTCGCGGTCGCGCAGGCCGGCCCCGGCCTTACCGGCCTGCGGCCGGTGCGCAGGCTGCTCTTCCCCCGGCTGACGGGGCAGGGCGATCCCGGCCACGTCGCGCTGACCTTCGACGACGGGCCCGACCCCGAGTCCACGCCGCTGTTCCTCCGGGCGCTCGCCGATTGCCAGGTCCGGGCGACCTTCTTCGTCCTCGGCAGCATGGTGGAACGGGCGCCGGAGCTGGCGGCCGAGCTGGCCGCGGCCGGGCACGAGGTCGGCGTGCACGGCTTCGAGCACCGCTACCTGCCGGCCAGGTTTCCCGCCGCGGTCCGCTCGGACCTGCGGCGCGCCACCGACGTCATCGCCGCCGCGACCGGCGCCCGGCCGCGCCTGTTCCGCCCGCCGTACGGCGTGCTCAGCGGCCCGGCGCTGCTCGCCGCCAGGGAACTGGACCTGACGCCGGTGCTGTGGGGGGCGTGGGGCCGGGAATGGACCCCGGGCTCCACCCCCGAGTCGGTGTTCGCGACGCTGGCGGGCGGCCTTGACGGCGGGGTGACGGTACTCCTGCATGACTCCGGCTGCACCTCGCCGCCGGGATCCTGGCAGGCGGGGCTCGGCGCGCTGCGGCTGCTCCTGGCCGAGTGCGCGGCGCGCGGGCTGCGCGTCGGCCCGGTGGGCGAGCACGGGCTGATCGCGCGCTGACGGCCGGTCACCGCGACGCCGGTTACCGCCGCCCCGGAACGCGGCAGCCCGGAACGCGGCAGCCCGGAATGCGGCAGCCCGGAACGCGGCAGCCCGGAACGCGAAAGAGGGCCCGGAACCCACGCGGTCCGAGCCCTCTGCCGGTTAACGACGCCGTCGTCACCGACGCCGTCTGGTCAGGCGCTGGCGTTCCGGCCGCGCGGCCGGACCGCTGCGCCGACCGCGCCGGTGAGGCCGTAGGTAAGCGCGCCGTGCCAGAGCGACGTGAACGCCGCTCCGCCCACGCCGCTGCCGTGCAGCACGGTGAGCACGAACACGACGATCGCGGTCGCCGCGCCCGGCATGATCGCGTACCGCCAGGGCTGGCTGCGCGCCCACCGCAGCGCGCGGCCGCGCCGGGACCTGATCAGCGCCCCGGCTCCGGCCACGGTGAAGAACGCGACCGAGCCCATGGACAGGGCGGTGGCCCAGGCGAGGTGCAGCGCGAACAGGTGCAGCATCAGGTCCCCGCCGGCGACGACGAGCCCGGCAGCGCCAGCGAGCTTCCACGGCGCCTCGGACAGCACGGCGCCGGAGACTGCCATCTCCTCGCGGCGGCTCAGGGTGGACTGATCGGTGCTAGGTGGTGCCGACATGATGAACTCCTGCTGGCGGCCGAACTCCTTCTGACAGTGTCAAGATATATCTTCACGCGCGCGATGACAAGATATATCGTCTTGGTGTCACCGGACTCTGCCGAACGCGATAGGTGATCCTCAGACCTCATTCAGCTAACGTCCAGCTCGGTGGTGCTTACTTGGGGACAGGGATTACGGGTAGCTAGGAGGCCGCCGCCGCCGAGCTGCGGCGGAGCACGGGCCCCGAGGCTCGGACGTAAGCTGGCAGGCACGCGCGCAAAAGGGTGATGAGATGCAGGACGAGCAGAGCAGCGAAGGCCAGCAGCCTGACGCATGGGCCGAGTGGTCCGCCCGTGCCGGTCAGGCCGGCCAGCCCGGCGGCGAGCCCGCGCCGCAGGGTCCGCCGCCGCCGCCCCCGCCCCCGCCGGGCTTCGGGCAGCCCGGCCAGCAGCCAGGTTACGGCCAGCAGCCGAGCTCCCAGACGCAGCCGATCGGGTACCGCCAGCCGGGTTACGACCAGGGCGGCTACGGGGGCTTTGACCAGGGCGGGTACGGCGGCTACGGCGGGGGCGGCTATGGCGGCTACGGTCCGCCCGGCTACGGCGGCGGGTACGGCCCGCGGCCACCTCGCCGCCGGCGCACCGCCAACGCGCTCATCTACCTGGTGGTTGCCGTCGTCGCCGCCACGGCGGGCGGTCTGGTCGTGCATGCCCTTGCCGGGAACGGCAGCACTCCATCGGCCAGCTCGGGCCAGAACGGGACCGGCAGCAATCCGTTCGGCAACTTCTTCGGCGGCGGATCGGGGAACTCGGGGAACTCGGGCAATTCCGGGTCCGGCAGCGGCGTCAGCAGCGCGACCGTGCGGAAGGTGCAGGACGCGGTCCTGCCGGGGCTGGTCGTGATCAGCAGCGACCTGCAGTATCAGGGTGACGCCGCGGCGGCCACCGGGATGGTCATCAGCAAGTCCGGCCTGGTGCTGACCAACAACCACGTGATCGCGAACACCACCGGCCTGACCGCGACCGTCGTGTCCACCGGCCAGCGGTACAAGGCGCAGTGGCTGGGCTACGACAAGACCGGTGACATCGCGGTGATCCAGCTGGTCGGCGCCCGCAACATGCGCACCGTCCCGGTGGGCAACTCCGGCACCGTCAAGGTCGGCGACGGCGTCGTGGCGATGGGCAACGCCAACGGGACCGGCAACATCACGACGGTGACCGGATCGATCACCGGCATCAACCGCTCGATCACGGCCAGCGATGACGGCAGCGGCTCATCGGAGAACCTGACCGGGATGCTGCAGACCAACGCCAACATCATCCAGGGCGACTCGGGCGGCCCGATCTCCAACACCAGCGGCCAGGTCATCGGCATGGACACGGCCGCGAGCTCGGACACCGTCGGGTTCAACCAGCAGGATGTCGGCTTCGCCATCCCGATCAACAGGGCCATGACGATCGCCAGGCAGATCATCAGCGGCCACTCGAGCTCGGTGGTCCGGGTCGGCAGCACCGGCTTCCTCGGCGTCATCGTCATCCCCGGTAGCAAGGGCCAGCAGAGCACGCAGGCCAATCCGAGATCCCAGCTGCGCCAGCAGGAGCAGAACAACACTCAGGGCGGCGGCTTCGGCGGCAGCCAGTTCCCGTCCTCGCCCAGTCAGTGCCTCACCAGTGACGGGAACGCCGGCGTACCGCAGCGGATCGCGCCGGTGACCTCGGGCACGCTGATACTGGGCTCGCTCTGCGGCACCCCCGCGAGCCAGGCCGGGATTGCCTCGGGCGATGTGATCACGAGCGTGAACGGGCACGCCGTCACGTCACCCGCTTCGCTGGTCACGATCCTGAGCGTGCTGCACAAGGGCCAGAGCGTATCGGTGACCTGGGTGACTCCCTCGGACCAGACCGTGAGCAAGTCCATGACGCTGGCGGCGGCGCCTCCGGCCTGACGCGGCGCGAAGACCCCTGTCGGGTGCATGCGGGGAGCGGCGGCGCCCGCGCCGCCGCTCCCCGCAGGTATCTCCGCGGCCGGTCAGGCGGCCAGCCAGGCCAGCATCCGCGCCTCGCACCCGGCGATCTGCGCGACGGGGACGTGCTCCTCGCGCCGGTGCGCGAGCACCGGGTCGCCGGGTCCGTAGTTCACCGCGGGAATGCCCAGCGCGTCGAACCTGGCCACGTCGGTCCAGCCGAGCTTGGCCCGGGCCTCGCCGCCCATCGCCGCCACGAACGACGCGGCGGCGGGCTTGCCCAGTCCGGGGCGCGCACCGCTCGCCGAGTCGCTGATCTCCACGTCGAATCCGGCGAACACCTCCCGGACGTGGTCGGCGGCCTGCTCCGGCGAGCGGTCCGGGGCGAACCGGAAGTTCACGCTGACCACGCACTCGTCCGGGATGACGTTGCCGGCCACCCCGCCCCTGATGCCCACCGCGTTGAGGCCCTCGTGATACGCGAGCCCGTCCACGACCGGCTGGCGGGGCTGGTAGGCACGCAGCACGTCCAGGATCCCGCCAGCGGCATGAATGGCGTTGCTGCCAAGCCACGACCTCGCGCTGTGCGCGCGCTCCCCGCGCGCGCTGACCTCCGCGCGCAGCGTGCCCTGACAGCCGCCCTCGACCATCGCGCCGGTCGGCTCCAGCAGCACGGCGAAGTCCGCGGCCAGCAGTTCCGGGCTATTGCGGCTGAGGCGGAGCAGCCCGTTGCGCGTGGCCTCGACTTCCTCGCAGTCATAGAAGACGTAGGTGATGTCGCGCGCCGCGGACGTCAGCTGCGCGGCGAGCCTGAGCTGCACGGCCACGCCGGACTTCATGTCGCAGCTGCCGCAGCCGTAGAGCAGGTCGCCGTCCAGCCGCGAGGGCAGGTTCCCGGCTACCGGAACCGTGTCGATGTGCCCGGCCAGCACGACTCGCTCCGGCCTGCCGAAGCTGGTGCGCGCCACGATCGCGTTGCCGTCGGTATGCACGGCCAGGTGCGGCAGCTTCCCGACCGCGGCGGCTATGGCGCCGGCTAGCTGCTGCTCGTTCCCGCTGACCGACTCCGCGTCCACCAGGGCCGCGGTCAGCTCGGCCGCGGGCCGGGAAAGATCCAGTTCCACGGCGAGAGCTTAGCCCGATCGCGGGCGCCGCGTGCCTGGTGCACCGGGCTGCCGGGACGCCGGGCCGCGCGGCCCGTTCCGGGTGCTCCCCGTCGCCAGGCTGCGCGCCGCGGAGGTCAGGGCGCGGACGATCACGGCCACGGCCGGCCGGCGGACCGCCGACTCCCTGGCGACCGCGTACAGGTCCCTGGCCGGGCTGGCGCCCGGCAGCTCGCGGACCGCGACCCTAGCGTCGCCGGCCGCGAGGGTCAGCCGCGGC
>Ga0335078_10005717_pt1 | contig 18386 bp, 17 predicted proteins | sample Lox_Sample_32_FD_206711 | JGI IMG/M metagenome (GOLD analysis project Ga0335078, IMG submission 206711) | Soil microbial communities from Loxahatchee National Wildlife Refuge, Florida, United States - Lox_Sample_3.2 | ecosystem: Environmental > Terrestrial > Soil > Wetlands | place: USA... | reverse complement strand
TTCCCGGGCGCTCCGCCTTTCGGGGGTTGATCGCGGGGACGCCGTACGGGCCTCTGCCACGGCCCCGTCACCACGGCGTCCCACCATCGCCCAGATCCCTAAAGTTCTTCGGGAATGGCGTTGACCTTTGCTCCGTTATCTCCAAGAATCCCGCCCCCACTTCCTCACGAACTCAGGAGCATCATGCCTTCCTACGCCTTCTTCGCCACGCTCGCCTGTATCGGGGCGCTGGCCTGCAGTTCCCCCTCCACCGCGAAGGGCGCCGCCGCGCAGGCGCCGGACCCGAACGCGGCGGCAGCCAAGATGAGCGGGGGCGTCATCACGAACAAGGACCTCGACGAGTACGCGAAGGCGGACCTGAGCAAACTCGAGCAGCAGTACCAGGAGCAGGTCTACCAGGTGCGGCGCGGGAGCCTCGAGGCGCTCATCGCCAAGCGGCTCGTCGAGGCGAAGGCCAAGGCGAGCGGCAAGTCGGCCGAGGAGTTCGTGCGCGCCGAGGTCGTCGACAAGATCCCGGATCCGTCGGACGCCGAGGTGAAGAAGGTCTATGACGGCGCCAAGGCGGAGGGGCGCGACCTGCCCCCGCTCGACCAGGTGAAGGGGAGCATCGTCCGCTTCCTGAAGCAGCAGCAGGTCCAGCAGGCGCTCCAGGCCTATTACGAGAAGCTCAAGACCGAGGCCAAGGTGGAGATCCTGCTCGCCGCCTACCGGCCGCCGCGCCAGAGCGTGGAGGCGAAGGGCCCGTCCAAGGGTCCGGAGAAGGCGCCCATCACCATCGTGGAGTTCTCCGACTTCGAGTGCCCATTCTGCGGTCGCGCCGAGCAGACCGTGGCGGAGGTGGTCCGGGCCTACCCCGACAAGATCCGCCTCGTGTACCGCGACTTCCCCCTCCCCATGCACCCGAATGCCCCCAAGGCCGCGGAGGCGGCGCACTGCGCCGGAGACCAGGGCAAGTACTGGGAGATGCACGCGAAGCTCTTCGCGAACCAGCGGGCCCTCGACGTGAAGTCGCTCAAGGGGTACGCGAAGGAGCTGAACCTGGACCAGGCGAAGTTCGACAAGTGCCTGGATTCCGGGGAGAAGGCGAAGGTGGTGGAGGAGAACCACAAGGCGGGCGGCGAGCTCGGGGTGACCGGGACGCCGGCCTTCTTCGTGAACGGCATGCTCCTCTCCGGGGCGCAGCCCTTCGAGAGCTTCAAGGACCTCATCGACGCCGAGCTGGCCCAGAAGTAGCTCTCTGGCAGGACCGGCGGCTCCCCGCTAAGGAGAGAGCCGCCGGTCACGCACCATGGGCGCCTACGACCACGGAAACATCTCGGCCATCGCCGAGCGCAGGAAGACGCGGCAGATTCACGTGGGGCCGGTGGCGGTCGGGGGTGGAGCGCCCATCTCCGTGCAGTCGATGACCACCACCCAGACGGCCGACGCGGAGGCCACCCGGGCGCAGGTCCGGGCCCTCGCGGAGCAGGGCGCGGACATCGTCCGGCTGGCGGTTCCGGACGCGGAGGCGGCGGCGGCGCTGCCCGCCATCGTGCGCGGCTCGCCGGTCCCGCTCGTCGCCGACATCCACTTCGACTACCGGCTGGCGCTGCGGGCGCTCGAGGCCGGCATCCACTGCATCCGCCTCAACCCCGGCAACATCGGCAAGCAGGAGCGGGTGCGCGAGGTGGTGAAGGCCGCCCGGGAGCGCCGGGTGCCCATCCGCATCGGCGTGAACGCCGGCTCGCTCGAGGAGGACATCGTCGCCAAGCACGGCTGGCCCACCGCCGAGGGCATGGTGGAGAGCGCCGAGCGCCACATCCGCCTCCTCGAGGACGAGGGCTACCGGGAGATCAAGGTCTCGCTCAAGGCCCACGACGTGGGCATGACGGTGGCCGCGAACCGCCTCTTCTCGCGGAAGTTCGACTACCCCCTCCACCTCGGGGTCACCGAGGCGGGGACGCTCCTCTCCGGCGCCGTGAAGAGCTCCGCCGGCCTCGGCATCCTCCTCGCCGACGGGATCGGCGACACCCTGCGGGTCTCGCTCGCCGCCGACCCGCTCGAGGAGGTGAAGGTGGCCCGCACGCTTCTGAAGGCGCTCGGGCTCAAGTTCGGCGGGGCCACGCTCACCGCCTGCCCGACCTGCGGCCGCTGCTCGGTGGACATGATCCCGGTGGCCGAGCGGGTGGAGCAGCGGCTCTCCACGCTGAAGGGCGAGGTGAACGTCGCGGTCATGGGCTGCGAGGTGAACGGCCCCGGGGAGGCCGCGGCGGCGGACGTGGGGGTGGCCTACGGCCACGGCGGCGTCGGGCTGCTCTTCAAGAGCGGTCAGATCGTGAAGAGGATGAAGGTGGAGGAGCTCGAGGAGGCGCTCGTCGCCGAGGCGGTGCGCATCTCCAGCGAGCGGACGCCCAAGTAGCCGCTAGGTGCCGACGTCGCCGCCCAGGTAGGCGGCCTGCACGCGGGCGTCGGCGGCGAGGTCGCGCGAGGACCCCGCGAGGACGATCTGGCCGCGCTCCAGGACGTAGGCGGAGTCGGACACCTTGAGCGCGAGCCGGGCGTTCTGCTCCACGAGCAGGATGGTCGCGCCCTCCCGGTGGATGGCCTCCACGATCGAGAAGATCTGCTGCACGAGCAGCGGCGCGAGCCCCATGGAGGGCTCGTCGAGGAGCAGGATGCGCGGCCGCATGAGCAGGCCGCGGGCGATGGCGAGCATCTGCTGCTCGCCCCCGGAGAGGGAGCCCGCGGGGAGTCGGCGCCGCTCGCCGAGCACCGGGAACCGCCGGTACTGGGACTCGAGTCGCTCGCGGACCTCCGCGGGCCCCGGGACCGGGGGCCGGCCCTCCAGGGCGAGGAGGAGGTTCTCCTCGATGGTCATGCGTCCCAGGATGGCCCGCCCCTCGGGGACGAGGACGATGCCTTCCGACACCGCGCGGTGGGGCGGGAGACCCGCCACCGGCTTGCCCTCCAGCAGGACCTGCCCCCGCCGAGGGGCCACGAGGCCGGAAATGGCGGCGAGCGTGCTCGTCTTCCCCGCGCCGTTCGGGCCGATGAGGGCGACGACGCGACCGGCCTCCACGCGGAGGGAGAGACCTCGCACCGCCTGGACGTGGCCGTAGCTCACGTGGAGGTCGGACACCTCGAGCAGCGGGGGCGAGGTCACGCCTCGCTCCCCAGGTAGGCGGCGATCACGCCCGGATCGGCTCCCACCTCCGCCGGGGTCCCGTCGGCGATGACCTTGCCGAAGTTGAGCACGGTGATGCGGTGGCAGACGTCCATCACCAGCTTCACGTTGTGCTCGACGAGGAGCACGGAGTGCCCGGCGCGCGCCACCTCCCGGATGAGCACGGCGATGGAGGCGACCTCGGTCGGGTTCATGCCCGCGGTGGGCTCGTCGAGGAGGAGAGCGCGCGGAGCGGAGGCCAGGGCGCGCGCGATCTCCACGCGTCGCTGCTCGCCGTACGAGAGGCTGCTCGCGAGCTCCCCGGCGCGCTCCGCCATGCCCACGCGGGCGAGCAGGGCGGCGGTCCACTCGGCCGCGTCCGCCTCCTCGCGGCGGCAACTGGGCCAGAAGAGCATCCGCTTCCACAGCGGATCGGCGCGCCGCAGGTGCGACCCCACGAGCACGTTCTCGGCCGCGGACAGGGAGGGGAAGAGGCGGATGTTCTGGTAGGTGCGGGTGACCCCCAGGGCCGCGATGCGGTGCGAAGGCAGCCGGTCGATGCGCTTCCCGGAGAGCCGGATCTCCCCGCCGCTGGGGCGGATGAGCCCGGAGACGAGGTTCAGGAGCGTCGTCTTCCCCGCGCCGTTCGGCCCGATGAGGCCGTGGATCTCTCCCTCGGCGACCTGGAAGCCGACGCCGTCGACGGCCTTGAGGCCCCCGAAGGTGCGGCGGACGTCGCTGAGGCTAAGGAGCATAGGCCTCCCCTCGTCGCTCGGCGCGCCACCGGCGCAGGCGGCGCGGCAGGGAGACGAGCCCGTTCGGAAGGAAGAGGACGACGAGCAGGAGGACGAGCCCGTTCACGAAGAGGCGCAGCGGGCCGGGCTCGAGCCCGAGCGGGCCGCTCACCTCCCGCAGGATCTCGGGAAGGAGGGTGAGGAAGGCCGCGCCCACCACCGGGCCGTAGAAGGCCGCGCTTCCCCCGACCACCGCGTAGACGAGCATGTCCACCACCCGGCCGAAGGAGTAGCTCTCCGGCGCCACCATGAAGTTGAAGTGCGCGTCGAGCGCCCCGGCGAGGCCGGCGAAGGCCGCCCCCAGCACCAGCATGGAGAGCTTGTAGGCGTTGGCGTCGATGCCCATGGTCCGCGCCGCCGTCTCGTCTTGGCGGATGGCCTCGAGCGCGTAGCCGGCGCGCGAGCCGCGGATGCGCCAGAGGACGAAGAGGGCTCCCAGGAGGGCCAGGTAGATGGTGGGAAGGGAGGTCCGCTGCGGGATGGCGACGAGCCCGAGCGCGCCGTTCGTCGCCTCCAGGTTCACGAAGAAGATGCGCACCACCTCGCCGAAGCCGATGGTGGCGATGGCGAGGAAGACGCCGTGGAGGCGGAGCACCGGGAGGCCCAGGGGGACGGCGAGGAGCGCCGGGGCGAGCGCGCCGGCGAGGAGCACCACCGGGAAGGGGGCGGAGGTGTGGAGGGTGAGGAGCGCGGAGGCGTAGGCGCCCACGGCCATGAAGCCGGCCTGGGCGAGGGAGAGCTGGCCGCAGGAAAGGGTCGTGTAGACGGAGAGCGCGAGCAGGCCATTCAGCCCCACGAAGGCCACCGTGGACTGGTAGGTGAGCCAGAGGTCCGAGGCGCTCACGCGCTCACGCCTCCCGCAGCGCCCGGGCGCCGAGCAGTCCCCGCGGGCGCAAGACGAGCACGAGGAAGAGGACCCCGAAAGCGACCGCGTCCCGGTAGGAGGACCCGAGCTTCGCCACCGTGAAGACCTCCACGAGGCCGAGCGCGAAGCCGGCGAGGGCGGCGCCGGGCATGCTGCCCATGCCGCCGAGGATGATGACGGCGAGCCCTTTCAGCTCCACCGCGCGCCCCATGTCCGGGGAGACGCTGTTGAAGGCGAGCCCGAAGAGAACCCCGGCGGCGCCTCCCAGCGCCGAGCTCAGGAAGAAGGAGGAGGCGATCACCCGGTCGACGTTCACGCCGAGCACCCGGGCCGCCTTCGGGCTCTCGGCCACGGCGCGGATGCGCCGGCCCAGCGCGGTTCGCCGGAGCAGCCAGGTGAGCGCGAGGAGCATGGAGAGCGCGATGGCGACGATCACCACCTGCAGCTCCGAGATCACGGCGCCACCGACCCGGAGGCTGCGGTCGGGGACGATCCCGAAGGGGAAGCGCTCCACGTCCGGGCCGAAGAGCTGCAGGGCCAGCGCCTCGAGGACGGTGGCGAGGGCGATGGAGCTGATGAGGCCGGAGACGTTGGAATCGGCGCGGCCTCTCAGCGGGCGAAAGGCCACGCGCTCGATTCCCAACCCGAGCAGGCCTCCGGCCCCGACCGCCACTGGAAAGGCGGCGAACATGGGCAGGTGGAGGTGGAGGACGAGGAACAGGGCCAGGTAGGCGCACAGCATGAAGACGGCCTGGTGGGCCAGGTTCAGGATGTCGAGGACCCCGAAGACGAGCGTGTAGCCGAGCGCGAAGAGGGCGTAGATGCTGCCCAGGAACACGCCGTTCGCGATCTGCTGGCCCACGGGCCCTTTCGCCTACTGCAGGATCTCGAACTTTCCGCCCCGCACGATCTGGACCGCGGCGAGGTGGTCCCCGTCCCGGTTGGGGAGGAAGGAGAAGCGCCCGAGCGGGGTGGGGAGGTCCTTCACCTTGGCGAGGCCCTCCCGGATGTCCTCGCGACCCCCCTTGAAGCCGGCCTGCCGGATGGCCTCGGCGATCACGAGGACCCCGCTGTAGGCCTGGGCCGCGAACTGGTCCGGATCGGTGCCCCGGGCCTTCATGGCCGCGATGAACGCCTGGTTCACGGGTTCCTGGCTGGCGCGGTTCCAGGCGGTGCCGACGAGCACCCCCTCCGCGGCCGGGCCGGCCAGCTGGATGAACTTCGTGCTGTTGAAGCCGTTGCCGCCCATGAGGGGGCCGGTGTAGCCGAGCTGGCGAGCCTGGACGGCGATGCTGCCGGCCTGCTCCACGAGCGCGGAGACGAGGAGGATGTCGGGCTTGAGGCCCTTCAAGGCGGTGAGCTGGGCGTCGAAGTCCCGGTCCTTCGTGGAGAAGGTCTGGATGCCGAGGATCTTCACGCCGGCCTTCTCGAGGGCCGACTTCATGACGTCGAAGCCCGCCTTGGTGAAGGCGTCGTCGTCGCCGTAGAGGAGGGCCGCCGTCTTGAAGCCGAGCTTCTCCCGGGCCAGGGCGAGTGCCGAGGGGATGACCTGCGCCTCGGTGAGCGAGACCCTCCAGATGTAGTCGCCGATGGTGGTGATGGCGTTCGGCTTCGTGTTGGAGACGGCGACCACCGGGGTCTTCTGCGCCTGAGCGCGCGGGTCCGCGGCCTCGGCGAGCGTGGAAAGGGTGGGGCCGATGATGGCGCTCACCTTGTTCGCGTTGATGAGGCGGTCGAAGACACTGATCCCCTGCTGCGGGTTCGTGCCGTCGTCCTCCAGGACGAGCTCCAGGGTGAGGCCCCTGAGGGTGTTGCCCTTGTTCACGTCGTCGACCGCCAGTTGCACGGCGGCCTTTTGCTGGGCGCCGTAGGCGGCTGCGTTTCCCGTGAGTGAGAAGACCGCCCCGATGCGAACGGCGGAGGCGGCCGGGGAGGGCGAGGGGGACCGGGTACACCCGGCGAAGGCCATGCCGGCGACGGCCGCGGCGATGCGAAGGGAGGGGCGCATGGTTTTCCTCCGATGGGGGTGGACGGATGGTTCGGGTCCTACCTCACGGGAGGCTGCCTCGGCAAGGGACGCCGAGGGAATCCAGGCGGGTAGCGCCGATCCCCCGCGCTCTTAACGGAGGGTGTCTGGTCGCGCGATGTTTGCGTGAGATTTTTGCGCAAAACTGACAGTAAATGCACTCACCGAGCGCGAATCGGAGCCGCGATCGGGGCGCGACGGGGCCGCTTCTCCTCGATCTCTTGACTCATGTCAAGCAATTTAGCTCAAAAGCGTTCCCCGGAGGGTGTAATGACGCAATGCAACTTGCAGCAGCAGAATCGTTAATGCGAGAAACTCACACACTCGTCACGGATGGCGACCGTCCGGCGAGAGGCGTCGCTTCCCGATTCAGTTGTTGAACCGGAGGACACACGTGAGAATCAAGACCCACCACGGAGGGAACAACGTGAGACTGTCACTATTCCGAACGGCGATCTGCGCAGTTGTCCTCGCCGTGGCCGGACCTGCGTTAGCGGACGACGTGAGTGACCTGAAGGCGCAAGTCGACGAGCTCAAGGCCCGGGTGCAGAAGCTGGAGCAACCGGACTGGAAGTTCGAGATGCACGGGATCGCGAGCGGTTCGTTCCTCACCCAGTACAACCAGACGCTCTTCTGGGGTGGCGGCGCGATGTTCGTCGTCGGCAACAACCAGAGCGGCGTCGGCACGGTTACGCCCAACAAGACGGGCGCGAACTGGACGACCGGCGGCGACGTCCGGCAGAACCGGTTCAACTTCTCGCTGGCCGGGCCCAAGGTCTTCGGAGGCGCGACCCCGAAGGCGGTGCTCGAGATCGACTTCTTCAACCACGACGGCCCGGGCCGGTACGGCGACGTGTCCCTCACTCCGCGAATGCGCCTTGCCTACGCTGAGTTGAACTGGGGCGGCAACACCATCCTCCGCTTCGGCCAGGACTGGGAGCTCCTCGCCGGCATCCTCATCCCCGAGACGGTCGGCCACATGGCCTACCCGCTCACCTTCATGGCAGGAACGGTGACCTGGCGTGAGCCCTGCATCGAGGTCTTCCAGTACATCCCGCTGGGCAAGGACCAGAAGATCGAGCTCGCGCTGTCCATGCTCCAGTCGAGCTGGAACGCGGAAGGGTACGGCCTCGGCGAGACCATCCCCACGGCCCTCGGCATCAACACCTGGGGCTCGGGCATGGCGGCGGGCGGCACGAACCAGGGCCAGGACTCCGCCCTGCCTGGCTTCGAGGCTCGCGTGAAGTACATGAGCAAGATGTTCACGGCTTTCGCCGCCGGCCACTGGAACAAGGTGCACCTGGCCGGGTACTCGGCGGCCGCCACCCCCGCGGTCCCGGACATCGACGTCCTCGACCTCAACGTCGGCCTGCAGTTCAGCATGGCCGGCTTCCTCCTCAAGGCCGTCGGCTTCACCGGCCAGAACCAGGCTCCCCTCGTCGCCACCATGCTGCAGTTCACGGCAGGGCCCTGCATCCACGAGTACGGCGGCTGGTTCCAGCTCGGCTACGAGAACAGCGGCTTGGGCGCCTACTTCACGATGGGCGTCGATCACCCTGAGTACCAGGACATCGTGCAGGCTGGCTCTCTTGGCCTGGAGCGCAACGTCATGACCTCCGGCATGGTGCGCTACCGGGACGGCGGCTTCGCCGTCGCCCTCGAGTACGCCCACTGGCTGACGACGGGCGTCGTCGGCGGCGCCATCGTGAACGGCAACGCCACCGGCGATCAGCTCATGGTCACCGGCGCGTACTTCTTCTAGCCGACGTCGCGTCTAGCCGTACGGGCGAGGGGCCGGAAGGCCCCTCGCCCTTTTTTTGGGGTGCGCCATGCCCCGCCGCTCGCGACCGGGAGGCAAAAGCCGACCGGAAAGTGACTCCGGGGCGAAGGCCCTCTGGAGTGCGCGCCGTTGGCGGCGACTCCTCGCGGAACGACCGGCGCTGCCGCCGCGAGGCGAGGGGGAGAAAGCCGGAGGCCACGGGCCGCGGCCGGGCCGACCGCCGTCCAAACGAGCGCCGCGGCGCTCGCCGCGGAGCCCGTTCTCCCGGGGGCAAGGCGGCGAACGCTACTTCGGGGCGCCGCCCTCGATGCGCGCAGCGTCCGCGGGGGAAACCCGGGAGAGGAGCAGGAGCTCCATCTCGTAGTCCCGCCAGTCGTCGGTGAGTCCCACCGCGGCGGCCGCGTTCGCCTCCTGCATGGCCGTGTAGGTCACGAAGCAGTGGTCGCCCCCCTCGGGGACGCCGCGAACGCGGTAGCGAATCTGCTTCACGAAGTCGGTCTCGGCCTCGATCACCCCCCGGGCATCCTCCGTGGAGGCGTGGCCGTAGGCGAAGAAGTTCCCGAAAGCGGACCGGTTCTCCTGGCCGGCCCGCACCCGGTCCGCGCCGACGAGCTGGCAGCCGTGCTCCGCCAGGATCTTCAAGGCCTCGGTCCACAGGGACTGGCAGGAGGTCGGGAAGGAGTAGGTGTCGAGCTCTTTCGCGAGATAGGCCCGCCGCGGAGCCAAGGTGGAGCAGCCTGCGGACCACAGGGCCGCCACAGTCAGCCCAACGAGCTGGGACCTTCTCGCCATGGGGACGCACCTCCGTCGCGCGGGGGGAAGAGACGACATGAAAGCGACCCTTATACCGCACCCGGCGCCTGCTCGGCGCTAGCGACTTCCCGCCGGCGACCGAAAACCGGCGTCCCGCCTGGAACGGGCCCGTGCGGGGTCGCGCGGCCGAGCGCGACTCGATAGGATAACCGGCGTGACCCCCGAGACCGGCCTCCACTTCGTCGTCGACGACGGACCCGAGCCTCACCGGGAGCGGACGAAGCAGCTCCTCGCCGCGCACCCGGAGGCGAAGGCGCTCCAGGGGCCGGCGCCGGCCTCCGCCGCCATCCTCGTCGCCGTGGTCGCGTTCCAGCTCGCCCTCGCCTGGCTCGTCCGCGGGTCGAGCTTCTGGCTGGTCCTGGCCGTGGCCTGGCTCGTGGGGGCGGTGGCGGTCCACGCGCTCTGGGTGCTCATCCACGAGGCCGCCCACAACCTCGTCTTCCGCCCAGCCTGGGCGAACATGCTCATGGCGATGGTCGCGAACCTGCCCATCCTTTTCCCCGGGGCCATCGCCTTCCGCCGCTACCACCTCTTGCACCACGCCTGGCAGGGCGACCCGGAAATCGACGCCGACCTCCCCAGCCCGGCGGAGGCGCGCCTCGTCGGGAACTCGTCCTGGCGCAAGGCGGCCTGGCTCCTCTTCTACTTCCTCATCCAGGGGCTCCGCGCCACCCGGCTGAAGCGCATCCAGCTGTGGGAGCCCTGGTACGTGGCCAACGTGGCCGTCCAGGCGATCTTCATCGCTACGGTGGTCGTCCTCGCCGGGTGGACGGCGCTCCTCTACCTCTTCCTCTCGAGCGCCTTCGCCATCGGCCTGCACCCGCTCGGCGCGCGCTGGATCCAGGAGCACTACCTCACCTTCCCGGGAAACCAGGAGACCTTCTCCTACTACGGGCCGCTCAACGTCGTCGCCTTGAACGTCGGCTACCACAACGAGCACCACGACCTCATGCGGGTGCCCTGGACCCGGCTGCGGGCCCTGCACCGCCTGGCGCCGGAGATGTACGACTCCCTCCACAGCCACCGGTCGTGGTCGAAGCTCCTGTGGCGCTTCCTCTCGGACCCGTCGCTCTCCCTCTACAGCCGGGTGATTCGCTTCCACACCGTCGCCGAGGTGCACCCGGAGCCGGTCGCCTAGCTCTCGCAGCGGGCCGCCGCGCGGGTGAACCCCCGGGCGCTGCGCCGGTCCCGGCGCGCCACAGGAGCCGGCCCTCCCGGCCTCGAGCCCCCGCCCCACGTCGGGCGAGCCCGCGCCGCCCCGAGCCCGGGAGTAGCGACCCCCCGGCCGCCGAGAGGCAGAGCGGTCGCCGGGGGCGGAGGCGTCGGCCGGGCGCACCCGTCGGTCGCCGGGAAAGCACCGGGGAGCGAAGGGAAAGGGACGGGCCTCCGCCGGGGAGCAACGGGGGCGTCGCCTGCGGTATAACCCGCGCACCATGCCCCTCGCGCGACAGAGCCAGCTCTTCATCCCCACCCTCAAGGAAGCCCCCGCCGACGCCCAGGTGGCCTCCCACAAGCTGCTCGTTCGCGGCGGCTTCATCCGGCAGCTCGGCGCCGGCATCTACGACTACCTGCCCCTCGCCTGTCGCTCGCTCGCCAAGGTGGAGCGCATCATCCGCGAGGAGATGGACGCGGCCGGGTGCCAGGAGTTCCACCTGCCCGCCCTGCACCCGGCCGAGGTCTGGAAGGAGAGCGGCCGCTGGGAGGTGATGGGCGACAACATGTTCCGGCTCAAGGACCGGAAGGGCGCGGAGTACTGCCTGGGGATGACCCACGAGGAGATCGTCACGCTCATCGCCCGCGACGAGCTCCGCAGCTACCGGCAGGTGCCGCAGACCTGGTACCAGATCCAGACGAAGTTCCGGGACGAGCCGCGCCCCCGGTCCGGGCTCCTCCGGGTCCGCCAGTTCACGATGAAGGACGCGTACTCCTTCGACGTGGACGCTTCGGGTCTCGACCAGAGCTACGAGAACCAGCGCCGGGCCTACGAGAAGATCTTCACCCGCTGCGGGCTCGAGTTCGTGGCGGTCCAGGCGCACTCCGGCGCCATGGGCGGGAGCGGCTCGCAGGAGTTCATGGTCCGCACCGACGCCGGGGAGGACGAGGTGGCCGCCTGCCCCAAGTGCCGCTATGCCGCCAACACCGAGGCGGCGCGCAGCCGGGGTCCCCGGGAGCCGCTCGACCCCGGGGAGACGCTCCCGGCGCCGCGACGGTTTCCGACGCCGGGCGTCCGCACCATCGAGGCCCTGGCGCAGCCGCCCTACCGCCGCCCTGCGAACCGCCAGCTGAAGACGCTCGTGTACGCCGCCGACGACCGCGTCGTGCTGGCGGTGCTGCGGGGGGACGACGAACTCAACGAGACGAAGCTCCTGACCGCGGCCGGCGCTGCGGCGCTGCGCCCCGCTCACCCCGAGGAGATCCGCCCGCTTTTGGGCGCCGACCCGGGCTCGCTCGGGGCCGTGGGCTTCGCCAAGGCGCCCGTCTTCGTCGACCAGGCGCTCCTCGGGGCCGCCGGCCTGGTCACCGGCGCGAACGAGAACGACTTCCACCTCGAGGGGGTGGACGTCTCCCGGGACATCCTGCCGCACGCCAGGCCGGCGGACCTCCGCAAGGTGAAGGCGGGGGAGGGGTGCCCCCAGTGCGACGGCGCGCTCGAGGTCTTCCAGGCGCTCGAGGTGGGCCACATCTTCAAGCTGGGCACCAAGTACTCCCTGGCGTTCCACGCCCACGTGCTCACCGCCGACGGCAAGGAGACCCCCCTGGTGATGGGGTGCTACGGCATCGGCGTCGAGCGGGTCATGGCTGCCGCCGTCGAGCTGCACCACGACCAGGACGGGATCATCTGGCCCTTCTCCATCGCGCCCTATCACGCCACCGTGCTCACCCTCGGCAAGGAGCCGGAGCTCGCCCGGGCGGCGGAGCAGGTGGCGGCGTCCCTGGAGAAGGCGGGGATGGAGGTCCTCTTCGACGACCGGGACGAGCGGGCCGGCGTGAAGTTCAAGGACGCCGATCTGGTCGGCCTCCCCCTGCGCATCGCGGTGGGGAAGAAGGGGCTCGCGGAGGGGAAGGTGGAGTGGAAGCTGCGGCGGGGCCGGCAGGTGGACCTCGTTCCCCTGGCCGAGGTGGAGGCGCGCGCCCGGGCGCTCCTCGCGGCCGAGACGGGGTAGCGGAGGCCGGCATGCGGCTCAAGCTCGCCATCGGTCCGGACGGGAAGGTGGTCTTGCCGCAGCGAGAGGCCGCGGCGCTCGGGGTCCTCGACGGCGATCCGATCGAGCTCCACGTGGTCAAGGGCTCTTTCGCCGTGGTCGAGCGTCCCCAGGGGGAGGAGCAAGGCTTCTTGGCGGGATCGCTGCGGGCGCTCTCCGCGCCCGAGGTCTTCCACTTCCTCTCCACCGCCCTCAAGACCGGCACCCTGCTCCTCTCCTTCCGGCCGGAGCGGGGCCCGGCCCCGGGGCTGCCGGACGCGCCGGAGGGGCTTCGCCGCAAGGCCGTCCACTTCCGGGACGGGCAGGTGGCCTTCGCCTCCTCCAGCGAGCGGGCCGACCGGCTGGGGGCCGTCCTGTGGCGGAACGGGCTGGTCTCCGAGGCGGACCTGCAGCGCTGCTCCCGGCTCGTCCAGGCGGGGCGTCCCCTCGGGCAGGTGCTCGTGGACGAGGGGCTGCTCGACTCCGGGCAGCTCTACGGGGCGATGACGCTCCAGGTGCGCGAGATCGTGCTGAACGCCTTCCTGGAGGAGGAGGGCGACTTCGTCTTCGTGGAGGGACAGCCGGACGAGCGCAACTCCGTGAAGCTCCCGGAGCGGACTCGCGAGCTCCTGCTCGAGGGGATGCGCCGCCGCGAGGAGGTGGAGCGCCTCGCCCTCGAGGTGCCCGACCGGGAGGCGCGGGTGCGCCGCACCCCCGCCTCCGCGCCGCAGCTGGAGGAGAGGGAGCGCCGCCTCCTCGAGGCGGTGGACGGGGCCCGCACCGTTCGCCAGCTCGTGGACGAGACCCAGCTCGGCCTCTTCGAGGGGCTTCGCGTCCTGGCGGGCCTGGTGCGCCGCGGGCTCGTGGACCCCATCCCGCCCCGCACCCCGGCGCCGGACGAAGAGGTCCTCACCGTGGGCGGGCCCCCGCCGAAGGCGAGCGGACCCTTCGAGACCTACGGCCGCATCTTCCGCCTCATCTACCAGGAGCTGGCCCGGGTGCAGCCGCACGCGGCGCAGCGCCTGGACAGCTTCTTCGACCGGCTGCCGCCCGCGCAGCGGTCCATCTTCCAGGGCGTGCGGCTGGGAAGCGACGGGGACCTGGACGTGGCCCAGGTGCTCCTCAACGTGAGCTCGGAGGGCGGGCGCCAGGGAGCGGCTTCCCGGGCGCGCGCGCTCGAGGCGCTCGAGTCCTTCTTGGCGTTCGCGCTCTTCGAGGTGAAGAACTGCTTGGGTCGCCAGGAGGCAGAGCGGGTGCTCCGGGAGGTGGGACGCATGCAGGTGGGCAAGGCGTGACGGCGGGCCGAGACCGGATCTGCGCGGCTCTCGACTTCCCGACCTGGCGGGAGGCCGGGCCCTTCGCCCGGGCGGTGTCGCCCGAGGTGGGGATGCTCAAGGTGGGGCTCGAGCTCTTCGCCGCCGAGGGGCCGGCCGCCGTCCGGGAGGCCGCGGCCCTGGGGAGGCCCGTCTTCCTCGACCTGAAGCTCCACGACATCCCCAACACCGTGCTCGGGGCCGCCCGCGCCGCTGCCGAGAGCGGGGCCTCCATCCTCTCGGTGCACGCCAGCGGCGGCGAGGAGATGGTCCGGGCGGCGGCGCGAGGGGCGGGAGGAAGGCTCCGGGTGATCGCCGTCACCGTGCTCACGAGCCTCGACGAGGAGGCGCTCGGCCGCATCGGCCTCGCCGGGCCCTCCCAGGAAGCGGTGGTGCGGCTGGCGCGGCTTTCGGTGGCGGCCGGGGCTCAAGGGATCGTCTGCTCCCCTCGCGAGGTGGAGGCGGTCCGGCAGGCGGTGGGCCCGGGTCCGCTCCTCGTCGTCCCCGGAGTACGGCCAGAGGGGGCAGCGAAGGGCGACCAGGCGCGAGTGGCGACGCCGGCCGAGGCGGTGAGGGCGGGCGCGGACGTGGTCGTCGTCGGGCGACCGCTCCGCGAGGGACCCGACCCCGCCGCCCTGGCCCGCGCCATCGCCGCCACCCTCTGACCCGAGCCCGTCTTTGTCCGGGCAAGCGGGGATGGGTCCGGGTCCCGCGCAGCTCCGCCGCCATTCCCTGCGGCGCTCCGGCCGATCGGCGGAAAAAAGCGCTTTCGATCCCAAGGCTCTCCTGTTGCCACGGCCGGCCCCAACGGTGAGGTGGCGGCTCCCCGGGACGGCCTTACGTACCCTCCATCGTGAGACGGTGGCCGACGCGATCGCTCTGTCTGGCAGGCGCCCTGTGCCTCGGGTGCGTCGGCGGCCCCACGCTCCACCTCTCCTCGCACGACGCGGCGGAGCTGGCCTCCGTCCCCGAGATCCCGGTCGTCTATCGAAGGGCCCCGCCTCCGTCCGTCTTCTGCCCGGGGGACGTGGGTCGGTCGACGTTTGAGGCGCCGGGAGCGATGAACGGGGACCCGGGGCAGCCCGGTCCTCCGACGGCGGACCTCGAGGCCGGGACCGTGCGCCTCGCCGCGGCGGACGGGGGGCTGTACCAGCTCGCGGGCGACTTCTGGGAGGACTACGTCGCCGACGTGACGAAGTCGCTCCAGGTGCCTCCGGTGGATCCGGCCCAGGCGACGGCTCACAGCTTCCTGGCGCTCGCGAGGGAGGGGCCGACGCCCCTGAAGTTCGGGCGCGACGTGAAGGAGGTGGCGAGCGCCAGGCCGGAGGAGCTGTTCCGGCTCTACGGCGCCTCGCCCGTCCTCGTCTTCGCCACCTCCGAGTGGCTCCTCGTCGGGTGCTTCCATACCTTCGATCCCTGGTTCAACGTCCGGGCGAAGATCGTCGACACGGCGAGCGGCCGGGTGGTCTGGCGCAAGTCGTGCCGGGGCGGGTCGCCGTCCGGCGGGAGCCTGTACGCGAGCACGCTCGCCGCGAACGGCGGAGCCCTCTACGGCCGGCTCATCCGCGAGCGAGCCCGGGAGTGCTCTCGGGAGATCTTCGCCAGCCTGGAGCGCGACCGAGGCGTCCCCGCCTCGGACGCGAGGTGAGCCAAGGCTAGCGCCCCAGCCGCCGCAGGAGCACGTAGACGGCCCCGGCTCCGCCGTCCGGAGGGCGCGCGGTGGCGAAGGCGAGCACGTGGCGCCCGAAGCGAGCGGTGGCGAGCCAGTTCTTGAGCGCGTCCTTCAGCACCGGGACCTGGTCGCGCGAGTGGAGCCCGCGGCCGTGCACGAGCAGGACGCAGCGTTTCCCCTTCTGGCGCGCCTCGCGGAGGAAAGTGTCGACGGCGCTGCGGGCCTCGCCGCGGCTCATTCCGTGGAGGTCCAGGTGGCCCTGCACCGAGAACTCTCCGCGCCGCAGCCTGCGGACGACCTGCGGGTCGAGGCCGGAAACCGATCCCTCGATGAACTCGTCCGAGTTGGAGATGTCGAAGGGGCCCTCGCCGGAGACGAGCGACTCGAGCTCGCGGAGGGCGTCCAGGTCCGGGTGCCAGAACTCCGCCGGGCCCGGCCGCGGCGGGGGTCTCGACACCAACTTGTCCCGCTCGGCGACCGGCCGGGTCCCGGCGGTGGCCTGGGCCCAGAGGTCCTCGTCGGTCGGCTCCCGGGCGGGCGGCGCCCGGACCACCGGCTCCGAGGCCGGCGCCGGAGGAGCGGCCTCGGGCTCGGGCCGGAGTTCCTTGAGCTTGCCGAACGGATTGTGAAAGGGCTTCCTCTTGCCGGTCACGGGGAGGGATTCTAGCCGGCGGAGCCCGCGCCCGGGAGCGAGGAGGCGCGGGAACGCGGCGAGCGGCCGCCTTGAGGCCCGAAGGGGGCGCCGGAGTCCCTCCGCTTGTGCCCGCCGGCCGCGGCTCGTACCCTCACCCTCTCGGTGGACGCAGAGGTGCAGTGCCCCTATTGCGGGGAATGGGCGACGATCTTCGTCGACCCGTCGGGTGGCGCGGAGCAGACCTACGTCGAGGACTGCCCCGTCTGCTGCCGCCCCTGGCTCGTGCACGCGCACGAGGAGGAGCCGGGCGGCTTCGCCGTCGGGGTGGCGCGACAGGACGGCGGGGAAGCGTAGGCGCCCGTCCCCGACCCGAGGTCCCCGGGGGCGCCGCAGGAGGAAGGAAACATGACCCGGATCGGCCTACAGCGCGAGACCGCGCTCCCCCAGGCGGAGGCGGTCGCGAGGCTCAGGGAGGCGCTCCAGGAGGAAGGGTTCGGCGTCCTCACCCGCATCGACGTGCGGGAGACCTTGAAGCAGAAGCTCGGGGTCGAGTTTCGCCCCTACGAGATCCTGGGCGCCTGCAATCCCTCGCTCGCACATCGCGCCCTGTCGGCGGTGGCGGAGGTCGGGGTGCTCCTCCCGTGCAACCTGGCCGTGTACGAGGGAGAGGGCGGAAAGACCGTGGTGGTGGCGGTCGATCCCCTCCAGACCATCGCCGCCGCGGAGCCTTCGCTCGGCGAGGTCGCCGCGGAAGTGCGCCGCAGGCTCGCCCGCGTGCTCGAGAAGCTCTAGAAAGCCCGGACGACTCCCCGGGCGCTCCTCGGGGCGTCGGGAGCGGCCGCCGGGTCGGGCCCGCGGCGGGAGGGGAGGGAGGTACGAGCCCTTCGCCCCCCGCTCGGGCCCTCGCGGCTAGAACACGAACTGCTCGCCCTGGGCGCGCAGGGCGGTCACCGCGGCCAGGTTGACGATGGACTGGACGCTCGTCCCCATCTGCAGGACGTTCACCGGCTTCTCCATCCCCAGGAGGACCGGCCCGATGATCTCGGCCCCGCCGATCGCCCCGAGCATCTGGTAGGCGATGTTGGCGGAGTCGAGGTTCGGGAAGACGAAGACGTTGGCGTCGTCCTTCAGGCTCGAGAACGGGAATTCCGGAACCCGGACCTCCGCCGAGGTGGCGATGGCCACCTGGATCTCGCCGTCGACCTCCAGGGTCGGGCGCAGGGTGCGGACGATCTCGGTGGCCTGCCGCACCTTCTGCGGGCTCTCGCCCTTGGCGGCCCCGTAGCTCGAGTAGGAGAGCATGGCCACGCGCGGGGTCACCTCGAAGTAGCGGGCCAGGTCGGCGGTGTTCACGGCGATCTCGGCCAGTTCCTGCGGGGTCGGGTTGATGTTCACGGTGCAGTCGGCGAAGAACTTGAAGTCGTTCTTCGTCACCACGATGTAGACCCCGGCGGCGCGGCGGTTCCGGCGCGTCCCGATCACCTCCAGGGGGGCGCGGATGGCGTCCGGATAGCCGGTGGTGAGCCCGGTGACCATGCCGTCGGCGTCCCCCTGCTGGACCATGAGCGCGCCGAAGTAGTTCCGCTGCCGCAGCCGGCGGCGAGACTCCTCGAAGGTCATCCCCTTGCGGGCGCGGATCTCCCAGAGGCGGGCCACGTAGCGGTCGAAGTCGGGGCTGTCGAGCGGGTCGATGATGGAGACGCCGTCGAGTTCCTCGAGCCGCTTTTCCTCGATGGAGGCGCGGATCTTGTTCACCGGGCCGAGCAGGATGGGCTCCGCGAGCCCCTCCTCGCGCAGGATCTGGGCCGCGTGCTGGATCTTCTCCCGGTCTCCCTCGGGGAAGACGATGCGGGCGAGCTTCTTGCGGGCCTTGGCGTAGACCTCGCTCATCACCCCGTGCACGCGACTCTGGCGCTTGCGCAGCCGCTCCCGGTACTCCTCGAGGTCGATCTGCTGGCGGGCCACGCCCCCCGCCATGGCCGCCTTCGCCACGGCAGGTGCGACCCAGAGGAGCACCCGCGGGTCGAGCGGCTTCGGGATGATGTAGTCGCGCCCGAAGGTGAAGCTCTCGCCGCCGTAGGCGCGCGACACGGACTCGGGGACGTCCTCCCGGGCCAGCTGGGCGAGCGCCTTGGCGGCGGCCATTTTCATGTCCTCGGTGATGC
>Ga0335078_10005716_pt1 | contig 18390 bp, 15 predicted proteins | sample Lox_Sample_32_FD_206711 | JGI IMG/M metagenome (GOLD analysis project Ga0335078, IMG submission 206711) | Soil microbial communities from Loxahatchee National Wildlife Refuge, Florida, United States - Lox_Sample_3.2 | ecosystem: Environmental > Terrestrial > Soil > Wetlands | place: USA... | reverse complement strand
CTTAGTGAGTGTTTGAGTAAGCCGCCCCTGGGCGGTGGCTGCCGCTGAGCCGGGCGTGGTGGGCGGCGTGTTGGTCCGCGGAGATGACGGGCGCGGGCCCCAAGATTCCTGATTTGTGACGATCAAGAAGATGGTGGGGCCCGCGCGTGCCCACCCTACGCGGCCAGCCCGGCCTGGCCGGCGCTATCCCTCTGACCTGTCCGATGCCGAGTGGGCGGTCATCGGGCCGCTGCTGCCCGGGCGATCCCGGCGCGGCCGGCCGCCTGTGCACCCGCGCCGGACGATCGTGAACGCGATCTTGTACGTGAACCGGACCGGGTGCGCGTGGCGCTACCTCCCCAAAGACTTCCCGCCCTGGCGTACCGTCTACGGCTACTTCGCCGCCTGGCGCGACAGCGGCGTCCTGTGCCAGCTCCATGATCAGTTACGCCAGGTGGCCCGCGTTGCCGCCGGCCGCGGCCCGCAGCCCACTGCGGCGGTCATCGATTCCCAGTCGGTGCGGGCGGCGGACACGGTGCCGAAGACCTCCCGGGGCTGGGACAACGCCAAGAAGGTGAATGGCCGCAAGCGGCACATCGCGGTGGACACCGCCGGGCTGGTCCTGGCGGTGGTGGTCACCGCCGCGTCCGTCCAGGACCGCGACGCCGCGAAACCGCTGCTGTGGAACCTGGCCCGCGCCTGCACCCGCATCCGCCTGGCCTGGGCCGATGCCGCCTACGGCGGCAAGCTGGTCACCTGGGCCAAGACAAGCCTGCACCTCACCGTCGAGGTCGTCCGCAAACGCGACACCCACACTTTCGAGGTGCTGCCCCGCAGGTGGGTGGTGGAACGGACCCTCGCATGGATCACCAGCCACCGCCGCTGCGCCCGCGACTACGAACGCCTGCCCGCCAGCCACGAAGCCATGGTGCTGTGGGCCATGATCGCCCTCATGACCCAGCGCCTCGCCCAGACGGCCGATTAATCACACACTCACTTAGCGGGCCAACACCGAATTCTTCGCTGCCCGGCGTGTTGCCTGGTCGAGGGTGGCGGAGGATAGGAGATTCGAACTCCTGAGGGGTTGCCCCCAACACGCTTTCCAAGCGTGCGCCCTAGGCCACTAGGCGAATCCTCCGCGGGCCAGCTTACCGGTGCAGGCGACCGGGCGGGATGCGGCTCGGCTTGTCGTTGCCCGTGGTTAGACTGGGCGACGACCCCCCGCACGGCGCTTATCCCGCCAACTCCCCCAGGGCCGGAAGGCAGCAAGGGTACGCGGGCTCTGGCGGGTGTGCGGGGGGTCCTCACACCGCCGCGAGGATGAGGTCATGACAGGCGACGTGCCCAGCACCGTTCCTGTGGACCCGGACCGGCCCGGCGGGCCGCCTCCGCGCCTGGCGCTCTACCGCCGCTACCGGCCGGCGACGTTCGCTGAGGTCAAAGGCCAGGACCACGTCACCGAGCCACTGCAGCAGGCGCTGCGTACCGGCCGGGTTCATCACGCGTACCTGTTCAGCGGGCCGCGGGGCTGCGGCAAGACTTCCAGCGCGCGCATCCTGGCCCGGTCGCTGAACTGCGTCGAAGGGCCTACCCCGGACCCGTGCGGCAAGTGCGAGTCATGCGTCGCGCTGGCCCCGGACGGGCCAGGCAGCCTCGATGTGATCGAGATCGACGCGGCCTCGCACGGCGGCGTGGACGACGCCCGTGACCTGCGTGAGCGGGCGTTCTATGCGCCGGTTTCCGGGCGCTTCAAGATCTACATCATCGATGAAGCGCACATGGTGACGCGGGAGGGCTTCAACGCGCTGCTCAAGCTCGTGGAGGAGCCACCGCCGCACCTGAAGTTCGTGTTCGCCACGACCGAACCGGAGAAGGTCATCGCGACGATCCGGTCGCGTACCCATCACTACCCGTTCCGCCTGGTGCCCCCCGCGATCTTGCGCGAGCTGCTGGAGGAGATCCTGGCCGCCGAGCAGATCCCGTACGAGCCCGCGGTGCTGCCGCTGGTGGTCCGGGCCGGCGCCGGGTCCGCGCGGGACGCCCTGTCCGTGCTCGACCAGCTGCTGGCCGGCGCGGGCGAGGACGGGCTGCGCTACGACCGCACGGTGGCGCTGCTCGGCTACACCGACGAGAACCTGCTGGACGAGGTCACGGACAGCTTCGCCAGCGGTGACGGGGCGGCGGTGTTCCGCGCGGTCAACCGGGTGACAGAGGGTGGTCATGACCCGCGCCGGTTCGCCGCCGACCTGCTGGACCGGTTCCGCGACCTGATCGTGCTGGCCGCGGTGCCGGGCGCCGCCCAGACCGGCCTGCTGGACCTGCCCGCGGACCGGCTCGACCGGATGACCGAGCAGGCCAGCCGGTTCGGGCAGGCCGAGCTGACCCGGGCCGCCGGAATCGTCAGCGAGGGGCTCATCCAGATGCGCGGGACAACCTCGCCCCGCCTGCTGCTCGAGCTGACGTGCGCGCAGATCCTGCTGCCCGCCGCGAGTTCCGGCGAGAAGGCCCTGCTGGCCCGGGTGGAACGGCTGGAGCGGCTGGAACGGCAGCTGGAGGTCGCCAGGGCAGGGGAACCGGCCCCCCGGGCCCCGTCACCACCGGCCCCGTCACCACCGGCCCCGTCACCACCGGCCTCAGCTCCGCCGGCTCCGGCCGCGCCGCCCCAGGCAGCGCCGGACAGGCCAGCGCCGGACAAGGCATCACCGGCCAAGGCATCACCGGCCAAGTCATCACCGGCCAAGCCGCCACGCGCCAGCGCGCCGCCGGCCAGCGCGCCATCGGCCGAGGAGGCGCCCGCCTCAGCACGGCCGGCCCCGTCACCACCGGCCACCCCGGCCACGTCAGCCACCCCGGTCATGCCGGCCGGCCAGCCCTCGCGTGACCCGGCCGCCGCACCATCAGCCAGCGCGGCCCCCACCGGACCACCCGCCGGGGCATCCCCAGCGGGCGGGGATGCGGTCCGCCAGCGCTGGCCGGAGATCCTCGATGCGGTCAAGGGGCAGAGCCGGGTGGCCTGGATGCTGCTCAGCAATGCCACCGTGCACTCGGTCGAGGATGGCGTGCTCACCGTGCTGTTCGCCCGGGACGGCGAGGCCAAAGGCTTCGCCGCCAGCGGATACGACCGGGCCCTGGGCAGCGCGCTCACGTCGCTGCTCGGGGTGAACCTGCGGATCAGGGCGCTGTCCGCGGCCCAGCTGGGCCGCATCCCGGGCGCCCCGCGCAGCGCGCACGGCGGCCCGGACGAGCTGAGCGCGAGAGCCCCCGCCGCCGTCCAGCCAGCTGAGTCACCGCGATCGCCGCACCGGGACAGCGCGCCGCCACGGACCCTGTCGGCCGAGGCCCAGCTGGACAGTGCGCCGGTCCAGCCGGCCAGCGGCGACCTGACCGGCATGGACCTGATCAAGCGTGAGCTCGGCGGCCGCGTCATCGCCGAGATTGACGAGCCATAGTCCCGCGCCCGGCAACTCAGCTGCCCACGGTGGTGCGTTGCGCAAGGGACGGCCGGCAGGCCGTAGGCTCAAAGCGACAGGCCTCCCAGGCCGCCCGGACGGGACCGGGCCCGGCCTGGCGGGCGTCCCACGTGACCGCGCGATGGCGCGGGCTGATGGCAGGCGAGTGAGGGCAACAGTGGACCCTGGTGGCCAGATCGATATGCAGCAGCTGCTTCAGGCAGCACAACAGATGCAGGACCAGCTGATGACCGCGCAGCAGGAGCTTGCGGACACGGTGGTGGAAGGCAGCGCGGGCGGCGGCCTGGTGACGGCCAAGGTCAATGGCCAGGGTGACCTGGTCGACCTGACCATCAGCCCGGCCGCCATCGATTCCGGGGATGCGGCCGAGACCGCGCAGACCGTCGCCGACCTGGTACTGGCCGCGGTGCGTGACGCCAACCGCGCCGCCGCCGACCTGCAGCAGGAGAAGATGGGGCCGCTCGCGTCCGGCATCGGCGCGCTCGGTGGCACCGAAGGGCCAGGGCTGTCGGGCATCCCGGGCATCGGGGACGTCCCGGGCCAGCCGCACGGCGGCGAGGCACGCGGCGACGACCCACCCGGCTACCGGCCCGGCCCCAGCGACCTGCCCCGCTGAGGCGGCCAGGCACCGGGACCCCAGGGACCGGGACCCAGGCATCCAGACATAGCGAAGACGTAGGTACAGAGACCTAAGACACAGACCTATACACAGAGACTGAAAACACAGGGGCAGACGTGTACGAAGGAGTCGTCCAGAGCCTGATCGACGAGCTGGGCAGGCTGCCGGGCGTCGGCCCCAAGGGCGCGCAGCGGATCGCGTTCTACCTGCTCGCCGCCGATCCGGCCGATGTCCGCCGTCTGGCGTCGGTGCTGGTGGAGGTCACCGAGCGGGTGCGCTTCTGCCGGACCTGCGGCAATGTGGCCGAGGAGGAAGAGTGCCGGATCTGCCGTGACCCGCGCCGCGATCCGAGCGTCATCTGCGTGGTCGAGGAGCCCAAGGACGTCGCGGCGATCGAGAAGATCCGCGAGTTCCGCGGCCGCTACCACGTGCTGGGCGGGGCGATCAGCCCGATCGACGGGATCGGCCCGGAGGACCTGCGCACCAGGGAACTGATGGCCCGGCTGGCCGACGGCAGCGTCACCGAGCTGATCCTGGCGACCGACCCGAACCTGGAGGGCGAGGCGACCGCGACCTATCTGGCCCGGCTGGTCAAGCCGCTGGAAATCCGGGTCACCAGGCCAGCCAGCGGCCTGCCGGTCGGTGGTGATCTGGAGTACGCGGACGAGGTCACCCTGGGCCGGGCGTTCGAAGGGCGGCGGTTGCTTGACGTCTGACATGTCAGGTGCCCCCATGCCGGGCGGCCTGCTGTCGATTACGCTCAGTGCATGCCAGGTAACGTACCGCGTCCCGGGAAATCAGACCTGTGGGCGATGACACCCGGCCGGAGCCGGGGCAGGCTGGGAAGTCACGAGCAAGGCCGCGTTACCGGCAGAACCCGACCCAGGCGGCGAGGACATCGATGAGCAGACCTAGCAACGGACCAGCACCCGCCCCGCTCGCTGGCGAGGGCTGGAATCCGCTGGCGGACCGGATCGCCAGCCAGGCGCGTGACTTCCTGGATGGGGTGGCCGCGCTGGCGCGGGGTGAGGGCGGGGACGAGACCGTCCCGCTGCTGCTGCTCGAGGTATCCCAGATCCTGCTGGCCGGGGCGCAGCTGGGAGCGACCAAGGACGTCATCCTGCCGGACAACTGGGAACCGGACGTGGGCGCCGACCCCGACCTGGACGTGCTCCGGTCGGGCCTGGCCCGGCGGCTGGTCGACTGCGACGAGTACGCCGAGCTTTTCGACCCGTACGCGGACACCGGGCCCATCACATTCCGGCTGTCCGACGATCTGGCGGCGGTGGCCGCGGACCTGATCCACGGGCTGCAGCACTATCAGGCCGGCCGGTCGCTGGAGGCGCTGTGGTGGTGGCAGTACTCCTACGTGAACCACTGGGGCACGCACGGCACCGCCGCCCTCCGCGCGCTGCATGCCGTGCTCGCCCACGCCATGCTCGACGTGGCCGAGGAGGCCACCCAGACGTGACCGGCCCGCCCGGGCCACCAGCGCCCGGGGCGAGTGCCCAGGCCGGGCCCTGGGAAAACCCGTCGGGAGTCCCAGCGTCGGCTGGGTACACTCAAGCCGCCAGCAGCCCGAGCGGGAGGAGCGTCCCACCGGTGGCAGTCGTCGTGCAGAAATACGGTGGTTCCTCGGTGGCCGACGCCGACGGCATCAAGCGGGTGGCCCAGCGCATCGTCGCGACCCGGAAGGCTGGCCATGACGTGGTGGTCGTCGTGTCCGCCATGGGCGACGTCACCGACGAGCTGCATGATCTGGCCCGCCAGGTCAGCCCGCTGCCGCCGGGCCGGGAGCTGGACATGCTGCTCACCGCCGGGGAGCGGATCTCGATGGCGCTGCTGGCCATGGCCATCGCCAACCTCGGCCTGGAGGCCCGCTCGTTCACCGGCTCGCAGGCGGGCGTGATCACCGACTCGGCGCACGGCAAAGCCCGGATCATCGATGTGACCCCGGGCCGGATCTCGGGCGCGCTGGCCGACGGCGCGATCCCGATCGTGGCCGGCTTCCAGGGCGTATCCCAGACCAGCAAGGACATCACGACGCTGGGCCGGGGCGGCTCGGACACCACGGCGGTGGCGCTGGCCGCCGCGCTCCAGGCGGACGTTTGCGAGATCTTCACCGACGTGGACGGCATCTTCACCGCCGACCCGCGGATCGTGCACACCGCCCGGCGCATCCCCTGGATCAGCTACGAGGAAATGCTGGAGATGGCCGCCTGCGGGGCCAAGATCCTGCAGCTGCGCTGTGTCGAGTACGCGCGGCGCTACGGCATCCCGATCCACGTCCGGTCCTCGTTCAGCAACCGGGCGGGCACCAGGATCAGCGAACGGTACGAGGAAGCGGAGGAACCCGCGGTGGAGCAGGCGATCATCTCCGGTGTCGCCCACGACCGGAGCGAGGCGAAGGTCACCGTGGCCAGTGTGCCCGACCAGGTGGGTGTGGCCGCGAAGATCTTCCGCACCCTCGCCGCCGTCGGCATCAACATCGACATGATCGTGCAGAACGTATCCGCCGCCGACACCGGGCGGACCGACATCTCGTTCACCCTGCCGCGCGATGACGGTCAGGCCGCCATGGCCGCGCTCAGTGGCCTGGAGCCGGAGATCGGCTACGGGCAGCTGCTCTACGACGACCGGATCGGCAAGGTGTCGCTGGTCGGCGCCGGGATGCGGTCACATCCGGGGGTCAGCGCCACGTTCTTCGGCGCGCTCGCCGACGCCGGGGTCAACATCGAGATGATCTCCACCTCGGAGATCCGGATCTCGGTGGTGGTGGACGAGAAAGACGTGGACATGGCCGTCGGCGCCACGCACCGGGCGTTCGAGCTGGACGCCAGCGAGGTCGAGGCCGTGGTCTACGGCGGGACCGGCCGGTGAGCCGGGGGTCAGCCGGGGCCAAGCCGACGCTGGCGGTGGTGGGCGCGACCGGCGCGGTCGGCACGGTCATGCTCGACCTGCTGTCCACCCGGGACGACGTGTGGGGTGAGGTCCGGCTGGTCGCCTCGCCCCGGTCCGCGGGCCGGCACCTCCGGGTGCGCGGCACCGACACCGAGGTGCAGGCGCTGGCCGAGGACGTGTTCGAGGGCGTGGACGTGGCCATGTTCGATGTGCCGGACGAGGTCTCCGCGCGCTGGGCGCCGGTGGCCGCCGGGCACGGCACGGTGGTAGTGGACAACTCCGGTGCCTTCCGGATGGACCCGCAGGTCCCGCTCGTCGTGCCCGAGGTCAACCCGGATGACGCGGCCCGCCGCCCGCGGGGCATCATCGCCAACCCGAACTGCACCACGCTGTCGCTGATCGTCGCCATGGCCGCGCTACACCGCGCGTTCGGCCTGGCGGAGATGGTGATCGCCTCGTACCAGGCCGCATCCGGCGCGGGCCAGGCCGGCATCGACACGCTCTACGCGCAGCTGGACAAGACGGCCGGCTCCCGTTCCCTCGGCCAGCGGGCCGGTGACCTGCGCGCCGTGGTTGGTGACTTCGGCCCGTTCCCTGCCCCGCTCGCGCTCAACGTGGTGCCGTGGGCCGGGTCGGTCAAGGACGACGGCTGGTCCTCGGAGGAACTGAAGGTCCGCAACGAGTCGCGCAAGATCCTCGGCCTGCCCGGCCTGCGGGTGACCGCGACCTGCGTCCGGGTCCCGGTGGTGACCACGCACTCGGTGGCGGTGCACGCGGTGTTCGAGCGCGAGGTCACCCGGACGGGCGCGCAGCGGGTGCTCAGCGATGCGCCGGGCGTGGTGCTCAACGACGACCCGGAGCAGGCCGAGTTCCCCACCCCCGCCGACGTGGTCGGCACCGACCCGACCTGGGTCGGCCGGGTACGCCAGTCGATGGACGATCCGTGCGCGCTCGACCTGTTCGTATGCGGCGACAACCTGCGCAAGGGCGCGGCCCTCAACACGGCGCAGATCGCCGAGCTGGTGGCCGCCGGCCTCAGGCGCTGAGCTTCGCGCGAGCAACACGGGCTCTGTACCCCGGCCGAGCTGGTGGCCGCCGGCCTCAGGCGCTGAGCTCGGCGCGAGCAACACGGGCTCTGTACCCCGGCCGAGCTGGTGGCGCTGGCTTCACCCGCTGCCCGTCAGCACTCCGGCGCAGGCCAGCTCAAAGCCCATTTCTGCCGAACGAAAACATCGTGCGATCTGACACCGGCCGGTAGCCCAGCCGCTGGTAGAGGGCGTTGCTGGTCGGGTTGGCCAGGTCGGTGAACAGCAGCACGCAGCTCACCCCGGCGCCCCGCGCGGCCCGGCTGACCGCCCAGGTCGCCGCGCCGCCGTAGCCTTTCCCGCGCTGCCCGGGCGGGGTGTACACCGGGCCCACCCGGACCTGCCCGGCCACCCGCCGGGTCAGCCCGGCCAGTGACACCGGCTGCCCCGCCGTTTCCCACAGCGTGAACCCCTGGTAACTCAGCCGGTCATCGACCAGCTTGGTCACGTCCTCCGGGCCGACCGACCCGGTCTCCTGGTGGAACTCCGCGCACCAAGCGGCGAGCAGGCTGCGGTCGGCCGTGGTGGCGACGCGGGGCTGCCCGGGCGGCGCCGGGTCGGGAGGCTGGAGCCGGCCGAGTTCGTAGAGCCGGGACCGCCGCCCCACCCGGCTGGTGACCCCGGTCAGCTGCTGCCAGGCAGCGGCGAAAACTTCGGCGATGGCCGGTTCGGCATCCACCCCGGCCAGCCACCGCCCGCGACCGTCCAGCGCGTTGGCCAGGGCTACTGCCTGCTCGGCGGCCATGCCAGTCAGCACGGCCGGGAACGGCGGGGTGTGCAGGAACGCCGCGGTGACCTGGCCAGCCGGTCCCTGCCACCAGCCGAACAGCGGCGCGGTGGCACCGAACGCGGCTACGCCCCGAGCCCGCAGCGTCTCCGTCGCGCCGAGCAGGACCGTGTTCTCCCCCGGCTGATCGCGCAGCATGCCACCCGCCGCGGCCAGGTACGCGGCGACGCTGTCACTCAGCAACCAGGCCATGGCCCCATCGTGGCCATCCACCCACAGCCCTGCACCTGGTTTTCGGGCGCCTCCCGGGCCACCGCGGCTGCCCCCGGCGCGGGGCGGCGGCCGGCGGCCGTCCACTTGCTGGCGCTGTCAGCCCGGGGTCAGCGCAGCTCCGAAACGCGGCCCTGACGTGCGATAACGCACCCCAGGGCACCATCTATATCGTTCCGCTGCGAAGCCGGAATCGGGCGCGATAGCATCCTGTCTAGCCCGGTAGAGAAGCGGGATCTCCCGGGTCGGCAATGTTGCCAGGGCATGGGCTATTCAGAGTTCAGTAACTGAAATGGTAGGTAGCTGAGTGCTCCTCCCGGGAGGCTGCCGTGTCGGCGAAGGGTGAGAGTCCCACGAGACGCCCGCGCGGTCGGCGTGGTTACGCGGTAGCCAGGCCCCGGTCGAACACCTGGCTGTGGATCCTGAACGTCTTCGTCATCGGCGTCGTGGTCATCGCCGCCGCCGCCGCGTCGACCCGGGCCGGGCACACCGTCGCCGCCGCGCTCAACCACTTCCTCCTCTTCTACGCGGGCGTGCTGGCGCTCATCGCGCTGACCGCGGAGGTTGGGATTGGCCTCGTCGCCTCCGATCGCATCATCATGAGGCCGAGCGCGCGGGTTACCGCCCAGGCCATTCACCGGGCCATGGGTTTTGGTGCCATAGCGTTCCTGGTAATTCACATCGCGCTGGAGATAGTGGCCGGCCGGTCGCATCCTTACGACGCGGTCATCCCGTTCCTGGATAAAGGGAAGACGTTCTACCTGGGGCTCGGCACGGTGGCCTCGGACATGTTCGTCGTCATCATGATGACCGGGATCTACCGGGCCCGGCTGGCCACCAGCATGTCGCCGAAGACATGGCGGGTCATCCACGCGTCGGCGTACGCCGCGTGGATCTTCGGGCTGGTTCACGGCCTGCTGGGTGGCCGCGCCGCCAAGGCGTTCTTCGGCTATTCGGGCTTCGTCTACTGGGCGTACGGCGCTTGTGCGGCCGTGGTCGCCGTAGCCCTGGTGATGCGGGTCGCGGCGCAGCACCGGGCCGGTAACGAGCACCACAGCCAGCCGGTGTCCGACGCGCCGGCCGGGGCGGGCTGGCCTGCCGCCGCCCTGGCCAGTGGCGCGCTGCCGAGCACCATGATGTCGGGGGCTGCCCTCGGTGGCGGTGCGCAGAGTGCGCTGGAGGGACGGCCATCGGCTGGCCGCCGGGCCGCCGGGCTCGGCCAGCGTGGCCGCCCGCAACTCGCGCTGCCCGCCGGGAGCTCGGGCCAGCCGTCCGGCTCCGCGCGGGCTACCCAGTACATCGGGGCAGGTCATGACGGGCACACCCGGCAGTACAGCCGGACCGGGCAGTTCGCGCAGACCGGCTCGTTCGGCCAGCTTGGTGGCGGTCACCCGGCCGGCCCCATGCCCCAGTTCGGCGTGGACCATCCGTCCGGCCCGTTCGAGCGCCCCCCGTTCGACCAGGCCCCGCTGGGCGGGTCCCGGCGTGAGCGGACCGGGGAAGCCGACCAGGCCGGCCGCCCGCGCCGGCACACGGTGCGCGGCCAGTCCGACTGGATCGCCGCGTATGAGCGGCCGCTGGGCGCCCAGCGGCCGGTGCTGCCCGCGGATCACCCGTCGGCTGTGTTCGACCGGCCGGTGCTGCCTGCGGATCACCCGTCGGCTGGGTTCGACCGGCCGGTGCTGCCTGCGGATCACCCGTCGGCTGCGTTCGACCGGCCGGTGCTGCCTGCGGATCACCCGTCGGCTGCGTTCGACCGGCCGCAGCTCGACCAGCCGCTGTCCGCCCCATTGCCCCGCTACGAGATGACGGGTGAGATCGACCGGTCAGCCAGCTACCAGCCGATACTGCCGGCCGGGCATCAGTCCGTGCTACCTGCCGAGTACCAGCCGGTCGAGTACCAGCCGGTCGGGTACCAGCCGGCCGAGCACCATCCGGTGCTGCCTGCCGATCATCCCTCGGCGCCATTCCGCCGTCCTCAGTTCGACGAGCCCGCGGGCTACGCCGGCCGGGATCGGGCGGCCGCGTACGACCAGTGGCCGCCGCGGCGCCAGCCCGCACGGCCGGCGCCGCCTGACTCACCGGACGCGTACGGGCAGTACGCGCGCTACGCCTCGCCGTCCCCGGCAGGCTGGCCCGGTCACCCTCAGCCCGGCGCGTATGACCCGCCGGCCGGGTACGGCCCGCGCGAGCGCCCTGGCTCATTCGAGCGGTTCTATGACCAGGAGCCGTCTGCGCCGTACGGTCACCCCGCCCAGTCCGGCCCCGCCACCGGCTACTACGACGCGCTGGACCTGGCCGCGCGGCAATACGAGCAGCGACCGCAGCCACCCGCGCCGCAGGCCCCGTATGCGCACTACGCGGACCCGGCCGACCAGCACGGCCAGCCCAGCTATGCCGATCCGCGCGACCAGGCGGGATACTACGGCCGGGCTGGCGAGTACGGTCCGTCGGGCCACTATGCCCAGCCCGGCCAGTGGGGCCGGCGAGCCCCGGATGAGCGGGCCGCGCACGCCGAGCGGTCGGCGCGGTTCGAACGGGACCAGGCCGCGCACCATGCGTCTTTCGCCGACCAGGATGCGTCCTACACCCGGCCACGGCGGCCCGGCGCGCGCGATTATTTCGGGCCACAGGACGACACCGATCCGCTGAACATCCTGCCGCTGGACGGCGGGGACTATTCGTGAGTTTCCCCGTCCCGGATGTTCCGCGTGCGATGCGGATCGGCCGGGCCCGGCTGACCGCGGGGCTGGACCGCTATGAGCGCATCGACCTCCCCACGCACCAGGAGATCTTCGGGCCGATGCGCCGGGTAACCGCGCGTCAGCTGATCGAGATGGTGGAAAGCGTGGATATGCGCGGCCGGGGTGGTGCTGCGTTCCCTTTCGCGCGTAAGCTCCGTGCGGTCACCGACTCCTGCGCACAGCGAAAGTGCAGGCCCTTCATCCTGGTCAATGGGACCGAGGGTGAGCCCGGCAGCGCCAAGGACAGGATGCTCCTGCTCCGGTCGCCGTACCTGGTGCTCGGGGGCGCGCTGCTGGCGGCCCGGGCGCTGAACGCCAAGATGGTCATCGTCGGGGTATCGAATGGCGCCGTAGCCAGTTCGGTCGCTGAGGCGGCCCGGGCCGAGCCGGACCTGAAGAAGACCATCCGGGTGGTCGAGGTGCCCGACCGGTTCGTGTCCGGCGAGGGCGGCGCCCTGGTCAACGCGGTCAACGGCAAGGTCGCGCTGCCTCCGGGCAAGAAGCGCCGGGCCAGCGATAGCGGGGTGGACGGGCTCCCCACCCTGCTGTCCAATGCCGAGACGTACGCCCAGCTGGCCGTGCTCGCCATGCTCGGCCAGGAGGGCTACGCCTCGGACGGGACCCCGGACGAGCCGGGCACGCTGCTGTTGACGGTCGGGGGTTCCGCGATCCGGCCAGCCGTGGTGGAAGTTCCCGCTGGCGTCCCGCTGGGCACGGTGCTGGACATCTGCGAGGCCACCGCCCGGGAAGGCGTGCTGGTCGGCGGTTATCACGGCATGTGGCTCCCGGGCGAGTTCGCCGACGACGTGCCGGTGTCCCGGGCGGGCCTGGACGCGGCAGGTGGTGCCCTCGGCGCCGGGGTCGTGATGCCGCTGGGTCCCGGCACCTGCCCGCTGGGTGAGGTGGCCCGGATCACCCGGTACCTGGCCAAGGAGTCATCCGGCCAGTGCGGGCCATGCAAGCTGGGGCTGCCTGGCCTGGCCCGCTCGATGACGGCGCTGGCCGATGGCTCGGGGGGCATGGACACCCTGGACATGGCTCGCCGGGCCGCCTCCGTGGTCCGGGGGCGCGGCGCCTGTTCCCACCCGGACGGGGTGTCCCGGTTCGTGCTGTCCGCGCTCGATGTGTTCAGCGACGACCTGACCGCACACCTGTTCCGGGGCTCGTGCGGCCGGCCGGTCCGCGGCGTCCTGCCGCTCCCGCTGGAGGAGTCCGAGGTCCGTCTGCAGGTGGACTGGACCCGCTGCGAAGGGCACGGACTGTGCGCGAAGATCGCGCCGGAAATGGTCCAGCTGGATAGCCAGGGCTACCCGATGTTCCTGGACATGCCGGTGCCGTTCTGGCTGGAGCGGGAAGCCACCCAGGCGGTGGAGATGTGCCCCGCGCTCGCGCTCAAGCTCGCGGCGGGTGATCCCCGGACGCGGGAGGCCCCTCGCCCGGCCATCAGCTCGTCGCAGCCGACCGGGCTGCTGCTGTCCAGCTCGTCCACGCCGCGCGGCCGCAAGCAGCTGCCGCCCCCCCGCCGCGAACTCGAGTAGCCGGGCAGGCCCACGCCGCCACCTGCTCCGTTGGCCCGGCGGGCCAGCCGCCGCCGTCCCGCACCGCCCCTCTGGGCGGTGCGCCCCAGGGCCGCGTGGTTACATACCCTGGTCCCGCGAACCGGACGATGATCCAGGATCCATGCCGGGTGACCCTCTCAGGACGGAGAACCGGATGAAAGCAGCCCGGCTGCACGCCGCGGATGACCTGCGGGTCGCGGACGAGCCGGTACCGGCGGCCAGGCCCGGCGAGTGCCTGGTCCGGGTCACCGCGGTCGGCATCTGCGGCTCAGACCTGCACTGGTGGAGCGAGGCCGGGATCGGGGACTCGACCCTGGACCACCCGCTGGTACTCGGGCACGAGGCGGCCGGTGTGATCGCCGATGGGCCGCGGCGCGGTGAGCGGGTGGCCATCGACCCGGCCATCCCCTGTGGGATCTGCCGCCCCTGCCGGGACGGCTACCGCAACCTGTGTATCCGCATCCGGTTCGCGGGTCATGGCCATCAGGACGGCGCCCTGCGCGAGTTCATGACCTGGCCCGCCGGGCAGCTGTACGTGCTGCCAGACACGCTCAGCGATACCGACGGCGCGGTCCTGGAGCCACTCGGGGTCGCCATCCACGCCCTGGACCTGGGGCACCTGCGGCTCGGCGGGACCGCGGCGGTCGCCGGCTGCGGCCCGATCGGGCTGCTGCTCATCCAGGTCCTGCAGGCGGCTGGGGCCGGGGAGATCACCGCGTTCGAGCCGCTGGCGCACCGCCGCGCCGCAGCCGCGGCGCTGGGAGTGGCGGCGGTCAGCCCGGCCGAGGCGGCCGGGCTGACCGGGGACGGAGTTGACGTGGCCTTCGAGGTGGCGGGCACCGACGCGGCCGTGCAGCTGGCCGTCGCGGCCACCCGGCCGGGCGGCCGGGTGGTGCTGGGTGGCATCCCGGATGATGACAAGACCTCGTTCAGCGCGTCGGTTGCCCGCCGCAAGGGGCTGACCATCGCCATGGTCCGCCGGATGAACGAGGTCTACCCCCGGGCGATCGGCCTCGCCGCCGAGAAACGGGTCGACCTGGCCACGCTGGTCACCGCGCGCTACCCACTGGCTGAGGCGGCTGGCGCGTTCCGCAGTGCCGCCGCCCGCACCGGGCTGAAGGTCATCATCGAGCCCACCCCGGCCCCATAACCCGCCGGATCCTGGCCAACTGCACCGAAGCGTCCGGCGGGGCGCGATCTGGCCGCCGGGCGGGGGCTGGCCGGCAGGCCATGAACTGGCCGGTAACCTTCGACTCGTGGCCGATAGCTTCTACCTGCCGCTGGGCAACGGCAGCTGGCGGGCGACCCCTCATACCACGGGCCCGTGGGACCGGAGGGCGCAGCACGGCGGGCCGCCCAGCGCGCTGCTGGGCCGGGCCATCCAGCGCTGCGCACCCCGCGACGACATGGTCATCGCCCGGTTCACCTGCGAGATCCTGGGTGCCGTCCCCGTCGCTGACCTGGACATCTCGGCCCGGCTGACCCGGCCGGGGCGCAGCGTCCAGTTCCTCGAGGCGGCGGCCAGCACGGGCGGCCGGGAGGTGGCCCGGGCCAGTGCCTGGCGGGTGCTGCGCACCGCCAGCGAGACCATCCCGCCCCAGGACAGCCCGCCTGGGCTGCCCGCCGAGGCGGGCAGCCCAGCTGACCAGCCGGCCGGGGCGGCCGGGACGCCCGGGGCGCCGCCGGCCGGCTGGGTGGACGGCTACCTGTCCGCCATCGAGTGGCGGCCGGTGGCGGGCCAGTTCTTCGAGCCGGGCCCGGCCACCGTGTGGACCCGGCTGCGCTACCCGCTGGTGCCGGACGAGGAGCCCAGCGGGCTGGAGCGGGTGCTGGCCGTCGCGGACAGCGGCAACGGGCTGTCCGGTGTCCTGGACATCACCAAATGGCTGTTCATCAACCCGGAGCTCACCGTGCACCTGCACCGTGAGGCGGCCGGGGAGTGGATTTGCGTGGCCGCGCAGACCACGATCTCGGCTGGGGGCAGCGGCCTGGCGACGAGCGTATTGGCTGATCTGGATGGTCAGGTGGGCGTGGGGGCACAGGCGCTGCTGATCACCCCCCGGCCGCCAGATCCGCCCCCAGCCGCGTCTGCTGGTACATGACGGCGTGCCGGTGGCGCCGGCCGGAGATCAGCCGCGCGGTGCGCAGCGCCGCCAGGTGCTCGGACACGGTGCTGGCCGCCAGGCCATGGCGGCGGGCCAGGGTTTCCGTGGACGCGGGCTCGGCCAGTGATTCCAGCAGCGCCGCCCGGGTCCGGCCCAGCAGCCGGGCCAGCGCGGCGGACTGACTGGTCCGGGCCGGCTGCCACAGCTCGGCGATGCCGCGGGCCGGGTAGGCGAGCGCGGGACGGGCGGCCGGCGCGTTCACCACGGCGATACTCGGCCACAGGAACACGCTGGGGATGAGCAGCAGGCCAGTCCCGCCGAGCCGCCGGGCCTTGACCGGCATGCGGTCGATGACCAGGCCCTGCCCCGCCCAGCGCACCCGCGGGTGCAGGTCGTCCAGCACCCGCGCCAGGCCGTAGTCGGCCAGCACCTGGGTGCGGTGGGTGACGTCCGCGGTGAGCAGGTCCCGCAGCCGGGGCCAGTGTGGCTCGATCAGCAGCCGCCAGCACTGCTCCAGCAGGTCCGCGAGCATGGCGCGGGTGGCGGCCGGGTCATCGAGCAGCCGCCAGGCCGCGGCCGGGGCTGGGCCGCCGGTCCGGTCGGTCAGTGAGCGCTCGATGTCCAGCGCCACCTCGTTGTCCGGGGTGGCGCGCACCTGGGCGAGCTGAGCGCTCGCGTCGGTGGCCGGGCCGTCCGGGACGGGGCTGAGGAAGTCCGGGGTCCACCCGCCATGCGGGGACAGCACCAGCAGCGGCCACAGATCGAGCCTGTCCAGCTGCGGCCGGACCGCCTCCAGCCAGGGCAGGTGGTAGTGATGCCGCCGGGGCTCGACCAGCACCCGCAGCGCGCCCATCGTCTCCCACAGCGGCGAGACGGTGAACCGGGTGCGGGCCGCGTCGTCGGGGCCGAACACGAACACGGTAGGCATGATGGCCCCAGCCTAACCCCATTTGATTCGTCCTCTACCGAATCTCTGGTGTACTGCGCGGGGGCCGGCCAGGTTGGTGGCATGACCTCCCCACCCGCGCCCGCCCCGGCCACCGCACCGGGCCCGGCCTCTGGCGTCCCGGCGCCTGAGCGGCGGGCCAGCTACCGGGAAGTGCTCGGCGAGCGCGAGTTCCGCGCCATCTTCGTCGCGGACATCGTCTCATTGCTGGGCACGATCGTGGCCGCGGTCGCGCTCACCGTCCTCGTGTATCAGCAGACCGGGTCCCCGGCGCTGGCCGCATCGGTGATGGCGCTGTCCTTCCTGCCTTACCTGGTGGGCGGGCTGTTGTTCGGGGCGGTCGCCGACCGGCTGCCGGCGCGCCGGGTGCTGGTGCTCGGCGACCTGGCCAGCGCCGGGCTGGTCGCGGCCATGCTGATCCCGGGCCTGCCGGTGGTGGGCATGCTCGTCCTGCTGCTGGGCATCGGGCTGATCGCGCCGGTCTACTCGGCCACCCGGTCCGCGCTGCTGCCGGAGATCCTGCCGCCCGGCCCGGGTTACGTGCTCGGCCGGTCGATGCTGCGCATCGTGGCCCAGGCGGCGCAGATCGTGGGGTACGGCGTCGGTGGGCTGCTGCTGGCCCTGCTGTCGCCGCGCGGCGCGCTGGCCATCGACGCGGTGTCGTTCCTGGCCTCCGCCGCGCTGCTGCGCTGGGGGACCCGGCGCCGGCCCGCCCGGACCGGTCGCGCCGGGTCGCTGGCCCGTGACTCGCTGGCGGGCCTGCGCGCCGTGCTCCGCCACCGGCCGACCCGGCGGATCCTGCTGTTCGCCTGGGCCGTGCCGGTGTGCGAGATCGCACCCGAGGCGCTGGCCACCCCCTATGCCACGCACATCGGCCAGCCCGCCCGGGTGGCCGGGTTCCTGATGGCAAGCATGCCGGTCGGGATCGTGCTCGCGGACACGCTGGCCGCGCGGGTGCTCACCACCCGGGCCCAGCGGCGCATCATCGTCCCGTCCGCGCTGTTCGTGTTCGTGCCGCTGGCGCTGTTCGCCGTCAGCCCTGGGCTGCCAGTGGCGATCGCCCTGCTGATCGCCGCAGGGCTTGGTTCCGCGTGGGTGGCCGGGCTGGATGGGCTGCTGATCGATGTGGTGCCCGCGCCGCTGCGCAGCCGTGCGCTGGGGGCGATGGGCGCCGGCCTGATGTTCGTGCAGGGCGCCGGGTTCGCGCTGTGGGGCATCGCCGGGCAGTACCTGCCGCCCGACGTGGTCATCGCCGGCGCGGCGGTGCTCGGCGGGGTGGCCGTGGCTGCCCTGCGGCCCCGGCCAGCCGCGGGCGCTGCATCCGGCTAGCTGGTGCTGGCCGGCGGCCTGGTGGTGACCCGCCCTAGCTGGCCGGCGGGAAGTGCTCGATGATGCGCCGGGCGTAAAACGCCTCCCACGGCTCGTGGGGCTGCTCGGCCGTGTACTGCTTGTCCAGCGCGACCAGCAGGTAGACCAGCTCGCTGCGCACCGGTTTGGTGCCGAGCAGCGCCGGCAGTTCAGACAGGCGGACCAGCCAGTCGGCATACCACGACGCCCAGTCATCATCCGCGCCGTCGACGATCCGGTACACCCGATGGTGAGTTTCCCCGGCTTCGTGCAGGAGGTCGCTGATCTGCTGCTGGCTATTCATCCCCGAATCCCTTTCAGCGCTGTGTTCGTCGGCGCGCCCGCTGAGGCGGAAACTCCGGCCGCGCGGGAGCCGGCGGCCAGGAATACCGGCTATCACGGGACCGGAAAGCGGGCGCGCGTGCGGCGCAGACGGCCAAGGCAATGAGACCACAGCCCGCAGGGGCCCGCCAAACCTCCCGGCGCGGCGCGGCGCCCGGCCGAGAACCCGGGGGGCCGGGGCCGCCGGGGCCGCGAGTACCTGCTGGCCGGTGGGCGGGCGCCCGGGATTGCCGATGGCCGGGAAAGGGCACGATGACCTGCGTGTTCGCCGATCCGGACCGCGAGCCTGTGCTTGA
>Ga0335078_10005715_pt1 | contig 18391 bp, 22 predicted proteins | sample Lox_Sample_32_FD_206711 | JGI IMG/M metagenome (GOLD analysis project Ga0335078, IMG submission 206711) | Soil microbial communities from Loxahatchee National Wildlife Refuge, Florida, United States - Lox_Sample_3.2 | ecosystem: Environmental > Terrestrial > Soil > Wetlands | place: USA... | reverse complement strand
AAAGTAACCGGACGTGCACCATAACCAGCCGGGGAAACAGCTCTCATGGCCGGATCAGCGCTGGAAGCTGGCTAAGTTCGCCTCCGAGTTCGATGAACGGCGATGGTGTCTCTCCGTGAACGTTCCAGAAAGGTTGCGGATCCGCTTGACGGGACCACTGATTGTAAGCATTGTCAAGGGATAGATTTGCAATCCCATGGGGGGCAAGTGCGCCGTGTGCACGACCATAGGCCGTCCGTCGATGATGTCACGGACGCTTCCAGCCTGGCGCGCTTTGCCCGCCGCCGGCTCTTGAAGTCTGCCCTGTTCGGGCCGGAAGCCGACCGCGGGGAAGCCGCCGGGGGGTCACCTCCTGACGTTTTGAACAGCGAATTAACACGTGCTGTAACTGGAATCGTGCTGGACGTAAGTCCGCACGTACTCGTCCTGCGGACAGCGGCCGGCGAGGAGCGGCTGGCGCTGGCCGCGTCGACCACAGCGTGGCGCGGCGGGAGTGTCGCGCCGGCCGCGCTCAGGCAAGGCGACAAGGCAATTGTGCGGCGCAATTATGCCCGGCGTGCGGTCGCTGAGCGTATCTGGGCCGAGATCGGCCGCGTCACCGGCACGATCGTGGAACGGGACGCCGGAACCCTGCTCGTCGACGAGGGGACCGGCCACGGCCGGAAGATCCTCGTCATTCCGCCCTACGCCACCGGGCGCATCCAGGTACGGTTCCCCCGCCTGCAGCCCGGCTACCTGGTCGACGTCATCGGGCTGCGCCGCCCCGGCTTCGTGGAAGGCCTGATCCCCGCGACCTCCCAGCCGCCATACCGCGCCGACCATCCGCCGGCCCCGCCGATGGTCAGCGGCCCGCTCCCGGAGTCAATCAGCGGCACCGCCACCTGGCATGAGCCTAGCGAGGAACGGGAGGACCTGCTGGGTGTGGCCTACCCGGCGCTCGATCCGGAGATGGGCTGCGGCTGCCACCGCCGCGGGCTTCCCGGCGGTGCTGCGGTAGCCCCGGACACGGCGACCTGCCAGCCCGCCGGGCGGCACACGCGCATGGCGGCCGGCGGGCGCGGGACGGCCAGCCGGGGTGCGGCGCCGTTCGTCGTGGCCGCGGCCGGCTACCACGCGGGCCGCTGTTACGGCGGCTTCCGCGACGCGGAACGGTACGCCGTCGACCCGCATCTGGCCGGCCCGGGCTGCATCCGCCTCCCCTACCTGTCCCTGGGCAGCGTGCTGCGGGTCCGCAACGACTGCCAGCAGCATGCCCGTGACCTTCCGGTGACGAGTTGCGGAGCCGCCGCGCGCCTGTTCTGCGACCGGTGCGTCACCTGCGGCATGTCACCGCGCGGCCGGGTGGCTGACCTGACGATGTCCGCGTTCGTCGATCTCGGCGGGGATCTCGATTGCGGCTGCTTCAACGCGACGATCACGATTGGCGGCTGACCATGCTCGGTACGCTCAGGGAGGTGCAGATCCCGCTGCTCGCCGCGATGCTGCTCGGCGGGAGCGGTGCCAAGGCGTTCCGTATGCTGCGGGCGTGGCAGGTGGAAGCCGCTCTCGGGCCGGGCATTCTCTTCCCGCTGCGGCTGCGCAGGCCGATTGCCGTGGGCCTGTGCGTGACCGAGCTGGCGCTTGGTGTCGCGCTCGTGCTCACCGCCGGACGGGACGGCGCGGGGCTGCCGGCCACGCTGGCCCGCGTCAGCACGGCCGTGCTGTTCCTGGTCGCCATCGGCGCGCTGGTGGAACTGCGGGAGCGGCGCCCAGGCGCGGGCTGCGGGTGTTTCGGCGACCTGAGCGTCACGCCGGTGGGAGCGCGGACGATCGCCCGCGCCGTCGTGCTCGCCCTCGCAGCCATCGCCATCATCGGCCAGGAACCCTTGCGGATGCCGGCCTCGGCGGCCGCGGCCGGGCTGCGGATCGGGCTGCTTGCCGCCGAATTCGCATTGATCGGGGCCCTGTCGCCGGAGATCGGCGAGGCGATGATCCGGCTCGGCTATTCCGAGCCGTGCGAGGTCCGGCGGATAAGCGTCGAACGCACGCTCGCCGCGCTGGCGCACAGCGCGCCGTGGCGGCGCCACGCCGGCCTGATCACCTCCGCCGCTCCCGCCGACATCTGGCGCGAGGGGTGCTGGCGTTTCGTGCTGTACACCGGGGAGGCGGACGGCCGCCCCGTAGACGTCGTCTTCGCTGTCTACCTCCGTGTCCGCCGCCCGCAGATCCGGGTCGCGGTGCTGGAGGAGGTCGCCGGGGAGGTGCTCACCGACCCGCCCGGCCGGCCGCGCGAGGCTCAGGATCCCCCGCCGCCCTTCCCCCGGCCCGCAGCCGCTACCGGCAGCCTCCGGCGCCTGCCGGAGCTGGACACAAGCCGCCTGCTGCCGGTGCCGCAGCCGGGCGCATCCGCTGGCGGTGACCGGCACCGCGCCTCTGCCGCGTTCTAAGCATCTATAGGGGAGCCGCTAGAAAGCCGCATACCGGCCGAGAAGCCGCCCCCGGCGTGCCGCCGGGCCGAACCGTCAGGCGCCGCGCGAGATACCGCCTCACGCGGGCTGTGAACGCAGGAACTTGCCGAAATGCGGCACGGTGAATGCGATCAGCCCGCGCTCTGAGCTGTAGATCAGGCCCTTCTTGATCAGGCCGTCGCGCGCCGGCGACAGGCTGGAGGGCCTGCGGTGCAGCTCCCCGGCGACCGCCGAGGTCGGCACGGGATCGTCACCGAGCGACGCCATGGCCCGCATGTACTCGCGTTCCGCGGGGGTGGCACGCTCATAGCGGCTGCCGAAGAATCCCACCGCAAGCTCACCTTCAGCCTCGGGCGCCGCGACCTTCACATCCTTCGCGGTCACCGGGCTCGCCGCCGCCACGTCCCAGGTCACCTTCCCGTACGCCTGAACGAAGTAGGGGTAGCCGTCGGCCGCCTCGTACAGCGCGTCGAGAGCGCCGGAGTCGAAGGTTACCTCCTCCCGCTCGGCCGGCGCGATGAGCGCGAGATCCGCGGCGGGCCGTTCCAGCCGGTCGATCCGGACATAGCGGAAAAGCCGCTCCGAATAGCTCTTGCTCGCCGACAGAACCGACGGCAGGTGGGGCAGGCCGGCCCCGACGACGATCAGCGGGCCGCCGTTCTGGGACAGCTCATGGCAGGCTGCGCACAGCGCCGAGATATCGGGCGCGGGCACGTCCTGCATCTCGTCGATGAACAGCGCGATCCCGACGCTGAGGTCGGCGGCGACCGACGCAGCGTCGGTGAACAGCTCGGTCAGATCGATTTCGAGATCGCCGGAATCGGCGCGGCCCCGCGCCGCGGGCACGTCGATGCCGAGCTGCATGGTCACCGAGGTGCCCTTAGGTGCCTTCGGGTCGCGCAGCGCGAAGGCCTTGAGCACCGCCAGGAACTGCTCGATCCGGTCGGGAGCGCGATGCCGCGGAGCTAGCTCGCGCACCGCCATGTGGAGTGCGGCCGCCACCGGCCGCCGGATCGACTGCTCGGGACGCGCCTCGATCTTCCCCGTCCCCCACAGGCGCTGCATCGCCATCGACCGGAACGTGTTGAGCAGCACGGTCTTGCCGACCCCGCGCAACCCCGTCAGCACCATGCTGCGCTCGGGCCGGCCGCGCGCCACACGTTCCAGGACGACTTCGAACTGGCTGATCTCGTGGTCACGCCCGGCCAGCTCGGGCGGCCGCTGCCCGGCGCCAGGGGCGTAAGGATTCCGTACCGGGTCCACGGCATCGGACTCTATGACGTGATCTAGGGGGATCCTTAGATTTCCGTAGACATCCCTGCCGGCGTGTCGCGCCGGCGCCGGATCGTGGAGCGGCGCAGGGAAGGCGGTCCGGCCATGACCGGTGTGACACCGCAGGTGACGCACCGCACTGGTGCCGGTCCGGGGCGGCTGTTCACCGGCGGCGAACTCGACGGCCCGGCCATCTGGGCCAGGGCTACCCGGAGGGCCGCGGCTGATGGCCGCCCTGGTTGATCCGGGCGAGGAAGGCGTTGTAGGCGGCAAGCTGGTCGTCGTCCTCGTCGATGCCGGACCTGGCCGCCCGGCTATCGGCTCGCGGCCTGGTCCCGGCCTCGGGCTGGGCCGCGGCGGCGGACGCCCTCGTCCCGGCGGACGCCCTCTCTTCAGCGGACGGCCCCGCGGCGGTTAGCTGCTCCAGGCTGGCCCGGCGGGCGGCCTCGAGCCAGCCGCGGCCCTCGGCCCGCTGGCCCTGCCGGGTCCACGCCAGGAACGTCACCATGATCAGCACAAACATGATCGCGGAGCCGCCCACCCACATGACCGCGCCGCCGATGTGCACGTCGTCGAGGGGACTGGGCCCCCAGGCCCGGTGCCGCATGCCCGACGTGACCGGGAACGGGTCGCTGGTGTAGGAACCGAGCGCCACGCCGGTGAAGGCGTCCACCGGCATGGCGATGAACAGGAAGATCAGCCGGACCGGATAGGAGAGCCGCCACCGGATCGGCTCACTGCCGATCAGCGGCAGCAGGTACAGGTAGCCGACGATGATGAAGAGCGCGTGCTCGGCGTTGTGCGCCAGATCATTGGTCAGGACCAGGTTCATGAAGCTGGTCAGATGGGTGCCGACGACCGTCGCCGCGTACGCCGCTATGCCGAACGCCGGCCAGGTGAGCGCCGTCGCGGCGCGGGACCGCACCACCCGCTTCGCCCAGGTATGCAGCGGATTGCGGCTCGCGTGCAGCAGCAGGGTCACCGGGCGCCCGGCGATCAGCAGGGCGGGCGCCACCATGAGCAGCAGGAGGTGCTGGATCATGTGGTCCCAGAACAGCACGTCGTCGTAGCTGCCCAAGCCGCTCTCGCTGGCCACCACGATGACCAGCAGCCCGCCGAGGAACATCCCGGTCCGCCAGCGCGGCCAGGGCCGGGCCGGATGACGGCGGGCCACCCGGACCACGCCCCACAGGTAGGCGCCGGCCGCGAGGACGGCGATCGCCGTGACGACCGGGGCCCACTGCCATTGGGTGAGCGCTGCGGACACGCTGAACGGCGGGAGCGTCTGGCTTCCCATACCGGCGAGACTACTCGTCCGGTGCCCGCGGACGAGCCGGGCCGGCGTCCCGGTCGGCTATCTCGCGGCTATCTGGCGGCCGCGAAGCTGCCGGTGGCCATGATGGTGCCGTTCCTGTCGGTCAGCCGGGCTCCGGTTACCGTGCCCGGGCCGGCCGGGGCGGGGCTGCCCCACGAGCCGTACCCGCCGTCCAGCCGGAAGGATCCGACGGTGATGACGTGTCCGTCGCTGGTCACCACCTGGCAGATGATCGTCTGGGTGCCCGCGTCGTCCGCGTCCACGTCCATGTACAGCCACCGCGGGTTGCCGCCGTAGAGGAAGATCGTGCCGGCCGCCTGGTGGCCGGCTGTCAGCAATGTGGCCGAGCGCAGCGGGCCCTGAGCCGTGCGGCCGCCGCCCGCGGCGGGCACCGAGAAGACACCGCGGAGTCCCCAGCCCCCCACGCCGCACGCCACCGCGACGAGAGCAACCGCCGCCAGGCCCAGCATCCGGCGCGTCCACCGGGGTTTCCTGGGCGTTGGCGGGTGACCGAGCCGGCCCATCACCCGGGTCTCGAATCCGGCCGGCGGCTCACGGCCGGGCAGCAACCCGAGCAGTTCCTCGCCGGCCAGCGACAGCTGCCGGACGTACTCGCGGCAGCGGTCGCATGCGTCCAGATGCGCGATCGCTTGCGCCCTCCCGCGCCCGGTAAGGACGCCCAGCCCCAGTTCAGCGGCCACGCCGCCGAACTCCTCGCAGCTCATCGCGCGCCGCTCATTCATCGCCTACGTCCTCCCGGAGGTAAGCCGAGCGCAGTTTCTCCATGCCGTCCCTGATGCGGGTTTTCGCCGTCCCCAGCGGAATCCCTTCCGACTCGGCGATCTGCCGCGCGGTCATGCCATATATCCCGGCCATCGCCACGGCGCGGGCTTGCCCCACCGGCAGCGCGGCCAGGGCCCGACGCAGCCCCGCGGCGCTGTCGTGCGCGACCGCAAGCCGTTCCGGGGTCTCGGTCATCGCGGTCAGCAGGGACGGGAGATCCTGCGGGTCGATCGGCGCTGCCGTCCGTGCCCGCACCACGTCTACCGCCCGGTTATGGGCGATCGTGGTCAGCCAGGCCCGGACGGAGCCGCGCCGCGAGTCGTAGACCTGCGCGTGCCGCCAGGCCCGCTCGAAGGTCTGCTGCGCGACGTCCTCGGCCATGGCCGGATCGCCGATCACGGTCAGCGCGACGCCGAACACCACGCGCTGGAAACGCCGCACGAACGCCAGCGACAGGCCGGCATCACCCGCGCCGAGGCCGGCGAGGAGTGTGTCATCCGGTAGCGGGTCCGCCGGGATCCCCATCCTGGGCACATCGTGCGGTACGGGTGAGCGGCTCCGGCGGATTGGCGTCTCCCCGGCGTTTTCCCCCCGCGGGCGGCTAGGCGCGCGCACCACGCGACACCGGGGATCGCCACGGGCGCCGGGCCAGGACGATGCCCGCCGCAGCCACCAGCACGCCCGCGCTGGCGCACTCCACCGCCAGGGACAGGCCCGCGTACGGTACGGCCAGGCTGTCCCGGAAGCCGAACAGTCCAACGTGCATGCTGAGCGGCAGACCCGTGGCGGTAGCGGCCATCATGGCGGCCCCGGCCAGCGCACGCCCGGTCCGCCGGCGGAGGCTCCCGGCTGCACCCGGGCCGGCCGCTGCCCGCATCCGGCCGGTCCCGGTCGTGCGGGTCTCGTTTTTCGTCCGGATGTCCATGGCTCAGTACCCGTAGCCACCGGTTGACGATGGCGTGCTGGAGGGCTGGACGGCCCTGCTGGAGGTCACCGGGTCCCCGGACGTATTCAGCACGTACCAGGTCCCGCCGAAGGTGGTCAGCCCCTGGCCGTGCGCCATGCCCGGGCCGGAGTCACCGGTGAAGGTGTACAGCGGCCAGCCGTTGTAGGTGACCTCCATGCTGCCGCTGGCGCCTTTCACGGTGCCGAGGAGCGCGGATTCGGCTCCGCTGCCGGCCTTCGCCGCGGTCGTGTCCGCGGGAAGGGTGATCTCAGGCCAGACCTTGGTGCACCCGTTGCTGGCTGTGCAGGTGATCCGGCCACCTTTTTCCGAGGTGAGCAGGTAGAGGGTCTGCCCGTGCCCGTCGACGAGGACCGTGCCGACGCCGGGGACGCTCCTGGCGCTGATCGTCACAGCGGGCGAGGACGATGATCCGGCCGATCCCGCGCCGCCCGGGCTGGGGCTCGATCCAGAGCCCGAGGGGGTGGTGGCGGACGATCCGCACGCGGCCACGGTGATGGTCGCGCCGAGCAGCAGGCTGCCGCCCAGCAGCCGGTGGGCTGGTGAGCGGAGGCGAGGATGGGCGGTGGTGCTCACGGGAAACTCCTCAGGCAGGGAGCAGCGGTTTCAGTGTGTCCATAACTACGGGGGCCGGGTCGTAGCGGATTGCCACCGTCCTGCCGGATTCGCCCGGCCGTCTTCACGCTTCTCGCATGTCACTCAGGCCTGCGTAAAATGCCATCTGCTCATTACTCTGCGGTGATAGCCCCGTTTCATGAGCTTCGGGCAAAATAATGCGATGAAGTGCGCGATCACGCAGGTCAACGGTGACGGGACGATCCGCCGTGCGGTGGTGGATACGGTCGGCCGTCATGACGCTGCGCGCTGGGAGCGCCTCGCCGAGCGGGCCAGGCTTGACCTGCCGCCGCCCTACCGGCCGCATCCGGGCGAGCCGGTGTATGAGATCTCGGCCGGTGATCGCGTGGCTCAGGTGGCCGAAGGTGACCTCGTCGGCCCGCTCCGCGAACTGGTCCGCGCGGTTCTCACCGACGGATGGCAGATCAGCTGATCGGCGTGGCGCTGCCCGTCGCCGCGCGCCGCGATCAGCACTGCCAGGCGCCGCTGAGGGGGCGGCGGCAGCGGCCGCGATGACGGCGCGCAGCAGCCGGGCCCGGCGGCGATCTCAGCAGCCGCCCGGCGGCCCGGCGACTCCCGGCCCGGTGTCCGGCTGATCGACCAGGCCGACCGCCGCGTCGCGGAGGACTGCGCCGAAATGGACGACGTACCAGACACAAGCCCCAGACCGGCAGCAGACGACGACTCCACCCACCGGCCGGCCATCCGGCCCCGCAATGAAACAGAGCCCTGGGCCTCATGAAGGATCGGGTCATTCCGGTGTCTCAAGGCATCGCATATTCCGATGCCTTGAGACATCACACAGTGGAGGGCGTGACGCTTTGCCTTGCCTACATCCAGCGCAGTATTCTCCCGCTGATCTCGTAAACGATCCAGAAGAATAGCGCCAGGCCCGCCCAGATATAACCGAAAATGAGGGGGTGCTCACCGGTGCACGCCGGCAAGGTGCTCACACCAGTGGCAATCACGCTGATGAGCAGCCACCCATCATGGACTTTGAGCCGCGGCCTCACCTACTTAAGCACCCTTTCGAACGTATCTATTAGTTTCGCTGATATCGAAACTGTCAAAAGGCACATGCGTGCCGGTGTCCGCAAACGCCCACTCAACGCGCGAATCCTGCACACCGACGACAACGCATTGAGCGTTGCTGGTCGGTTTGCCGTCCTCATCGATATCGTCGTAATACCGGCGGGCTATGAAACGTTCACCGATTGCTGTCGCTGCGACTGCTACCGCTGGTGCAGGCACTATCCCGGGGGGTGCCATCGCTGCTGCCAATCCCGCCGGCATCGGTGCACCAGAGGCTAGAGGGTCACCAATCGTCGAGACTGTCACCGGATACATCCTGCGCCTGGTGCGCGTCGACAGCTTCGCATCCCGGAGCACCCGGCCAAAGTAGGTGTCGGCGTCCTCGGGCTGCATCTCCCACAGGGGACGGCCGAACGAGTCCCGGATCAGGTCCAGGTGGCCGGCGCCGTTGCGGATCGTGCTGTCGGCCAGCCCCGCCGAGACCCGCGCCAGGACGAACCCCGCCAGCACGTCAGTCTCGAATGCCGCGACCTCATCAGCACCCGACGGCTCCCGCAGCTCGCGCGAGTCACGCACCAGCGCCAAAGTCAACCCGCACCCCCCGACTTCACCCTGGGCCGCAAGCTATCATTGAGGGCGACAGGCTTTCACGGAGAGTGAAGAATTGTCATCGCGGCGTGTCGGCGGGACCCGGCGGCCCCGCAAGCCCTGCACCAGGCTCGATCGGGACAGCGGGGGCGCTAGCGGCTAACGGTCGAACTCGACGACTGTCGCATACTACGCATGGATGTTGTTGTGAATCCTTGTGCTGCCCGGCCCGATGCTCGTGACGGATCATGGCCGTGCGGCAACGGTTGTGCCGGCTTCGGGTATCTGGGCTGGCCGGCCGCTCCCCAACGCTTGCTACAACGGTGTTCAGCTAATGCAGCCCGGGGGCGATTTGGGGCCGTCCCCCGCCGGGCGGCTCCGAGGGGCCCCACAACCCTCATCATTTGCGCAGGACCACATTGAGCGAGATCTGCCTGCATTGTCACGACCTCACTTTCTGCGCTCGTGGCGCACTGGATCGTGGCTTGTCGTCGATCAGCACGAGCAGGACGCTGGGCGCCCCCGTGGGCGGCTTGACATGCCTGATCAGGTCCCAGTCCGGGACGGAGCCGTGCAGCGTCTTGTCGGCCACCCCCTGGAACGGCGGCCGCCGGATCGGAAGCTTGGTGGGGTCTGGCTCGCTCATCAGCTGCCTCCCAGGTCTGTCAGCAGGACATCCATCGGCGCATCGTTCACACCTGGCCCCTGATCCCGCCCTTCACCTGAAGCTCTGATCCCCGGATCGGCCCCGTATCACCCCGCGGGGGTGATACGGGGCTCGCCGACAAGGCGCCACGATCCGGGTGAGCCTACGCTGGATCAGGGTCGGCGAAGCCGATCGCGCAACTCCGGCGCTATGGCCGGGTTTCGGGTGTACTTGATCCTGAGACCGGCGTCACCGGGAGTTCTCCGATAAGTCCTGCTTGGCTGGCCGCTGGCGCACGACGCTGCCGACACTGGTGACCGGCATCACCAGCCGATTCGCCGCCGTGGGCGGAGCAGGATTCATCCCTTCCGGGCGATGTGCACCGCGCCATGATGCCGCAGGATGCAGATCACCGGGAGCCGGAGAACTGGCATAGGGCGCCTCAGCGTCCCGGCCTTATGGAGTCTGGCCCGAGAAGCGGAGCCTGGGGCCTGGCACCTGGAGCGCCGGTGTAATCCAACCGGAGGTGGACCGATGGCCGTGCAGAAGATTACGCACCCGAGCATAGACGAGCGGAGGGCTGAAGGGCGAGAAACCCGCATGCGGGTTCCTGCGTCGAGCCACTCCGGGTGGCGCCCGGCGGCGGACCGTCCCGACCCCGTCGCTCTGCTGGAGGAGCAGGATGTCACCCGGGAGCCGGACCTAGTCCCGGTCCGGCACGGCCGGATGATGGTCTCGCCGTTTACCTTCTACCGGGGCGCGGCCAAGATCATGGCCGCGGACCTGAAGGATACGCCGGTAGCCGGGCTGAGCGTGCAGCTGTGCGGGGACGCGCACCTGTCCAACTTCGGCGCGTTCGCCTCCCCGGAACGGCGGCTGCTGTTCGACCTGAACGACTTCGATGAAACCCTGCCCGGGCCGTTCGAGTACGACGTGAAGCGGATGGTGGCCAGCTTCGTGATCGCCGGCCGCAACAACGCCTTCTCCAAGGCCGACACCCGGGCTGCGGCGCTGGCGTCGGTGACGGCCTACCGGGAGGCGATGGCGGAGTTCGCGCAGATGTCCACGATGGACGTCTGGTACGCGCACTACGACGAGGACCGGCTCAACCAGGCGATCCAGGGTGCCGTAGGCGCAATAGCCAAAGCGGGGAAGAAAGGCAAGAAGGGGAAGAACAATAAGGAAGACAAGAAGGATTTCGCCGAGGAGAAGCTAGCGAAGGAGGCGGCCAAGCGAGCGGCGAAGAACATCGCCAAGGCGCACACCCGCGACAGCACGCAGGCGCTGTCCAAGCTGGCCGAGGTGGTCGACGGACGGTACCGGATCATCAGCCAGCCGCCGGTCATCGTCCCCGCCCGCGACCTGGCCGCCACATACGGGCTGTCCCTGGACGAGGTCATGCCGGCGATACATGACCAGTTCCGCGCCTACCGCGCCACCTTGCAAGATGACCGGCGCCGCCTGCTGGAGAACTTCGAGATCGTCGACGCGGCGCGCAAGGTGGTGGGGGTGGGCAGCGTGGGGACCCGGGCATTCATCGTGCTGCTGCAGGGGCGCGACGCCCGGGACCCGCTGTTCTTGCAGGTTAAGGAGGCGACGGCCTCGGTGCTGGAGGCGTACCTGCCCAAGAGCCGCTACCGGCAGCACGGCGAGCGGGTGGTGCAGGGACAGCGGATGATGCAGGCCGCGAGCGACATCTTCCTCGGCTGGACCGAGGGCCTGGACGTGAACCGCAACTTCTACTGGCGCCAGCTGCGCGACATGAAAGGATCAGCGCTGGTCGAAATGATGGCCCCTGCCACGCTCACCTTCTACGCGCGCATCTGCGGATGGACGCTGGCGCGGGCGCACGCCCGGTCCGGCGACCCAATCGCCGTGACCGAGTACCTCGGCCGCGACGACGCCTTCGACCGGTCAATCGCCGACTTCTCCGAACGCTACGCCGACCAGAACGAGAAGGACTACGAGGAGTTCACCCAGGCGATCAAGTCCGGGCGCCTGGAAGCGATCGAGGGTATCTGACCACGGGCCGACCGGAGCACCCGGGGGAACCCCGGTGTTCGAGAGACTCCGGACCCTCCAAGTGCGCTGCGACGCTGGAGGAGTTGGCCGAGTCACTGCCGGATGACGACCTGGGCAGCTGATCCCTTGAGACGTACTCTTCATGTTGTAAATCGAACGATTCTCGACATGATCATCACCGGGCTCCGGACCGGGGCCCCGCCGCCTGGCGAGCGTCGTAAAAGGGTTGTAAAGCCGACGTGTCTATCAATCCAGCAGGCATCGCTTCTTCTACAGTCCCGGTGTGACCGTGCCCCCCGCTGATACCCCCGACGCCCCCGGCAACCTTCTGGCCCCGGAACCGGCCGTCCGGGCCGGTGCCCTGATCGGCTACGCCCGGGTCAGCACCTCCGGCCAGCTGCTCGACCGCCAGCAGCACGCCTTGGCCGAGTCGGGCTGCCTCCGCGTCTTCGCCGACAAGCTAATCCGGGAAAGGCTCCGACCGGCCCGAGCTGGCGGCCAGGCTCGGCACCACCAGGGTGTCGCCGGGCCGCAGGGCTGCTGGAGCTGGAGCCGGGTGTTCCGGTGGTCCGGATGCTGCACATCGACTACGACCCGGACGGCCGGGCACTCCAGGTCGCTGATGACCTGTACGCCGCTGACCGGCACGAGTTCGCGTTCGAGTGGGCCGAGGACGGGACGGCCTAAATGAGTGAGTGGCCCCGCAACTGGCCCGAGCTGATCCGCGGCATCGGGTGCTAGATGTGCCAGGCGGGCCGTCCGGATGCCGACCGGTATGGCATCCGCATCCACGAAGGCAAGTATTCCGACGCCTACCTCCAGCGGGCCGACGTGCAGCGCGGCTACACCCTGGTGATCTGGCGGGGGCGGCACGTCAGCGAGCCCACGGAGCTGGATGAGGCCGAGGCGGCCGGGTACTGGGCCGAGGTCCTGGCCGTGGCCCGGGCTCTGATCAGCGTGTATGAGCCGCTGAAGATGAACTACGAGACGCTGGGCAATTCGCTGCCGCACCTGCACACCCATCTCGTCCCCCGCTATACCGACGATCCCCGCCCGGGTCAGCCGTTCCCGTTGTCCTCCCGGTTGCCGGATGAGGAAATTCCGGACGACCGGCTCCTGGCGGAGGCGGCTGAGCTGCGGTCTTTGCTGCGGTAACGAAGTTATAGCTGGCTGGTAAGCCTCCGAAGCCTTCTGCCTGTCATCCTGCCACCGGCGCCGGGGTCGCCTTCGTCCGTCTCAAATCAGACCCCGACCCGGTCCGGGTCCGCGCCGCGAAATCACCAAGGCGGGGATGCGGGGGAACGTGCTCCCGGCCCGCCCGGCGCGCCGTCACCGTTCCACCCGGCGCCGCCAGGACGCTCCGGACCTGCCCCGTCGCAAGGTGGCGGCCCGGACGGTCGGCAAGACCTACACCGCCCCGGACGGTAAGACGTTCCGGCCCTCGCTGTTCCTCACCCTGACCTGCCCGTCCTACGGCCCGGTCCGCGACGACGGCACCCCGGCCGACCCGGGCAGCTACGACTACGCCGGGGCGGCGCGGGACGCGCTGCATTTTGCGGCGCTGTTTGACCGGTTCATCCAGAACCTGCGCCGCTTGCCCGGTTACGACGTGCAGTACTTCGGCGCCGTCGAACCGCAGCGGCGCCTCGCCCCGCACCTCCACGTCGCGATGCGCGGCACGGTGTCCCGCGCCGAGCTGCGCCGGGTGCTGGCCGCCACCTACCACCAGGTCTGGTGGCCCGCCATCACCGAGGCCCGGTATGACGGGGATCACCGGCCGGTCTGGGACCAGGCGACCGGCACCTACCTGGACCCGGCGACCGGGGAAGTCCTGCCCACGTGGGATGACGCCCTGGACGCTATCGGCGCCGAGGACGAACCGCGGCACGTGGCCCGGGACGGCGCCCGGTTCGACGCCCAGGGCGTCCTGGCTGGCTCCAAGGACGCCAGCCGTTGCATCGGGTATCTGACCAAGTACCTCACCAAGCAGGTAGCCGACTGCCACCAGGCCGACTCCGACGCCCAGCGGGCGCACGCCGCGCGGCTGGCCGAGGCGCTGCGGTCCGAGCCGTGCTCGCCGCGGTGCGCGAACTGGCTGCGCTACGGCATCCAGCCCAAGAACCCTCGCCCCGGCCTCGTGCCCGGGGCGTGCAAGGGCAAGGCGCACGATCCCCGCCATCTGGGCTATGCCGGGCGCCGGGTGCTGGCCTCCCGCAAGTGGTCCGGCAAGACGCTGGCCGACCACCGCGCCGACCGCAAGAACTGGCTGACCGCCACCCTCGGGATTTCGGCAACCGGCCCGGACCGGTACGCCTGGGAACCGGCGGCCCCCGGCGACCCGGACCACATGGACCACGCCCGGCGGCTGCTGCACGCCGTCGCCGACCGCGCCCGCTGGCACGCTGCCCTTACCGAAGCCAGGCGAAGAGCTGCCATGCGCGATGGCCCGGATCATTCGGCAACGGGGAAGGCGGCGGCATGACATCGAAGGGAGCTACTCGGGCGGCAAGGACCCACGATGAGCTGATGACCGTCGAGCAGATCCTTGCTGAGCTGTGTGGCGTCTCGGAGCGGACTTTCTATCGCTGGCGCGAGCTTGGCCGCGCTCCGAAGGGGCATTCGCCTTCCCAACCGGGAGCTGCGGGTCTGGCGGAGCGAGTTCTTGGACTGGCTGGACTCGCTTCGGGAGGACACGGCGTGAACGACACGACCGATGTCCGGTTCTGGGATGTGCGCCGCAATAGGTCCAGTAGGTCAACCTCTTATGAGGTGCGCTGGGTGGTCGGCGGCAGGCAGTTCTCCAAGACCCGCGCGACCAAGGCGCTGGCCGATAGCTTTCTTTCGGAGCTGCGGCAGGCGGCGAAGCGGGGGGAGGCATTCGATACTGGTGAGGGGCTTCCGGTGTCGATGCGCCGTGCGAAGCATGCGACGTCATGGTTCGCGTTCGTGCTGGCGTATGTCGATGTGAAGTGGCCCCGTGCCGCGGCCAAGACACGGGACAGCATGACGGATGCGCTCGCCACTCCCGAAGTCACCACACGCGCGCAGGTCGCGAACGGCGCAAGATGCTGGCGCCGGGCCCCTCAGCCGCCTCCGGATGGTGCGGCGAATCCGCGGCCGACCGCGGGGATTAGAATCGCCAGCGGACGAAGAGCTGTTCGGTGCGCTGCGTACCAAGACGAACGGGCTGGCCAACGATGATGTCCAGCGGGATCGATCCGCCGACGGGCAGGACTCGCAAGCGAGCGGGCCGCGGTCGTCATGCTGCCCTCCGTCAACTCGCCTGCCAACTTTGACACCGCCCTGGTGATCGGAGATCCCCGGACCGCCCGGGCGCTGCAGCAGCATGGCAGGGCGTTGTACGGAGGCCGGCTGCTGGAATCGGCTGAGGCAGTCAAGGCCCTGGAGGTGCTTCGGTGAGCGCGGCATCGCGCTCGGGTGCGGGGGCCGTCACCGCGGTGCCGCTGACGGCAAGCACGGCCCTCCGCAACGCCGCCGACGCGGACTATGAAAGCGTCGTAGCGCTGATCCAGCGCATGGTCCGCCTTCCTAGCCGCGGCGGGCTCGACCCTTACGATCCCGTGGCCGATCTGGTTGTGTCGTGGCTCGCCGGGCATGGCCTCGATGCCCGGCGCCTGCGGGATGCCAAGGGTGCGACGGTCGGCCTGGCGTGTGACGTGCCCGGAGTGCATCCGGGGCCGTGTTATGTCTTGGACGCCTGCCTGGATACAGCGCCGTTCGGCGACCCGGCCCAATGGCGACATCCACCCACCTCAGGTGTTATCGAGGACGGCTGGCTACACGGCCGGGGATCCGCTGACAGCAAGGCCGCGGTATCGATCTTTGTTCATATCGCCGCCCGGCTGCGCCAACAGGCGGACAGGTTGCACGGGACTCTTGCGCTGCTGTTCGACGCCGACGAGCACACCGGCGGATTCGGGGGCGCCAGGCAATACTTCAGCGCTGCGGGCGGGGCTGGTGACGTCGCCGGAGTGATGATCGGCTATCCGGGCACCGATGAGCTCATCGTGGGCAGCCGCGGCGTCCAGCGGGCGCAGTTCGCCATCCGGGGCCGGGCCGGCCACACCGGGGGCAGCAACGCCAAGGACAGCAACAATGCCGTCGAGAAGGCGGCTCGCCTGGTGCAAGCCTTGGCACACCACCACAGCCCGGCACCCATTGACCCTGCACTGGGCTTGCCGCCGCGGCTGACCGTAACGGCAATCCAGGGCGGCGAGGGATACACGATCGTTCCCGACCGCTGCACGATCAATGTTGATGTGCGGCTCACCCGGGACTTCGGCGCCGATGCAGCAACTCGGCTGATCGAGCACGTCATCACTGACCTTGACCAGCAATGGCCAGGAACTGCCCAGACCGAGATCACGCAGCAGCAAACCTGGCCGGCCTACCGGCTGGAGGAAGACGCCCCGATCCGGGCCGCACTCGCAATCGCCGCAGGGCGCCACCTGCCCCACCCGCCCCGGCCTAAGGTGTCCGGGCCGTCGAACATCGGCAACTACCTGGCCCAGCTTGGCATTCCCGCCACGGCAGGCCTCGGCGTCCGCTACCAGGGCCTGCACAGCACCGACGAGCGGATCGAGCTGGCCACCATTCCGCTGATCCAAGCCACCTATCACGAAGCGGTTCTCACGCTGCTCGGCGTCGAGGGCCACGCTTAAGCCCTAAGGTCGCCCTTCGGGAAACCGAATCCGTCGTTGAGCCTGACCGCGCTCCCTGCCTCGCCCCGGCCGGCAGTCGTCAACGTGACCGGCCGGCGCGCATCGGGGCTGTGGCTGGCTTACCGGCGTTTGCCGAGGGTCGGCAGACCGCCGGACACGACCCTGATAGGGCGCCGCAACCGCTGGCCTGTCTGGCGAACCCGGGCCTGCCACTGGAGATCGGTCAGGTCCGGTTCAATGCGCTGCCCGCTTCCCTGGCAGCGCGACACGCCGTCCGAAGCACGATGCGGCTGCAGCATACGCCGCGATACAGATTGCCATTCTCCGCACACCGGACACGCCATAAGAGGCCGGAAACCTGGGCAAAGAAGCAGCTTGTCGGGGCCCAGTGAGCTGACCGGTATAGGCGGCCGTCCGTTATGCCGCATTGAGCTCCCGTTCGGCATTGAGCTAGCGCCTCGGACAGATTATCCCACCGGCGGACAGGGCCAGGGGTCGTTGCGCGCCTGCATCGAAAAGTGCCAGCCCGGCAAGGACGTGATCAGGTCCGCCCGCCCCGCTGCTGCGCAAGGCCCCCGCTACTGCGGCTGTCGGTCATCATCTGGGTATCCGGCGCACGTCCAGGCCGTCGCAGTCCGGGGAGGTCCGCGCGTAAGCGCCCAGCCTCCCTCTATTCAGCCCCGCCCGGGCCCACCTGGGTTTATGGCAGCGGTATTCACCTGCGGCTGAGAACTGCCTGCGGTCGCGCCGCCGGTGTTTCGCGTCGCCCGCGCGGCGTAACGCCGCCGCTTTCTTGTTCGCCGCCCCGGCCGGGCTCGCCCGGCCGGGGCTTTCGCATGCCCGCATTCCCTGGCCCTGGGGGACGGGAGCGGCGCGTCCTGGCCAGCCAGCCCGCCCCGGTGCGGTGCTGTCCCTTCCACGGCCTGGCGATGTCCGGCGGACCGGTGGTGTGGCACTGCCCGGCCGGGCGGGCTGGGCACCGGGTCACCGTCACCGATCTTAAGACGGCCGCCGGGGCTGGGAAGGACGCGGCATGACCAGCACACCCGCCACGGCCACGGCCAGCGCGGCGGCAGCGCCGCCGACGGGGCCGCGGACCCTGCATCCGATTTGTGAGTTGACTCGGCTCGCTGCGTGCGGCTACTGCCCGGCGGACGGCCTGGACTGGCCATGCACCAGTTCGGCGACCGGGCCGGAGGGTTATCACGTGGCCCGGTTTGCCGCGGCGATGCGCCGGGGCCTGATCACGGGAGCCGACCTGACCGTCGTGTTGGAGACGGCCGGGGTGTTCACCAACGCCACGCTCGTCTACGACGTCCCGCTGGGAGGTGCCCAATGACGGCCGCCTTCCCCGGCCCGGCGGCGCCGGATGCGCTGGCCGCGGCCCTGGCGCCCGACCTGGTCGCCATCATCGGCTCCCTGACCGACCCAGAACCGGCCCGGCCCGCCGTGACCGATGCGGCCGGACCGGCGCCCGAGGTGGTCAACGTCCGGCTGTCCGGGGACCTGGCCGACATCGAGGCCGTCACCGCCGTCCTTGCAAACGCAGCATAGGCACGTGCAAAACAAGGCCCGGCTGTCGGTGAGTGAGAAGCGATGCGAACGAGAAGCAGCCCGGAGGAGACGGTTCAGGCCGCGAGCACCAGCGGGCGAACGGAAAGGCGAGGCTCGCGTCGATACTGGACTCGGCGGAACGTGGCCGCGGCAACGCTGCTGGTGTATGCGAGCACGTTCTTGTGGATGACGTCGGCGTTCGCGGGAACCAAGACGCCCCCCGGCGGGGCGACATGGGCGCTCGCCAACATCGGCACGCTGGCCGGCCAGTCCGCGACCTGACAGGGGTCCGGCCTGGCTGATCGCCTCATCAGCATGAGGATGAGGGAGCGAAGATGAACCCGGCCGCGGGCGGCACGGTCAGGGACCGCCGCACGGCGGTCATCGAGGTCGCCATCGACATCGCGTGTCCGGCCGAGGTGGTGTTCGGCTACTGCAGCGACCACACCAACGAGATCGAGTGGAACCCGG
>Ga0335078_10005714_pt1 | contig 18393 bp, 10 predicted proteins | sample Lox_Sample_32_FD_206711 | JGI IMG/M metagenome (GOLD analysis project Ga0335078, IMG submission 206711) | Soil microbial communities from Loxahatchee National Wildlife Refuge, Florida, United States - Lox_Sample_3.2 | ecosystem: Environmental > Terrestrial > Soil > Wetlands | place: USA... | reverse complement strand
CCAGGCATACTCTCCAGTCCACGGCCGTTCCCAAGTCGAAGGATCTTCTACCGTGAACCGATACAGGATTGTGTTGTTGTCTAAACGGCGCAGGCGCTCGGTCACCTTTAAGCTCTCCGAAGCCCCATAAAAACGCGTGTGGTTTGTAAAGTTCGTGGTTTCGACGACCAGCGTGTCTCCTTCCCAGTGCCCAATCGAGTCCCCCGCCCACTTGCGAATGGTCGACGGCAGATGCTGGCTGTTTAATCGGACGATGCGCGCTTCGTGGATCATCTCGGCAAAGATCAGGACGGTGTCCGGCGTTTGAACGATCTGCTTGCCGTTGTTGTAGAAGTAGTTTGGCAGCATGGGAGTCCCCGATGTCCATCCGAAGCCCATGAGGCACCGCTCGGACAAAGGCCGGCTCTCGGGATTGTCAAAGTTCTCCGCGGGCTCGGTCCGCGACCCACCGCGAGACCGCTCGATAACCTCTGGCCTGGTGGCGGGCCCCCCGAGCGCTGTATCTCGTGCCTTGCCTTCCGGGGTCATCGGTGGAATCTTGCCGTCCGGCGGATCCGTGATAATAGACGATCGATACTGACCGTCCACCATCGTCGCCGACGATCCGCGATCGAAGAAGGCGAGATTGTACCCGCCAACGCTTCCATCGGCAACGGGAGCCGGCCGGTTGGGGTCTCTTGGGCGGGCATCGGCCTGGTTGCGCTCGCGCTCTGCTCGCGCGACGGCCTCAGCTTGCTCCTTGGTGAGCACGAGTTTTCCTTCAGCGCTCGCTGGCCGCTCCAGCGGCGTGAGTGTAGCGGCGTCCCAAGTCCCCGCCAGGTCAGGGTGGCCCCACGGCGTGTGCGGAAGCGCGGACGACTTATTCGTAGTGACGGTATTCTGCCCCTGAGACTCGCCAGATATTCCAATTGCAGCAATGACGCCAGTAATCAGGCTCAGAACAAATCGATAATGCGGTGTGTACATTGGAACATTTCTTTCGTGGCAGCGTGCCTTGTCGAAATTGCCTAGATTCGGTAACCCAACGAAACTGAATCACTTCGATTATTTTTCAGGTCCTTGGAGTTTTTCTTGCCGGCGCGCACCGCCCAAAATGTCGGGCATAGCGTAGTTGCCTTCGTGGCAAGCGTACTCGTAGATCGGGCCCGCGCTTGCCAGAAACGGAAACTCCATTGTGAAGTTCTTTGTGAACACAGTCGGATCGTCGATTGTGACCCGGTAGAGGATTGTGCCGGCATCCACGCGACGGAACCGCTCGATGACTTTGAGGTTCCTATCGGAGCCGCGGTAAGTCGTCTTGTCGGTGAAGTTCGTCGTCTCCACGACCAGCGTGTCCCCCTCCCAGTGGCCGATCGAATCACCCAACCACTGACGGACGTCGGAAGGAAGGTGAGGACGTCCATCCAGATGAATTACTCGGCGATCATGCACCATCTCAACCAGGATCATGATGGTGTCGGGGGTTTGGATAATTTGATAAGTGTTGTTGTAGAGCACCGGCATCATGGGTGGGCCGGAAGTGGACCCAAAACCCAGAATGCACCGCTCAGCGAGCGGCCGGTCCTTAATGCTGTCGTAGCTGCCCGAAACATCCGCGCTGACGTTGCCGCCTCCCCCATTGCCGGCGTTTAGTCCGCCGCTTCCTTCATCTGCTCGCCGCCGTAGAGTTGCGAAACGCTTCTGTCCTTCAGCCGTCAGCGGCGGCATTTTTCCGTCCGGCGGGTCCACAATGAGCGATGTCCGCTTCTGGCCGTCCACCCGTGCCAACTCCGTGCCTTTGTCGACGAATAGATTGTTATAAGCGCGGCTGCGATCCGCGTCCGAGCCGCCGTCGCGCCGATCCAGAGAGGAATTGTCCAGCGACTTCTTCTCGAACTCGGTTGCTTCTTTGTCGCTAACTGCGAGTCTATCCGCGAATTGCGCGGGGCGTTCCAAAGGCGTGATCGTGGCATTAGTCCAAATACCCTGCAAATCCGGACGCCCATCAGTGGTGCGCGGAATTGAAGCTTTTGGTGAGGACTTCGCCGAGGCTGGACGTGTCTGACTGATTGAAGGGGCCACCACGATAAGGGACAGTACGAAAACCCGCGTTGCCAATGCCGTTGAGATTTGATGTTTCATTCACACCTCCTAACGGGCGGTCGCCGCTTTGTTGGGCCGGACGCTCACCGCGATTTTCTTGGTTCGTTTCTCCCGCCGGTAACGGGGCCAAGAACGAGCTAGGCAATGCTAACACCTTGATATTAGACGTTCAATCGCTCGTAAGAGGTATATCTTCTACAATTGGTGCGCAGAGAGGCCAACCGCGCCTACGTGACTGTTGTAGGTTACCGGGCCTAGACTTCCCTTTATGAACTTTCTGCGGGCTGAAGTTCGCTGCCTAGTTCAACTTAGTGAAGCTTCCCACACCAAGTCGAATAAATGGACCATCGCCGGTAGCGAGTTCTTCCTTGACCGTGAAAGAGGTCGCCGACAAGATCGTATACGAACGGCGAAGCTTGATCGTCTTGCCTTGGACTACTAAAGGTTGCGTATCGAAGCGGATCCCAATCGGCGAGGACCAATCGCCAAGGCTGAGTATCTCGGCTTCGTTCGCGGTTTTTTCGTGAACGACCAGAAGCTTCTTATCGGCATCCCAAGCCAGGACGCTGTTCTCTTTAAATGGTCCTCCCCCGTCCACGTTGCCGTGCACCTCAAGTGTCATGAAATTGCTCTCGCCGATGCGGGTGAAGATCGCGGTCCCAGTTCGTGGGCCGGGAGCAATGGGACTCTCGCGTCCAATCCAAGAAAAGTTCCATGTCCCGTCGAAGTATGCAAGCCCCTGCTGTTGCTGTGGCTGAGGCGGGCTGGGGTGCCCGGGCAAATTTGTGCTTACAGTGGTGGGCACGGTGGGATCGGTGGGCCGGTTATTTCCTCTTACGCGGGTGCGCTGACTAGGCGTGGGTTGCTCAGGCGACGCGGGGGGCTGCTGCGCCGTTAATGCAACAGCGAAGATCGTTACGAACGATGCACAGCCAATAGTGACAAAAGGGCGCCTCAACGGACTTCTCCGTCGACTACTATCGCCCGCCGCCGGCGCCGACGCTGGTGGTCGTCTGGGGCTGCGGTTCGTTGCGGTCGCGGAGCGATTCGATAGCCGCGATCATCATCTCTTCCCAAGTCTGGTCGCCCCAGCGGACCTCATGCGACGGATCGGGATTGTTCGGGTTGCCTGCCGAGTTGTCATAGTGCGCAATCACTTCAATCTCGGTGCCCTTCGGCAGGATCTCTGGCTGCTTCAATTCGTATGTCGTTTGCCAATTGAAGTCATAATGCGGCACCGACAGCAGAGTCTGAGTTCGACCATCGCTGTAATGCGCCAGGATCGTCATGTCCTTGCCTCGGACATGCATGTGAGGCATGAAAGCCCGGACGAGTGTATCCTCCGTCAGTTTCCGCTTGGTCCGGACCTCGTAGTTTGGATCCCTCGGAGGGATTACGAAGGTGAGATTGTTTACGCCTGCCGAGCCCACTAGCCACTTCGGCGGTTCCTTGGCGAAGATCAGACCGACTTCCGTACGATCCGTCGCCGGCGCACCATTCGTCGTATAGTGCATCTGCAGGATGATGTCCGAGTTCGCCGGCAGAAGTTTCGCGATGCCAGCTGGGAGTACGACTCCGGGGCGGCTGGGAACCAGGTTCCCCAAGCTGCCTGTCCCCTCGGCGACACCCCCGGGCCCAGCGTTGGGTGGCACGATGGAGCCGACAATGTGATGAACCTGCGCCCGATTGCTCGGACGGAACTCGTATGCCTGAATCCACTTGTCTACGCCCAGATTGGTCGGGATGCGGAAGTTGAGGTAAGGCACGGTCCCGTCGGCTGGTATGTGGAATTCAGTGGCCATCGAAAAGACAACGTCCGGCTTGCCTATGGTCCATCCCTCCGCCCGAAAGGTGGGCGTCGGCGGCATGTCCTTGTCCGCTCCTTTTGGCGCACCTGCATCTACCCATGCCGCAATCGTATCGATCTCGGCCTGAGACAGCCGCGGATCATTCTTGAATTCGTCAAGCGGTCCATCGGCGTGCCATGGCGGCATCGAGCGCCGGACGACCTTTTCCTTGATGGCGCGGGCCCAGGGTCGCGCTTCCTCGTAAGTCATGAGCGACATCGGGGCGAACATGGTCGGGCGATGACATTCGGCGCAACTCCTGAAGAGAATCGGCGCGACGTCTTTGGTGAACGTCACGGGTGTTGCGGTGGTGCCAGCAACCGCCAGTGCGGATGCCGCCACGGTTACAATGCACAAGCGCAGCATGGACGGAATCTCCTCTCGTCGACCTTTTACACCTGTAGGCTCCACTCTTCCGGTTCCCCGACAGTCAGACGAGCAAGGCCAGACTAACACTCGGCAACCGTCGGCACAATCGCTCATTCGAGGTATCGCTCGAAAGAGCGATACCTCAACTTGAGAAATGGATAATTCCCCGGCGGATTGCGGCAGTCGCAGCTTCAGTGCGGTCTTCAACGTCCAGCTTGTGGAGAATGTTCTTAACGTGCGTCTTAACGGTATGTTCGCTGATACGTAGCAAGCGCGCAATTTCCTTATTGTGTTCGCCCTGGACGATCAGGTTAAGGACGTCTATCTCGCGCGTGCTCAAATCCGGACGGGTCGACTGGGATTTCAATGTGTCGGCAATCGCCGCCGGCATGTAAGTGCCGGCCCGATACGCTGTGCGAATCGCAAGAATCAGTTCGTCGTGTGGGACGTCCTTCATGAGGTAGGCGTGCACGCCCGATCGGATGGCGCGGCGGATGTCGTCTTCTCCGCCGTAAGTACTGAGGGCGACGATTCGCGCCTGGGGAAACTCTTTCAGGATTGCCGATCCGGCTTCAAATCCATTCATCACTGGCATCCGCATATCCATGAGAACCACATCGGGGCGGCACTGGCGATAAAGCGACACGGCTTGCTGGCCGTTGGCGGCCTCGCCGATGACGGACATATCCGGCTGCGCGTTCACGATGGCACTGACCCCCGCGCGCGCGATTACGTGATCGTCGGCGATTAGAATGCGGATCGTCCGCGTCTCGACCGCTATGGGATCAATGGTCGTCGCCATACTCTCATTGCTCCTATAAGTCGTCTCCATTTCTGCCGGCCGTTCCCGGGCGTTAGCGGAACGTTTACAGAGACGATCGTTCCTCGATCAGGCTCGCTTGAGAATCGCATTTCGCCGCCCATGTGTTCGGCCCGCTCGCGCATTCCAAGCAAACCGTAGTGCCCCTTCACTGTCGAAAAAGCGCCGGCATGCTCAAACCCTTGGCCGTCGTCTTGAACGCTGAGCTCCAAGCGCTCATGAGCCAGCATCAAGCGTATACGGATGCTTCTTGCGTTCGCGTGTTTCAGAGCGTTGGTAACTGCTTCCTGGGCGATTCGAAAAGTGTTTTGCTCCACTTGTGCGGGCAATGCGCGAGTAAATCCGTTGAATTCCGTTTCAACACGTGTGGACGTGCCGGCGCTCCATTGGCGCGCAGCGCGGGCGAGCGCGGAGGGTAGATCACGATCTTCGATGGTCGACTCGCGGAGATTCATCACAGAGCGGCGTGACTCGGTAATACTGTGGCGCGCCATTTTCCGCGCCAAGTACAGATGCTGCTGCGCGGCAGGACTTTGCCCGCTCATCTTCAGAGAAAGCGCATCCAGTTGCGATGAAATGCCGAAGAATCCCTGCGCAAGCGTATCGTGAATCTCGCGAGCTATCCTGGTGCGCTCGTCGAGGACAAGCGCGAACCGGCTGCGCATCTGTCTCAGACGCAGCAGATGCAAGCTCAAGATTGCGCCAATCAGAGAGGCCACGCACAGCCATACAAAGGATCGCTGTTCGTAAAAGTGAGGAAGCACCTCGAACGCAAAGGACGCCTCATTGGACGCATTGGCGGTCACCGACGCTCGCACACGGAAGCGGTAACTGCCATGGTGAAGCGTATTGAAATTGATCACGCGACGGTCGGCCGCCGAATTCCAATCTTGATCCAGACCTTCCAGCTTGTATTCATAGCGGACGCGCTCGGGTGCCGAGAGGTGGATTCCGGTATATCGAAACTGCAGGTGATCGGAGCCAGCTTTCAGCTTGGCAGTGCTGCCCAAGCTCAGTTCGTGGCCGTCCACCGTAACTGCCACGAGGTGAACGATAGGAGCTTTCTCCGCGACGTGTTTCAAGTTCGCGTTGGGATCGATAACAGCCAGGCTGCGGGCGGTAGGGAACCATAGACGGCCGTCGGTGGCTCGCGTGCCGCCGCCGCCCACCGGAATTCCCGGAGCACACTGCGCACTACGCAGGCCGTCAGCGCCTGTGTAGTTTAACGGAGTAAGCGCGTGAAGTTTCCCCGCGGAAAAATCGCTAAGCTGATGTTTCGAAATCCGGCACACACCACGGGTGGTAGCGAGCCACAGCGAACCAGCGCCGTCGTCGTCGATATGCGCGATGTTATCGCTCAGCAGACCGTCCTTGGCGGTGTAGTTTGTGAACACGCCGTTGCGAAGCGCATTCAAACCTCCTCCGAAGGTGCCGATCCACAGGGTGGTTTGGTCGGAATCGGGCAGCAGGGCGCGAATTTTGTCGCTCGCCATTCCGTCGGCGATGGTGATCCTGCGGACTTTTTGATCTTGGAAGTGCCATAATCCTTCACCGTATGTGCCCGCCCAGATGCTACCGTCGAAACCCTCAGCCAGAACCACGGCCGCATCGTTCTGGAAAGGTCCTCCCGCGACAGTGGGAACCAGGCTTTCCACGTGCTGGCCAACTAAGCGCGAGAGACCCGAGGAAGTTCCGAGCCAAATTTCACCGCGCCGGTCCTGGAGAAAATCCACGAAGTAACGTGCGCCGGGCTGCGGCAGCACGTAAGTGGACAAGCTGGAGCCATGCAAAACGTTAATTCCGGCCGCGGTCATAATCATCAGGTCGCCGGCGCGGTTTTCGCGGATCGCATAGATCTGATCGCTCAGCAGGCCATCTTTCTTGGTGAAGTGGGGAGCGTTCCGTTCACCAACCACCGTAACGCCATCGCCGTGGTAGCCAACCCAGACGCGGCCAGCCTGGTCCTGGTGCACTGCGATGGGTTCGTCACTCGGCAATCCCTCCATACGCCCGTAGTTGGTAACCTCATCGTCGCGGAAGCGATACAGGCCGTTGTTCATCCCCACCCATAGATTGCCCTCGCGGTCCTCCAGCAGACAGTGAACGTAGCCTTCGTGCGGTTTGTTATCGAGCACCTGAGGGACGAATTTGCCGCCCTCGAGGCGGCTCAATCCTTCGGTGGTTCCAACCCAAAGATTGCCATCGCGATCCTCGGCGATGGCGCGAACCGATGCGCTTGGCAAGCCATCGCGCGCATCGAATTTTCTTACTTTTCCGTCCGCGCCAAGCTCAACTATGCCCATACCAGCGGCCCAGGTGTTGTTCTTCCGATCACGCGCAACCAGGACGAATCCACCTTCATTGATCCGGGGTAAGTCGAGTACCGGGGAGAACCGGCCACCAGTACTCTTCGCCAAACCGCCGATGCCCGCCACCCAAACGCCCTGGTGGTCCGCAACAATCGTTCGCGCCGTACTCGCGGGGCGAAGATCGCTGGCGGGATAAGTTATAAACTTGCTGTGTTCGAATCGGGTCAGGAATACGCCAGCGACGATCCATAGCGTTGCGTGCTGGTCTTCAAGGACCCCCATGATGACGTTGTCCGGCAGTCCGTCTTTGGTCGTGAAGGTTTTGAAGACGCCATTGCGATAGCGGACCAATCCGTTAGACGTACCGATCCAAAGGCTTCCGTCGCGACCAGCCGTGAGCGAGGCTATCGTGTTGCTTGGCAACGCGCCGCTGTCTTTCGTGTAGGTGATAAAGTCGTAGCCGTCGAATCGGGCTAAGCCTTCGTCAGTTCCAACCCAGAGGTATCCATCGATCGTCTGCGCTATGGCACGGATGTTGTCCTGTGGAAGACCGTCGGCCTGCGTCCAAAATGCGCGGGTGTATTGCGTAATGGATTTATGCGGATCAAGTGCGCGAGCAGATGGCGCGAAAGCGATCAGAATCGCCAGCGACAGGGCCGGGAATAGCAAAGAGCGCGGCATAGATGCGTGCTCGGTGTTGATTACGCTATCAGAAAGTGACCGGTTTGTAAACAATCGGCCCATCGCTCCACTAGTAGTGGGTGCAGGAGCCACTACGCAACGCTTACATTTGCTGCGAAACGCACGTCAACACACACGCGAGTTCTTAACGAATCGGAACGAACAGGCCTGCCTTCCGCATTCGATCGAAAAACGAATCCATGAAGTCGAGCGCTTCGTTGTGTGGTAGCGGCTCGACAGCAATCCGGTCTCCCAACCCCATCGCCAGATTGTCCGTCTCCCGATAGGCGGGCCATTTCGGCAAGGCTTTGCGATTCGGATCGCCGGTAGCGGCGAAGGAGACCCAGTAAGATGACATCGCATCCGCAAGCTTGCGGTCCTGATCTTGCCAGGGTCTTTGTGTCGTATCAGTGGTCCTAAAGAACGGCTCCACGTAGCCGCTTTTGCCGTTAATGTTGTTGAAGACATATGCAATTTCTGCGGTGTGGAACGCGCCGCGCATGGCAGAATCCGGCCCGGGAGGCACGCGGCTGAAATAGTACAGGTACACCTTGGATTTCCCGGTCTTGCTCTGCATCCGCGCCCAGGTGCGCATTTCCCACCCGAACGTGGAGTCCCGCATGCTGTCTGCTTGCACAGCTTTGGCCTCATCGTCGGACTTGAAGGGATACACCTTCAGGAACGCCTCGGTGTCCGGTCCGTACCGGCGCTGCACATATTCGCGAAACGCGACCGCCGTCTGCGCTCCATTTCGGGTGAGCATGCTGCCTTCGTCCGAGTTGGACCCAATCAGCAGCGGCACATCGTTTTGTTTTCCTTTGGCAAAGATCGTGTAGGCGTCTTCGGGGAGCAACCAGCCATCCACGTTCGCGCCCGAGAAACCGTCCGCCTTCTGAACATCATCAGCAGATTTAGCGCGGAGCGCAGCAATGGAATTCGCGCCGATTGTTTGGCCAAAGTGAACGCCCATTTGCTCGGCGTCGGCTAGCTTGCGCGCCGAATCGAAATCGCCGCCGCTTTCGCCGATCGCCCTTTGAAATAGTCCACGTGCGAGCGGACTGGCCATGAGGTAGTTCACGCTCCAGGACCCTGCCGACTCGCCGAAGATAGTGACACGCTTGACGTCTCCGCCGAATCCCGCGATGTTCTTTTGCACCCATTCGAGCGCCGCGATCTGGTCCTGCAAGCCGTAGTTGCCCGAAGCATTGCGGTCGGACTGCTTGGTCAATTCGGGATGCGCGAAGAATCCGAAAACACCCAAGCGGTAATTCACGGTGACGACCACGACGCCCTTTCGCGCCAGTTCCTCGCCATCATAATCCGATCCGGCGCCTGTTCGCAGCGCGCCACCGTGGATCCAGACCATCACGGGCAGACGATCCTTTGAAGTTCTGGCCGCTGTATACACATTCAGATATAGGCAATCTTCGCTATGCGCGCCCGGCGTCGAAGTCGCGCCTGCCTGCATGCACGTGTGACCGAAGTGATCGGCGGCGCGAACACCTGTCCATTTTGCCGCGGGCTTCGGGCCGCGCCAGCGCAAATCTCCGACCGGTGGCGCGGCGAAAGGAATGCCTTTAAAGATCTGGACGTCGGGGTTCGCACCTGCTACGCCCGTTAGCAAACCGCCCTCGGTGCGGACCGGTTCGGGGATCGCTGCCAGAGCCGGCGCGAGGATTGCAAACATTATCACGGGCACGCGAAAGTTCAACATGCGCACGATAATATCGCTCGAACTCGCAGCCAGCAATACCTCTTTAGAGCGATTGAAAGGGTCTCGGGCCTGATATATTCTGATACCCAAATTCTGCCGCTCACGTGCCTCGACGGTGGAATCGCGACATTCATCTTGAGAAAGTTTCCCAGGGGGGACTATGAATATTGTTAAGTTGCCTCGTCCGCGACTTCTGCTCGCATTGGCTTACTGGTCGATCGCGTGCGCATCCTTTGCAGTTGCACAAACCGCCGGAACGGGTGCGATTTCAGGCACGGTGACTGATTCGACAGGAGGGGTTGTCGCGCAAGTATCAGTGACTGCAATCCGCGTTGATACCGGCGAAACGCGCAGCACTGCCACGGACGCGAGCGGAGCATTCCGCTTCGCGTTGCTCTTGCCTGGCAGCTATCGCGTCAGATTCAACGCCGGCGGCTTCAAGGCGGTGGAAGTGCCTGCTGCGACAGTGAACGTCACAGAGACCACCCTCGTAGACCAGAAACTAGAGGTCGGCTCGCAAACCGAGCAAGTCACTGTTGAAGCAACTGCTGCGACCCTACAAACCGAGAGTTCCACGGTTGGGGAAGTGGTCGGGCAGGAGAAAGTAGCTACTCTCCCACTTACGAACCGTAACTATACTCAAATACTCACCCTTGCTCCCGGTGTTCAGGGCAGCGTCACGAATGCCGCCATTCTCGGGAGAGGCACACAAGACGTCAGCGTAAACGGTGCAGGATACGACCAAAACAATTACCAGCAGGATGGAGTTGAGATCAATAACTTCGGATCAGGACAAGCATCCGACGGGGGGTTTTACGGTGGCATCGCCGTTCCCAACCCGGATTCCCTCGAGGAGTTCAAAATTCAAACGTCCCTTTACGATGCCGGATACGGGCGGAATCCCGGCGCCAACGTAAATGTAGTCACTAAGTCCGGCACAAATTCATTCCATGGGGATCTTTGGGAGTTTCTTCGAAACACCGATCTCAACGCCAATGATTTCTTTCTGAATAAGAGCGGTCAACCACGAGCACCGTTTCTTCAGAATCAGTTCGGCGGAACATTTGGAGGACGAATCAAGAAGGATAAGTTATTCTTTTTCGGCTCGTATCAGGGCACCCGGCAGGTCAACGGACTGGCGAGTCAAGGCCACTCCAGCACGGATCTGCCGCCATTGACGAACAACCGTTCGGCTGCCGCTCTGGGCGCGGAATTCTGCCAGCAAAATAATCCCGGCTCGAAGACGTTCTTCCCCGAGACCTTGCAAGTCGCTTGCGACGGATCGAACATTAATCCTGTCGCATTGGCAATACTGAATGCCAAGCTGCCGAACGGCACTTATTACATCCCGACGCCTCAGACCCTCTTATCAAGTACCGTCGGCTTTTCCTCGTTCAGTATACCGGCCCACTTCACAGAGGATCAATATATGGCGAATATAGACTACGTAATTTCGCCCAAGCACACCTTATCGGGGCGTGTTTTCATTTCGAGGGATCCCTGGGAGCTGAGTTTCTCTGGGAATGGTCAAACGCCAGGAAATGCCTATAACCAATACTACGGCGATGAGAGCGTGATCTTGAAGCTCACCTCGATATTGACCCCTAGTTTGGTCAATGAAGCGCGCATGTCGGTGGTGCGGATTCCAAACCATTCGCACACCGGAGAGTACTTAACCGCACCACAGGTCGGGATGACTCCCATTCAGCAGAGTTTCAACTATCTGCCAGTAATCACGGTATCCGGGCTGTTTAGTTCGGGTAATAGCAGTGTTGACACAGACGTGCAGAACACCAACCAATTCCAATGGTCGGATCAACTTTCCTGGACCCACGGCCGGCAGACGATTCGTATCGGGTTCCAGGCCGAGCGGGTGCAATGGAACTGGGACTATATCGGGAGCGCACGAGGAAGCATGACGTTTTTGAGTTTTGCGGATTTCCTGCTCGGCCAAAGCGCGCAAGCGAACGGAAGTGCCCTAGGATTCAGTAACGTCTATTCGGCGAACGGCGACCTTTACCCGGACAACGGCGCTGTAGAAGGTCTGCGAGCCAATACCTTCAGCAGTTTTATTCAGGACGATATCAAAGTGAATCGCAAACTTACCTTGAATCTAGGGCTTCGATGGGAATTCAACGGTCTGATGAGCGACAAGTATGGAAACGCAACCAACGTTTGGGAAAGTCTACTGCTGACACAACCGGTACCGCCTCCCGGTGGCACTCTGGTCGGTTACACCGTTCCATCAAATTTCCAGGGACCCATTCCGGCGGGTGTTTACCAACACAATAACACCACGCCCTTTCCTAGTGGAATACAGCCGTTGACGAATTTCGCACCTCGCTTGGGGTTTGCCTGGAAGCCTTTCGAAAACGGTCATCTGGTGATTCGCGGCGGCGCAGGCTATTTCTACGATCGGATCTCCGGAACCTATTTCATAAACGGGCTCGTATATATATCGTCGCCCAAGAACATCGGGGAGGGCGGAACGGGAGCCGCGGAGGCGCTTGGTACGTTCCAGGATCCGTGGAATCCGTTTTACAATTTCGGATGGACGCCCCGCACGGTGAATTTCACCACCGGACAGAGTTCCAACCTTGGGGCTGGCATGTTTGCCGAACAGATGCCGACTCCGCTGGTAGAGGAATACAATTTGAACGCGCAGTACGAATTGCCGTCGCGAATGATTTTTGAAGTCGGTTATACGGGCTCGCACGGTCTTCATTTGCAGGATAAGCGCAACATCAACCAGCCTTATCTCGCCAGTCCAAGCGATCCGATCAACGGCGTCACGACCAACACGACACAGAACGTGGCTCTCCGCGTTCCTTTCCCCGGTTTCGCTTATTCCGGCCTTTTTGGCTTGGATAAGGTTGAGGACAATGCCGACCTGAGATACGACGCCCTGGTTGCGTCGCTCAGGAAGAGCTTTACCCATGGTGTGCAATTCGGTATCGCGTACACATGGAACCGGAGTTTAACCGATCTTTTCGGCGTGGGCGGATTGGGAGGCACACTCAGCGGCAATAATGTCGACAATGTTCGCCAGATGTGGGGACCGTCAGGTATCAGCCGGGCGCAGCGTCTGGTGGTGAATTATAGCTGGAACGCGCCGTCCTGGCGGAGCGGAAATGGGTTCGCTGGCAAACTCCTCAGCGGATGGGGCGTCGCCGGCGTGACTACTGCTCAGACGGGTTTCTTCATGACTCCAACCGACTCCAGAGGAGGAACGATCTACGGCAGTGTAGGTACCTCGACGGGCACCCCGTGTCCCGGAATAACGGCTTCGCAGCTAACGACTCCTGGTAGTGTGACGTCGCGTTTATACGGTTGGTTCAATACGTCAGCGTTTTGCGCACCCGTTGCGATCGGAAATGGAACCGGATATGGAACTCTCGGTCAGGGCGATGTGACAGGGCCTGGCCAATTTGACTGGGATGCCGCGATTCTGAAAACTACTCTCGTAGGAGGATTGTCCGAGAACGCGCACCTCGATTTTCGAACTGAATTCTTTAATGCATTCAATCACCCACAGTTCGCGAACCCGGGCTTGGCGATCGGAACTGCGAGTTTCGGACAGATCACGTCCACGTCAGTCGCGCCTCGGCTCATCCAGTTTGCGTTGAAGTACGTGTTCTAACAACGGCGACCAAGGTGAGAATATGGCGGTGAGAACCGGGCGACTAGCTTGTGGTCGGACTTCAATCATGAAGGATTGCGCCAGGCTATAAAGGGACTCGAGCAGGGCGCACATTTCCACGGTGCCGAACGTTTGTCGTAAAGGCCCCAGACGACGTTCTGTTGGTCGCGTGCATTCCACCGACTGAAGTGTTCCAAGTGACGGGATGACTACGGGTTCACACACAAAGAACCCAGCTGCATTTCAAACCAGCAGCCTAGTCATTATCCACCCGCCTGAGACCAGGCCGGAGAAGATGATCAAAGCCAACAACAACGGTCTGGTACCAGCCGCTTTCATCTGATACCAGCGCGTGGCGACACCCAGCGCAAACATGGCGCTGGAAAGCAATAAAGTGTCGAGATCGATGAGATTCGATCGGACCCCCGACGGCAGTTTGACGAACGACTGAGCGACGATCACGGCGCCGAACCAAAATACAAACCAAGGCTGGCTGATCCGACCGGTCGATCCTGGATTCGCGGTTCGACGGATTCGACTGATGATCAGCAGCACGGGCGCGAGCAAGAGCACACGCAGCATCTTGGTAATCACCGCGGTGTCGCTAGCAGCCTGGCTCACGGCTCGTCCCGTGGCAAGCACCTGTGCCACTTCATGCACGGTCGCACCAGTATAGATGCCGAACTGGCGATCCGTAAATCCCGTATGCGGGTAGAGAACTGGATACAGAAACATGGCAGCGGTACCGAATACCACTACCGTGGCCACAGCCACGCTAACCTTGTGCGATTCGCTTTCGATCACTCGATCGGTTGCCAGCACGGCCGCGGCCCCGCAGATGCCGCTGCCTGCGCTTACCAGCAGTGCTGTGTCCCGGTCCAAACGCAAGACTCTGGTGCCGATCCAGTAGCCGACTATCAGAACGGTGCCGATCACCGCCAGGTCTAGCACGAGAGCGCGCGGGCCGAGGTTCACGAGATCCCGCACGGTCAGCCGAACGCCGTAAAGAACGATGCCGAGGCGTAACAGGATTTGCTGGCTGAAGCGTAAACCCGGGTGCAGCCATTCGAGCGAGCCCGCGGGCAGCGTGTTTCCGACGGCCATCCCGGCAACAATCGCTAACGTAAGCGCGCTGAGCTGCAGATTGTGAATCCACGGAAACCGTGCGGCCCGCACCGCCAAGATCGCTGCGGTGATACAGAGGGCCGCGCCAGCGAGATAGCCTGGGCCGATCTTTCGAAGCTCCACCGGCATGCTTCCAGGCTAGCCGGGCCGTCCACATAAGTAAAACAGATAATATCAATATTACTGTTCGAGCCAGCCGATTTAGAATAGGGCATGCAGATCACGCTTCGGCAACTGGAGATCTTCGCCGCAATTTGTCAGGAGAATACGATCACACGGGCAGCACAACGCATCGGGCTTTCCCAGGCGGCCAGCAGTCAGGCTCTCGCCGAATTGGAAAATCAACTGCAACGCCGTCTGTTTGACCGTAACGGAAGGCGGCTCAGGAAGAACGCGGCAGGCAGCGAGCTGTTCCCTCACGCCATCGAAGTGCTGGACAGGGTTCGTGACATCGAGCGCGGCACTGGGACACCATACCTCAACGTTCGGTTGTGTGCCAGCCTCACGGTGGGGAACTACATGTTGCCTTCGTTCATCGGACGTTTTGCGCGGCGACACCCGTATGCGCGCTTTCACATGGAGGTTGGGAACACGCAGCATGTGGTCGCATCCGTCCGGCAGTTCGAGTGCGATGCCGGTTGGATCGAGGGTCTCGCTCAAGATCCTCTGCTGCACTCCCTTCCATGGCGGGAAGACCGGCTGGTTATCATTGCCGCGCCGAACCATCCTCTCGCCGGCCGAAGGGCGATGCCCGCAGCGCTCGCCGCCGCGCCTTGGGTCTTGCGCGAGAAAGGCTCGGGAACTCGCGAAGTGTTCGAGGAGGCAATCGCTGGCAAGTTCGGCTTGCTTCACGTCCCGGTAGAACTCGGGGGCATTGGCGCAGTGAAGAGGGCGGTTATGGCCGGAGTGGGCTTGAGCTGCATATCCCGGTCGACGATCGAGCTGGAATTGAAGGCCGGGCAGCTCGCCCTGGTGCAGACACCCTGGCTTAATCTGCGCCGCCAAATCACTTTGCTGATTCACCGCCAGAAATACCTCGACCGCGGGTTGCGCCAGTTTCTGCGCTTTTGTCGCGTGGAGGCATCGTCAATCTAGCCGGACTACCCCGATCACTCGGGGCCGCCACTCTGCCTGAATACCGAACCGGGTGGAGAAGTAGTACCGCTAAGGCGAAACCATTCGCTAAATCTCACCTCGCTTTCCGTTAAACAGATCAGAAGGACATCTTTGCGAGTTCACTGCACGCGGCAGTCATCGCACAAGCTCCCACTTAAATGATTGAATCGGGCTGAGATCGAAACGGGGCTTCGCGCGACAGAATCCTAACCGCGCGTGTGTACGTTCAGCGCCCGGATTGCGCAAACGAGGATGAACAACGAGGTGAATATGTATTGGTACACAGCAATTTCCAGAATGCTGCGCTCGAACGCGCGGGCTCGCAAGGGCGCCATCGCCTTGATCCTGGCTCTGGCCGTGTTGACGGCCCCGAGGCTGGTGCGGGCGCAGTTCGGCCTGTTTCTGCCTAATTTGACGGGTTTTCTGGACTCCACCGGAATCATCCGAACCTTCAACCAGAACGGCAATATCGATCTCAACGGGCCGTTCTTTCAAAGTTTCGGAACGAATGGGCGGAGCTGCGGCACTTGCCACCAGCCGACCGATGCAATGGGGGTTGCCGCGGCCAACGTGGCTTTGCGGTTCGATTTGAGCCTCGGAACTGACCCGATCTTTCGCACTAACGATGGATCCAATTGCAATCACAGCATCGACGTTTCCACTTTCCAGGGGCGCAGGTCGGCATATAGTCTGCTGCGTACTCGCGGGTTGATCCGAATTCCGCTGGCCGTACCAGCCGGGTCTGATTTTCAGGTGGTGAGCGTCGCCAACCCCTACGGCTGCAGCGAGACCGACGTGCTTTCGATGTACCGGCGGCCGCTGCCCACAACGAATCTGAAATTCCTGAGCACGCTGATGTGGGACGGGCGCGAATCGTCCACGCAAACCGGCACGACACCGATCAGTTCGGCAAATTATCCAACTTCTCTGATGACTGACCTGGCGCACCAATCCGTGGACGCGACACTGATCCACGCTCAAGCGGCCGCGCCCGGGCTCACGGCAGCGCAGCAGCAAGCCATTGTTGCCTTTGAAACCGGATTGTTCACAGCCCAGTCGCAAGATTTTCTCGCCGGAGATCTGAATGCCCAGGGCGCCAATGGCGGCCCGCAGCCGGTAAGCCAGCAGAATTTTTATATCGGTATCAACGATCCGGTCGGGCTCGACCCCAGCAATCCCGTTCCATTCAATTTCAGTACCAGCATCTTCAATACTTTCTCCGCCTGGCAAAATTCCAACAATCCTCGGCGCGCCGCAATCGCGCGCGGTCAAGCCGTGTTCAACACCAAAACGTTCACCATCACAGGCGTCGCTGGACTGAACGGAAACACTTTCTCCAACGGGGTTACGCCTCCGGCCAGCGTCGTCTCCACGTGCGGAATTTGTCACGATAGCCCGAATGCTGGCGCTCACTCGGTCGCGGCGCCGCTGAACATCGGTGTCGCGGACACGCCGGGCGGAAACAATGTGCTGGACACCAGCTATCTTCCGGTAATTACGATCTGCCAGTTGCCCAGCCTCGCTACTTGCGTGAGGACCACCGATCCCGGGCGGGCGATGATTACCGGGAAGTTCGCCGACGTCGGCAAGTTCAAAGGCCCGGTGTTGCGCGGGCTGGCGGCGCGAGCGCCCTACTTTCACAACGGCAGCGCGCAGTCGCTCCAGGATGTCGTGACCTTCTACAATTCGCGCTTCAATATCGGCTTTACGCCGCAGGAAGAATCCGATCTGATCGCGTTCCTCAGTTCTTTGTAGAGGACGCAACAGCCCGGTGTACGCCGGCCAGTCGCGCGGCCAGCGTGCGCTGAGGACGAAGATAGTAATCGCTCAATTCCGGGTGCGTTCGGAGTTTGCCTTGAACCTTCGTCAGTTGGTCGCGCGCCTTCTGGCGGTCGCCGCAATCGAAATAGGCGATTCCCAAGAGCGCCTGCGCCTGGATCGAAGCTGGGCTCGCTGGATCGAATATTTCAGCCTGACCTTGCATCGCCAGTTGCAGGACCCGAACCGCTCCCCAAGGATCGTGCTCCACGATCCGGCCTTCGCCCTCCAGTAGACCGGCGGTGGTTTGCCAGAGCCGGAGATAAATTTCCAAGTGGTTGGATCGAATGACATCCCCTAGATGACGCGCGATTGAAATTGCGAGTTTTCCATTGTTCTCGAGCAAAGCGAGTTGCGCCCGCGATTGCATATTCTGCAAGAGCTGCATGGACATGGGCGCTGAATCGGGAATGGGTTCGTAGAAATGATCGATCAGACGTCCGGCCTCCTCCCGATCGCCTTCGGCGAATGCTAGCTTGAGGCGGGGAGCGATGAAATTCCGATCTTCTTTCTGACCGACTTTGACTCGGATCTTCGCGGCTTCTTCCAAGAGCTGCCTGGCTCGCTGGTAGCGCCCCAGGTCGGTCAAGACCGAGGCTTGGTTTTCGAGCATTCGCCCCAGGTACAGTGTGCCGGGCCGGTTCTTCCTGCGATTCTCAACCGCGCTGGAAACATATCGCAGCGCTTCCTCAGGGCGGCCGATGTTCTGGAGAGCCATTCCATACTGCAAGAGCATTTGCGGAGTGTAGAACGGATCGTCCGGGCCCTTGGTCTTCAAGCAGGCATCCTTGGCTTTCTCCAGATAGGGAAGCGCTTGCATCGGCCGCGAAGTCGATGTGAGGAACGTTCCGAGGCGCGACTCTGTCTCCAAG
>Ga0335078_10005713_pt1 | contig 18396 bp, 23 predicted proteins | sample Lox_Sample_32_FD_206711 | JGI IMG/M metagenome (GOLD analysis project Ga0335078, IMG submission 206711) | Soil microbial communities from Loxahatchee National Wildlife Refuge, Florida, United States - Lox_Sample_3.2 | ecosystem: Environmental > Terrestrial > Soil > Wetlands | place: USA... | reverse complement strand
CTGCACGCCGGCCGGCTGGTCCCGCTCCCGCCGTCCGGGTTCGCCCACCGCGAGACGGCTGAAACCTGGTGACCCCGCGGGATGACCTTCGGCTGGTGGCGCTGGGCGCCCGTTCCGCCGCCCGCGTTATCCGGCGGAACCTCCGGTCGCCAGCCGCATCAGGTCGGTGTCCAGGTCGATGGCGACCTCGGTCCCGCCTGCGCTGCCGTATTCGTGCTGGTAGCTCGGCCAGGATTCGTCCCTGATCTTGCGGGCGAAGCCGCTTTCCATCAGCAGCACGAGCTCGGCCGCGGCCCGGTAGATGCGCTTGTTCAGCGCCGGGTCGCTCCAGTCTTCCGGCGCGGCGAACAGCGAGGTGGGCGCGGTCATCGTGCGCAGGTAGGCGAACATAGGCCGCATCTGGTCGTCCGCGACCAGCGCGTGCCGGGCGGTACCCGCCGTGGCCGCGAGCACGACGGGCTTGCCGATCAGCAGGTCGTTGTCCAAGACGTCGAAGAACGAGGTGAACAAGCCGCTCGGGCTGGCCTTGTACACCGGCGCGGCAGCGATGATGCCGTCGGCTTCGCCGAGCGCGCTGCTGGCCTGCTGGAGCTTGGGCGTGACCAGCTGGGACACCAGTGCGGTGCTGATGTCGGTGGAGATCTCCCGCAGCTCGATGGCGCTGACGGTCACCGGGTGCCCGCGGGTGGCGGCCAGGTCGGTGACGCGCTGCGCGGTGCGGTCGGCCAGCAGCCGGGTCGAGGACGGGTCGCTGGTGCCGGCGCTGATCATCACCAGCCGGAATGATTCCGGTGCCTGGGGGGTGCTCATGGGCGCGTGTCCTCGCTCTGGCTGGTGCTGGCCGCGGCCGGCTGGCGGGCCAGTTTCTGGCAGATCGTGCCCAGCTCGCCGAGCTCGCCGGGGTCCAGCGCGGCGGTCAGGGCGCGGGCCACGCTGCGCGCGTGCTGCCGCCCGACCTGCCGCTGCCTGGCCCGGCCCGCGTCAGTGAGCGACAGCTGCACCCCGCGCCCGTCCGCGGGATCGGACTGCCGTTGCAGGAGGCCCCGGTCGGCCAGCCGGTCCACCATGCGGGACAGGGCCGGCTGGCTGAGCAGGACGTGCCGGTTCAGTTCGCTGATGCGCACCGGCCCGGGGCACTTGGACAGCGTGTAAAGGACGTCGTACTCGCGCATCGAGATGTCCGCCCAGATGTCCTCGGCCGCGAACCGCTTCATCAGCACCGCGTGCGCGGACAGCAGCGCCTCCCACGCGTCGTTGGCCAGGCTTCGCTCGGTGAGCATCACAGATCCGGGTACTCCGCTTCGGACCCGGCGGCGGTGTCCTGGTACGGGGACGCGCCGGTCACATTGTCGCCGCGGTTCGCGTTCGGCCGCGGCTGGCGGGCCGGCCGGTCGCCGTACTTGGCCGTGACCAGGCTGGCGTGGGTGGGCGCCGCGGGCGTCTCCGGGTCCTGCCGGGCGGCGATCTCCTTGCGCAGTACCGGCACGACTTCCCCGCCGAGCAGGTCAAGCTGATCGAGCACGGTCTTCAGCGGCAGGCCCGCATGGTCCATCAGGAACAGCTGGCGCTGGTAGTCGCCGAAGTGCTCGCGGAAGGTCAGGGTCTTGTCGATGACCTCCTGCGGGCTGCCCACCGACAGCGGCGTCATGCTCATGAAGTCCTCCATCGACGGCCCGTGCCCGTAGACCGGCGCCTCGCTGAAGTACGGGAGGAACTCGCGCCTGGCGTCCTGTGAGTTCCGCGCGATGTACGCCTGGCCGCCCAGCCCGACGATCGCCTGCTTCTGCGTGCCGTGCCCGTAGTGGGCGTAGCGGTACCGGTAGAACCGGATCAGCCGCTGGTAGTGCTCCTTAGGCCAGAAGATGTTGTTGGCGAAGAAGCCGTCCCCGTAGTACGCCGCCTGCTCGGCGATCTCCGGCGTGCGGATCGAGCCGTGCCACACAAACGGCGGCACGTCGTCCAGCGGCCGCGGGATCGAGGTGAAGCCCTGCAGCGGGGTGCGGTACTTCCCCTCCCAGTCCACGACGTCCTCCCGCCACAGCCGGTGCAGCAGGTTGTAGTTCTCCAGCGCCAGCGGCAGGCCTTCCCGGATGTCCTGGCCGAACCACGGGTACACCGGGGCCGTGTTGCCGCGGCCGAGCATCAGGTCCATCCGGCCCTTGGACAGGTGCTGCAGCATCGCGTACTCCTCGGCGATGCGCACCGGGTCGTTGGTCGTGATCAGCGTCGTCGACGTGGTGACGATCAGCCGCTTCGTGGCCGCCGCGATGTAGGCGAGCAGCGTGGTCGGCGCGGACGAGAAGAACGGCGGGTTGTGGTGCTCGCCAATCGCGAACACATCCAGCCCGACTTCCTCGGTCTTCTGCGCGATCGCCGTGATCGCGTCGATCCGCTCCGCTTCGCTCGGCGTCTCCCCGGACACGGGATCCCGGGTGATGTCACTGACCGAGAAGATCCCGAACTGCATGGCCTGCCTCCTACGCTGCCCGCCTGCGGCCCAGCGCTCGCACTCCGCTGGGTATATGCGTTTGCATGTATCTCAACAGCGGAAGCGCTGGGCTATTCCCCGGCACCGGCGCCGGGCACCCGCCGGCTGCCTGCGGCCCGGGCGGTCAGGCCGGGCGTCCGGGCACCGGGGTGAGCGCGCTGGCCAGGTCGGCGTGCATCTCGGCCAGCCGCTCCGCCCCGATGATTGAGAACACCTGGCGGACCGCGCTCGCGGTGATGACGAGCCGCAGCTCAACGCCGCTGGCGGCGGCTTTCCGGTGGGCCAGCACGACGGCCCGCACGCCACCCGAGTCGCAGAATGTGGTCTGCGACATGTCCACCACCAGCACGGCGGGACCCTGATCCAGGATGGCGATCAGGTCGTCAGCGACCCCGGCGTTGTTGGCCATGTCGATCTCTTCGGGCATCGAGATCACGGCCAGTGGCCCGCGCCAGTCGACCGGCAGATGACCTGAACTCACGAACTATCACCCGCCTGAGCGAGATGGGAAGCCGACACAGCCCGGGCCGGCGGGCCAGCACGTTACACCGGCGAGTGGCGCGGTCGATTATCCCCTCCGCGCAGATCACGGCGCAAGCGGCGGCCCGCGCGGCGGCGGCGCGGCGTAGAATCCCCGCTTCGGGGGACAGCAGATGGGGGCGGCCAGATACCCGCGCGTCGGGGCCGGCCCGGCCGGCCAGGCTGAGGGACGCTGAATGAGCGTGTTACCGCACACCGCGGCGGGCACCGCCGGGCAGTACAGCCACGAGGCCTTCCTGTACGCCGGCGCGGCTGAGTTCCTGGCCGGGGCCATGTCGCTGCTCGGCCCGGCGCTGGCCGCGGGCGACCCGGTACTGGCCCTGCTGAGCGGCTCCAAAATTGGCGTACTGCGCCGCCAGCTGGGCGCCGCGGCCAGCCGGGTCAGCTTCGCCGACATGGCCGATGTCGGGGCCAACCCGGCCCGCATCACCGCTGAGTGGTGGCGGTTCGCGCAGGCCCACGCGGGCGCGCCCCGGCTGCGCGGCATCGGGGAAGCGATGTCCCCGGACCGCTCCGCGGCGGAGATCGGCGAATGCGAACTGTACGAGGCGCTGCTCAACGTGGCCTTCGACGCCGCTACCCCGCTGCGCCTGGTCTGCCCGTACGACCTGGCCACGCTGACCGCGGACGTAGTCGAGGAAGCGCAGCGCAACCACCCGTTCCTGACCAGCGGCCCGGACCGGGAGGCGTGCGCCAGCTTCCGGCCCCCCGACCCGGCGGAGCCTTACGCGCGGCCGCTGCCGGACCGGCCGGCCGACGTGGCCTGCCTCCCGTTCCAGCGCGGCGCGCTCGGCCATCTGCGCGCCTACGTGGCCGCCTGGGCCCGGGCGGCCGGGCTGGCCGAGCGCCCGGCCGTCTCGCTGGTGGCGGCGGTCAACGAAGTCGCCACCAACAGCCTGCGGCACGGCGGCGGGCAGGGTGAGCTGCGGGTGTGGACCGACGGCGGGTCGCTGCTGTGCGAGGTGTGCGATCGCGGCCATCTCACCCAGCCGCTGGCTGGGCGGCTTCCGCCCACTGCGGACGGCGGGGCTGGCTTGTGGCTGGCCCACCAGCTCACCGACCTGGTCCAGATCCATTCCGCGGCCGGGCGCACCGCGATCCGCATCCACCAGCGGCTGTGACGTCCCGCCCGGCGGTGCGCTGGCCGTCCCGGGATCAGGATCCGGTCTGCGCCGACGGGCCGTCTTCCGGCGCGGCCGGTGCCGCAGCGAGCGCGCCGGCCAGATCGGGGTGGATCGGCACGAGCTGGCCCGCACCGATGATGGTGAACACCCGGGTGACCGCGAGCGAGCCGATGACCAGCCGCAGCTGGCAGCCGGCCGCGGCCGCCTGGCGGTGGGTGAGCATGATGGCCCGGACGCCGGCCGAATCGCAGAACGTGGTCCGGGTCATGTCCACCACCAGCACCGCCGGGCGCTGGGCCAGCGCCGCCAGCAGGCCCTCCTGGATGGCCGCGCCGTTGGCCATGTCAACCTCGTCGGGCATGCCGACCACGGCCTGCTGCCCGTGCCAGTCGACTGGCAGCTGACCCTGGGTCATGATGGGCCGTCCGTCCGGGCAGGCGGCGCGGGACGGCGCGGGCGGGCGGCAGCCGGGTGCGGGGTGGCAGCGAGTGACATCGGGCGTCATCCTATCCCCGCCAGCCCAGGCCCCGGGCCACCCAAGCTGAGGTGCTGGCCCCGGCCGCCTGGCAGCGTACAATGCCGCACGGGCAGGCCGGTGCACGAGCGGCCCGGCGCGGCCCGCCCGCCGTCTGCCAGCCCAGACGGGCCGATCCGACGAGGCTGAGGGATACCTGGATGAGCGCGGAGCCGGACGTTCCCGGCGGGTTCAGCCATGAGGCGTTCCTGTACGCGGGCACGGCTGAGTTCCTGGCCGGGACCCAGTCGTTTCTCAGCCCGGCCATCGCCGCCGGCGACCCGGTGCTGGTGCTGCTGCGGCCGCCGGAAATCGGTGCGCTGACGGCGGCCCTGGGCACCCCCGCCCAGCAGGTTACGTTCGCCGACGTCACCGAAGCCGGCCGCAACCCGGCGCGGCTCATCGGGGTGTGGCGCCGGTTCGCCGATACCCATCCCGGCGCACAGCTGTGGGGAGTCGCCGAGGCGGTGTACCCGGGGCGGGCACCGGCTGAGCTGGCCGAGTGCGAGCTGTACGAGGCGCTGCTCAACCTGGCCCTCGACGCGGCCACGCCGCTGCGGCTGCGCTGCCCGTACAACCTCGCCGCGCTGCCCGCCAGCCAGATCGAGCAGGCCGAGCGTACCCACCCGTTCCTGCTCCGGGACGGCCAGCGGCAGGCATCCGGCCACTTCCACCCCCTCAACCCGGCCGAGCTGTACGCCCGGCCGCTGCCCGCCCCGCCAGCCAGCGCGGCCTGCCTGCCGTTCACGCGTGGTGAGCTGGGCCGGCTGCGGGAGTTCGTGACCGGGCAGGCGGCCCAGGCGGGCCTGGCTCAGCCGACGGCCACCGCGCTGGTCGCCGCGATCAACGAGATCGCCACCAACAGCCTGCAGCACGGCGGGGGGCGGGGCGAGCTGCGGGTGTGGACCGATGGCGGCTGGCTGGTCTGTGCGGTGTCAGACAGCGGGCAGCTCACCGCGCCGCTGGCCGGCAAACTGCCGCCTGCCGCGAACGATGGGGCCGGCCTGTGGCTGGCCAACCAGCTCACCGACCTGGTGCAGATCCACTCCGCGCCGGGGGGCACCGAGGTGCGGGTCGCCCAGAAGCTGTAGCCGCCCCGGCGCCGGGTCCGGCGGCCGCGGCACCCTCCCGTAGGCTGAGCCAGCATGATTTCCGAGTTGTTCGACCCCGCTGCCTGGCAGCCGGTTCCCGGCTTCGACTTTACCGACATCACCTATCACCGGGCGGTTGATCAGGGGACCGTCCGGGTGGCGTTCGACCGCCCCGAGGTACGCAACGCGTTCCGCCCGCACACCGTGGACGAGCTGTGCGCCGCCCTGGACCACGCCCGCCAGTGGGCGGACGTCGGGTGTGTGCTGCTCACCGGCAACGGGCCATCGCCGAAAGACGGCGGCTGGGCGTTCTGCTCCGGCGGCGACCAGCGGATCCGGGGTGCGGACGGCTACCAGTACGAGGGCGCCGCGGCGGGCGAGCCGGCCGTGGGGCGGCTGCACATCCTGGAGGCGCAGCGGCTCATCCGCTTCATGCCCAAGGTCGTGATCTGCGTGGTACCCGGGTGGGCCGCGGGCGGCGGGCACAGCCTGCACGTCGTGTCAGACCTGACGCTGGCCAGCGCCGAGCACGCCCGGTTCAAGCAGACCGACGCCGACGTGGCCAGCTTCGACGGCGGCTTCGGTTCTGCCTACCTGGCCCGGCAGGTCGGGCAGAAGCTCGCCCGGGAGATCTTCTTCCTCGGGCGCAGCTACACGGCCGAGGAAGCGTGCCGGATGGGCGCGGTCAATGCCGTGGTGCCGCATGCCGAGCTGGAACGGACCGCGCTGCAGTGGGCCAGCGAGGTCAACAGCAAGAGCCCGACCGCGCAGCGGATGCTCAAGTACGCGTTCAACCTGATCGACGACGGGCTGGTCGGCCAGCAGCTGTTCGCCGGGGAAGCGACCCGGCTGGCCTACGGCACGGCCGAGGCCCAGGAAGGCCGCGACGCGTTCCTCGGCAAGCGGGCACCGGACTGGGCCCCGTTCCCCTGGCACTACTGACCGGGTCCCCGGTGATCCGCCGCCCGGCAGCAAGCGCAGTTAGCGCTGGGCCCTGCGCCGCCCGTTCCGCTGGGACACCGCGGTCACCGCCGAGTCAGCCCGGTGCAGCAGCCTGGCTGAGCGCGCGTCGTGCCGCTCAGCCGCGACAGCGAGGCGATGGACGAGCAGCCGGGCCAGTGGCACGGCGACTGCCAGCAGCAGCCAGGTCCGCAGCCTCCTGGTGAAGAAGACCCACACGTTCAGCATCCCTTCCATGCCGCCGGGCGTCTCCGGTGGCGTTCGCCCGTGCCTGCCTCGCTACCCGTGGCCACCCGACGTAAACGGCGCCCCGGACTGGTCCACGCTGGGCGGTGCGCAGGCCTCACCGGTAACCACCAGCATCCGGCCCGCCACCGGGCCCCGTCTTCGCTTCCGCTTCCCCGCTGACCAGCCATTTCGTCTCAGGTTTGGCCAGGCGTACCGGGGTAGATCACGCGGGTGCCCACGCTGATCAACTGCCCGGATCGCGAGTGAGACAGCCGGATGCCTAATCAGTCACGCCCGCCACGCAGCGTGCCGCTGGCCCGCCGGATCGGCGCCTGGGTGACCTGGTGGGTGCTGCTGATGTCGTTCTGGATCATCCTGGACGACTCGGTCGCCCCGGACGAGCTGCTGGCCGGGGCCGGGGCCGCTGCGCTGGCCGCCCTGCTGGCCGAGTTCGCCGGGTACCAGGCGGCGGCCCGGCTGCGGATGCGGGTCGAATGGCTCGCCTCCGCCCCCCAGCTGCCCACTCAGGTAGCCCGGGACACAGTAACCATTTTCGCCGCGTTGTGGCGGCGGCTGGCTCACGGGGCGGAACCGCACAGCGGGTTCCGCGAACTGCCGGTGCGGTACGGGGACGACAGTATGGCTGGCCAGACCCGCCGCGCCCTCCTGGTCGGCGGCCGGTCGATCGCGCCCAATGCGTTCGTGCTCGGGATTGACCGCCAGCGCGACGTCATGGTCATCCACCAGCTCGTGGTGAACGAAGGAGAGGCAGCCGAGTGAGCAGCTTCGTGATAGCCGCGATCGCCATGCTGGCCGCTATGGTCCCGTGCGGGATTGTGCTGGTGCGGGGCAAGATCATGGACGCCGTGGTGGCCTATGAAGCCATCTGCGGCATCGTCGTCCTGATGCTGATCCTGCTGGCCGAGGGTTTCCGCCGGTCAGGTGAGTTCGAGCTGGCCGTGGTACTGGCGGTGCTGCTGTTCGGCAGCGGCCTGGTGTTTGCCCGGTTCCTGGAGCGCTGGCTGTGACCGCCCAGCAGGTCTTCGCCGACGTTCTGCTGGGCCTGGCGGTAGCCATCGTGCTCGTCTCCTCCGTGGGCATCCTGGTCATGCGGGACGCCTGCCAGAAGCTGCACTACGTGACGCCGATCACGGTGCTGGCCCCGCTCGCGGTGGGCCTGGCCGTCCTGGCCCAGTCGGGCTGGTCAGTCAGCAGCGCGGAGACCTGGCTGGCCGTTCTGTTCCTGCTCATCGGCGGGCCGTTCCTGAACCATGCCACGATCCGCGCGGCCCGGATCAGGGAGCACGGCGGCTGGCGGCCGGGCGCCAGGCCGGGCGAGGCCAGGCCAGGCGGACGGGCCGCAGGGCGCAGCCATGGCTAGCCCGCACATCATGGCCGTGGTCACGCCGTACACGGTGCCAGCTGGCCTGATGGACGTCCTCCAGGTGGCTCTCCTGGTGCTGGTGGCGGCCGGTGCCACTGCGCTGGTGCTGACCCGGGACCCGCTCCGCCAGGTGGTCTTGCTGAGCGTCTACGGCGTGCTGCTGGCTGTGCTGTTCATGGCCTTCCAGGCCCCGGATGTCACCCTGTCGGCGCTGACGGTCGGCGCGGTGATCCTGCCCGCGCTGCTCCTGCTCACCCTGGCGAAAGTCCGGAGGCGGGAGAAATGACTCCGGTCCAGCGGCGCTGGATCTTCCTGGGCGCCATCGCCGCGCTCGTCGCGTTCTACCTGTGGGGGCTGTCCGGCCTGCCGGGTTTCGGCAACTACCCCGGCCCGTACGGGGACGTCATCAACCGGGTCGCCGTGGCCCAGACCAACGCCACCGCTGTCGTGTCGGCGGTCAATTTCTCCTACCGCGGATTCGACACGCTGGGCGAGGAATTCATCCTGTTCGTCGCGGCGAGCGGAGTCAGTGTCGTGCTCCGGCACCTGCGTGGTGAGCAGGAACGCGATGACGCTTCGGCGGACTGGGCGATGCCGCGGGCCACGGATGCGGTCCGGCTGGCCGCGCTGGCGTTTACCGGGCCGATCGTGCTGGTGGGCTGGTACCTCGCCGCGCACGCGCAGACCACCCCATCCGGCGGTTTCCAGGGCGGGGTGGTGCTGGCCTCCGCGTTCGTCCTCATCTACCTGGCCGGTGAGTTCCTGCTGTTCAAGCGGATCAGCCCGGTCGATATCACCGACGCAGTCGAGGCGGTCGGGTCGGGCGGGTTCGCCGTGGTGGGCCTCGCTGCACTCGGCATGGGCCTGGCCTACCTGGCCAACTTCCTGCCCCGGGGCAGCACGCCCGGTGCGGTGAGCTCGTCCGGCACGATCGCGCTGATCAGCTTCTTCGTCGGCCTGGAGGTGGCCGCGGCGTTCCTGCTCATCGTGGCCGAACTGGTCGAGCAGACGCTTCTCGCCCGCCAGGAGGCCCGGTAAATGCAGATCTTCCCGTTCGTCGTCGTGGCGTGGATCCTGGCCGTGGGCCTGTACGGCATCGTCACCAGCCGTCATCTGGTGCACCAGATCGTCTGCCTGATCGTCGCGCAGTCCTCCACTTACGTCCTGCTGCTTGGCGTGGGATACAAGACCGGCGCGGTAGCCCCCTATTTCTTCGACGTCCCGGACCACACCCCGGCGGTGGACCCCGTGGTCCAGGCCCTGACGCTGACCGACGTGGTCGTTGGGGCCGCCGTGACCGCGCTGCTGCTGTCGCTGGCCGTGCAGGCCCAGAAGCGGTTCGGCACCCTCGATCCCCAAGAGCTCGTGCAGCTCCGGGGCTGACCGGGCCGCCACCGTGAACCCGCTGCTTCCCCTGGCTACCGTCCTGCCCCTGGTGGTGGCCGCGCTGATTTCCGCGCTGAACCCGCTGCTGCGCGGCAGACGGCGGCTGCTCGACGGCGCGGCCATCCTGGCCAGCGCGGCCGTCACCGTCCTGCTGGTGATCATTGTGGTTCAGGTTGCCCACCAGGACGCGACCTACTGGTTCGCCGGGTTCCGGCCACACCACGGCGTCGCGATCGGCATCGACTACGCGGTCGGCCCGCTTAACGCGGGCCTGGCCTGCCTGGCCGCGGTGCTGGTCACGGCCAGCATGATCTTTTCCTGGCGTTACTTCGAGCAGGTGGGCGCGTACTTCCACGTGCTCATGCTCACCTTCCTCGCCGGGATGACCGGGTTCTGCCTCACCGGTGACGTCTTCGACCTGTTCGTCTGGTTCGAGCTGATGGGGGTCTCGGCTTACGCGCTGACCGCCTACCGGCCCGAGGAGCGCGGACCGCTGCAGGGCGCGCTGAACTTCGCCATCACCAACAGCATCGGGGCCTACCTGACCCTGTCCGGGATCGCCCTCATCTACGGGCGGACCGGCGCGCTCAACATGGCCCAGATCGGCGCAGGCATCGCCCGGCACCGGCCGGATGGCCTGGTCGTGGTGGCCTTCCTGCTCATCATCACCGGCCTGCTGATCAAGGGGGCCATCGTCCCGTTCCACTTCTGGCTGGCCGACGCGCACGCCGTCGCGCCCACGCCACTCTGCGTGCTCTTGTCCGGCGTCATGGTGGAACTCGGCCTGTACGGCATTGCCCGGGTTTACTGGTCCGTGTTCGGCGCGGCGCTCGGCAGCCGGCCTGTGATCACCAACGCGTTCCTCGCGCTCGGCCTGCTCACCGCGATCGTCGGGGCGCTGTTCTGCTTCCGTGAGCGGCACCTGAAACGGCTGCTCGCGTTCTCCACGATCAGTCACGCCGGGATGTTCCTGACCGGCATCGGCATGCTCACCCCGCTGGGCCTGGCCGGCGCGGCGGTGTACGTCGCCAGCCACGCGCTGGTCAAAGCGGCGCTGTTCTTGTGCACGGGCATCGTGCTGCACCGCCTGGGCTCGGTGAACGAGACCTGGCTGCACGGGCGCGGCCGGGCACTGCGGGCGACCGGCGTGATCTTCACGCTGGCCGCGCTGGGCCTGGCTGATCTCCCGCCGTTCACTACCTACCTGGGCAAGGGCTGGATCGAGGACACCGGCAACGCGCACGGCATGGTCTGGATCACCGTCGTGCTCATCTTCTCGTCGGTGATCGTCGGCGGAGCTGTGCTCCGGGTGGCCGGCGGCGTCTTCTACGGGCTGGGCGACCCGCCCAGCGAGAGCATACAGATGGCCGAGGAGTCCTCCGAGGAGACCAGCGAAACCGATGCGGGCAAGCAGCGCACGCCGCTCACCATGATCGTCCCGCCTGCGGTGCTGGTGGCCGGCGCGGTGGTGACCGGCCTGCTGCCGCACCTCGGCCCGGTCATCGAGGCGGCGGCGGTGCGATTCCAGGACCAGCCGGGTTACGACGCGACCGTGCTGTCTGGCACCCATGTGCTGCACCCGGCTGCGCTGTACCCGGCGGAGCGGGCGGGTATCACCGCGGCCGACCTGATCACTGGCCTGGCCTCAGCCGCCGGTGGCCTGCTGCTCGCCTGGCTGGCACTGTACTGGCGCCGGCTGCCGGTGCTGCGCCGGGGGTTCGAGCCGGGCACCGGGCTGGTCCAGCCGATCCGCAGATTCCAGAGCGGCGTGGTCAACGACTACGTGACCTGGATCGTGCTGGGCGTGGCCTGCCTGGGCGGCGCGCTGGCGTTCTCCATCCGGTGAGCCCGGGCCGGGCCCTGCCTGTCAGCCCGGCCGGAGGATTCCGGATCGGCAGGGCCGGGCGCAGCGGGCGCTGAGCGGACCGTGAGGCCGGGGAAAGAGTCTCCAGCCGGCACTGTTCGGCGGCGGCTCGCGGGGAACTGATCAAGGGGGGCTGGGCGCCGAGGCGCCGCCGAGAACGCCTGACCTGGAGGTGGAGCAGCATGGAGCTGGACTTCCTGCGACCGCTATACGAGCAGGCCGGGGACTGTGTCTCCGTGTACCTGGACACGTCCCGCGGCAACGAGGAGGGAGTGCAGCAGGTCGAGCTGCGCTGGCGGGACGCCCGGGCCCGGCTGGCCAGCCAGGGCGCGGATGAGCCCACCCTGGACGCGGTCGCGGCGGCTATCACCCCGGCCGGGATGGCCGCCCCGGGCCGGGCGGTATTCGCCCGGGACGGCCGCGTGCTGCTGACCGAGGCCCTGCCCGCCGCCCCCCGCCGGGAGATCACCCGGCGGGCTGTCCTGCCCCATGTGATGCCACTGCTCGCGCAGCGTTCCCCGCATGTCGCGCACCTGCGGGTGACCGCCCGGCACGACGGCGGGGAGGTGCTGGCGGTGAGCGCATCCGGCGCCACCCGCGACGAGGAGGTGACCGGGACCGGCTGGCCGGTGCACAAGACCGGGCTGGGCGGCTGGGCGCAGAAGCGTTACGAGAACAGCACTGAGGAAGCCTGGGAGCTGAACGCCAAGGAACTCGCCGCGCAGGTGACGGCCATGGCCGGCCAGGTGGGCGCGCGGCTCATCCTGCTCGCGGGTGACCCGCAGGCGCGGACCCTGCTGGTGCGCCAGCTCAGTCATGACCTGGCCGCCGTCACCGTGGCCATCGCCGAGGAGATCACCGCGGACAGCCCCGCCGCCGCCCGGGCCGCGGACCGGGCAGTGGCCGGGTATGTCGCCCGGCACAGCCGCGACCGCTTCGAGCACTGGCGCACCCAGCAGGCTCATCGCCGTGGCGTGGCGGGCCTGCCGGCCACGATGGCCGCACTCCGGGACGGCGCAGTGGCCGAGGTCCTGCTCGCCGATCATCCGGAGTCGGCGGCCACCGCGTGGATCGGGCCGGGCGGGACCGACCTGGCCGTCTCCGCCGCCGACCTGGCCAGCCGGGGTGTCCAGGACCCGGTGACCGACCGGGCCGACGCCGCGATCGCCCGCGCCCTCGCCACGACCAGCGCCCAGCTGTACTTCCTGCCGGATCAGGGCCAGCCGCCGGAAGGCGGCATCTGCGCGCTGCTGCGCTATCCCGCTGACGCGGTCGGCTGACCCGGCCCGGCCGCCCGCACCCGGGGGCTAGCCGGCCAGCGGCGGGCGGCCCAGCAGGACGGCCAGCGCGGCCAGCACGTCGGCCGTGGCGCCGTCCGGGGTCACCTCGGGGTCGCCCAGCGCGAGCGGGATCCCGGCCCCGTCCACCAGGGCCAGGGCCAGCACCGCGATCCGGTCCGGCGGCTGCCGCGCGGTGAAGCGCCCGCTGCTGATGCCGCACTGCACCGCACCAGCGACCAGGCCGCGCCAGGCCGCGTAGTCGCGCAGCGTGTCCGCGCGCATCTCCGCGTCCCGGATGCCGAAGTGCCAGGACTCGATCCACAGCCGGCCCGTGGCGGCGCTGGGCGGCCGGTACCCGTCCAGCGCCCGGGTCACGATGCGGGCCAGCTGGTCCCACGGGTCATCCAGCGCGCCCAGTTCTGTGTCCAGGGCGGCGATCTCGGTCGCCGAGGCGTGCCGGAACGCGGCGACCAGCAGGTCTTCCCGCGAGCCGAAGTAGTACTGCAGGGTGCTGACCGGGACCGCGCTCTCCGCGGCCACGTCGGCGAAGCGGGTGGCGTCCGCGCCGCGCTCGGCGATCACCCGCCCGGCCGCCTCAAGCACCTTGATCTTGCGGCGCCCGGCACGGCGGGCCCCGCCGCGCCCGGGCGCCACCTCGGCCTGGGTCATGCCACCCCGTCCTGTCCGCCGGATCCTGGTGCCGGCCCGGGCACCGGGCGCGGGCCCTCGGCGAAGAAGGCCGGCAGCCGCCAGCGGGCCACCAGCATAAGCGCCGCCCCGGCCAGCAGCGAGCCGGCGCCGATCAGGAAGATCCCGCCGATCCCGGCGAAGCTGGAGTAGCTGCTGGACGCGGGCCAGTACGACTTGATCGACAGCACGAACGCGGCCAGCAGGGCCAGTCCCCCGGCGGCCGGCAGGATGCCCTTGACCAGCAGCGCCCGCGGGCCGGCCAGCAATTCGCGGCGGAAGAACCAGGCGCAGGCGAAGCCGGTGATGCCGTAGTAGAACGCGATCAGCAGGCCAACCGAGGAAGCCGAGTCGGCCAGCACGTTCCCTGAGGTCACGGTCAGCATAACGAAAACCACCGCGGAGACTGCCCCCATGGCCAGCGTGGCCACCGTCGGGGTGAGGTACCTGGGGTGCATCCGGGCGAAGGCCGCGGGCAGCGTCCGGTGGACCGCCATGGCCAGCGCCGCGCGCGCGGTCGGCATGATCGTGGTCTGCGTGGAGGCCGCGGCCGAGGTCAGCACGCACAGGATCAGCAGCTTGCCCGCGGCGCTGCCGAGCACCAGCCCGGACATGGCGCCGAGCACGTCGCCGCTGTTACCGGCCAGGAAGGCCGGCCCGGCGAAAGCCAGCGCGGCGGTGGACACGATGGCGAAGATCGCGACCAGCATGACGGTGGAGGTGACGGCGGCCCGGCCCGGGGTCCGCGCCCGGTCCCTGGTCTCCTCGTTGACACTCAGCGCGCAGTCCCAGCCCCAGTAAATGAACACGGCGAGCAGGAACGAGTTGGACAGGCGGCTGAACGACCCGGCCCACGGGCTGAACCAGGCCACCGACGGGGCGGCCGCCCCGGGCAGCGCGTGGCCGGTGGCCACCTTGACCAGCGCGGTCACGGCCAGCAGGCCCAGCACGGCGACCTCGATGGCCAGCAGCGCCTGCTGCAGCCGGGCGGAGATCTCGATGCCCCGGTAGCACACCCAGGTGAGCAGCGCGATGAACGCCGTGCCGAGCAGCGTGATCCAGACGGTCTGCCCGGCCAGCCCGCCCGCGCCCACCAGCAGCAAGGCGTACCGCCCGGCGATCTGGGCCAGGCTGGCCATCACAATGACGTCCGCGGCGATGATGGCCCAGCCGCCCAGCCACCCGGCCCACGGGCCGAACGCGCGCGCCGTCCAGGTGAACGTGGTCCCGCAGTCCGGATCGGCCTTGTTCAGCTCGCGGAACGCGACGGCGATGCACAGCATCGGCAGGAACGACACGATCAGCGTGCCCGGGGTGTGCACCCCGATGACCGCGACGATCAGGCCGAGGGTGGCGGCCATGCTGTACGCGGGCGCGGAGGACGAGACCGCGATCACCACGCTGGAGACCAGGCCGAGCGACCCGGCCCGCAGCCCCTTGCCGGCCCGTGCTGGCCCGGCCGGGAGCCGCGCCGTGATCACTGCGTCTGTTCGGGTACCGGCGACCATCGGGCACCGCCTTCCCCCGGCGCCTGGGCCGGGCCACACGTTGACTGTATGAAGATACAGTAAATTAATACCGTATCTTTGTACAGGTCTGTGATACAGATTTGTTGGCCGGTGCGCCGGCCAGGGTTGTCCGCCGCCGGCCCGGGGCCCTGCTAGCCTCGCCTCTCATGGCTGACAGGCAACGGGTTCTGGTAACGGGCGGGGCCGGCTTCGTGGGTGCCACGCTGGTCCGGCGGCTGGCCGGCAGCGGGCACACGGTGCGGGTGCTGGACAACTACTCCACTGGCGACCGGGCCCACCTGGCCGGCGTGCAGGCGGAACTGGCCGAGGGCGACATCCGCGACAGCGACGCGCTCGACGCCGCGCTGGCCGGGATGGACGCCGTCGTGCACCTGGCGGCGGCCGGCTCGGTGGTCATGTCGGTCGAGGACCCGGTGACCAACTTCGACGTCAACGTGGTCGGCACGTTCCGGGTGCTGGACGCGGCGCGGCGGGCCGGGGTGGAGCGGACGGTGCAGGCCTCCACGGGCGGCGCGCTGATCGGGGACGCCACCCCCCCGGTGGACGAGCACTCGCTGCCCAAGCCGATCTCGCCCTACGGGGCGAGCAAGCTGGCGGGGGAAGGCTACGCGTACGCGTTCGCCAAGGCCTACGGCCTGCGCACGGTGGCGCTGCGGTTCGCCAACGTGTACGGCCCGTGGAGCGCGCGCAAGAAGGGCGCGATGACCACGTTCTTCAAGGCCATCCACGCGGGCGAGCCTCTCGTGATCTACGGCGACGGCTCGGCCTCCCGTGACTACACGCACGTGGACGACATCTCCCGGGCCCTGCAGCTGGCGCTGGAAACCGACGTGCCCGGCGGCACCGTGCTGCATATCGCCTCCGGCGTGGAGACCACCGTCCAGGAGCTGGCCGACCTGAGCCGCGCCGCGGCGGGTGTGCCAGACCACCCGGTCGAGTTCCGGCCCCGGCGGCGCGGCGAGGTGGACCGCAACTTCGCGTCCTACGACCTGGCCGAGAAGGTGCTCGGCTACCGGCCCACGATCAGCCGCGAGGACGGTATCCGCCGCACCTGGGACTGGTTCGCCGAGCACGTCTTCACCCGCTGACCGGCGGCGCACTGCGGTGCAGCTGATGATTCCCCGGGAATGAGACGGGCGTCACACCAGTTAGCAGCGCTCATGAGGATCGCGATCATCGGAACGGGGCACATCGGCAGCACGCTGGGCAGCCGCTTTCAGGCCGCCGGGCACGACGTGATCTACGGGTCACGCAGCCCAGCCGGGGCCGGGCCGGGCGGGGCAGCGCAGGCCACGGTGGCTGAGGCGATATCCGGCGCGGAGGTGGTCCTGCTGGCCGTACCGGGCCCGGCGGCCGCGGAGGTGGTGGCGGCGAACGGGCCGGCGCTGGACGGCAAGGTGGTGATCGACGCCGTCAACCGGATGGGCGCCCCCGAGGTCAACAGCCATGCGGCCATCAGGCAGGCGGCGCCGCGGGCTCGCTACGTCCGGGCGTTCAACACGCTGGGCTGGGAGAACTTCGCTGATCCGCCGGCCGGCGCCGACCTGTTCTTCGCCGCCGACGACGCGGCACGCCCGGCCGCCGAGGAACTCATCCGCGCCGTGGGGCTGAACCCGGCCTATCTCGGCGACGCTGGCGCCGCGGGAACCGTGGACGGGGTGCTGCCGTTGTGGTTCGCCCTGGTCCAGCAGCGTGGCGGAAACCGCAAGCTGGCCTTCCGCGTCCTGCAGTAACCCGCAGCGCACGACCCAGCCGTACGGCGATGTCAGCCGCCGCCCCGGCTGCGCCCCCGCCAGGCCAGGATCGACCGGTAGGACAGCCCGGACAGGATGGACATGGCGCTGGCCGCCGAGCCGACCGAGAGGATGGACGCCACACAGCCCGCCGAGCCGATGGACAGGATCGAGCCCGCCGAGCCGATGGACAGGATCGAGCCGGACGACCCGATCGACAAGATGGAGCCGGAGGACCCGATGCTCAGGATCGAACCGGGCGAATCCGGCGAGCCGGATGGGGACCAGTCATGAACGTGAGGCATAGCGCCATTGTCCGGGGCAGGCCGGAACCCGGCTGCTGCGGGCCGGCCGAACGCGCTCAGCCGGAGCGCTGGGCAGCGGCCTGGAGTGACTCGGGATGCGCGCGGCGGTAGTGCTCCGTCAGCACCGCACTGGCCTGGCCGGGCCGGTGCGCAATAGTGCGTTGACAGATCTGGCAGCGGAGCAAGGGGAGCCGGGTCACGGTAACGGGAAAGCGGGGATTACTCATCTCGCTTTCCATAATGCCAGACCCGGACCGCTTCCTCATCCCGCCACGCGGTTAAAGACCAGCTACGGGTGTAACAGTCGGACAGCTCAGCAGGACCGGACAACTGGCCAGGTGATCATTTACCACACCGGCCGCCTGCAGGAAGCTGTAGATAATCGTCGATCCGACGAAAGTGAAGCCGCGCCGCTTCAGGTCCTTGCTGATCCGGTCGGACAGTTCTGTCCGGGCGGGCAGGTCGGCGGGGCTGCGCGGCCGGTTCACCAGCGGGGTGCCGTCCACCCAGGCCCAGAGGTAGCTGGCGAACGTCCCGTGCTGCTGCTGGGTGGCCAGGAACGCCCGGGCGTTGGTCACGGTGGCCGCGACCTTGAGCCGGTTGCGGACGATGCCGGGATCGGCGAGCAGCCCAGCCAGCTTGGCCTCGCCATACCCGGCGACGATCCGCGGGTCGAAACCGTCCAGGGCCCGACGGTAGTTAGCCCGCTTGCCCAGGATCGTGGCCCAGGACAGCCCGGCCTGGGCGCCCTCCAGGAGCAGCATCTCGAACAGGTAGCGGTCGCGGTGGGACGGGCGGCCCCACTCCTCGTCGTGGTAAGCCCGCATTGCGTCCGAGCCTTCCGCCCAGTCGCAGCGGCGCGGCCCATCAGGCTGGTTCATCCGGCTCAGCGTGCCACGGGGCACCGACAGCACCGCCGGCCGGGCCGGCCGGAGCCGGCTCCGCCTCCCCGCTCCGGTTCCCGGCCGGGCATGCCAGCATCATTGTTGCCCAGCGTCGGCCCGCACGGACATCGGAGGAATCGGTGACGGTATTGCAGAGCTTCAGCCTGGCCGGCCGCAAGGCCATGGTCACCGGCGGCAACCAGGGACTAGGCCAGGCGTTCGCGGCCGCGCTGGCGCAGGCGGGCGCGCGGGTGGTCATCGTGGCCCGGGACGCCGGCCGCAACGCGGCCACCGTCAGCGAACTGTCCAGCCAGGGCCTGGACGTGTCGGCCATCGGCGCCGACATCACCCAGGACGCGCAGGCGGTGACCGAGCAGGCCGTGGCCGAGCTGGGCGGGC
>Ga0335078_10005712_pt1 | contig 18397 bp, 17 predicted proteins | sample Lox_Sample_32_FD_206711 | JGI IMG/M metagenome (GOLD analysis project Ga0335078, IMG submission 206711) | Soil microbial communities from Loxahatchee National Wildlife Refuge, Florida, United States - Lox_Sample_3.2 | ecosystem: Environmental > Terrestrial > Soil > Wetlands | place: USA... | reverse complement strand
CACCGCGAGACCGGCCGGACCGTGCTCGACCTGCGCCCGGGCGACGTGTTCTGGTGCACCGCGGATCCGGGCTGGGTGACCGGGACCTCGTACGGGATCATCGCGCCGCTGACGCTCGGGGCCACCGTGATCGTGGATGAGGCGGAGCTCGAGGTCGACCGTTGGTACGAGATTCTCCAGGAAGAGCGGGTGGCCGTGTGGTACACCGCGCCGACCGCGCTGCGGATGTTGATGCGCGCCGGCGCGGAGGTCGCGCAGGAATACGACCTGAGCTCGCTGCGGTTCATCGCGAGCGTCGGAGAGCCGCTCAACCCGGAGGTTGTCCTGTGGAGCAAGGAGGCGTTCCAGTTGCCTGCCCACGACAACTGGTGGCAGACCGAGACGGGCGGAATCATGATCGCCAACTTCCGCTCGATGAAGATCAGGCCGGGATCGATGGGACGACCACTGCCTGGGATCGAGGCCGCGATCGCCCGGCGCGGCGCGGACGACAACCCTGTGCTGGGGCCGGACGGGATCCTCGAGCTCGTGGACGATCCGGGCGAGCAAGGCGAGCTGGTGCTGCGGCCCGGCTGGCCGTCGATGTTTCGCGGCTACCTGGGCGAGGAGGAGCGCTACGGCAAATGTTTCGTCGGTGGGTGGTACCTCACCGGTGATCTGGTGCGCCGCGACCGCGATGGCTACTTCTGGTTCGTTGGACGGGGCGACGACGTGATCAAGTCTTCCGGGCATCTGATTGGGCCGTTTGAGGTTGAGAGCGTGCTGCTCGAGCACCGCGCGGTGGTGGATGCGGGGGTGATCGGCATCCCCGATCCAGTCGCCGGCGAAGTCGTGAAGGCATTTGTGACGCTCGCCGCGGGCGAGGAGCCGAGCGAGGATCTGAGGCGGGACCTGCTGGCGTTCGCGCGGCGGCGGCTCGGGGCGGCGGTCGCGCCGAGGCAGATCGAGTTCGTCGACTCGGTTCCGCACAACCGCAGCGGCAAGGTCATGCGGCGACTGCTCAAGGCGCGCGAGCTGGGGCTGGCCGAAGGTGACATTTCGACACTGGAGACGGCGTCGTGAGCACGACCGCCGGGAGGACGACAGCCGGGATCGACAGTGCGCACGGCCTCGAGCTTCTGCGGCAGATGCTGCGTGTGCGCCGGTTCGAGGAGAAATGCGTCGAGCTCTACAGCGCGACCAAAATCCGCGGGTTCATGCACCTGTACATCGGCGAGGAGGCGGTGGCGGTCGGCGCGATGCAGGCTCTGGGGCCGGAGGACGCGATCGTCGCTACTTACCGCGAGCACGGGCACGCGCTCGTTCGGGGCGTCTCGGCGGACTCGATCATGGCGGAGATGTACGGCAAGGTGGAGGGCTGCGCGCGCGGCCGCGGCGGGTCTATGCACCTGTTCGACGCCGCCACTCGCTTCTATGGCGGGAACGCGATCGTCGGTGGCGGGCTGCCGCTGGCCGTCGGTTTGGCGCTCGCCGACAAGCTGCAAGGCCGCCGGCGGGTTACCGCCTGCTTCTTTGGCGACGGCGCCGTGGCCGAGGGCGAGTTTCACGAGTGCATGAACCTGGCCGCGCTGTGGCGCCTGCCCGTCCTGTTCCTGTGTGAGAACAACCGCTACGCGATGGGCACCGCGATCGAGCGCTACGAGTCCGAGACGGACCTTGCGCTCAAAGCCGGCAGCTACGAGATGACCGCGTGGTCTGTGGACGGGATGGACGTGCTCGCGGTCGAGGACGCCGCGTGTCGAGCGGCGGCCGAGGTGCGAGACGGGGACCGGCCGTGCTTCCTGGAGCTTCGTACCTATCGCTTCCGCGCACATTCCATGTACGACCCGGATCTGTATCGCTCCAAGGAGGAGATCGATCGCTGGAAGCAGCACGATCCGATTCCGGCGCTCATCGCTCAGCTGCAAGCCTCGGGGATCCTCAACGATGGCCAACTCGATGAGCTCGAGCGATCGATTGAGCAGGAGATCGAAGATGCGATCGCGTTCGCCGAAGCGGGCACACTCGAGCCGGACGACGAACTCGAGCGGTTCGTCTACTTCGAGGGGACTGCGCCGTGAGCGTCGCTCCGGCTGAGACGATCACCTATCGCGACGCGATCCGCGAAGCGATCCGCGAGGCGATGCTCGCCGACGAGCGTGTGTTCCTGATGGGCGAGGACGTGGGCGCCTACGGCGGCTGCTTCGGCGTCAGCAGAGGGCTGCTGGACGAGTTCGGTCCAGAGCGGATCCGCGACACGCCGCTGTCGGAGTCGGCGTTCGTCGGCGCCGGGATTGGCGCGGCGATGGGGGGCATGCGGCCCATCGTCGAGGTCATGACCGTCAATTTCTGCCTGCTCGCGCTCGACCAGATCATGAACAACGCCGCGACGATCACGCACATGTCCGGCGGACAGTTCGCGATCCCGCTGGTGCTCCGCATGACCACTGGCGCGGGACGCCAGGTCGCTGCTCAGCACTCCCACAGCCTCGAGGGCTGGCTGGCGCACATCCCCGGCCTGAAGCTGCTGGCGCCGGCGACGCTCGCCGACGCGCGAGGCATGCTCGCCCCGGCGCTGGCCGACCCCAACCCGGTGCTGATCTTCGAGCACGGCTCGCTCTACAACCTCGAAGGTGAGCTCGCGGCCGACGCGGGCGCTGTCGACATCGAACGGGCAGCGATCAGGCGGCCGGGCGCCGACGTGACGCTGATCGCCTATGGCGGCACGCTTCCGACTGCCCTGTCCGCCGCCGAGGAGCTCGCGACCGACGGGGTCGAAGCCGAGGTGCTCGACCTCCGCGTCCTGCGCCCTCTCGACGATCGGGCGATCATCGAATCGGTGATGCGCACGCACCGGGCCGTAGTTGTCGATGAGGGCTGGCGGTCGGGCAGCCTCGCCGCCGAGGTCAGCGCCAGGATCATGGAGCAGGCGTTCTACGAGCTCGACGCGCCGGTCGCGCGGGTGTGCTCGGCCGAGGTGCCCATGCCTTATCCGCGGCATCTGGAGCAGGCCGCGCTCCCACAGCCCGGCAAGGTCGTCGACGAGGTCCGACGAATGATCGGTGTCCCGTCCGATGAGTGACTTCGTGATGCCGTCGCTCGGCGCCGACATGGAGGCCGGCACGGTGCTCGACTGGTACGTCAAGCCGGGGGACACGGTCAAGCGCGGCGACATTGTCGCGCTGGTGGACACCAGTAAGGCGGAGATCGAAGTCGAGATCTTTGACGGCGGCGTGATCGACGAGCTCCTGGTCCCGGTGGGCGAGCGCGTCCCCGTCGGCACCGTGCTGGCCACACTTCACCCGGTGCCGGCCGAGGTCCCGGTGCCGGTACCGGTCGGACCCCCCGCTCCAGAGACGCCGGCACCCCCAACTCCAGCGACCGCCGTCACCCTGCCACCCGCGCCGCCGTCGGCACCCGTTCCAGTCGCGGCGGCGCCGGCCGGCACGAACCACCGGCTGCGCGTGTCGCCACTCGCTCGGCGCGCCGCCGCGCAACTCGGAGTCGACCTCTCGGTGGTCTCGGGAAGCGGACCGAACGGCGCGATCACAAAGTCGGACGTCGAACGCGCCCGCCCGGCAGGCCAGCCGGCGCCGCCCGTCGAACGGCCGGCGACGCCGGCGCCGCCCGTCGAACGGCCGACGACGCCGGCGCCCGCGCGTGAGCCGGGCGACCGTCAGGCCGCGATGCGCGAGGCGATCGGCGCGCTGATGGCGCGCTCTAAGCGCGAGATCCCCCACTACTACCTGCAGCTCGAGATCGACATCGGCCGGGCGCTCGACTGGTTGCGCGACGCGAACCTCCAGCGGCCGATGAACGAGCGGCTCCTGCCGTCCGCCCTGCTTCTGAGCGCGGTCGCCAGAGCCGCCGCGGAGATGCCCGAGATGAACGGCTTCTGGACCGATGGGGCGTTCCGACCCGGCGGCGGCGTCCACCTGGGTGTGGCGATCTCGCTGCGCGGCGGCGGCCTGATCGCCCCTGCGCTGCACGACGCCGACAAGAAGAGCCTGGACGACATCATGGCGGGCGTCCGCGACCTCGTGCAGCGGGCCAGGGCCGGTCGGCTGCGAAGCTCGGAGATGTCCGACCCCACCCTCACCGTCACCAACCTGGGGGAGCGCGGCGTCGACCTGGTGCACGGCGTGATCTACCCGCCTCAGGTCGCGCTCGTCGGCTTCGGCGCCGTGCGCGAGCGCCCATGGGCCATCGACGGGATGCTCGGAGTCCGACCGGTCGTCGTCGCCACGCTGGCCGCCGACCACCGGGCCAGCGACGGCCACGCCGGCGGCCGTTTCCTCACCCTCATCGAACGACGACTACAGAAACCGGAGACCCTATGAGCATCGAACAGGACTTGCGCGCGCTCGTGATCAGCGTCGTGTGCCAGGTAGCCCCCGACGTTGATCCCGCCGCAATCGACCCAGACGCCGCTCTGGCCGAGCAGCTGGACATCGACTCGATGGACTTCCTCAACATCGTTGTCGAGATCAACGCGCGGACCGGCATCGAGATCCCCGAGCGCGACTACCCCAAGCTGTCGACGCTGAACGATGCCGTCGGCTACCTCTCGCGCGCCCAGGCACACGTCGCCGGGACAGGCGCCTAGCGATCGGCAAGGTACCCGCGAGCGGCGGCCACGACCGACCAACCGACCATGACCACAGCGTCCGGCGCCGCGTCGCCAGCGCGAGCTAACTGACCCGATCGAGCGCTGGTGGCAGTGCATCGGCAGCTTCTACCGACGGACCGTGAGGGAATGTGCCGATGGCAGCCGGCCGGGGTCGGGCTAACGTGGCTTCGTGAGCGTTTCCGTCGAGGACTCATCGATCGTCGGTACGTTGGTTCCGGCACCTCGCGCGGTCGAGAACGGCGAGATTGCGGCCCTGCTCGACCGGCTCGCCGACCTGCTGGAGATCGAGGGAGCGAATCCATTCCGGGTCCGGGCGTACCGCACTGCGGCGCGCACGGTGCGCGACCTGCCCGGGAGCATTGCCGCGCTCGTCGCGGAGGACAGGGACCTCGCGGAGCTGCCGGGCATCGGCCACGACCTCGCGGGCAAGCTGGTGGAGATCGTCGAGTCTGGACGGTTCCCGGCGCTCGAGGAGGCGCGCGCACAGGTCCCGTCAGGCCTGGTCGACCTCCTGGAGCTGCCGGGCGTGGGCCCCAAGCGCGCCAAGGCGCTGTACGAGGAACTCGGGATCACCACCATGGACGAGCTCGCTGCCGCGCTCCGTGCCGGTCGCGTTCACGGCAGGCACGGATTCGGGGAGACAACCGAACGCAAGCTCCTGCACGAGCTCGAGCGCAGAACGAAGCCCGAGCGCCGCAGCATGCTGGCCGAGGTCGAGCCGACCGCGCAAGCGCTCGTTTCCCACCTGAGTGGCGCGCGTGGCGTTCGCCGGACGGTGGTCGCCGGCTCGTACCGGCGTCGCCGCGAGACCGTGCGGGACCTCGACGTGCTCGTGACCGCCTCTGATCCGACTGCCGCCACCGAGCGGCTGCTTTCGTTTGCGGAGGTGGAGGAGGTGCTCGCGCATGGCTCCACGCGCTCGACGGTGAGGCTGGGCTCCGGGCTGCAGGTCGACCTGCGCGTGGTCAAAGAGGAAAGCTACGGGGCAGCGCTCTGCTACTTCACCGGATCGGTGGCGCACAGCGTCGCGGTCCGCCGCCTGGCTCAGCGGGCCGGGCTGAAGCTCAACGAGTACGGCGTGTTCCACGGCGATGAACGGCTCGGCGGACGCACCGAGCGAGAAGTGTTCCGGCTCGTCGGGCTCCCGTACATCGCGCCGGAGCTGCGCGAGAACCGGGGCGAGGTCGACGCGGCGCTCCGACACCGCTTGCCCCACCTGGTCCGGGAGCAGGACGTTCGCGGCGATCTGCGTGTCCACAGCTCGGCGGGCGATCGCCAGGGGCTCCGAGGACTTGCCAACGCTGCGCGCGACCGAGGCTACGAATATGTCGCGATCGCCGACCGGACGCCCGCCGCCGGGGGCCGGTCCCACCGGGCACTGCGGGAGCAACTCGACGGGATCGAGCGTCTGAACGACGAGCTCAGAGGCCATCCGCTTCTGTTGGCCTCAGCGGAGGTCGAGATCCTCGAGGATGGCTCGCTCGATCTGCCCGAGCGGCTGCTGCGCCGCCTCGACCTGACCGTATGCGCGGTGCACACAGGCTTCGCCCTCTCCAGGCGCCGGCAGACCGACCGTGTCCTCAGGGCGATCGAGAGCCCCTACTTCACCATCCTGGCCCATCCCACGGGCCGGCTCGTCGGCGACGAACCCCGCTACGACCTCGACCTTGAGCGTGTGATCGAACTAGTCCACGAGCACGGCGGGTTTGTCGAACTGGACGCTCGGCCCGGCCGCCTCGACCTCAGCGACGTGCATTGCAAGCTGGCCAAGGAGAGAGGCGTCGGGGTGGCGATCTCCACGGGCGCCGCGAGCCGGGCCGACCTCGCCGTCATGCGCTTCGGGGTCGACCAGGCTCGTCGCGGCTGGCTCGAGCGGACGGACGTGCTCAATACCCGTCCGGTCGCCGAGCTCCGGCGGCTGATCGCGCGGAGTTGAGCAGGGAGTGGCGATGACAGTAGACACCGCAAGCATCGAGCTTCACGTGGTGTCGGTCGAGAAGCCGGCAGAGCTCAACCTGATCCTCGGCCAGGCGCACTTCATCAAGACTGTCGAGGATCTGCACGAGGCGCTGGCTGGAGCCGTGCCCGGGTTGCGGTTCGGGATCGCGTTCTGCGAGTCGTCGGGGCCGAGGCTCGTGCGCCGGTCGGGCAACGATCAGGAGCTCACTGAACTCGCGGTCCGCAACGCGCTGTCGATCGGAGCGGGCCATTCGTTCATCGTGTTCCTGCGCGAGGGCTTTCCGGTGAACGTGATGGGCCAGGTCAAGGCGGTGCCGGAGGTCTGCCGGATCTACTGCGCGACGGCCAATCCGGTGCAGGTGATCGTGGCCGAGACCGTCGCCGGGCGCGGGATCCTCGGCGTGGTGGACGGTGGCGTGCCGCTGGGGGTGGAGGACGAGGCGGACATCGCGGAACGCAAGCGGCTGCTGCGCGAGATCGGCTACAAGCTATGAGCGTCGCGGCAAGGTCATCTACCGAACGGTTCACCGACCGGCGCGCCGCCGGCCGTGAGCTGGGCGAGCGCTTGAGCTCGCTGGCGTTCGAAGACCCGGTCGTGCTGGGGTTGGCGCGGGGCGGACTTCCCGTGGCCTACGAGGTCGCGCACAGGCTGGACGCGGAGCTGGACGTGCTGGTGGTGCGAAAGATCGGCGCGCCCGGCAACCCGGAGCTCGGCATCGGCGCGATCGCCGAGGGTGGCGTCCGAGTGCTCGACCACGATGCGGTACGGGCGCTGCTCGTAAGCACCGAGGAACTGGAGGCGGCGATCGCGCGTGCAACCGCCGAGGTCGAGGCCCGGGTGCAGCGATACCGCGGCGGGCGCCCCCCGCTTGCCGTCGAGGGGCGCACCGCGATCGTCGTGGACGACGGGCTGGCCACCGGCGGCACGGCGCGCGCCGCGCTGCGGGCGGTTCGCGCCCGAGGGCCCAGAAGGCTGGTCCTGGCGGTGCCGGTGGGGGCGCCGGAGGCCGTGCACATGCTCAGCGAAGAGGCCGACCTGGTGGTGTGCCTGCTCCAGCCGGAGCTGCTGCTGGCGGTCGGGCTCTGGTATGAGCATTTCGAGCCGACGCCCGACGCCGAGATCGCCGCGCTACTGAAGGATGATCCTGCCGATCCGCCGGCACCGCCGAGGCGCAGGAGCCGCGAGGTGCGGATTCCGGCGGGAGAGATCTTGGGCGATCTCGTCGTCCCGGATCATGCGCGCGGGCTCACCGTCTTTGCGCACGGGAGCGGCTCGAGTCGGTTCAGCCCGCGCAACCGGCAGGTCGCCCGGGGCCTCAACGAGCGTGGCCTGGCCACACTGCTGCTCGACCTGTTGCGGCGGGAGGAGGAGCGCGACCGATCGAACGTGTTCGACATCGCCCTGTTGTCGAACCGGTTGGTGGCGGCAACGACGTGGGCATGCGCCGAGCCCGACCTGGCCGGACTCCCGATCGGTTACTTCGGTGCGAGCACGGGTGCCGCGGCAGCGCTGTCGGCCGCGGCCGAGCTCGGCGAGGACATCGGTGCAGTCGTTTCCCGAGGCGGGCGGCCGGACCTGGCCGCTGACCGGCTGGCGGAGGTCCGGGCACCGGTGCTGCTGATCGTCGGCGGCCGCGATGAGCTCGTCCTCGAGCTCAACCGCGAGGCCCAGCGCCGGCTGAAAGCGCCCTCGGAGCTGGCGATCGTCCCCGGCGCGACGCATCTGTTCGAGGAGCCGGGCGCGCTCGAGGAGGTCTCGAGGCTGGCCGGAGCGTGGTTTGAGCAACACCTCAAACCGGCTCGCGAGCGTGGGGTATGACCGCGGTCGGCGCGTCAGCCCGACCACGGCCGCATCGCGCGGCGCTGGTGCGAAGGAGGCTGACGGGTCCCGGCGCGAACGGATTCGATTCGGTCGAGTGGGGTAGGCGCTCGACCCGGATCACCGATCGGGACGGAAGCGTCGCGTTCCAGTGCGATCGGGTCGAGGCCCCGGCGCGGTGGTCGAACCTTGCCGTCGCGGTCGTCGCCCGACGCTATTTCGCCACCGACGCTGCCGGTCGGACGGAGCGCTCCGTGCGCCGGCTGGTGGACCGGGTGGTCGGCGCGGTCGCTTCCTGGGCGCTCGACGGCGGTCAGGTCGGCAGCGCAGACGAGCGGGCCACGCTCCGGGAGGAGCTCGCGGCGCTGGTCCTGACCCAGCGGGGGACGTTCGCCACGCCGGTCTGGCTGAACGCGGGTTTGACGGAGAGGCCACTCACCTCTGCGTGCTTCATCCTCCAGACCGAGGACTCGATTCCCGACCTGCTCGAATGGAACACCCGCGAGGGGACGATCTTCCAGCAGGGCGGCGGGGCCGGAATCAACCTCTCTCAGGTCCGCTCCTCGCGCGAACGCGTGTCGCGTGGTGGGCTGGCGAGCGGCCCGGTCTCCTTCATGCGCGCGACCGACGCCTGGGCGGCGACGATCCGGGCCGGCGGCCGAGCGCGGCGCGGGGCCAAGATGATCGTGCTCGACGCCTCCCATCCCGACATCTTCGAGTTCATCGAGGCCAAGGCGCTCGAGGAGGACCGCGGCCGGGCGCTGTTCGCCGCCGGATTCCCGCTGGAGGAGGTGCTGGCCTCGCTGTCCTTCCAACATGCCAACCACTCGGTGCGCGTGAGCGACGAGTTCATGCGCCGCGCGGTTGAGGGCGGCGACTGGTCGCTGCGGGCGGTGACCACCGGCGAGGTGCTGGGGACGCTGCCGGCCCGGCGGCTGCTTTGCGCCTGCGCCGAGGCAGTCTGCCGGTGCGGAGACCCGGGGCTCCAGTTCGCCGACCAGATCGCGCGCTGGCACACCTGCCCCAACACGGGGCCGGTTACCGCGTCGAACCCGTGCGGCGAGTTCCTACACGTCGCCGACTCGGCGTGCAACCTCGCGACGCTCAACCTGTTGTCGTTCCTCGAGGATCGTCATTTCGACGTGTCTGCGTTCACCGCCGCCGTGGAGCTCCTAGTGGTGGCGCAGGACGCGATCGTGGACGGCTCCGGCTACCCGAGCCAGCGGATCAAGGACAACGCACAGCGGCTGCGCCAGATCGGAATCGGCTACGCCAACCTCGCCGCGCTGCTGCTCACGCTCGGGCTCCCTTACGACTCGGAGGCTGGACGCGACTGGGCTGCCGCGATCACCGCGCTCATGACCGGTGTCGCCTATCGCCGCTCCGCCGAGCTGGCGGCGAGGCTGGGGCCGTTTGCGGAGTTCAAACGAAATCGCGAGCAGATGCTCGCCGTGATCGGCCAGCACATCGAAGCGCTGCGGGAGCTCGGCGGCCGAGAGCCGACGGAGGTGCTCTCGGCCGCGGGGCGCGAGTGGGCACGGGCGCTGGAGCTGGGGCGCAGGCACGGATTCCGCAATGCGCAGACGACCCTCATCCCACCGACCGGAACCGTGAGCCTGATGCTCGACTGCGAGACGACCGGGATCGAGCCGTACTACGCCCTCAGCACCGTCAAGCACTTCGCCGACGGCGGCCAGGTCACGATCTCAAGCCGCGCGGTCAGCGACGGACTCGCCTTCCTCGGTCACGGCGACTCGACGATTCAGAGGCTGAGCGAGTACGCCCTCGACCACGGCCACCTGACCGACGCCCCGGAGCTCAGGAGCGACGAGCGGCTCGTGTTCCAAACCGCCACCGACCCGAATCGCCTGTCGCCGATGGCGCAGCTCCAGATGGTCGCGGCCGTCCAGCCGTTCGTGAGCAGCGGCGTGTCGAAGACCGTGCTCCTGCCAGCGGACGCGAGCGTCCAGGAGATCGAGGACGTTCTCATCGCCGCCTGGCGGCTCGGGCTCAAGGCGATCGCCCTCTACCGCGAAGGCTCTAAGTTGGGCCAGCCGCTGACCGCGGATGAGGAATGATCCCAAAAGCGATCGCGCGGGGTGACGCCGCGCTAGGCGCTGAGGAACTCGCGCAGGTGTCCGGGCAGCACGCGCAGCACGCTTTCCGCCTCGCCGGGGGAGATGTGGCGGGCGAGCACTCTGCCCGCGGCCGCGGCCGCGAATGACGCCTCGGTCTCGCCGCCCAGGCGCGCCTCGTCCGCGATCCGCCGCAGGAAGCTGTCGAGGTCGCGGGCGTGATCGGGGGTGCGGCTCGGATCCCAGCCCTCGTAGAACACCCCTCTCACGAAGATCGGCAGCTGCGCGGCGAGCGCCGCCGCCTCAGTCACGGAGAGATGGTCGCGCAGCGCGTGCAGGAAAGCACGCAGCACCCGATACGCGTGATGGCTGTCCTCGGTCGCAAGTTCCTCCGACAGCTCGTTGAGCCAGATGTGCGTCTTCTCAACGCTCCGGTCGATGATGTCTAAACGCGTTGTAGTCATGAAGATCGACCTCCAATCCGCGGACGCGTGCCCGGGGTTTCGATTCCTTCATCGTGTCTGGAGCGCGGTCGATCCGCATCGGTAATTCCCCCTATCCGCACGCCACGTCCGGATCCCACCCCGGAGCCGATTCGCCGCTGGATCGGGCGGTTACTGCACGTACGCAACGGGGGCATCGGCGGTTGGTTAGCCCTTTTCGTGCGTGCGCTACTGCCCGTAGAGTCCGCTGATGGACGCGGGCCTCGTAGTCGCCATCGTGCTCGCGATCGCCTTTGCCCTGACCAACGGGTTCCACGACGCAGCCAACTCGATCGCCGCGCTGGTCGCCACCGGTGCCGCGACCTCCGTCCAGGCGATCGTGCTTGCGTCCGTCTTCAACCTGCTTGGCCCGCTCCTCCTCGGCGCTGCCGTCGCCAACACGATCGGCGGGATCGTGCGGGTGGCTCCGTCTGCGGCTAATCAAGTGATTGGTGGAGGGCTCGCGGCGGCGGTGGCCTGGAACCTGGCGACGTGGGGTCGCGGTCTTCCCTCGAGCTCGGCGCAGGCGCTGGTTGGCGGTCTCGTCGGTGCGGCTCTTGCCGAAGGCGGCGTCGAGGCGGTCAACTGGGGTGGCTTCGCCAACGGCCGTCCAGTCGGCGTGCTCGGCACGCTGGTCTCGCTGGCCATCTCGCCCCCCTGGGCGCGCTCAGCGCTTTGCTCGTCATCCGCGGCTTGAGGCGGATGGGGCGTCGGGCGACGCGCCGCTGGGCCGTGCCGGTTCGCGGCGGACAATGGGCGACGGCCGCCGCACTGGCCTTCAGCCATGGCGCCAACGACGCGCAGAAGGCGGTTGGAGTGATGGCGGCGTTGCTGCTTGCCAACGGTCGGATCAGCTCGCTCGCGGCGCCGGCGTGGGTGATCGTGGTATGCGCGGGGGCGCTGACGATCGGTACGGCGTTGGGCGGGTGGCGGATCATTCGCACCGTCGGACACGGCATCTATCGCTTTCAGATGATCGAAGGTTTGGCATCCACGGGCGCGTCCGCCGCGGTCATCTTCGGGGCGTCGTTGCTCGGAGCCCCGACGTCCACCTCTCAGGTCGTGGCGTCGTCGGTTGTCGGCGTCGGCGGCGGTCGGTGGCGCTGGCGGCACGTCCATTGGGAGGTCGTCGGCGAAATGGGCGTCGCGTGGCTGATCACGCTACCCGCCACCGCATGCCTCGCGGCGGGCGTCTACGCGCTGTGGAGCTGGCTGGTGTGAGGCGCGACCGCTGGTTCCTGCCGGAGACGCCCGACGTCTTGGGGCTCCTGCGCGCTCAGCTCGCGGTCACGATCGAGGGCGTGGACGCGTTCGGCGCGTGGTCCCGAGGGGATGACCGTGCTGCTGAGGTGGTGCGTGACGCTGAGCACCGCGGCGACAGCGCGAAACGAGAATTGTTGGGTGCGCTGCGCGCCGCGTTCGTGACCCCGCTCGAGCCCGAGGATGTGTTCGCGCTCTCGCGGAGCGTGGATTGGATCCTCAACTACGCACGCGATCTGATCTCCGAGTCGGAGGCGATGGCGTGCCCCCCGGATCCGGTGATTGCCGAGATGGCGGCGCTGCTCGGGCAGGCAGTCCGTCACGTCGACCAGGCCTTGGTCAACCTCGGCAGCGACGCCGATGCCGCCACTGCGGCCGCGGACGAGGCGATCGCGGCCGAGCAGAAGCTCGAGCGTGTCTACTACCGCGGCATGGCTGCCCTGCTCGAGGAGCAGAGCAGGAGCGAGAGGATCGCGCGGCGAGAGCTGTATCGCCGCTGCCTCCGGATCGGGGAAACCGTGATCGATGTCTCGGAGCGCGTCGTGTATGCCGTCGTGAAACAGAGCTGACTAGAGCGGAACGCCAACCGCATGCGAAGTGGCCAGCTCGAATGTGGGGAACTGCGGTCGTAGTGGTGATCGGATGGCCGTAGCGTCACGAGCAAGCTTCAAACAGGCGCATCACCCGCTGCCAGCCAACCTAACCCGAGGAGGCGCCGATGCCCGGCCTGAGCGGACGCATGTCAACCGTCATCAAAGCGAAGGTCTCACATCTGCTTGACCGGGCCGAGGACCCGGCCGAGACGCTCGACTACAGCTATGAGAAGCAGCTCGAGCAGCTGCAAAACGTCAAGCGGGGAATCGCGGACATAGTGACCGCGAAGAAGCGGCTGCAGCTGCAAGAGACAAGCGTCAAGGAGCAGACCTCCAAGCTCGACGAGCAGGCGCGCCAAGCGATGGCCGCAGGCCGTGAGGACCTGGCGCGGGCGGCGCTCGAGCGCAAGCACCTGGCCGAGGGCGAGATGCAGTCACTCGACCAGCAGGTGACGCAGCTCGAGGACCAGCAGCGGAAGCTGATCGACTCAGAGCAGAAGCTGCAGGCGAAGGTCGAGGCATTCCGGACCAAGAAGGAAGTGATCAAGGCGCAGTACTCGGCCGCCGAGGCGCAGGTGCAGATCTCCGCGGCTGCGACCGGCGTCGGCGAGGAGATGGCCGATGTCGGACTGGCGATGCAGCGAGCGCTCGAGAAGACCGAGGACATGAAAGCGCGCGCGGACGCAGTGTCGGAACTCGAGGCGGCGGGCACGTTCGAGGACATCACGCAGCTGGGGCCGGCGCAGGACGACATCGACCGTCAGCTCGAACAGCTGGGGCGCTCGAACGCCGTCGACGAGGACCTGGCAAAACTCAAGGCCGAACTCGGGCAAGGCACCAAATCGGCCCCGGAGCTCGATCCAGGCGCGCGGCTCGAGGAGACGCGGCCATGATCATCCGCATCTTCGGCGAAGGGCAATATGAGCTACTCGAGCCGGCGTTGGCGCGCTTTCACGAACTCGATGCCGACAGCGAGGGCGCCGTTATCGACGGCGACAGCGAACGCTTCCATTACGCCTATGACCGCCTGCTCGAACACATCCGCACCCAAGGTACGCGCCTGACCGCTGACGATCTCAGACCCTCAGAGCTGCTGCTGCCACCCGCGGACAGCAGCGTTACCGAGGTCGCCAGGGAGATGCAGGCACTCGAACTGATTCCCGGATAAAGGCGGTTTGCCTGCCGAAGCTCGTGTCGGAGCGATCGCAGATGTTTACCCATGTCGTTGCGTAGCCTGCGCGGATGGCGGTGCCGGTCGCCCGGGTGACAATGGGGTCACAGGCGATTGGTCCGCCCGGTGGCGGTGCCGCAGATGTCATTCCTTGCTCACACATCCGGCCGCGCTCGACAACGAGTAGCGAGAGTTCGACTCTCTCAATCGCTTCTGTGGACGACGCGATTTGGCAGTACGAATGACCGTCTTATGTCCGGATCTCCGAGGGGGTTTTATGCCTGAGCACAGTTGGCATGTCGACGTTTCGTTCTCAGAGGATGCAGAGCGCACGCGAGCAGACGCCACCCTGGAGCTTGCGAGCCAGACGTTTCACGCCTTCGGACAAGCCAAGCGTGCGCCCGGGGATCCCAGCGTTCCGGTGATCGGTGAGGAACTGGCCGCGGCCCGCGCACTTTCGGGCCTGTCGCATCAGTTACTCGAGGCGGCGGCGGATCGAATCGGGTCCTTCGAGGGACATCGCGTCAACTTACGCGGCTAACACAGGCTGGCATCCGCCGTGAACTTACCAGCGCAGCAGCGCGGCGATCGCGCCGTGGTTGTGCAGCCACTCGCCATGGTCGCGAACCACCACCACCTGTGCACCCTGCCTCGCCGCCTCCTCGACGACATACTCGATCGCGTCGACCGGCGCGAGGGAAGCGCCGTCGAGCGGGCACGTGCGCGCACCGTCCATCGACAGTCGCCCGCACGTCGGGCAGAGGCCTGCCTCAAGCAATCCGCGCTCGGGCACGAGCAGCACGGCCACGCGTTGCTGCTCGAGCGTCGAGAGCACCTCGTCCAGGCCGGCGGCCGCTGGGCCACCGGTCCCGAGCCCTTCCTCGATGCGGGCCACGAGCTCGCTTTCGCGCTTCCGCTCGGCACGTTCGATCAGGGGCGCCGCGACGCCGGCGATCTGCTCAACGGATGCATGCTCGAGGTCACGGTCGATGATTGCGAGCAGCACGCGTTTCATCTCGCTATCGAGGCTATGTTCGACCACCGGGCGCAGCTCGCCGGCGCAGGCCACCACGAGGTGGTCAAAGGACGAGCGCCGATGGGCCCGCAGCAGCCGGTCGGCGACGCCGCGCACGTGCAACGCCGCCTGCTCCTCGATGCCGCGCTGGAAGCGTGCCTGCGACCAGCCGCCCTGTGCATGTCTGCCGTGTAGCTGATCGGTGATCGCTGCGAACTCGGTCAGTCCACCTGGTCCTCCGCGCAAGAGCCGGGCAGCGCGGCGGCTCACGACGGCGACGCCCCAGGCGCCGGGAGAGAGCGTTTCGGCCAGCGGCTCGAGCCACGGGATCGTGTCGACGATCGCCAGCGGCTCCACTGGCTTGGTCAGAGGCACCGCCTCGAGGAGGTGGCTGCGCTGCGAGGAGAAGATCGCCAGTCCGCGGGCGCCGCGCACGAGCGACGGCTCGGCGCTAAGCCATGCCTCGACGCGGTCCGCCTCTTCGGCTGCAGCCTGGCGCCGGGCCGCATCGAGCAGTGACCCCAGCTGCGAGGCTCGCGTATCCGGGGTGGGGAACCGGCTGGGGTCGAGGTTGATGTAGACGCTGAGCACCGGCCCCTTGGTGTCAAACCGCGCTAGCCACTCAAGTGTGTCGCCGTCGCCGGCGTGCGTGGTTGCCAAGCTCTTCATGTCTAAGAGCGATCTAACGCTTCGTCGTGCTCGGTCGCATCCGGTGCGCGACGTAGTTGTCGTGCGGCGTTCTACCGAGTCCGTGACTCGGTAGACCTTGGGTTCGTGGGGAGGAGGAGCACCGGGATGTTCGTGCTGGCGAGCGTACGTGTCACGACGCGGGCGCGCCCCTTGGCCAGGCTCTGGCTCCAGACGAGGACGATCAACTCCGCGCGGGTCGCCTCGGCGACGGCGGGGACCTCGTCCGCCGGGGCGCCGACGCGGCGCAGGACCCTCACCCGGTCAGGCGCGAACGCGAGGTGCCGGGCGAGGAACTCCTGATCCCACGCTCGCGTGCCGTATGGCTCGTGGTCGGAGAATGCCGGCACGGTCGCGGGCGAATGAAGATGGAGCACGACGAGCTCCAGCTCGTGGCGGTGCGCGGCATCGATGATGTCGCTGAGCGCGGGTGGGGGCTCGCCCGTTCCTTCGGTTGGCAGAAGCAGCCGAGTGAAACGCTGAGGCGGCCGCGCATCAGGCGGGACGAGCACGACCGGCTTGGCCGTGCGAGTGATGACCTCGAGCGCGGTCGCACCGGCCGGGCGGGGCCCCGCGGACGCGCCCCGCGACCCGAGGACCAGTGCGGCGACATCCGCCTCGTTCGCGGCGCTCACGATCCGCTCGAGTGGAGCGCCTCGGACCTGGCGGAACTCCACCCGCGCCGCTTTCGCGAGCGCTTCCGGGCGCGGCACACCGCCGTCCCCCACATGCAAGGCCACCACGGCGGCATCGAGCATGTCGGCAAGGGCCGTCGCGGTGGCGAGCACCGGTGCCGCACACGCGTCCGCGCCCAACGCGGCGATTACTTTCGTCATCTGGATGACCTCGCGGTCGAAGCAGGCTGCAGGGTCCGCGGAGCTCGGTCCAGCTGGATCCGCCGTCCATCGCCGTCGAGCACGATCACCGGCGGATCGGCGCTCGCCTTCACTTCGGTCGGTTCAATCCGGAGGTGCACTCGACTCCCGCGGAACCGCACGCGCAGCTCGAGCGCTTCCCAGCCGGGCGGCAGCATCGGATCGATCTTCAGCGCGTCGCCGGTCGGTCGCAGCCCGGCGAAGCCGAACGCGAGCGCGCGCCAAACGCTGCCCATGGCCGCGAGGTGAAGCCCGCCCCCGGTGTTCTCGCCGATGTCGTCCAGATCGATCTGGGCCGTGAGGCGAAGCATCTCGAGCGCGTGCTCGAGCCGTCCGGCACGAGCGAGCAGCGCCGCATGGACACCGGGTGAGAGCGTGCTCCCGTGCGCGGTGCGCGGTTCGTAGAAGTCCAGGTTGGGCTCGAGCGAGCCGGCCGCTACCTCGTCGGGCACGAGGTAGTGCAGCATCAGCACGTCGGCCTGTTTGAGGACCTGGGTTGCGCTGACTCGATCATGGCCCAGGAGCATGTCTGCGGCGACCGGCCGTTGCGGCGCAAAGTCGGCGATCAAGAGCGGCTCGAGCGCATGGAAGCCCGCGAACTGCTCATACACCCCGGTCTGGGGGTCATAGCCATCGACGATCGCGTCGGCGAGCTCGAGCCAGCGGCGTCGTTCCAGCTCGTCGGCCCGTCCGGCACCCACCTGCGCGGCGTACCGAAGATTCCACCGCGCCATTACGTTGGTGAACGCGTTGTCATCGACGCGCACGTGATACTCGTCCGGGCCGATCACGCGCCGCAGGTGGCCTCGGCCATCTCGATCGAGTTCGATGCGTGACGCCCACCACCGTGCCGTCTGGACGATCAGCTCGCGCCCCTGGACACCGGCGAAGGTGGGGTCGTCGGTCCACTCCGTGTAGCACACAGCGGCCCAGGCGACGTCGGCGACAATGTGCTCCTCGAGCTCGCCGGTAAGCACCGGCACGAGGTCGCCGCGTTGATCCTGCAGTCGCTCAGGCGTGACGTCTTCGCCGGACCGGGCAGACTCCCACGGAAACCGGGCGCCCGCTCGCCCGGCGGCACGAGCGGTCCGGAGCGCCGCCGGCAGCCGGCGTATCCGGTACTCGAGCATCGCGCGCGCCGCGGCCGGGTGGGTCGCGGCCAGGAAAGGCAGCACGAACACGTCGCTATCCCAGAACACGTGCCCGCGGTATGCCCGCCCGGTCAGGCCGCGTGCGCCGACCGCCGCTTCGTCCGCATCTCCCACGCTCGCCGTCAGGTGAAACAGGGCCACGCGGGTCGCGCGCTGGAGTTCGGGATCCCCCTCGATCAGGACATCCGCGTCCTCCCAGCGCGAGGCCCACGCTCGCCGGTGCTCGGCCAGCAGCGCATCGAAGCCAATCTTCCGCGCTCCTCGAAGACGCTTGAGCGCGCGGCCGTGGTCGGCCGTGCCGCTGGTTGTGCCCTCGTAGGTCGCGATCCGGTCGAGCACCCGCTTGGGGTGGCGACCACGCACCCGCTCGTGAAGTGCGGCGACGATCGACGCGGGCCCGGCTCTTGCCCGCATCCATGTCATAGCGTCGCGTTCGCCTTGCTCGTACGCGACGCCCGGCGGCGGCTCGAGCGCTCGTGCGCGGCCCGGACCCGGGACCGGGCCTCGGGCGCGGAGCACGGCGACACCGGGTCGGGCCAGCGAAGAGAACAGCAGCACGTCTATTGGACCCTTGCCGGACGCGATCTCCTGGCGGAGCACACCCGCGCGGAGGTCGAGCAACCGTCGAATCGGCGGGCGGACGTGATCTCCAACCGGAACGGTGTGCCAACGCGGAGCGGCCAACAAGTCGCTCTCGGACC